>Ga0224510_10002324_pt1 | contig 11525 bp, 9 predicted proteins | sample SF_May12_sed_USG_FD_170161 | JGI IMG/M metagenome (GOLD analysis project Ga0224510, IMG submission 170161) | Sediment microbial communities from San Francisco Bay, California, United States - SF_May12_sed_USGS_4_1 | ecosystem: Environmental > Aquatic > Marine > Sediment | place: USA: California... | reverse complement strand
TCCATCAGGCTTTCGCGGTTGAACATGGCCAGTGCCTTGGCAGTGGGGATGTAGACGGCGTCGTCCAGGTCAAAACCCAGCATCTGCCCCTTGGAGGCCATCACCCCGATGATACGGTAGCGTTCGCCGCCGATGCGGATCCTTTGGCCCAGCGGGTTGGCGGCGCCGAACAGCTCCTGCCGTACCTTGCTGCCCAGCACCGCGAAGGCGCGGGCCGCCCGGGGCGGGTCGTCGGGCAGGAAACGGCCAAAGGCCACCGGGATCTGCCAGACCCGTGGCACCTCCGGCCCGGTGCCGAAGACATTGGTGCGCCGGGTGCGGCGGCCCGCCTCCACCTCGGCGTTACCCTGGGCAAAGGGAACCACGGCGGTCACCTGGGGCAGCCGGGCCAGGGCCTCGGCATCCTCGATGGTCATGGGCCGGACGTTGCTGATCACCGCCCCGGAGATACCGTGGGTGGTCTGCCGACCCGGGGTGATGCCGATGAGGTTGGTGCCGAACTGGGTGAATTCGGCTAGCACGAAGCGGTGCACCCCCTCCCCCAACGAGGTGAGGAGGACCACGGCACCGATGCCCACGGCGATCCCCAAGGCGGTGAGCAGGCTCCTGGACCGCTGGGCGCGGACCGAGGAGAGGGTAAGTTTGATGAAGTCGTCAAACCGCATGGGGTCTCTCTTGTCGCTATCGCCTGTTCAACGCCTCTGCCGCAGGCAGGCGGGCCGCGGCCCTGGCCGGCAGCACCCCGAAGATGAGGCCGGTGGTGAGGGCGACTGCGATGGCCAGGGGGAGGGCCCAGGGGGCAAGGTGGAGGGGGAACTGAGGAAAGAAAAAGGCCAGCCCCCGCAGGCTGATCATGGCCACCAGGGAACCCAGGAGGGCGCCTGCCAGGGAGAGCAGGGCCGATTCGGTGAGAAAGAGTTTTTGTATCTGCCCTTTTGAGGCGCCCAGGGCCATCATGAGCCCCACCTCGGTGCGGCGGTTGGAGACGGCCACCAGCATGACGTTCATGATCATGATCCCGGCCACCACCAGGCTGATGGCGGCGATGCCCGCCACCGCCATGGTCAGCGCCCGGAAGATGCGGTCAAAGGTGGCCAGGATCGCATCCTGGGTGATGACGGTGACATCGTCCTCGCCGTCGTGCCGCTGGGCGATGATGGTGAGGATCGTCTCCTTGGCCTTGGCGATGGTGTCCTTGTCGGAAGCCTCCACCACGATGCGGAAAAGGGAGGCGGTGTTGAACAGGGCCAGGGCGTCGGCCACCGGGATGAAAACCATCTCGTCGATGTCGTCGCCCATGGAGACCCCCTTGGCGGCGAGGACGCCGTTCACCCGGAAGCGGCGGTCGCCGATGCGCACCCATTGCCCCAGCGCTCCCTGGTTGCCGAACAGTTCGTTTTTTACCTTGGCGCCCATGACGCAGAGGTTGGCGCCCCGGGTGGGATCTCCGGCCGGCAGAAAGCGCCCCCGGGTCAGGTGGAGGTTGCGCATGGCGGCCAGTTCGGCGGTGGTGCCGATGATCAACACCTCCCGTTCCAGCTGCTGGCGGGAGACCGGCGCCGAACCGACGACAATGGGCGAAACGCGGCGGACCACGGCGGAGCGGGTGAGGGCCAGGGCGTCCTCCACGGTCAGATCGCGGGCGGTGGCGCCCAGGAGCGGCGGCGGGCCGCCGGTGGTTTCGGAGCGGCCCGGCAGGACGATGAGCAGATTGGTGCCCAGGGAGGAGAACTGGTCGGAGACATAGCCCCGGGCGGACTCGCCCAGGGAGATGAGCAGCACCACCGCGGCAACGCCGATGGCCATGGCGATCAGCATCAGCAGGGTGCGGACCCGATAGGAGAGAATGGCGCGGATGCTGAAGCGGAAGGTGTCCTTGACATGCATGGAGAGAGAGTCGTTTCGTTGTTGAGAGGGTTGATTTTCAGAGCGACGTGGTTGGCTTTCACCCTTGATGAAGTCGCAATTACTCGTTGTGGCCACAGGTCCATCGACTGGTTACAACGCAATAACACGATGGATTCGCGTTTTCGGAGTCTCACCTTGTTCGCTTACCTGCGAGTCCATCACTCTTCAGCCGCAAGGGCTCCGGAACTGATCCCCCCGTCCACCATCCGAATGCGCCGCCGGGCCCGATCCCCCAGTTCCGGGTCGTGGGTGACCATGATCAGGGTCATTCCCCGGCAATTGAGTTGTTCGAGGATTTCGGTGACCTCCTTGCCGGCGGCCCGGTCCAGGTTGCCGGTGGGTTCGTCGGCCAGAATGAGCTTCGGCTGCATGATGACGGCCCGGGCGATGGCGACCCGCTGGCGCTGGCCGCCGGAGAGCTGGTCGGGGCGGTGGCCAGCGCGGTCGGTCAGGCCGAAATCCTTGAGGGCGGCGTTGATCCGTTGTTGCCGTAGGGCGGGATCGATGCCGGCCAAAACCAGGGGCAGGCCGATGTTTTCGGCGGCGGTGAGCCGCGGCACCAGATGAAAGAACTGAAAGACGAAGCCGATCTTGTGCCGCCGCACCTGGGCCTGTTGGTCATCGGTAAGGTTCGTGACCGTCTCGTTCTCCAGGCGGTAGGTGCCACGGTCGGGGTGGTCGAGGAGCCCCAGGATATTGAGCAGGGTCGATTTTCCCGACCCCGACGGGCCCATGATGGCGATGTACTCGCCGGCCGCCACGGTCATGGTGACGTGGCGCAGGGCATGTACCTCTGCGTCGCCTACCTGGAAGACCCGGTCGATTTGTTCAAGATGGATCATGGCCTGCCGTGGAAAAGTGAAGTGGTTGCCGTTGTCAACCGGTGAGCGTGCCGGTTGCGGCCTCTTGGTGAAGGGGGCGGATACCCCTCTCTTTGATGGCTTCGCAGGTAAGCGAACGAAGTGACACTCTGAAAAAGCGCGAATCCATCTGTGGTTGTATTGTAACCTGTTGATCTTGTGTGGTGGACCTGTGGCGATGAGCCGAGTTTTGCAACTTTATCTCTCTTTGGCTGGCCGGGGATGAGCTGGTGGATTCATCGTTGGTCATGGTTTCTCGCTGGCCACGGTGCGGGCGTTCTCTTTCACCCCCTCCCGGTCCACGGAGAGAACCACCCGTTCCCCTTGGGCAAGCCCTTTCACCACTTCGGTTCGTTCCCAGTTGGCGATGCCGGGGGTGATGCTGCGGCTTTGCAGGCGGCCGCTGTCGGTGTTGTAGACGAAAACGCGATTGTCCTTGAGGACCGCCGGGGTGGGGATGCTCAGTGTGTCGCGGTGGACATCGGCAATGATCTCCACGTCGGCGCTGTAACCGGCCAGGAAGCCGTGCCCCGGTTCGAGGCCGGTGAATTCCACTTCCACATCAACGGTCCGCGCCTGTTTTTCCACATCAAGGACATAGGGGGCGATGCGGCGCACCCGGCCGTTGAAGTGGCGGTCGCCGTAGGCGTCGAGGCTAACCCGGGCCGGCATGCCCACGGCCACGGCCGGCGCGTCCACTTCGTCGATGGGAGCGGTGACGTAGAAACAGCTGGTGTCGAGGAGGACCACGGTGGGCGGGGTGGCGATACCTGGCGGCGAGGGGGTGACGTACTCGTTTAATTCGCCGTTGATCTCGGCCACGATGCCGTCAAAGGGAGCGATGAGCCGGGTCCGCTCCAGTTCGGCCCGGATCACTCCGAGGCGGTTGCGGCTGGTGGCGGCCGCGGCGCGGGCCGCCTGGTGTTCCGCCCGGCGGACCTGGGCCTCGGTCACCGCCCGGTCGGTTTCTTTTTCGGATACGGCGCCGATTCGGCGCAGCCCCAATAAGCGGGTCGCCTCGCGTTGGGCGTTTTCGGCCTGGCTGCGGGCGGCGGCGGCCCGGGCGATGGCTGCCTTCTCTTCACTCTCGGCCAGGGTCAGTTGCGCTGCCAGATCGTTGTTCCACAACACCAGCAGCAACTGCCCTTTTTTGACCGCGTCACCTTTGCGGACGTTGAGCACCGCGATCTGGCCGCCAACCCCCGGCGACAGGTTGGCCTCGCGGCAGGCCTTGAGGGTTCCGGCCCTGGTGTTGGCAACCATCTTTTCCACGGTGCCGCGTTCCACCGGCCGGACCACCACCTCGATGGGCCTGGGCCGTGTGGTGTACCAGGCCCCGGCGGCCACGCCGGTACAGATGAGGACAATAATGAGCCAGCGGCGGGGATGACGGAGCATGACAATCCTCGATGAAGTCGCAAAAACTCGTTGTCGCGGCAGGTCCACCACACAAAATCAACAGGTTACAACGCAACCACAGATGGATTCGCGCTTTTCCGGAGTCTCGGTTCGTTCGCTCACCTGCGAAGCCATCAATCCTTGGTCGTGCGTCGTTTTTTCACGAATGGGGTATCTTTTTCAATCATTATCATCGGTTGAATCGGGGGGTTGGTCAAGGAGAAAAGAAGAGAGGGGGCGGCGAAACGACCGGTGGCATCTCTGCTATTGCCAGTTTTTCTCCTTTGGGTCACGGAACGTGAGGGGACGAACATCAAAAGGAAGGGTAATGATAATTTCTCCTGACATTTGTGTGGATTCGCTTGAGGTGGGGCATGGGGGTGTTCAGCCTCACGCCCCGCCTGTAAGTATGGGTGTCAATGGGGTGGTTCCGGTTGGGTCCGCGCAGGGCCGCCAATCAGATTGATTGTTGCGGCATGGCGTTTGCTCTCGAATGGAGACGGGCGATGGCCGGCGGTGCCGCCAGCGGATGGATGATCGTTTTGGTGTTTGACAAGCCATATTTTTTTTGTCTCTAATGATGGTGATGAAGCCGTGAAAAGTCGTTGCAGCCGTTGGTCGGACACGCAAAAGCAGAGGATTGCAACGCCACGACATTCAGATTCATCTCTTCTCCTGCACCCGGATGTCGTTAATCCCTTTTCCCTGTTTGGCATGCATGCGGCAAGCGTCTCCCCCCGGCGAGGCTAAGGACCGATCTGATGACCATGATGCCAAAGTTTCTCCGCAATTTGCGTTCTGAGGGCGAGGCTGTCGGGGCGGCTGCTCCCGAACGGGCACCCTCCGTTGCCAGGCGGCATTTCCTGTGCGGCGGCAAGCCGTTACCGCTCAGGCCTCCCTGGGCTCTCTCCGAGGACCGTTTTCTCGAAGGCTGCAGCCGTTGCCGCGCCTGCATGGACCACTGTCCCGAACAGCTTCTGGAGGCTGACAACCTCGGCTACCCGCAGGTGAACTACCAGCGGGGTGAGTGCACCTTCTGCGGAATCTGCGTCGACCACTGTCCGGAAGAGGTTCTTCGGCGCGGCCCCGACTCCTTGCCGTGGGAGCGCAAGGCCTCCATCGGCGCCGCCTGTGTTGCCGGCCTGGGCACGGTCTGTCGCGCCTGCGGCGAACAGTGCGAGCCCGGGGCCATCCGTTTCCGCCCGCGGTCAGGCGGCGTTGTTGCACCCACGGTTGATCCCGCTCTCTGCAACGGTTGCGGCGCCTGTTTCCGGGTCTGCCCGGCGCGGGCTGTTTCTATCGGCTGACAAGGCCGGTGGCGAGGTCGCTTACCCGGATGGGGTATCGTTGTTGTTACCGGATGGTTACGTCAGCTGCTCTTCAGGTCACCTTCCGGTAACATTTGGGCCGGAGTTGTTCGGTGATTTCCAGTAATAACGCATTTCTGGTCGTGGCACATCGTTTGCTGTCTTTAACATCGGTACCCGGGTGGTGGGTGCCGATGGAAACGGCGGCGGGTGAGCCGACTTTTTCAAAAAAATAACAGGAGGTTGCCATGGATATCGCCGGCGTTCTGGTTCATGCCAGGCCTGGTCGGGCCGAAGAGGTTGAGGCCCGTCTGCGGCTGATTCCGGGGGTGGAGGTGCATGCCAAAACCGATGACAACCGTCTGGTCGTCACCATCGAGGATCACCCGGACGCCTTCGTCTCGGATACCTTGATGAGTCTGTACCAGCTTGACGGCGTGCTCGCAGCCGCCATGGTCTATCAACATAGTGAAGAACTGGACTGCACGGCATCGTGAGGAAAGAGGTTTCCCGTTATTGCTTTTCTGCCGGATGTCGCCTTTCGAGCCGGCAGGAAGCTAACAGGCAAGTAACCAAGGAGGAGAGGATATGAAACTGACCAGGCGCAATTTCATCAAAACCAATGCCATTGCCGCCACCGCCATGGCGGCCGGGGTAACGCTGTCTGAGACGGAGGCCGGCGCCAAGACCGACAGCTCCATTCGCTGGGACAAGGCGCCATGCCGTTTCTGCGGTACCGGCTGCAGTATTCTGGTGGGCACCAAGGGCGGCCGGGTGATTGCCACCCAGGGCGACCCTGATGCGCCGGTCAACAAGGGTTTGAACTGCATCAAGGGGTACTTCCTCTCCAAGATCATGTACGGCAAGGACCGCGTCACCCGTCCCATGCTGCGGATGAAGAACGGCAAGTATGACAAGAACGGCCAGTTCGCTCCCGTCTCCTGGGATCAGGCCTTCGATGTCATGGCCGAGAAGTGGAAGGAGTCGATGAAGAAGAAGGGGCCCACGGCGGTGGGCATGTTCGGCTCGGGCCAGTGGACGGTCTGGGAGGGGTATGCCGCGGCCAAGCTCTATAAGGCTGGTTTCCTTTCCAACAACATTGATCCCAACGCCCGCCACTGCATGGCCTCGGCGGTGGCCGGCTTCATCCGTACCTTTGGGGCCGACGAGCCCATGGGCTGCTACGACGACCTTGAGCACGCCGACGCCTTTGTCCTCTGGGGCTCCAACATGGCCGAAGCCCATCCCATCCTCTGGTCGCGCCTTACCGACCGGCGGCTCACCGCCCCCCATGTCAAGGTGGCGGTGCTCTCCACCTTTGAGAACCGTTGCTTTGAGCTGTCCGATCTCGGCATGATCATGAAGCCCCATTCGGACCTGGCGATTTTGAACTACATCGCCAACTACCTCATTCAGAACAACAAGGTGAATCAGGAGTTCGTCAACAAGCACATCAATTTCAAGCGGGGCGTCACCGACATCGGCTACGGTCTCAGGCCCAACGATCCCCGCGAGCAGAAGGCCGCCAACGCCAAGGATTCCGGTGGCGCCACCCCCATGACCTTTGACGAATACAAGGCCTTTGTCGCCGAGTACACCCTGGACAAGGCGCACCAGATCTCCGGTGTGCCCAAGAAGCAACTGGAGGCGCTGGCCAAGATCTACGCCGACCCCAAGATCAAGGTGGTCTCCTACTGGACCATGGGCTTCAACCAGCATAGCCGCGGCACCTGGGCCAACAACCTCGTCTACAACCTCCATCTGCTCACCGGCAAGATTTCCGAGCCGGGCAACGGTCCTTTCTCCCTCACCGGCCAGCCGTCGGCCTGCGGCACCGCCCGCGAGGTTGGCACCTTCGCCCACCGGCTGCCCGCCGACCTGGTGGTCAACAATCCTGCCCACCGCGCCTTTGCCGAAAAGATCTGGAAGCTGCCCGAGGGCGCCATCCCCGAAAAGCCCGGCTTCCACGCCGTGCTCATGCAGCGCAAGATGCGCGACCGCGAGATGAACTGCTACTGGCAGCTCTGCAACAACAACATGCAGGCCGGCCCCAATATCAACGACGAGATGTACCCCGCCTGGCGCGACCCGGCCAACTTCATCGTCGTCTCCGACCCCTATCCGACGGTATCGGCCATGGCCGCCGACCTCATCCTGCCCACCGCCATGTGGGTGGAAAAGGAGGGCGCCTACGGCAACGCCGAGCGGCGCACCCAGTTCTGGCGCCAGCAGGTCAAGGCGCCGGGCGAGTCGCGCTCCGATCTCTGGCAGGTGGTTGAGTTTTCCAAGCGGTTCAAGGTCGAGGAGGTGTGGCCGGCGGAACTCATCGCCAAGAAGCCCGAGTACCGGGGCAAGAGCCTCTACGACATCCTTTTTGCCAACGGTCAGATCAACCAGTTCCCCAAGCAGCCGGTCAAGGACCTGGGGGGCAACGTCTATGGCAACGACGAGATGGACCACTTCGGCTTCTACATCCAGAAGGGGATCTACGACGAGTATCGGCAGTTCAGCCTGCACGGCCCCAAGAAGGGCCACGAACTGGGCGAGTTCGACCAGTACCACAAGGCGCGGGGGTTGCGCTGGCCGGTGGTCGGCGGCAGGGAAACCCTGTGGCGCTACCGCGAGGGTTACGACCCCCACGTCCCCAAGGGGGCGGGAGTCCAGTTCTACGGCAATGCCGACAACAAGGCCAATATCTTTGCCCTGCCCTATGAGCCCCCGGCCGAAATGCCGGATAAGGAATACGACCTCTGGCTCAGCACCGGCCGGATTCTCGAGCACTGGCATTCCGGCTCCATGACCCAGCGGGTGGCCGAGCTCTACCGGGCGGTGCCCGGTGCCGTGGTCTTCATGCATCCCGATGACGCCCAGAAACGGGGATTGCAGCGGGGCGCGGCCGCCAAGCTCATCACCCGGCGCGGCGAGGTGGTTGCCAACGTTGAAACCCGGGGCCGCAACCGGCCGCCCAGGGGGGTGGTCTTCATGGCCTTCTTTGACCCCAAACGGCTGGTGAACAAGCTGACCCTGGACGCCACCTGCCCCATTTCCAAGGAAACGGATTTCAAGAAGTGCGCGGTCAAGGTGGTCAAGGCGTAGTGGGCAACGGTAAAAAAGGACGGGGATGAGTGACAGGCGTGACATGACCGGCAAGGGGATCAGCCGCAGGCGGTTTCTGGTGGACACCGCCCGTACCGCCTGCGGGGTGGCGCTGTTCGGCCTCGGTGTTGGCTTGTATGGCCACCGCCAGGCTGCGGCAAGCGCGCCTTATGCCCTGCGGCCGCCGGGGGCCTTGCCCGGACGCAGGTTTCTTGCCGCCTGCGTGCGCTGCGGGCAGTGCGTCCGCGCCTGTCCGTACAAGACCCTGCGGTTGGCCCAGCCCGAGGATGAGGCCGTCACCGGCACCCCGTACTTCGTGGCCCGTGAAATCCCGTGCGAGCTCTGCGAGAATCGGCCCTGCATCCGGGCCTGCCCTTCCGGCGCCCTGGATCCGCAGCTCACCGACATCTATCAGGCCCGCATGGGGCTGGCGGTGGTCATTGACCATGAAACCTGTCTCAACTTTCAGGGGCTCAGGTGCGATGTCTGTTACCGCACCTGTCCGTTGCTCGATAAGGCCATAACCCTGGATGCGCAACACAACCGCAGGAGCGGCAAGCACACCCTGTTTCTGCCGGTGGTCCACTCCAAGTACTGTACCGGCTGCGGCAAGTGCGAAAAGGCCTGCGTGCTCGAGAAGTCGGCGGTCAAGGTGATGCCGTTTAAGCTCGCCAAGGGCGAAATCGGCCATCACTACCGCCTGGGCTGGGAGGAGAAGGAAAAGGCAGGCCAAAGCCTGATTCCCGAACAGTTGGATCTGCCCGACCGGATGCCGGAATTTGTCCAGCCATCCATCGAGGAGTTGAAGTTATGAGCCGCGAAGCGAAACCGGGAATCAGCGCTGTGGCGGCCAAGGGGTGGTTTGGTGCCCACCGGTGGCTGCTGTTGCGGCGAATGTCGCAACTGACGGTGCTGGCCTGCTTTCTGGCCGGCCCCTGGGCAGGCCTTTGGATTTTGCGCGGTGACATGGCGGCCAGCCGCCTGCTGGACACGGTGCCGCTCGTCGATCCCTACATCCTGCTGCAGAGCATGGCGGCAGGGCACATGCCGGCTGCCACCGCCCTCATGGGGGCACTGACCGTGGCCGGATTGTATCTTCTGGTCGGCGGCCGGGCTTACTGCTCCTGGGTCTGTCCGTTAAACATGGTGACAGACCTGGCGGCCTGGCTGCGCAACCGGTTGGAGATCAGGGAGAGCGCCAGCTTTTCCGCCACCGGCCGGTATTGGCTGCTGGCGTTGATGGTGGTGCTGGCCTTTCAGGGCGGTACCGTGGTCTGGGAGTTGGTCAATCCGGTCACCATGGTGAGTCGCGGCCTGCTGTTCGGCATGGGCTTCGGCTGGAGCGTGATCGTGGGGATCTTTCTCTTTGATCTGCTGGTGGCCAAACGCGGCTGGTGCGGTCATCTCTGCCCGGTGGGCGGGTTCTACAGCCTGCTCGCCCTGGCCAGTCCCCTCCGGGTGCGAGCCGGGGGGCGAAGCCGTTGCACCAACTGTCTTGACTGTTTTGCCGTCTGCCCGGAGCCGCAGGTCATCGCTCCGGCTTTGCGCGGCGAGGAAACGGGCCGGGGAGAGGTGATTTCCTCGCCCAACTGCACCAACTGTGGCCGGTGCATCGATGTCTGCCCCGAACGGGTCTTTGTCTTCGGTACCCGATTTGACAAGTGACAACCTGAAACGGAGAGCAATTCAATCCGCAAGAGGAGTTGAGGCAATGAAAAAAAACATCTGTGTAGGACTGGCGTTGGTGGTCGGCTGTTTGACCTTTGCATCCCAAGTCGTCGTTGCTGGCGAAGAAAGTCCGGCCCCTGGCGAGAAGCCCATCACGGGCGAACTCATGCAGCCGCCGCCGGTGATCACCCACAAGGTCGAAGGGTATACGGTTACCGCGAAAAAGAACAAATGTCTCGATTGCCACGGCAAGGCCAAATACAAGAAGAAGGGGGCCACCAAGATAAGTGATACCCATTTCATCGACAGAACGGGCAAGGTGCTGACCAACCCCTCTTCGGCCTATTATTTCTGTAATCTCTGTCATGTGACCCAGGACGATGTCGCGCCCATGGCGGAGCAACCCGTCGACTCGGGGCCTGTCCCTGCCGAGATGAAGTGATCAGGTCAAGCCCGGTCAGAGGGGCGGTCTTTTTTTTCTGAAACAGCAATGCCCCAATGGCATTGTTTATATGCCGAGCGATATGCAAAAGGTATCGTTTGCTTGGCGATACCGTGCTGTCGTCTTCGTCCGAGGGGGGGGGCCATCGTGGCCCCCCCATTTTTTGGCCGTTCATCCTTCTCGCTCCTCTCCGTCACGGCCACTCCAAGGCTGTTCTTTCCCCTCATCCGCAAAGTTCTATCCTTGCTGTGTGACCACAAGGTTGCTTTCCTGTCGGCAACCAGATTAGGGTTGCCAATTCAGCCGGCGGCCGCTATATTTCTTTCCCTTATCGGGAGGGCGATCAGCTTGCCGCAACCGTATGTCTTATGACCTTTTGCCCTCGTAGCTCAGGGGATAGAGCACAGGATTCCTAATCCTGGAGTCGCAGGTTCGATTCCTGCCGGGGGCACCACTCTTTTCAGCCAAAGAAAAACCGGGGCGTTTTTTCGCGTCCCGATTTTTCTTTAGGCGATTCCTGTCCGTTGCTGTTTGGCCGTCACTCCTTCTTTTCCTCTTCGAGCACCTCCCGCAGCACCTTGGCCAGTTCGCCCCGGATGATCGGCTTCATCAACATCCTGCGAATGCCCAGGGCCATAGCCTTTTCCTCGTTAATGAGGTCGCTGAAGCCGGTGCAGAGGATGATCGGCAGGTCCGCTTTTGCGGCCAGAAGCCTGCGGGCCAGTTCGGCGCCGGTCATGTGCGGCATGGTCATGTCGGTGATCACCAAGTCAAAAGCGGAGGGGTCGGCCTCGAAGAGTTCCTGCGCCTGGCGGGAGTCGATGCAGGTGGTCACCCGGTAGCCCT
>Ga0224510_10002323_pt1 | contig 11531 bp, 7 predicted proteins | sample SF_May12_sed_USG_FD_170161 | JGI IMG/M metagenome (GOLD analysis project Ga0224510, IMG submission 170161) | Sediment microbial communities from San Francisco Bay, California, United States - SF_May12_sed_USGS_4_1 | ecosystem: Environmental > Aquatic > Marine > Sediment | place: USA: California... | reverse complement strand
TGGCGACATCGCGGCAGCCAATGTCCCGGAGCAGCATCTTGAACGACAGCACCGAACTACTCGGCGCGTTTCTGGGGATCGTGCCGTCAATCCGCAAAAAGTTCTTCCACGGCACATAGGCGGTTCCGGTCCAGAAGGAGCGGAAAGCCGCCTCGCCAACCTCGATCTCACGTTCGCCGCCCCGCAGGGTGAAAACGCCGGGCCGCATCCGCGCGACCGCCAGATAGATAGGCTGCGCCGGGCCTGGGGCGCGCATCTCAAGGATCGCCGGCAGCCCCAGGGCGCGGAGGCAATCTAGGTCGTCCACCAGACGCAACATGAAGCCATTCTGCTCACCGGCCAACCGGAAGAAGGTCTGGTCGTCGGATACGGCATCGAGCTCGTCGCGGACCAGCAGGCCCTTATCCCAGACCGCCAAGGTCGATAAAAAGGCCGCCCGCCTGGAGGAATGAACCGGCACGGCGGCAAGAAAATCACGGAAACCAGCCGTCGCGGCAGGCCCGTCCTGCCCCTGCCCGGCAACCGCCGCCTCGGTGGTGCGAGTCAATGCATCAGTCGCGGCAAGATCCGGCCGCGAGGCCAAGCTGCCCGCCCCGAAGAGCACCGTCACAACGTAAACGGCAACGCCGCAGCACGCCAAACCGATGCCCACCGGCAGCATCCGCCGCTTCACCATCCAGGAGAGCCGCCCGCGCCGGTCGGCCCCGGCAAGCTCAGCGATGGCGCTTTTGACAATCTCCTCAGTGATCACATGCGAGTTGAGTCCATAGGCGATCAGCAAGGCCCGATCGGCGGCGATATTGATCAAACGGGGCACCCCGGCCGCATATCTATGGATGCGCCGGATGGCGGCCTGATCGAATTTCAGGCCGGGCCGGAGGGCGGCCACGGCGATCCGATGCAACACATACTCCTCGGTTTCGGTAAGCGTCAGGGCCGACAACCGGCAACTCAGGGTGATCCGCTGCCCCAACTGCCGCAGCTCATGGGAGGCAAGCATCTCGGCCAGCTCCGGTTGCCCGACCAGGATGATTTGCAGGAGTTTGTCGCGGGTGGTTTCGAGGTTTGAGAGCAGCCGCAGCTGTTCCAGAACATCCTTGCCCAGGTTCTGCGCCTCATCCACCAGCAGCAGAACCTTTTTCCCCGCCCCCTTGCACTCCATGAGAAATGCGTTCAGGACATCGATCAGCTCCTTGACGGTATGCGGGGTGGAGTCGATGCCGAACTCGTCGTTGATCGCCTTGAGCAACTGCACGGCATCGAGCTTGGGATTGAAGATGTAGGCCGCCACCACCGAGGCGTCGAGATTCTCAAGGAAAGAACGGCAGAGGGTGGTTTTGCCGGTGCCGACCTCACCGGTGATCTCAACGAAGCCGTCGCCCTGCGAAACGGCGTAGGTGAGGTGCGCCAGCGCCTCCTCATGGCTCTTGCTCAAGAAAAGATAGGCGGGATTGGGGACGAGCTTGAACGGTTTTTCCTTCAGCCCGAAAAAGGTATTATACATCAGACCCTCGCGCTGGGCCGGTCGCGCCCAAGCTAGTTGTTCCCGGTCATAAACCGCTCAAACATATCGACATCCTGCTTGCTGCCGATGACCAGCGGCACCCGCTGATGCAGGGTGATCGGCTCGATGTCGAGAATATTGCGGCCGTCATCGGTAATCGCCCGGCCGCCGGCCTGTTCGACGATAAAGGCAAAGGGCGCCGCCTCGTAGAGCAGGCGCAGCTTGCCCTCAGGCTTGGAGGGGTCCTTGGAGTCCCGCGGATAGAGGAAGATGCCGCCGGCGATCAGGTTCCGGTGCAGATCGGCGAGCATCGACCCGATATAGCGCGCGCTGTAGGGACGGTGGGTCGCCTTGTCCTCGCTCTTCAGGTAATCGATATAGCGGTGCATCCCCTCACTCCAGTAACGGCTGTTGCCTTCGTTGACGCTGTAATACTTGCTCCGGGCCGGGAAGGTGATATCGGGATGGGAGAGATAGAACTCGCCGACGCTGGGATCGAGGGTGAAGCCGTGCACCCCCTCGCCGGTGGTGTACACCATCATCGTGCTGGAGCCGTAGATGATGTAGCCGGCCGCGACCTGATCGCGCCCCTTCTGGAGAAGGTCCGCCACCGTCCCCTGCCCCGATGCGGTCCGGCGGCGATGGATGGAAAAGATGGTGCCGATGCTGACGTTGACGTCGATGTTCGAGGAGCCGTCAAGCGGATCGAAGGTCAGGGTGTATTTGCCAACGTAGCCCTCCTTGACCGGGATGATGTCATCCTCCTCCTCGGAACCCATCACGCAGAGATAGCCGCACTGCGCCATCCGCCGCTTGATGGTGTTGTTGGCGAATTCATCGAGCTTCTGCACCTTCTCCCCCTGCACGTTGACCTTGCCGGACTGTCCGAGGATATCGGCAAGCCCGGCCATGTTCACCTCGGCGGAGATAGTCTTGGCGGCGACGATCAATTCACCCAGCAGGCCGGACAACTCGCCGGTCGCCTCCGGATGCAAACGTTGGCTGTCCATGATGTGGCGGCTGACGGTAATGCCCAATGGTTTATTCATTATAGAGTCCCTCGCTGTTTCACTCGCGCAATGCGCCCGGTGGGGCGACATCCGCAAAATTTCATCATTCCTTTACGATATCGACAATTGTCTGTAATAGTAAGGAAATTAGTACGCACGGTCAAATACAAAAACCACCCGAACAGGTGTGCCCGCAATGAGTCACAGCCCTCGCGCCGTCGGCGCGAACCAAGCCCCCCCCTACCTGCCGGTGGGGAACTGGCGGTCCTACAAAACCATCCTCACCGAAAACCCCCGCTTCCGCAGGCTCTGGCTGGCCGGGGTGATCAGCCAGCTCGGCAACTGGTTCAACTACATCGCCATCTTCGTCCTGCTGAACCAGCTTACCGGCACCGGCCACGCGGTGAGCTGGTTCCTGATCGCCAAGTTCATCCCCTCCGCCGTTCTGGGGCCGGCGGCCGGGGTCCTCACCGACCGGTTGCCCCGCAAGATGCTGATGATCGCCTGCGACATCGTGCGCGCCGCAATCGTCCTCTGCTTTCTGCTGGTCAGGCGGCCGGATCAGGTGTGGATGGTGTACACCCTGGCGCTGGCGCAGGAATCGCTGTGGACATTCTTCGATCCGGCCCGCCGCGCCTCGATCCCGAACCTCTGCCAGCCCCACGAACTGAACGTCGCCAACGCCCTGGGCGGCGCGACCTGGTCGGTGATGCTGGCCGTCGGCGCCGCCATGGGCGGCTTCGTTTCGGCCATGGCCGGCTGGCGCACCGCCATTATCATCGACGCCGTCACCTTCCTGATCTCGGCCTGGCTGCTGGCCGGCCTCCCCTTGCCGCATCAAAAACGGCAGCCGCAAGCGGAAAAACCCACCTGGCGGGATTACACCGGCCTGGCCGATCTTGCCGAGGGGTGCCGCTACGTGATCGCCAACCGCCAGGTCGGGGCCTTGCTGCTGGTCAAGAGCGGCTGGGCGCTCTCCGGCGGCATCTTCGTCCTGCTAACCGTCTTCGGCGAACAGGTTTTCCCGGTCCCCGGCCATGGCGGGGGCAGCGGCATCCTCTACAGCTTCCGCGGCATCGGCGCCGCCATCGGCCCGATCCTGGCCTGGCGCTACCTGGGCGAGGGGCATCACGCCATGCACCGCTCCATCGGCCTTTCCTTCTTCGTCGCCTGCGCGGCCTACCTGCTTTTCAGCCAGGCCCCCACCATCCTCAAGGCCGCCCCGCTGGTCCTCCTCGGCCACATGGGCGGCTCGGTGCAGTGGGTGTTCAGCACCAACCTCCTCCAGCGCATGGTGCCCGACCGGTTTCGCGGCCGGGTCTTCGCCGCCGAGATGGCGCTGCTGACCCTCGTCCTGAGCCTCTCCACCTACTTTACCGGCGCGGCCCTCGACGCCGGGGTCGGCCCCCGCACGGTCATGATCCGCCTGGCCCTGATCTTTCTCATCCCCGGCATCCTCTGGACCGGCTATGTCCAACTGAGCCCCGACACGCAAAAAGAAGGCCCGGAGAAGGAAAGCCGCTAGGCATCCTTTTCCGGGCCGCACATTCAAGCTTGCCTTTAATTTTTCAGGATGACAGGTACTGGCCGATCTTCTCCTTGAGCTGCTCGCCGGTAAACGGCTTGGAAAGGAAATCGTTCACCCCGGCCGCCCGGGCCAAGTCGGATTGGGCCTTCTCCGACTCGGTGGTCGCCATGATAATCGGCAGTTCACGCCATTGCGACATCTCGCGCACCTTCTTGGTCAGCTCCACCCCATCCATGACGGGCATGTTCATGTCGGTGATCAGCAGATCGATGTCGGTATTTTCCTGCAGGTACTCGAAGGCGTCCTTGCCGTCCGGCACCGTCACCATCTCGATCCCCATCTCGGTGGCCACCCCCTTGTAGAAGAAGATGATCGCCTTGGAGTCGTCGGCGGCAAGGATCTTGCCGGAGATGGTCGCAATCGATCCACCGCCCTCGGTAAGTTTTTTGCTGTCGGCTACGGCCTTGTCGCCGCCGATTCGTTCAAGCTCGCCCTGGAAGAGGGCAATCGCCTCCTGATCGCCGGCCTCGGCAACGGCCTTGATCAAGGCGTCGCCATGCACCCCGCCCTCATACAAGGCGCCAAAGAGCTTGGCCGCATGGGCGTTGGCAACGGTTTTCGCGATCAACCGGCTCTGTTCGTCACCCTTGGCAAGCGCCGCGCTCACCGCCTTGACGATCCCGGGGTTGCAGAGATTGTCCATGCCGATGATCACCGACATCAGCACCATGGCGTCGGTTTCGGCAAGTCCGTCGGCAAGGCCGACCACGCATTTCAGGGAATTGATCCGGCCCAGGGCCTCATAAACGGCAAACCTGAGATTGCCGTCGAGATCTTCGCCCTCGTCGAGGAGATCGATGAGGACATCCGCCCCCTCCTTCTCGCCCATCATGCCGATGATATTGGCGGCCATGATCCGTTCATCCTTGTCGCCTTTCTCAAGGCATTTCTCAAGGGCATCCAGGGCATCAGCGCCGATCCCGACCAGGGCGTTGATCACCACCCGCCGGAAGGAGGGATTGACGTGATGGATATGTCCGACCAGAAAGGTGATGACCTGCTCGTCGGCGAGATGGGCCAGGTTTTCAACGGCCAGGGCGGTGGTCAGTTCACAGATCTCTTTGGCGCCCAGGGTGGCGGCGCCCGTCGCAACGACCTCGCGCAGGGCATCCCGGGCGGCCTCGCCGCCGATCCCAACCAGGGCCTGCATGGTCCAGGCGACAACCGAATAATCGTCGTGCTTGAGGTACGGCAGCAAGGCACCGATCAGATCCGCGGTCCGGAACCGACCGAGCGAGCGAATCATCTCGCCCGCCATCTCCGGGTCCTGTTCCTCCTTGAGCATTGCCAGCAGCACCGGCTTGGCCCCGGTGGAGGCGGATTCACCGGCCTGACGGACACAGAGCAGGCGTACCCTTCTCGATGCATGCCCAAGACCGGCGAGGATCTCCTTTTCGCGGCCGACGAGCAACTCGAAAAGGGTGTGATAGACCATCTCATCAACCGCGGAATCGGCGGCCGGGGTGGCGTACAAATCAAACAGGGCCGGGATCGCCTCTGCCTGCCGTTTTTCCTTTATCTCATCCAGGAGCATGATCTGCTCGATCATGTCCTTTTGGGTAAAACCCACTAAAGATTCCATATTTTTTTCTCACATAGTAAGCCGGCTAATAATGGCGGGACTCAAACGCAGATGCAGGTCAGCCCCCAACCTCGTGCCACTGATCATCATTAAGATAATAACAGAAGAATAAAGCAGAACAAGTTATAATTACTACCCAAGTTTAACGATCTGCTGCGCGATCTCGCCAAGGCCGGCCACCTTGTCGACGCCATCGAGTTTGATCGCCTCCTTGGGCATGCCGAACACCACGCAGCTCTGTTCATCCTGGGCTATAGTATACGCGCCCGCATTCCGCATCTCAAGCATTCCTTTTGCACCGTCATCGCCCATGCCGGTCATGATGATGCCGACGGCGTTTTTGCCGGCATACCGCGCGGTGGAACGAAAAAGAACATCCACGGAGGGCCGGTGTCGGCATACCAGGGGGCCGTCCTTCAACTCGACATAGTATCTGGCGCCGCTGCGCTTGAGCAGCATATGCCTGTTCCCCGGCGCGATCAAGGCCTGCCCACGCAGGACAGAATCGCCGTCTTGCGCCTCCCGGACATGAATCCGGCAAAGCCGGTCGAGGCGCTCGGCAAAGGCGCGGGTGAAACCCTCCGGCATATGTTGCACGATAACAATCCCGGAACAATCCGGCGGCATCGCCTCCAAGACATCCCTCAACGCCTCGGTGCCGCCGGTCGACGCGCCGATCGCCACCACCCGCTCGGTGGTCTGCACCATCGCCTTCTTGTCAGGCGGCGGCAAAATGGCATCGGCGGTCAACTTCTTCTCCACCACCATCGTCTTCCGGATATTTTTGGTAACCCGGACCCCGCTCGCGGCCTTGACCACGTCACAAATGGCGATCCGTGACTCCTCTATGAATTTTTTGGTACCCAGTTTCGGCTTCTGGATAATCTCCACCGCCCCGTACTCAAGAGCCTTCAGGGTGGTTTCCGCCCCCTGCTCGGTCAGCGTCGAACACATCACCACCGGCAGAGGATGCTGGCTCATAATCTTATGCAGGAAGGTGATCCCATCCATGCGCGGCATTTCCACATCCAAGACGATGACATCCGGCGCTTCCTTGGCCATCATCTCGGCGGCGACAAAGGGGTCCCTGGCCGCGCCAAGCACCGTGATGGCCGGATCGGAGGACAACACGTCCGTTAACGCCTGACGCACCAAGGCGGAATCGTCAACAATGAGTACCTTGATTTTATCGGTTGTTTTCAAAGGATGAGAACCGTCTGAATTCTTCCCGGCCGGAAACTGTGCCGCTGCCGCCAGCCCCCCAAGGCCGGCAACACCGCTGTTAAAAAACTTTTAACCCCATGAAATCTAGCATCTCTCACCCGACATATCCATCGGAATGATGCCGTTGCCCGCCTCTTCCCTATTTTTTCTGAAAGATGGTGGGGGCAACCCTCCGCATCTTTCCATCTATCCCTAGCAGGGATTCGGAATGGCCGATAAACAGATACCCGCCCGGTTTGAGATGACGATAGAATTTTTTAAAAAGTTCGACCTGGGTCTGTTTATCGAAATAGATGATAACGTTCCGGCAGAAAATGATATCGAGCGGTTCACCGAGTTCAAAAACCGCGTCCATGAAGTTAAGCCGCCGGAAATCCACCTTGCGCCGCAAACGCGGCACGACCCGATGGTACCCTTGCCGTTCGCCGTCCCCCCGTAGCAGATACTTGTTGCGGAGAGCGATCGGCACCGGCTCGATCTTGAAATCCTCATAGATTGCCAGCCGGGCCTTGGCCAGGGCGACCGTTGAGATATCCGTGGCCAGGATAGAGTAATCGATATCCTGATGCAGATCGCAGAATTCCGCCAGAACCATGGCCAAGGTATACGGTTCCTTGCCCGTGGCACAGCCGGCGCTCCAAACCCGAATCCGCCGCCCCCTGCCTTTCCGTAACCGGCCAGTGATCTCCGGCAAAACACGTTCGCTTAACCACTGGAAATGTTTCGGCTCGCGGAAAAAATCGGTCTTGTTGGTGCTGACGGCATCCAACATGTTGTGCAGTTCCATCGCCTGCCCTTCCGGCGAGGAGAGATAATCGAAGTACTCCGCAAAGGAGCCGGCGCCGACCGCCCGCAACCGCCTTCGCAACCGCCCGTCCAGCATGGTCTTCTTAACCGGGGGCAATTTGATGCCGGCAACATCGTGGATAAGACGGCTAAACCTGGCGAACTCACCATCACTCAACTGACAGCGGAATGCCGCTTCATCGTAACGGGTATTGCCCGGGCCGACGCCGCCTACAACCTTTTTTTCCAACAAATTCAATATATTAAACATTATACCGTGCAGCACAATGCAAAAATCCCACCTCGGACCACGGGGTGGGATTTTGCCGCTTCCGCGTGAAAGATCGCGGCGTGAAGATCACACCTGCCAACAAGAGAGGCGCAACGAACGCCGCCGCGACGATCATCTTTTCTATTTTTACAGGGCGTGCGGAAAACAACCGCGCCACCCGGCTATACCGCATCGGCGAGTACCGACGGCCCCATCTCCCGCAGCACCGCCTTGCCCTCGCTGGCCAAGACCCGGTCAATATCGAGCAGGATCAAAAATTTTTCATTCATCCGCCCCATGCCCTTGATAAAGTCGGTATTGAGATTGGTCCCCATCTTCGGCACCGACTCAATATCCTCCTCGCTCAAATCCAAAACCGCCTGCACCGAGTCGGTCAGCACCCCCATCTGGACCGGCAACGCCTCCCCGACGACGTTGATATCGACAATCATGATACAGGTGTTGACCGTCTTCGCGATGGGGGGCATGCCGAGCACCACCCCCAGATCCACCACCGGCACCACGTTGCTCCGCAGGTTAATCACCCCGGCCAGATAATCAGGCATCCGGGGGATCTTGGTCAGCGTCGTCACGTCAAGCACCTCCCGAACCTTGGAAATCTCGACGGAAAAAGCCTCTTCACGAAGCGTAAAGCTCAAGTATTGTCCGCTGGTGATACCGCCTTGCTCAGCCATTGTTACCTCCACAAACCCGTTGTAATATTCACATACCCCAGAGCCCTTCCAGCCAGTCCTCTACACCGATGCCGCCTCCGCGTCGCGAGCCTGCTTCACCACCGTTGCCACGTCAACGATGAGCGCCACCTCGCCGTTCCCAAGGATTGTCGCCCCGGACAACCCTTCGGCATTACGGTACACCCATCCCAAGGATTTGATCACCGTCTGATGCTCACCGATCACATTATCCAGCACCATGCCGACAGGATCCCCATCGGCATGAACAATGACCATCTGCTCCAGATCGGGCCGCTCGCCGTCCATGGCAAAGAAATCCCGCAGGCGCACATAGGGAACCAGATGATCCCGCACCTGCAATACCCTGCGGCCATGGAATCTGGCAATATCCTCCCGACTCAACTCCACGCACTCCTCCACCTGCTCCAGCGGCAGGACAAAATGGGTGTCGCCGGCCTTGACGAGTAAGCCGTCGATGATCGCCAGGGTCAGCGGCAGCCGAATGGAAATCGTCGTCCCGCGCCCTGCCTCACTGGCAACCACCACTTTTCCCTTCAAGCCGCGGATGGTGTTCATCACCACATCCATCCCCACCCCGCGCCCGGAAACATTGGAAACCTTCGCCGCAGTAGAGAGGCCCGGTGCAAAAATCAGGTTGTTGATCTCCTCCCGGCTCAACTCCGCCCCCGCCTTGACGACCCCCTTCTCCACCGCCTTGGCGAACAGCTTGTCGGAATCGATCCCGCGGCCATCGTCAATCACCTCGATCAACACCTGCGCGCCGGCATAACTTGCAATCAGGCGGATTTCCCCTTCGGCGGATTTCCCTTTTGCCAGCCGCTCGGCAGGGGCCTCGATGCCATGATCGATGCAATTCCTGATCAGGTGAATCAACGGTTCGCTCAACCGCTCGATCACGGTCTTATCAAGCTCGGTCTCCGCGCCGCTGGTCACCATCCGCACCTCTTTCCCCAGTTCGGAGGAAAGATCGCGAACCAGCCGCCTGAATTTGCCAAAGGTGATGCCGATGGCCATCATCCGCACGTTCAACACCGAATCGCGCAGTTCGGCGGTGAGCCGCTCCACCTCCTCCACCGGCTCGGCAAGGCCGGGATGTTCGATCGCGGAGGCGATTTCGGAAAGCCGTGCCTGGGTAACCACCAGTTCGCCGACCAGATCGATCAGCCGGTCAAGCTTGTCAGCGGCCACCCGGATGCTCTCACTGGCGGCGGCCTTCGCGGCATTTTGTTTTTTATCTAACTCACGCTGAGCGACAAGGGCGGATTCCACCCTGAGCGGGGAGGTCAGTTCATTCTCGACAAGAATCTCGCCGAGCGGCCTCTGTTGCGACAACGCCCGGTTCAATCCCTCGGCGGTGATATCGCCGCGCTCGACCAGGATCTCCCCCAACCGTTTATGGCCCTCTTCGCCGTCGCTTCCCGCCCCGCCCTCGGTGACGGTCACCTTGCACGACGATTCGACAAAAATCAAAACATCCCGGATCGCGTTCTCACCCGCGGCGGTTGAGACAATAAAATCGACAAAGGAGTCACAGTCGCAAGCCTCCTGCCGTGTCACGCGGTCTTGGCAACATTCGGCCAGAACCGTGCATTCTCCTAGCTTTGCCAGTTCCGGCACCAACGCCGCGATATCGCCGCCGCCGGTAAAAAAATCCGGACCTGGCTCCAACCGCACCAGGTAATGCACGAGACGCGGCTCCTCCCGCGCGGCCTCATCTTTCGCAACCGCGGCTTCGCGAACCACCGGCTCCGTTGACACGGGTTGGACGGTCGCCGATCCAGCGGCCTCGGCCTCGGCAAGCACCGCTGCCGAAGCATCGCCGTCACCCAGCCGATTCATGGCGGCGATGATTGCCAGACCGCTCTCGGCATCGATCTCACCGCCGCCCAGCGATTCCAGCAATTTTTTGATATGATCACGCGCCTCCAGGGTCAAATCGATCAACGTCTTGCTGACCGGGATATCGCCGTTCCGCACCTTGTCGAGTACAGTCTCGACCTGATGGGCAAAGGTGGCGACATCATCAAACCCGAACATCGAGCCGGAGCCCTTGAGGGTATGCATGTTCCGGAAAACACGCCCGACCAACTTCTTATCGTCGGGCGATTCCTCCAGTTCAAGCAGAGAGGTCTCCAACTCTGCGAGCAATTCCGCGGCTTCTTCCCTGAATGCCTCGGCATATTCATTTCCAGACATCTTCAAACCCCATGCCTTTGCCAATCCCGCCCAGATGCCAACGGGATTGGCAAAACATATTCCCCCGAGGCGCGACCATCGCCTGACGACCACGCCTTGGGGAGCAAATACGCATTATTTTCTGCCATAATCAATACTCTTTGAATTGCTTGTCAAGTTCGTCGCCATCGTCACCCATGTCGAGCTTGACCCCGATTTGCGGCTGCTTGACAGCGGTGCGGCGGGAGCCGCTTGCCGTATTGATATGGGCAACACGGGTTTTCCCGGCCGCCGCCCTTGCCACCGCCATCCGCTTGCCGGCGCTGTTGCCATGGTCCTTGGTGTCGATCAGCGAAGCGATGTTATCCTGAAGCGATTCGGCCTGGGCGGACAACTCCTCGGCGGTGGCCGCCATCTCCTCGGAGGCGCCGGCGTTTTGCTGAATAACCGTGTCCAACTGCTGCATGGCCTGATTGATCTGATCGGTGCCGCTGCTCTGTTCGATGGTGGCGGCACTGATCTCCTGGATCAGGTTGGCGGTTTTCTGAATATTGGGAACCATGGTCGCCAGCATCTGGCCGGCCCGTTCCGATACCTCGACGCTGGAGCCGGAGAGGACGCTGATCTCGGCGGCCGCTGTCTGGCTCCTTTCGGCAAGCTTCCGCACCTCGGCGG
>Ga0224510_10002322_pt1 | contig 11544 bp, 8 predicted proteins | sample SF_May12_sed_USG_FD_170161 | JGI IMG/M metagenome (GOLD analysis project Ga0224510, IMG submission 170161) | Sediment microbial communities from San Francisco Bay, California, United States - SF_May12_sed_USGS_4_1 | ecosystem: Environmental > Aquatic > Marine > Sediment | place: USA: California... | reverse complement strand
CGCTCGACGATCCTTCGCTGCCCGACTACACCGACGACCGGTACGTGGCGCCTTGGTTCGACCCGGCGTCCGGTGGGGTCGCGGTCCCACCGAATGCGCCCCTGTCGCCGACCGGCCAGGTACCGGTGATCAATTCGACGGGACAGGAGCCGGCCATCAACGATCCGGACGGCGTGATGGGTCGTCCTCGCATGCCGGGTGCAGTTCCGGCCTCCACCCCGGCCTCACTGCCTATGAACCAGGTTCCCCCGGGGGGAGTGCCGACCGGTCGCAACCCGGCCGTCGGCGGTTTCGACGGTGGCGGTTTCGACGGTGGTCGTGGCGCTTCCCGAAACGCTTCGTCGAGCCCTTTCGACGCCATGCGGTCCGGTCCGCTACCGGTCGTCGGCGCCGTGGCCGCTCTGGTTGTGCTGGCCGGGCTCGTCGGCTGGATGTTCCGCGGCTCCGATGGCGGTCAGGAGATCACGATCGGCGGCGACACGGCCGATGTCGGTCAAACCAACGACAGTGAGGGTGGTGCCAGTGCCCAGGAGGACTTGGCGCCGCTCAGTCCGGCTGCGTTGCCGGCGGCCGACGAGGATGGTCTCGTCGGGTTGGAACTGGCGCTTATCGATCCCTACACCGGTACCGGGTCGACCGGGACCGTCGAGCTGTATCTGAATGCACTGACGGGGCAGGTCTGTCACGTGTTCGACTCGCCGGCGATGAACGGCCGGTACAACGCCTACATCCACGAGGCCGAGTTTCCCAAGGCCGGACCGATCGTTGTGGACCTCGGCGAGGTCGAGAACTCGGTGCCCCGCTGCGTCAACGCCAGTCCGATCGATCTGACCAGAGCACTGGCAGGCAGCGAGGGATTCTACGTCGCCGCCCACGCCGGTGAACGTGAGATTGTGCTGCGGGCCCAGCTCTCCGCGGCGACCACCGTGTTCGACAATCGTGACCCGGCGCTGGTGGCCGGCCAGGAAGCGGCGGCCGCCGGTGACGACGGTGCGGCTGACGGCCTGTTCGGGTCGGCCGACGAGGGGGCGTATCTGGTCGTCGAGTCCGGTCGGGTGAGTTTCGAGGGCATGGTGCCCGACGAGCAGACGGCCGACCAACTCCGGGCGGCGTTCATCGCCCTGTCGGGCATGGGGGTCGACGTGGTCGACAACCTGACGGTGCAGGCGGGTGCGCCGGCACCGAGCGGCAAGGTGATCGTGGCCGACGCGCTGTTGTTCGGCTCGGGCCAGGATCAGATCTCCGGCGACCCGGCGGTGCTGTCGACGCTGGCCGATCTGATGATCGTCAATCCGACGTGGACGATGACAATCACCGGTCACACCGACGACGTCGGACCCTACTCGTTCAATATCGAACTGTCGTTGCGACGGGCCAACAACATCCGCGCCCGTCTGGCCGAGCTTGGCGTGCCGGCCGAGCGCATCCGGGTGCAGGGCGCGGGCCCGGAGCAGCCGATCGATGACAATTCGACCGAAGAAGGCCGGTCCAGGAACCGGCGTATCGAGATCAGTATCGACTCCTAGATCAGATCGATTCGTGGACCGGTCGGTGCCAACCGGCCCGTCGACGTTCGTACAACAGAGGCAAACACCAGGACGTTCGCTCAATGGACACGCAAAACACCATCGACCACCGCCGAGCCCCGCAGACCGATCGGTCGCGCAACATCCGGCTCGGTTTCGAAGCTGCGCTCATCGCACTGTGCGGCTACCTGATCGGCGTCGCCGGCATCCCTCCGTTGTTCGACGCGCCGGGCGGACCACGTGCCGACCAGGTCGTCAGCTCGTCGTCGCTCGACTCCGGCGATGGTCAGGCGGTCGCCGCTCCGTCGACCGACGCATCGGCCAACCCGACCCCGGGTGCCGGGGTGTCCGTCACCGTCGGCCGGGCCACCTGGAGCACCGGGTACTTCCAGGCCGCCCTGTTCAAGTCGCTGCTCGAGGAACTCGGCTACACGGTGAGCGACCCGGGGGCCAACGAACTCGGACCGACCGACGCCTTCAAGGCGATGGCCGAGGGCACCATGGATTTCTGGACCAACTCGTGGCTGCCGAACCATCAGACCTTCATCGACGAGGAGCTCGGCGACGGGTCGAAGGTCAGCGACCACGTGACTTCACTCGGCAACCTCCTGCCGGCCGCCGGGCTGGAGGGTGTCGTCATCACCAAACCGGTGGCCGACGAGTTCGGCATCTCCTCCCTCGACCAGATCAACAGCGACCCGGCGCTCGTGGAATTGTTCGACGCCGACGGCAACGGCCTGGCCGATGTGCACGGCTGTCCCGACGACTGGGGCTGCTACAAGATCTTGAACGAGCTGATCGAGTTCAACGGATGGTCGAACCTGGAGCAGATCAGCGGCGACTATGACGCCATGGTCGACGAGTCGGTCGGGCAGGTCGACGGCGGAACCGCCGTGCTGCAGTACACGTGGAGCCCGTCCGGGTACCTGACCCGGCTGCGTCCCGGTGACAACGTGATGTGGCTGAGTATCGGCGGCCAGGAGAAGATGCTCGACGGATCGATCACGCCCGAGTACGACTTCAACGACGGTCAGCCTCCGGCGCTCGGTCCGGCCTGCACCGGCGATCCGTGCTGGCTGGGATGGCCGGCCGCCGACATCAAGGTGACCGCCCGCAATGATTTCCTCGACGCCAATCCGTCGGCCCGGGTGCTGTTCGAGCAGGTGCAGTTGAAGGTGCTCGACGTGGCGCTGGCCAACGTGAAGTACGACACGGGGGAGACGTCGCCCGAGGATCTCGAGCGACACGCCCAGGACTGGATCACGGAGAACCGGCCGGCGGTCGACCAGTGGCTGGCCCAGGCCAGGGCCGCCGGCTGACAGGCTCCGCAAAAAATCAACTGGGCGCCGGGGGGATCACGATCCCAACGGCGCCCAGGTGATTTCCTCAGTCCGCACTGAAAAATTCGGTGATACCGTCGCCCGTCAACGATCTTGGACGATGCCACGGGCTCTGGCAATGTCGGAACGGGCAACGATCGGCCAAGACATGGCCAAGTGGCAGGCCATTATTGGGCCCGGTTGTCGCGTCAGCTCGTTCCGGGTGACGGAGGATTCGTCGTCGGACCCTCGATCAACCCGTTCGAGCTCCTCGGCCGGCGACGGCCCAGGCGGCTCCGTCAGTCCGCATTGGCAGAGTGGTTTGGAGGACCCCGGCCAGGTGGATCAGCGTGGTGCGATGGGGATGGTTCGGTGGCAGCAGCGGTGGGAGAACCCGAGCCGCCGGATCGTTCGGCAGCTCGGACTGAGCCGGGGAGGCTCGATTCGGGCCGGCTGCCGGCGTCGTCCTCGAAGTGCGTCGAGCAGTCGACCCATACGCTTCGTTCCCCTTTCGTTGTCTGTGGAACCGCTGTCGAGCTCCGGTAGAAGTATCCCGCGGACCCGGGCGACAGGCTCCTAACGGTGGTCTAAAAGAACCCTAAATCGCGGGTTGTACGGGGATCGAGTTCATCGGCGAGGCCTGCCCGGTCGTCGACTGCCACACCTCGAGTTCGTCGACGGTGTGCAGCGGCGCGTGGAGGGCCCGGGCTAGTCCCAGACACGAAGGCTGGACCGGTGGGTGTCGGTAGGATTGTCGGATGGGCGATCCACCTTCCGACCGGCGTTCACGGTTGGTTCGGCTCGATCCGGTTTGGCTCCGGGTGTTCGGCGAGCTGGCGGCGTTCGTCGTGGCCTTGCCGTTCCTTGTGCTTCTTCCCCGCGGCGACAGTCGGCCGGTGCTGGTGATTCCCGCCTTCACCGCCTCGGACACTCAGACCATCCCGCTCCGCTTGGTGTTACGCCTCCTCGGATACCGGCCCCACGGCTGGGGTCTCGGCGTTAACCGTGGACTCCACGAAGCGACCATCGCCGCCTTGATCGACCGACTCGAGGATCTGCACGACCGTCACGGCGTGCCACTCGATGTCGTGGGTTGGAGCCTCGGTGGCGTGTTTGGTCGTCACCTGGCTCGCGTCCGGCCGGCTCTGGTGCGTCAGGTCGTCACGCTCGGGAGCCCCTTGCATTCAATGGAGGCGAAGCGGGCCTGGTCGCCTCCGGACACTCCGACCTCGTCGATCTACTCCAAGAGCGACTCGGTCGTCGACTGGAGGGATTCGCTCGTCGACCCCGGACCGGGACGGGAGAACGTCGAGGTCCGGGGCACCCACTACGGACTGGCCCACAATCCAAGCGTGATCATGGTGATAGCCGACCGATTGGCCCGCGACCCGCTCGGTCGAGATCCGTTCGTGCCCGGGCGTCTGGTCCGCGGGCTCTACACGGGTTCGTGACCGGCGGTCGGTGATCGGACAACGGTTCTGGGGCTGCCAGGCACCGGAAATGGGGCTGCGGAACCCCAGAATGGGGGATGACTCGGGCACCCTCGACCAGGCAGCCGCTCTCGGCCAGGCAGTCGCTCTCACCCAACGTCCTCGGGTCGCTCTACATGGTGATCGGGTCGCTCGGCTATGTCATCAACGACGCCTTCATCCGAGCCGCCACCGACGCCGGGCTCGTCGTGTACCAGGCGTTGTTTATCCGGGGCATCGCCATGACGGGTCTCTTCGCCGCTTTCGCCGCCACCCGACACCGACGCGCCCAACGACAGCAACGACAACAGCAACCCATCCGAGCCTACGTGCTCAAGCGACCGGTGCTCATCCGTGTCGGTGCCGAGGTGGTGTCGACCGCCCTGTTCTTCGCCGCCCTCGTGAACCTCGACTTCGCCAACGCCCAGACCATCCTCATGCTGGTCCCCTTCGCCGTGACCCTCGTTGCGGCCGTGGCGCTCGGCGAGCGCGTCACCCCTGCCCACTACCTCGCCGTCGGCCTCGGGTTCGCCGGCGTCATCGCCGTGATGCGGCCAACACCCGACGACTTCTCCGCCTGGTCGCTCGTTGTCGCCGCCAGTGCCGCCGGCATCGTCGTGCGTGAGATCGCCACTCGCAGCGTGGCCGCCGACACCCCGGCTCTTCCGATCGCGCTCGTCACCGCCGTCGCCATCACCACGATGACCGGCGTCCTCACCGTCCTCACCGGCTGGAACCCGCCGACCACTCGGGCCCTCGTCTATCTCGCCTTCGCCTGCGCCTTCCTCATCGTCGGCTATGTGTTCGCCATCCAGACGGTTCGGGTCGGCGACCTCAGCGTCTCCGCCCCGTTCCGCTACTCGACCCTCGTCGGGGCGGTGGTGATCGGGTACGTCGCATTCGACGAGTCCCCCGACGCCCTGACCCTCGTTGGTTGCGCGCTGATCCTCGTCGCCGGCCTCTGGTCGACCAGGATCGACCGCCGCCACAGCCGGGCGGCCCGGGCCCAGGCCAGGCCGACCACGGTATCGTTGGCCGAGTGACCAGCCGGTTGGCGTGGGACAGTGCGAGGAGCGTCGCCCGGTGAGCGACAACGATGACGCAGGCGAGAAGGTGCGGGCCATCGTCAACCCGGAGCGGGCTGGCCGATGCGGCCGCCGCCATCGACCACGCAAGGGGCAGCGTTCAGTCGGTGACGGTCACCCCGGCGGAGGCCATCTCGGCCAGCGCGTCGTCGAGGGAGCCGTCGAGGTCGATGGCTCGGCACCCATCCAGCACCACGGTCACGTCGTAGCCCAGCTTCGCTCCGTCGACCGCCGAGTAGCGCACACAGAAATCGGTGGCCAGGCCGACCATGGTCAACGACGCGACGCCCCGCGATCGTAGATAACCGTCGAGCCCGGTGGGTGTCGTCTGGTCGTTCTCGAAGAACGCCGAATACGAGTCGACCGCGGGCCGGAAGCCCTTGCGTACGATCATGTCGGCCCGATCGACGGCCAGGTCGCCATGGAACGCCGCTCCGTCCGAGCCCTGCACACAGTGGGTCGGCCACAGCACCTGCGGCCCGTAGGCGACCTCGATCACCGAATACGGTTCATGTCCGGGATTGTTGACGGCGAAGGACATGTGGTCGGAGGGGTGCCAGTCCTGGGTCAGTACCCGCACGTCGAAACCGCCGCCCACCGACAGCAACTCGTTGGCCACCGGCACCACGGCGTCGCCGTCGGTCACCTCCAGTGCTCCGCCGGGGCAGAAGTCGTTCTGGACATCGATCACGATCAGGGCCTGCAAACCCTCCGCCGAACCGGACGTGCCTTCGCTCATGGTCAAACCCTACCCCACGGCGGCCGACCGAGGTACCGTCGGCGGGCTCCATGGACCGGCGATCGATCCCCGCTCCGCCTGGTTCTACGGCGTCGAAAACGGGCGAAAACGACCGAAAGTGGTCGATTCGGCCCGCGAACGCGATAGGGGGTGTCGCCGGGTGGATTCGAACGTCTAGATTTGGACGGTGAACATCATCACCATCCTCGACGGCGGCATGGGCAAGGAGCTGCGACGCATCGGCGCCCCGTTCCGTCAACCCGAATGGTCGGCGCTTGCCCTGCTCGAAGCACCCGACCAGGTCACCGAGGCCCACCGAAACTTCATCGCGGCGGGGGCCGAGGTCATCATCACCAACACCTACGCCGTCGTGCCCTTCCACATCGGAGCCGAACGGTTCGAGGCCCGGGGCCGGGAACTCGTGGAACTCGCGGCCCGCCTGGCCCGCAAGGCCACGGCCGATGCCGATCGGCCGGTGCGAGTCGCCGGTTCGCTCCCGCCGGTGTTCGGCTCGTACGTACCCGACGATTTCGAACCGGATGCCGCGCCCGACCGCTGGCGGATCCTCATCGAATCGCAGATCCCCCACGTCGATTTGTGGATCGGCGAGACGATCTCCAGCACCACCGAGGCAAGGGTGCTGCTCGAAACGTTGGCCGCGGTCGCCCCGGCGGACAAGCCGGTGTGGCTCGCCTTCACCCTCGACGACACCCCCGGCCACGAGGATGCGACACTGCGCTCGGGTGAACCGGTGTCGGCGATCATCGACCTGCTGGCCGCCCACCCGTCGGCCGGAATCGAGGCGGTGCTGTTCAACTGCTCCCAACCCGAGGTCATCCGTCCCGCCCTCGACGCCCTCCGGGCTCTACGGCCCGACCTGCCGCTCGGGGCCTACGCCAACGCCTTCGCCGAGCATCATGTCGAATCCGACGACTACGCGGCCAACACGTCGGTCCTCGAACGGCGCGACGACCTCACGGCCGACCGCTACGCCGACCTGGCCGCCGGCTGGGTCGAGGCCGGAGCCACCATCATCGGCGGCTGCTGCGACGTCTACCCCGAACACATCGCCGCGCTCACCGCCCGCTTCGCCGGGTAGCCGGCCGCTCAGCGCCGCAGCCGCTCAGCGCCGCAGCCGCTCAGCGCCGCAGCCGCTCAGCGCCGCAGCCCGCAGAGCCGCCGAGCGCCGGACTCGGTCGAGCGCCGGAGAGAGGGTCGGTCAGTCGGACTGATCGACAGCGGCGGGGACGACGTCGACCCACAGCGGCCAGTGGTCGCTGGCGATGACCGTGCGTTCGACGCCGACCCCGTGCACATCGACGCCCCGACCGAAGATGTGGTCGAGGTGGAACAGGCGACCGGCTCGGCGCAGGCTTGGCCCGGCCGGTTCGGTCAGGCGGTCCAGGCCGAACATGGCGTAGAGCTCATCGATGGCCACCACCGAGGTGAGGGTGGTGGTGTTGAAGTCACCGGCCAACAACAGGTGTTCGGGGTTCGGGGTGATGGCCTTGGCCGCCACCGCCGTGAACTGGGCGACCCGACCGCTCAGCGCCAGCGACGGGATCTCGGCGTGGATCGACCACGTCGACACCGCCATCGTCTCACCCGACGGCCGTGTCTTCGTGATCGTGGCGCCGACCGCGGCCCGGGGCCGCCCGTAGGCCTTGGCCACGTTGGGGAGTGGGACCACGACAGGGTCGGCGAGCGGCCACGGCGACAGGACGGCGTTGCCGAAACCGCGCCCGGTTCGCTCATCCTGCGACGACTGTATATAGAGGTAGGACAGGCCGAGTTCCCGCGCAATCCGCTCCACCCCGTCCGGGTCCATCTCCTGCAGGCAGACGGCATCCGCGCTGGCCAGGTTCGGATGCCCGGTCAGACCGGCGAGCGTCCCGTCGACATCGAGCCCGTCTTCGATGTTCCAGCACACCAGGCGAAACGCCGTGCGGCCCGCCGGACCTTTCGTCGACTCGCTCGAGGGGCGGTGATCGCCGACGATCACGGGCTCGTCGGACGGCACCGCCCTCCGGCGCAATCGCTTGACCGGGGTCAGCCGCTCCCGTCGAGACGGCACCCGATCCCGCAGGCGAGGTCGTGGCTCCCGGAACGGGCGAGTCGAACGATCCGCCGCCGGATCCGGAGCCGGGTCCGACTCGTCGTCAGTCGAGCGTGTGGCCATTGATGAGGATTCTATTGCCGTCCATCTCGGTGCAGCTGTTGCGACTGACACCGGAATGCTCGGCGGCTACCGCTAGCCCGGCCACCACGCCGTCAAACCGGGCAGTGCGAGCAGCTGACGGTAAGATCGTCGAGCACTGGGACAACTCCGGGCCGGTGCCGAAGCACAGCGTCAACTCGGGCAAGTTCTGATCGAGGCGCTTACGCCGCCATTCGACGACGGAAGACACCGATCGACAGGGCGGCGATCACCACCGTGTAGCTGACGACCCAAGCCAAATCGGCCACGACATCACCGAACCCGGCGCCGTCGAGCAGCACACCCCGGATCGCCTCGAGCGCATGGGCGAACGGGAACACGTCGGCCACCGCCTGGAACGGGCCGCCGATGTCTTCGAGATTCATCCACGTGCCGCCAAAGATCGTGAGCAGGAGGGCGACGGTCCAGGGGCCGGTCACGACCTTGTAGGGAACCGAGGCGCCGGAACCCCAGTAACAGCCCGACACCGATCACGAGCACGGCCTGGATCACCGCCACGGCCACGAACGGAAGCGAATACGCAAGCACAAAATCGTTGGCTCGCAGCGGGGTCGTCAACAACCGATCGAACAGGCTGCTCTCCCGGTCCTGGGCCAGCGCCATGGCGGAGGTCATGGTGAGCATGGCGAACCCGAACAACACGATGCCGGGGGCCAGTGATGTCGGAGCGAAGAAATCGTCGACTCCCTCGAGCGCCTTCATCACCACGAGCATCGCCACCGGGAGTGCGACGTTCAGACCCAGCGACAGCCAGTCACGCCACATCACCTTGAAGTTCCGATCGGCCAACGCAAGAAATCTCATGGGCTGCATCTCATTCCCTCAGCTGTTTTCCTGTGAGGTGGACGAACACGTCGTCGAGGGTGACCCGGCTTCGATACGAGGCATGGACCTCGACGCCGAGCGGTCGGAGCACGTCGATGACGTCGTCGAGATCGATGTCTGGATCGTCGACCACCACGGCACCGTCACGACGGCGAGCCGAACAAAGACCGATTTTCGCCACACCCGCTGTCGGAGGGCCCGACTATCCTCAACCCATGGGTCACGAGCGGAATCATCGCCGAAACGGCAAGGTCGACGGTGAGGTCGACGATCTCGGTCTGACCCGGCTGAGCGACAGCCTCGAGCGCTTCGTCGGCCATCTCGGTGCGCCCCCGATCAACATTCTCAGCCAGCTTCACGATCGCTGGCCGGAGCTGGTCGGACCGGGTCTGGCGGCCGCCACCCGCCCGGTCGAACTGCTCAACGGCGTGTTGACGGTGGCCTGCACCGATGCCGCCTGGGCCTCCCAGATCGGCTGGATGGAGGCCCAGATCATCCGCCGGTTCGAGGCGACGTTCGGCTCCGAGACGGTGCAGCGGGTCCAGGCTCGGATCGACGGCTCAAAAGGCCGCTAAAAGAGCGGGTTTTTGGCCGACGGTCGGATCGCCGTTCGTCACCGGTACGGGCCCAAAACCTGGTAAAATGGTCAGTCCGGGCCTCCGTCACAGCCGGCCCTGATTCGGGCGGCTTCCGAGCCTTCGTGGTCGGCCGCTCCCTACCGAATTCGACTGTTGGAGAATTCAAGATCGTGGTATCCGCATGACCAATCCTTCTGCGCAATCCGAGTCGAACGCCACGGCGTCTGCAAACGGCGGTGGCAGCGGCAGCGGCGGTAGTGGCGCCCCCCACGCCGGAGCCCGTACGGCCGGCAGCACCAACGGCACGGTCGACGGCGAGTACAGCGCTTCCTCCATCCAGGTTCTCGAGGGTCTCGAGGCTGTTCGCAAGCGCCCCGGCATGTACATCGGTTCGACCGGTCCCACCGGTCTGCACCACCTGGTGTGGGAGGTCGTCGACAACTCGGTCGACGAGGCCATGGCCGGTCACTGCGACCGGATCGACGTCGCCGTGAAGGCCGACGGCTCGGTCGAGGTGGTCGACAACGGTCGCGGCATCCCGGTCGACAAGCACCCGAAGTACGAGGAGCTCACCGCGGCCGAGGTCGTGCTCACCGTGCTCCACGCCGGCGGCAAGTTCGGCGACGGCGGCTACAAGGTCTCCGGCGGTCTGCACGGTGTCGGCGTGTCGGTGGTCAACGCCCTCTCCAGCAGGGTTGAGGTCGAGATCGATCGTCACGGCAAACGCCACGGCATGTCATTCAAGAACGGCGGCGCGCCCGACGAGCCGCTGAAGGTCATCGGCGAGGCCCCCATCGATCCCGAGACCGGCGAGCCCCGCACGGGAACCATGGTCCGCTTCTGGCCCGACCCCACCATCTTCAAGGAAGGCACCGAGTTCCGGTTCCAGACCCTCGCCGACCGGTTCCAGACGATGGCGTTCCTCAACGCCGGCCTCGAGTTCCACGTGATCGACGAGCGCAACCCGTCGTCCGAAGAGGTCGTGCTCCGCTTCGACGGTGGTATCCGCGACTTCGTCCGCCACCTCAACGCCTCCAAGGAGGCCCTGTTCGACGAGATCGGGTGGTTCGCCGAGGACGGCGACGACGAACAGGTCGAGATCGCCTTCTCGTGGAATACCGGCTACAACACCGACGGCATCCACTCGTTCGCCAACGGCATCAACACCATCGAGGGCGGCATGCACGAGCAGGGGTTCCGTTCGGCGCTCACCCGCACCGTCAACGCCTACGCCCGCGATCGGAACTACCTGAAGGAGAAGGACGAGAATCTGCAGGGCGAGGACATCCGCGAGGGCCTCACCGCCGTGATCTCGGTTCGGGTGGTGGAGCCGCAGTTCGAGGGTCAGACCAAGTCGAAGCTTGGCAACGTTTCGGTCCGCTCCCTGGTCGAGAAGGCCACCAACGAGCGGCTACGGGAGTGGTTCGAGGAACATCCCAACGAGGCCAAGGCGATCCTCACCAAGGCGTCGAACGCGGCCAAGGCCCGCATCGCCGCCACCCAGGCCCGTCAGAGCATCCGCCGCAAGTCGGCGCTCGACGGCGCCGGGCTGCCGGGCAAGCTGGCCGACTGCCAGTCGAAGAACCCCGCGGAGTCCGAGCTCTACATTGTGGAGGGCAACTCGGCCGGTGGTTCGGCCAAGGACGCCCGCGATCCCCGCACGATGGCCATCCTCCCGATCCGGGGCAAGATCCTCAACGTGGAGCGGGCCCGCATCGACCGGATGTTCAAGAACACCGAGATCATCTCGCTCATCCAGGCCATCGGCGCCGGATTGGGTGAGAG
>Ga0224510_10002317_pt1 | contig 11562 bp, 10 predicted proteins | sample SF_May12_sed_USG_FD_170161 | JGI IMG/M metagenome (GOLD analysis project Ga0224510, IMG submission 170161) | Sediment microbial communities from San Francisco Bay, California, United States - SF_May12_sed_USGS_4_1 | ecosystem: Environmental > Aquatic > Marine > Sediment | place: USA: California... | reverse complement strand
GCGTCATTGGGCGGGGGGCTTCACGCCGCCGAACGGCACCAGCGGGGCCGGCTGCGGCGCGGGCTTGGCGGCGGGCTCGGCGACCGGCTCGATCGGCTCGAGCGGCTGCGCCTGCGGCGGCGCGACCACGATCGGCGCGGCGCCGGGGCGCGCGCCGCTCGAGGCCTCGGTGCCGGCGGCGAATTCCAGCGCGCCGCCCGCGGGGCGCGCGAGCGTGCGCACCAGGCGTGGCGTGATAAGCAGCACGATCTCCTTGCGGTTGCTGGTGTCGCGCGTGCTCGAAAAGAGGCGCCCTGCGACCGGCAGGTCTCCCAGCCCGGGCACGCGGCTCGCTGAGCGGCGGTCCTCGTCGCTGATCAGGCCGGCGAGCACCTGCGTCTCGTTGTCGCGCAGGCGCAGGTTGGTCGCGGCGTTGCGCGTGCCGATCTGGTAGGTGAGGCTGCCGCCGCCCCCGCTCCCGGTGCTGCGCACTTCGCGCACGATGCTGCTCACTTCGAGCCCGACCTTGATGCCGACCTCGTCGTCCAGAGAAATGAGCGGCTCGACCTCGAGCTTCAGCCCCACGTCGAGGTACTGCACCGACTCCGAGACGAAGCCGCCGGTGGCCGCGGCGGTGGTGGTGATCACCGGGACGCGGTCGCCGATGTGGATGCGCGCCTTCTCACGGTTCTTGACGCGGATACGCGGGTTGGCGAGCACCACCGCGGCGCCGTCGGTCTGGCGCAGGCTGAACAGGAACAGCGGGTCGCTGAAGGTGAGCTGTACCAGGCTCGAATTGCGGTTCAGCCACTCCGGCAGGCCCACGGTGCCGGGCACGCCCGCGGCGCCGACCAGGCCCATGGCGAGGGAGTCGGGGTACTGGATGCCGAGCTCGCGCAGGAAGTCGCGGCCGATCTCGAGCACCTCGACCTCCAGCACCACCTCGGGCTCGGCGAGGTCCTGCGCGGCGATCAGCCGCTCGGCCAGCCGGATCGCCGCCGGCGTGTCCTTGATCACCAGCAGGCCGATCTTCTCGTCGATGAAGATGTCGCGCGTCTTCACCAGCGTGCGGATCATGTTCGCGGTCTGCTTCACGTCCGCGTTGGCGAGGTAGAAGCCCTTCACCACCAGCTCCTGGTATTCGCGCAGCTTCTGCGGCGTGTTCGGGAACACGAACACCGTGGTCTCGTTCAGCACCTTCTGCTCGAGCTGGTTGGTGAGCAGCACCATGCGGATCGCCTCCTCGACGCTCGCCTCGCGCAGCGTGATGCTGGTCCTCTGGTCGGTGCGCACGTCGCGGTCGTAGACGAAGCTCACGCCGGTGGCGCGCTGCAGCACCTCGAACACGTTGCGCACGGTGACGTCGCGCAGCTCGAGCGACACCGGCCTGGCGGTGGCGGGCTTGAGCTCCGCGCTGACGATCACCGGCTTCACCAGCTTGTCGTCGATGGCGCGCTGCAGCCGGCGCGCATCGCGCTGCTGCGGGTTGCCGGCGAGCACCGGGCGCAGCAGGTCCTGCGCCTCATGCAGCCGGCCGCTCTTCGCGAGCTGCTCGGCCGCCGCGATCACCTCGCGGTCGCGCCGGTCGGTCGCCAGCTGCACCAGCCCGTTCGCGGCGCGCGCGTTGGCGGCGTCGTGCACCTGCACGCGGCGCAGGAACGCCTCGGCGGCGTCGAGCTGGCCGGCGCCGCGCAGCACCTCGGCCTGCGCCAGCCACTGCGCCACCAGCAGGTCGCGCAGCCTGAAATACTCGCCGCGCACCGCGGCGTTCTGCGGGTCCTCGCGCGCCGCACTCTGCAGCAGCGCGAGCGCCTCCTCGCCGCGGCCTTCGCCGAAGCGCTTGCGCGCTTCCTCGACGGACGTCGGCAGCGCCGCGCAAGCGGCGAGCATCAGGCAGCAGACGGCGATCCTGGCGTTCATGGTGACTCCCCGGCGGGCCGGACGTGGACGGTAAGGCGAATCTGGGCGTCGAGCTGGCTGTCGAGCGCCTTCTTGCGTTCGAAGCGCAGCGCGTCGATCGAGGCGATCGGCATGTCCTTCAGCACCGCGGCGACGAAGTCGCGCAGCTGCGGGTAGCTGCCGCGCACCGGCAGGTTCACGCGGTAGGACCACAGCCCCGCACCGCGCCGCTCGAGCCGGTACTCGCCCTGCGCGAGGTCGAGCCCGGCGCGGCGCGCGAGGCGGTGCAGCCGCTCGAGCTCGTCGGTGAGCGCGGCGGCGGACGGAAACAGGCGCTGGAAGCGGCGCAATTCCTCCTCGGGTCCGCCCGCGGCCACCGGCCGCAGCGGCGAGCGCGCGCGCAGGCGCTCGAGCGCGAGCTGCTGCGCGGCGAGCTCCGCCTGCGCCGGCTGCAGCGCCGAGATCCAGAATCCGGCGCTGGCGAGCAGCACGCCAATGCCGAGCACCCCGGGCACGCCGAGCCGCTGCAGCCAGGCGTTGACGCGCATCCTCACGGCGCCGCCTTCATCGACGCCTGCACCGAGAACTGCACCGGGCGGCGCGGGTCGTCGCGCTGCACCTGGTGGCTCACCACGTGCACTTCGCCCAGGCCCGGGGCCGCGCCCAGCCGGCGCACGTAGTCGAACATCGCCTCGCGGTTGCGCGCCTCGGCGGTGAGCTTGACGAGGCGGCTGTCGGCGTCGGGCTGCAGCTGCAGCAGCGCGACGTCGCGCGTCGCCGCCTGCTCGATCGCCAGCACCAGCGTGCCCCAGGGCAGCGCGAGCTGCCGCACCACGCGCTCGGCGTCGCGCACTTCCTCGTCGAGGCGCTCGCGCGACAGGCGCGGGGCGGCCTGCCGCGCCGGCCCCACCAGCCCGGCGGCGGCCTCGATGCGCGCCAGCTCGGACTGCGCGCCGCGATACTCGAGCAGCAGCCCCCCCGCCACGGCGAGCGCGATCGCGAGCAGCGCCACGCCCGGCCACGGCGGCCGGCGCGCGGCGGCGACATAGTCCAGGTTGACGCGCGCGGGCCTCATGCCGGCAACTCGCGGAACGTCCAGCCGCCGGCTGCGCCCTGCGGCGCGGCGGCGCCGGCGAGCAGCACGAGGTCGGGCGTCGGGCCCGGCGCGCGATGGCGGCCGCGCTCGAGCACATCGAGCCAGTCTCCCTTCGCGTTCTGCACCGAGCGCCAGCCTTCCTTGTCGTGCAGCGCGGCGCACGCGCGCTCGGGCTCGGCGAGCACCAGCCAGGCGCCGGCGGCGGGAAACTCGCCCCGCCAGCGGTTGATGGCGAGCATCAGGGCGGGCTGCACGGAGGCGAGCCGCGCCTTGCCCGAGCGCGGGAAGCACGCCTGCAGGCCCTCGAGCAGGCCGCGGTCGATCGCGCTCGCCAGCCCCTCGCTCCAGCGGAACACCCAGGATCGGGCGCGCTCGCCGTGCACCCGGGCAAAGTGATGCCGCAGGTACGCCTGCTCCTCGGCCGCGTCGGCGAGCGCGTCGCTGCCGGGTACGAGCGCGTAGCGCACGAAGGCGCCCGACAGGACGACGGTGACGCGCGTCCAGTCCTTGAACTCGAGGCTGCGCACCGCGGCGAGCGCGCCCTGCCAGGGCTCGGGCCCGAAGCCCGGGTCGCAGGCGACGCGCTGCGCGCCGAGCGACACCTCGCTGCGCGAAAGGTGGACCAGCGCGCGCTCAGGAAACAAACGTGACACGGTTGATCTCCTGCAGCGTGGTTTCGCCCGCCCTGACCGCCTCGAACGCCGCTTCGCGCAAGAAGCGCGTGCCGGCGCGGCGCGCGGCCTCGCGCAGCTGGCGCACCGGCGCGCGGCCGGTGATCAGCTCGCGCAGCTCGTCGTTCAGGATCATGAGCTCGGCGATCGCCTTGCGCCCCTTGTAGCCGGTGCCGCGGCATTCGCGGCAGCCGCGGCCGATGCGGAACTTCCAGCCCTTGCAGTCCTCCGCGCGCAGCCCGGACTCGGCCAGCAGGCCGGCCTCCGGCTTCTCGGCGGCCGCGCAGTGCGGGCACACCATGCGCACCAGGCGCTGCGCGAGGATCGCGTTCAGCGCGGAGACGAAGCCGTACAGGTCGACGTTCATGTGCATGAAGCGGCCGATGACGTCGAACACGTTGTTGGCGTGCACCGTGGTGAACACCAGGTGCCCAGTGAGCGCCGACTGCACGGCGATGTTGGCGGTCTCCGGATCGCGGATCTCGCCCACCATGATCTTGTCGGGGTCGTGGCGCAGGATCGAGCGCAGCCCGCGCGCGAAGGTGAGGCCCTTCTTCTCGTTCACCGGGATCTGCAGCACGCCGGCGAGCTGGTATTCGACCGGGTCCTCGATGGTGACGATCTTGTCCTGGCCGCTGTTGATCTCGCTGATCGCGGCGTAGAGCGTCGTGGTCTTGCCGCTGCCGGTGGGCCCGGTGACGAGCAGCATGCCGTAGGGCTCGCGCGACAGGCGCCGCAGCTTCGCCACGTCGGCGGCTTCCAGGCCGAGCGAGTCGAGCGACAGCTGCTGCTGCGTGGCCTCGTACAGCGACTGCTTGTCGAGCACGCGCAGCACCGCGTCCTCGCCGTGGATGCTCGGCATGATCGAGACGCGGAAGTCCACGCTGCGGCCGCGCTCGAGCGCCTTGAAGCGCCCGTCCTGCGGCACGCGCCGCTCGGTGATGTCGAGCTCGGCGAGCACCTTGACGCGCGCGATCGCCTGCTCGGCCTGGCCGGCGTCCTGGATCAGCTTGACCTGCGTGAGAAGGCCGTCGATGCGGAACTTGATCGTCAGGCCGCCGGGCACGGTCTCCAGGTGCACGTCGCTCGCGCCGTTCATGAGCGCGTCGCGCAGCGTCGAGCGCACCAGGCGCACCACCTCGCTCGGCTCGTCGCCGATCGCCTTCAGCGACAGGTCCTCGACGCGCACGCGCTCCTCGGCCGCCGCCGCGCCCGCGCCGCGCACCTCGTCGAGTGCGCGCAGCGACTCCTCCTGCGAGGCGAGGAACGCGACCAGGTCGCCGCGGTGCACCAGGCGCCAGCTGAAGGGCTGCGCGACGCGCTCCTCGGCCCAGGCCTGCAGCTCGCCCGAGAACGGGTCGTCGAAGGCGAGCAGCAGCTCGCCCTCGCCGCGCAGCAGCGCGCAGCCGCGCTGCGCGCACTCGGCGAACGGCAGCACGTCGAAGGCGGGCGCGAGGCGGCGCAAATCGTCCATGCGCAGCGTCTGCAGGCGCAGCGTCGACGCGAGGCGCGTTGTGAACGCGTCGGGATCGAGCCCGAGCGCCTCCTCCAGCGCGTCGACCACGCGCCGGCGCGCCGCCGCGGCGGCGGCACGCGCCGCGTCGATCTGCGCCGCGCCGATCGGCTCCAGCACCGCGCTCATTGCACGCTCCCCGCCAGCTCGAAGATCGGCATGTACATGAGGATCACGATCACCCCGATCACCAGGCCGATCAGCGCCATCAGGATCGGCTCGAACAGGCGCGTGAACCAGTCCACCCAGCGCGCGAGTTCCTCGTCGTGGAAGGCGGCGATCTGCTCCAGCATCTCGCCGATGTTGCCGCCCTGTTCGCCCACGGCGAGCATGCGCAGCGCGACCGGCGTGGTGAGCCCGGCCTGGTCCATCGACTGCGACAGCCGGCCACCGTCGCTGATCGCGCGGTGCGCGGCGCGCAGGCGTTCGCGCAGCACCGGGTGCAGCAGGTCGGCGCCCATTTCCAGCGCACTTACCAGCGGCATGCCGCCGCGCACCAGCATGCCGATGGTGCGGTAGAAGCGCGCGAGCTGATAGACCTTGAGCCGCTCGCCCACCGCGGGCAGGCGCCACAGGGCGTCGGCCAGCGCCGTGCGCAGGCGCAGCGAGCGGAACGCCGACACGGCGGCGGCGGCGAGCGCCGCGAGGATCGCGAGCACCAGGATGGCGTGCTGATCGAGCGCCTGTCCCCAGGCGAGCAGCAGGCGCGAGAACAGCGGCAGGTCGCTGCCGCGCTCGGCGTAGATGTGGCCGAAGCGCGGTACCACGTAGAGCATGAGGAACAGCCCCACCGCGCCGCCGACGGCGATGAGCAGCAGCGGATAGATCGAGGCGTTGACGATGCGCTTCCTGATCGCCTCGAGCTGCGTGGCGTAAGCGATGTAACGCGCGAGCGAAGGCGCGAGGTCGCCGCTGCGCTCGGCGGCGCGCACGGTGGCGACGTAGAGCGCCGGGAAGGCGCGCGGGAACTGCTCGAGCGCCACCGACAGCGGCCGTCCCTCGCGCAGCCCGGCCGCCACGCGCTCGAGCAGCGCGCGCGCTTCGGCGCCGCGCTCCTTCTCGGCCAGCGTCTCGATCGACTCGACCAGCGGCAGCCCGGCATTGAGCAGCACGCGCAGCTCCTGGCTGAACAGCACCAGGGGAAAGCGCGCGTCCGCGCCGGGCCAGCCGAGCGCGCGCCGCGCGCGCACGCTGAGCACCGTGTAGCCGCGGCCCTCGACGCTTTGCACCGCGGTCGCCTCGTCGGGCGCCTGGAAGTCGAGCACCTCGACCGCTCCGTCGGGACCGACCGTCTTCAGCTCGTAGCGCATCGGCGCCTACCGGTTGGTGATGTCGGCGGCTTCGCCGCTGCCGCCGGGCTGGCCGTCCTTGCCGTAGGAGAGCAACTCGATCTCGGATTTCTCGCCCGGGATCTTGTACACGTATGGCTTGCCCCAGGGATCGAGCGGCACGTCCTTCCGGAGGTAGGGGCCGTTCCACTTCGGCTCGTTGGCGGGGCGCTCGACGAGCGCCTTCAGCCCGAGCTCCTTCGTCGGGTAGCGGCCGACGTCGAGCCGGTACTGGTCGAGCGCCTTCTCCAGCGCGTCGATCTGCGCCTTGGCGACGTTGACCTCGGACTTGCCCACCTGCCCGAAATAGCGCGGCGCGACGAAACCCGCCAGCACGCCGATGATCACCACCACGACCAGCAACTCGAGCAGCGTAAAGCCTGATGCACGCGAGGCGGTGGAAACCCGAGTCTTTTCAAGACCCATTACTGCCTCCTCCTGAGACCTCAATCTTATACGCCAAGGATGCGGATACGGGGTGGCTGCACTTGGATTAATGAGTCGACCCGCCGGATTCATGAGCATGTTTCGTCAATGGTGCATGGGCCCGGTGCTTTCATACCCCCAGAGGAGGGGACTCGCATGCGGCACAAGACACTTCTGGCACTTAGCTTCGCGGCGGTCTGCTTCGCTCCCGCCTGGGCGTCCCATGATCAAGGGGGGAGCGCGGCAGGACCGGCGGTCCCGGGGGAACCCGGTTTCCGAGGCGGGGTCGTGGCGGTCTCGCACCCGCTCGCCGCGGAGGCGGGGGCGAGGATGCTGCGCAACGGCGGCAACGCCATCGATGCGGCGGCGGCGATCCAGTTCGCGCTGAACGTGGTCGAGCCCGAGTTCTCGGGCATCGGCGGCGGCGGCTTCATGCTCGTCCACCTCGCCAAGGGCAAGGGCAAGACCTTCGTCATCGAGGGCCGCGAGAAAGCCCCGGCCAGCGCCGATACCACGCTCTTCACCAACCCCGACGGCAGCAACCAGAGTTTCACTGCTGCCTCGACGAGCGGGCAGGCGGTCGGGGTTCCGGGCACCTTGATGGTGGTCGCCACGGCGGTGAAGCGCCATGGGCGCAAGCGCCTGGCCGAGGTCATGCAGCCGGCGATCGAGCTAGCCGAGAACGGCTTCCCGGTGAACTTCGTCCTCGCCGGCAACGTGACCTCGTCACGCACGAACTTGTACCAGGCGACGCGCGACGTGTTCCGTCCCGGCGGCGTACCGCTGCAGTTGGGGCAGATTCTCGTGCAGCCGGATCTGGCGAAAACGCTGCGCCTGATCGCGGCGCAAGGGCCGAAGGTGTTCTACCGCGGCGAGATCGCCGCGGCGATCGTCGAGGCGCAAAAAGGCACCGCCAACGGCGGCAAGCCCGGCCTGATGACGCTCGAGGACCTGAAGAACTACGACATCGTGATCCGCGAGCCGACCCTGGGCGAGTATCGCGGCTACCGGATCGCGGCGATGTCGCCGCCGTCCTCGGGCGGGCTGACCATGATCCAGGCGCTGAAGATGATCGAGCGCTTCCCGATCGGCGACGCGGCGGCGGGCTTCGGCTTCGGCAAGGCGAATACGCTGCACGTGATGGCCGAGGCGATGCGCATCGTCTGGGCCGACCGCGCGGTGTGGATGGGCGACGAGGATTTCGTCGACGTGCCCAAGCGCGGCCTGCTGCACCGCGATTACGTGCGCGAGCGCGGCGACCTGATCAGCCTGACGGCGCGTATCCCGGGCATCGTGCCCTTCGGCGACCCGTGGCTGTACGAGTCGAAAAAGTACGCGGGCCGCACCGTGCTCGCCGCCGCGCAGCCGCTCAGCCATCCCGGCGGGTATACGACGCACTTCTCGGTGGTCGACCAATGGGGCAACGTGGTCTCGTACACCACCACCATCGAGGCCGGGTGGGGCACCGGCATCACGGTTCCCGGCTACGGCTTCCTGCTCAACAACGAGCTCACCGACTTCAATTTCGGCTTCAACATGCACCCGCGCTTCGGCGGCCCGGCGGCGAACGACGTGCAGGGCGGCAAGCGCCCGCGCAGCAGCATGACGCCGACCATCCTGTTCAAGGGCGACCAGCCGATCGCCGCGTTCGGCTCGCCCGGCGGCGCGACCATCATCAACTCGGTCTACAACGTGCTCATCAACCTCGTCGACCACGGCATGACGCTCAAGGACGCGATCGAGGCGCCGCGCATCTCGGTGACCACCGCCGGCAACTCGATCTCGCGCGAGGCCGGGTTCGACGAGGCGGAAATCGCCAAGCTGCGCGCCCTGGGCCATACCGTCAACAATCCGGGAAACATCGGCAACGTCAACGGCATCTTCATCGACCTCAGGACCGGGAAGCAATACGGGGCGGTCGATTCGACGCGCGAAGGTGGGCTCATCGGTTTGCCGAAGGCCCCCGGCAAGGGCGGCGATGACGACGATGACGACGACTGAACGGTAGGCCAGGGCACGCAGAGCGGACGCCCCGGGAGACCGGGGCGTTTGCTTTCCGGCGTACCTACCAGTCCGCGTCCACGCGCGGGTGCGCGCCGCCTGCGTCGATCCGCAGCCACGACACGATCGGCGAGCCCCAGACCTCGATGCGCCGCAGCCCCGGGAGCGGGCGGTCGTCGCGGTACGTGTGCAGGTCGCCGTGCACCAGCACGAGGCGATCGGCGTACCACGCGGCATGGGTGCGCAGCACCGCGCGCAGGCGCGCGTAGGCATCTTTCGTGCCGACGCGCTCGAAGCGCGGGTCGGCGTGCATGAACACGAAGATCGTCCGCGCGCGCCGCGACTCGGCCCACGCGAGGCTCTCGTCCAGCCACTCGAGCGTCGCCGCCATGCGCGCGTCGCCGAGGTCCGGGTCGCCGCCGCCCGGGACGTTCAGGCCGATGAAGGCCATGCCGCCCGCGTCCCAGCGCAGGTTCTCGCAGTGCCCGGGCTGGCGCTCGAGCGCGAGGCCCGGGACGTCGACGCAGAACAGCTCTCGCCAGCGCGCCAGCCGCGCCTTCGGGTCCATGCCGTGCCTGGCGCAATCGGTCCATTCGTTGTCGCCGGGCAGCAGCACGAAGGGATGGCGGATGCGCGCGAACTGCGTGCGGCGCGCTTCGATCCACGCGTTGCTGCAGCCCTGCGTCTTCGCGCTCGTGCCGATGTCGCCGACGTGCACGACGAAGGCGAGCGGCTGCGCGTTCATGCGCGCGATGAAGCCGTCGAGCTCCTGGATCTCGGACCGGGAGTAGGGCACGTCGCCAAGCACGCCGAAGGCGAGCTCGCCGGCGGGCAGCGGCGTGAGCTGCGCGCAGCCGGCGAGGAGCGCGACCAGGACAAGCCTAAATGCCGTACGCCTTCCTGAGCAGCGTCAGCGGATGCGCCTTGATCGCGCCCGGCGCCTCCTCGCCCATGCCCTGCAGGATGTGGCGCGCGGCGATCGGGCAATCGGAGCTGATGTAGTCCGGGCCGGGCTCGGCCATCTGGCGGAACACCGGGCGGCCGATCTTCATCGAATTGTCGAAGTACTCGCGCTTCACGCCCCAGGTGCCGTCGTGCCCGGCGCAGCGCTCGACCGTCGTCAGTTCGGTGCCGGGCACCATCGCCAGCATCTCGCGCGTCTTCTGCCCCATGTTCTGCACGCGCGAATGGCAGGGGATGTGGTACGAGACCTTGCCGAGCTTTTCCTTGAAGTCCTTCTTCAGCAGGCCGTCCTTCGCGCGCATGACGAAGTACTCGAAGGGATCGAACATCGCCTCCTGCACCGCCTTCACTTCCGCGTCGTCCGGGAACATGAGCGGCAGCTCCTGCTTGTACATGAGCGTGCAGGAGGGGATCGGCGTGAGGATGGCGTAGCCCTCGCGCGCCAGGCGCGCGAGCGGCGGGATGTTGAATTCTTTCAGCTTTGCCACCGCCTCGAGGTCGCCGAGCTCGAGCTTGGGCATGCCGCAGCAGGCCTCTTTCTCGACCAGCACGTAAGGCACCTCGTTGTGCTCTAGCAGCGCGAGCAGGTCGTGGCCCATGCCCGGCTCGTTGTAGTTCACGTAGCAGGTCGAGAAGATCGCGACCTTGCCGGGGGTGTTCTTGCCGTCCTTCACGGCGCTGGCGCGGCTCGGCGCGGCGGCGGCGCGGAACTTGCGGCTCGCGTAGTCGGGGAGCTGGCGCTCGCGGTGCACGCCGAGCGTCCTTTCCATGAGGGCGCGCGCGACGCCGACCTTGTTCACCGCATTCACCGCCTGCGCCACCACCGGGATCGCCGCGAGCTTGCCCATCGCATCGGTGGCGGAGAGCAGCCGATCGCGCAGGCCGGCGCCGTGGCGGCGGAACTTCACCGCCTTGGCGCGCAGCATGAGGTGCGGGAAGTCGACGTTCCAGGCGTGCGGCGGCACGTAGGGGCACTTGGTCATGTAGCACATGTCGCAGAGGTAGCACTGGTCGACGACCTTCCAGAAGTCGCCCTTGGCGACGCCGTCGACCTCCATCGTCTTCGACTCGTCGACCAGGTCAAAGAGCGTCGGGAATGCGGTGCACAGGTTGACGCAGCGCCGGCAGCCGTGGCAGATGTCGAAGACGCGCTCGAGCTCGGCGTCGAGCCTTTGCTCGTCGTAGAACTCGGCGCTGCGCCAGTCGAGCGGGTGGCGGGTCGGGGCCTCGAGGCTGCCTTCGCGGACGGTCATGGTGCCTTCCTCGTGCGAATTACAGGAGGATACGTCGCCGCGCCGCAACGCTCCAATCGAAATGCGCGATGCGGGCCATTGCGCGGCTCAATGGCGCTGCGCACGTTGTGTGCTTGACCTAGATCAACTGCAGCCGCGCGCCCGGGTGTGAGATTGGCTGCATGGTGGATCCCATCGCTGCCTGGCACGCAGACCACGTGCGTTTCGCGCGGCTGCTCGACGTCCTCGACCAGGACGTGGCGCGCTTCCACGCGGGCGAGTCGCCCGACTACGACCGCATGCACGACATCGTGCAGTGGCTGCGCACGTACTCCGACACCGCGCACCATCCGCGCGAGGACGTGGCCTTCGAGCGCATGGCGGCGCGCGACCCGTCGCTGCGCCTGCAGATCAACCGCCTGCTGCAGGAGCACCGCGTCATCGCCAACGCCGG
>Ga0224510_10002313_pt1 | contig 11575 bp, 6 predicted proteins | sample SF_May12_sed_USG_FD_170161 | JGI IMG/M metagenome (GOLD analysis project Ga0224510, IMG submission 170161) | Sediment microbial communities from San Francisco Bay, California, United States - SF_May12_sed_USGS_4_1 | ecosystem: Environmental > Aquatic > Marine > Sediment | place: USA: California... | reverse complement strand
GGGAATTGATTCGCAGCTTGCATCTGCTGGGCCACCTTACTGATGCCAGCCGTAATATTTAGGGATGTTGAGGTGACGCATGACAACTGATGGGGCCAAGTTGGCTAAAAAACTCTTACCCCAGGTTGCAATGTTGTCATTTCTATCTCCCAGCGAAATACAAGCGATTTCACAACGCGGAGAAATATTGTCTATTAATGATGGCGATGTTCTCATTACTGAGGGTGCGGTTGGAAACACATTGTTTCTTGTGCTGCGAGGTAAAGTTGCGATCTCGCGGGATGGATTTCACCTGGCCGTAAGTGAAATGGGATCTGTAGTGGGCGAAATATCGCTCGTTGACTCGGGAAAGGCAACCGCAACAGTAACAGCGATAGGTCCATTGATGGTGTTCAGGATATCCAGGGAGAACTTTGAAGCTCTTTACTCAAATAAGAATTTTGTTCGCGCTATCCTCAAAGGTCTTGCCGCGAAAACAAGGGAGGCGCTTGACCGAGACGTTGGCAACCTTCACAGAATAGAAGGACTGCGTGATACGTTCGGACGATATGTTTCTAAGGCAGTGTTGGACGATATATTGTCTTCCTCTGACCCGGAGTCACTTTTATCCGGTCGCTTGGCCAATGCAACAATCCTCTTTTCTGATATTCGTAATTTCACTGCTTTCTCTGAGCATCTGCCTGCTGCTGACATGATCGGCCTGCTTCGAGACTATTTTGGCCGAATGGTTCCCCTGGTAACGAAGCACAACGGGTATATAAATAAGTTCATCGGTGACGCGCTGTTAGTTCTATTTAATCTTCCAGTGGCATACTCAAATTCAGCCATTGAAGCGGCACGGACTGCAATTGAAATGTCTCAAGCGCTGGACGAGATGAACGCTGATAGACGCGACCGCGGACAACCTGCGATTAGTATCGGAATTGGGATCCATGTAGGAGAAGTAATTGCTGGCAACATTGGTAGTATTGAGAGAATGGAATACACCGTCATTGGTGACAATGTGAATCTATGCTCACGCCTTGAGGGTTTGACCAAGCACTATGGAGTACGGGTGCTGATCAGCGAAGATCTGCGAGAGAAGATTGGCCAACATTTCCTCATTCGCGCAATAGATTTAGTGATAGTACAAGGTAGGCAGAAGCCTACACGGATCTATGAACTTTGCGGGACGATATCATCAGCGAGAGATGTAGAAGTATCAATGTGTCAGCAGTATGAGGAAGCACTAAATCTATACTTCGCGAGGCGCTGGCGTGACTGTATCAAGAAAATATCTAAGAGCAAACTGCTAGCTAACGACAATCCATCTAACGTACTGCGTAACAGATGTGAGTTCTTTTTAAAAGAACCTCCTTCCGAAAACTGGAATTGCGCTTTTGCCATGCGTGAAAAGTGATAGGGCACTCAAACATGGCCAAAAAGTATGGGGTCGGGAGGCTCTATGAAACGTTTTATGGTTGAACTGCACAGGATATTACCACCTCTCACCGCGTAGCCTCTTGTCTTCGCCCGTCTCCTTCGATTACTGTGGAATCTCCGTGGCGAGATGATGCCGTTTAACTGTGGATGCGCCGAGCGATGGAGGCATTGGCAGAGAACGCCCTCGCTTCTACGGATGTCCCGATGCGTTTCGCACACCTTTCCTGCGAGAGGGCACTCCGTCGGTGAGGTGAGGCATCGGCGCATGTAGCCAGCAGATGGACTATTCTGACATACTCAACCTGAGTTGTTTCACAGCCTGCTACTGTTTGAAGCAATGACGAGAACACTTAAAGCCGTCGCATGGGGTTGTGTGGTCGGGCTCATGGGACTCGTCTTCAGCTTCACGCATATGGCGAGAAGTTTTGAGGAGGATCTTGGTCTCGATCTTTTCTTCAAGTTGAGAGGTATTCAACAACCGCCTACGGAAGCCGTCGTCGTCAGTATCGACAGAGACTCTGCAGAAAACCTCAAGATCCCGGACAACCCTGACAAGTGGCCTCGCTCCGTTCATGCGAGACTTGTCGACATCCTCGTACGAGCAGGCGCCAAGGCCATTACCTTCGACGTGCATTTTATCGAGCCAAGGGTAACGGAAGACGATCATCTGCTCGAACAGGCGATTCGCCGCGCCGGGAATGTGGTCCTCGCCGACGCCATGAGGGCGAAGGATATTCCGACTTCATCGGCTGGGAATGATGCCTCTAGCGCCACCATCGTTAAGCTCACCAAGCCGTTTGAGCCGTTCGCGCAGGCGGCAACGGGAACGGCTCCATTCGTCCTACCTAGGATTCCATTCAAGGTGAATCAGTATTGGACGTTCCAGCAGGGAGCTGGTGATGTCCCGACTTTTCCGGTCGCGGCATTGCAGCTGTACGGGTGGAAGGAATTCGGAGATTTGGTGCAGTTGGTGAAACAGGTCACCCCGGCCTATGCGGAGAAAGTGCCTGCCGATGTTGAAAAGGAGCGATTAACACGAGGACTTGTTGGGATGATTCGTGACCTGCGAGACCTGTTTGAAGGCGATCCATTGCTGGACGAGAAAGTGCGCGAGGAATTAGAACGATCGGGTCTGCGAGCGACGGACGAGGGGCGGTATCGCCGGCTGAAGGCTCTCATCAATCTATACGGGGGAGAGGCCAGTCGGTATATCAACTTCTATGGGCCGCCCGGCACGATTCCCACGATCACTTATCATCAGGCCCTGCAGATTGGAACGGAGTCAGGACCAGCTTTCGATGTTGTGAAGGGGAAAGCAGTCTTTGTCGGCCTTTCGGAAATTCTGCTCGCAGAACGGAAGGACAGCTTTTACACCGTCTTTTCGCAGGGGAACGGGGTGTTCATCGGTGGAGTGGAAATCGCCGCAAGCGCCTTTCTGAACATTCTCGATGACGCGACGATCGTGCCGATCAACTTGCCGTCTCATATCGGGCTGTTGCTGTGCTGGGGGATTATCGTCGGGGCTCTCAGTCGGCTGCTTCCTATCAGCATGGCCGCCGGGGCGATGGTCGGCCTGGCAGGCCTGTATCTGGCTATCGCCGCATACCAATTTCAGTCCTACCAGCAATGGTATCCGGTTGTGCTCCCCCTCCTTGTGCAGTTGCCGATCGGATTCGGCGGCGCGACCCTCTGGAATTACGTCGAATCGGATCGTGAACGCAAGAACATCCGCAGCGCGTTCGGGCTCTATTTGCCGAACGATGTCGTCGATCAATTGGCGAAGGACATGGCGAACATCAAGGGCACGACACAGATGGTCTACGGAACCTGCCTGTTTACCGATGCTGGAGACTATACCGCGCTATCGGAGAAAATGACGCCGAAGGACCTCAGTGATTTTCTTGGTCGGTACTTCGAAGCGCTCTTCCAGCCGGTACGCAAACATGGTGGTCTGATCGTCGACCTCAAAGGGGATTCGATCTTAGCCATTTGGAAAGGACCGCAAGATGATCCAGCTCTGCGCAAAAAGGCTTGTCTGGCCGCGCTGGAGATGTCCGAGTCTGTGGCCCGGTTTAATCAATCTGTAGCCCCATATAGTTTGCCTACACGCATCGGTCTGCATGCCGGGGAATTGACGATCGGGGCGGTCGGAGCGATGGATCACTATGAATATCGGCCGACCGGCGATGTCGTCAATACAGCCTCACGGGTAGAAGGATTCAATAAGTATGTCGGAACACAAATCGCTGTGAGTGACGAAGTGATCCAGGGATTGGACGGACTGCTGACCAGGCAACTCGGAGCTTTCCGGCTCAAAGGCAAAGGCAAGCCGCTGGGGCTTCATGAATTGATGAACCGCTCAGAACAGGTGGACCAGGCACAACGTGAAACCTGCATGATCTTTGCGGAGGGGCTGACGGCCTTTCGAAATCGTTCCTGGGATCAGGCTCGTGCTGCCTTCCAGCAGTGTATCGACGTGACAGAGAAAGATGGCCCCTCTCAGTTCTATCTCGCCCTCTGCGATCAGTATCTCAAGACTCCCCCTTCAGAAGAACCCTGGGACGCTGTCGTCACTCTCGAGAAAAAATAGCCTGGCTCGTGAGATTAGCAGGCTATTGAAACACGACATCCTGCGTCGCGCAGCCTCAGAGCTGCTCAGCCAGCCTTCGTGAAAAGGGTGCCATAGCTAGCATCTTCTCCGGGTCTGAATCGAATCGGATACAGGATCTATTTAGATACAGTGGATCTGTTTCGATACATGGGACTGTTGAATAATGGGGTTTTCGTGGAAACTGAAATTGCAACCTGTTGTTTTTAAAGCCGTGCTGATATCAAAAAAGCGCCATTTTGCATGGGTACACCGTATGCATATTCCTACCGGAACGTGATGTTGCCGTCCTGGCGCAATGGTTGTAATTTGGTTGCCTAATGAAGGTGATGCTGCCGCCTCGTCGCAATATGCTTGTAATTGGTTGAGTGGCATGATAGCGTCCCCGCCCTATTCACCATGCATGAGGGCTTGAGGGATCCGGAGAAGTAGCCGAGTCGTCAGAAAGCGGAATTGATCAGAGCTTCCCCCAGTGCACCATGGCTGATTCCACAGTGGGACAGTCGTGAAGCGACTAGAAAGGGAGGTAAGTGATGAGAGACACGGCGAACCGCTGGGCGATTTGTTCAGGTCTCATGGTTTGCTCGAGCATCCTGCTCGATGTGTTGTCTCCCGCCACGTCATCCGCGGCGACATGCGAGCCGCCGATCGCAAAAGCGATGGCCATCGAGGGCAAGGTGGATGTCCGTTCCACCGACAGCTCGCAGTGGCGGCCGGTCAAGCTGAACGACACCTTCTGCCCCGGCGACCTGATTCGCGTGCAAGAACGAAGCAGAGCCGATATCGCGCTCTCGAATCAGCCGATGTTGCGTCTCGATCAGAACACAACGATGACGCTCGGCGGCGTCAAGAAAGAAGGCGGCTCGGTCGTGGAACTCGCGAAGGGCGCCATGCACTTCTTCAGTCGCCTCCCCAGGAACCTCGACATCAAGACCGCCTTCGTGAACGCAGGTGTGGAAGGTACGGAAGGTGTCGTGAAAGTCGGTGACGAGAAAGCTGAAGTCACGATCTTCGAAGGGAAGGTCGTTGCGGCCAACGAATCCGGGACGGTCACTATCACCAACGGCCAGTCGGTCGTTGCCGAAACAAGCAAACCCCTTAGATATCAGACCGTCGTCAAGCCGCGCGACGCGGTGCAGTGGGCGCTCCATTACCCGCCGGTCATTGACCGGAAAGCCGGTGAAGCGGGAGAAGCGCAATCGCTCACCAACCGTGCCGCAGACGCGCTGGCGGTCGGCCGGGTGGATGAAGCCAAGGCGGACCTCGACCGGGCGCTGAAAACGGATCCGCGATCCGCCGATGCACTGGCCCTCCAGTCCATCATCGCCGTCGTGCAAAACGACAAGGAACAAGCGCTGGGCTTGGCAACCAGCGCAGTGGCAGCGAATCCGCAGTCCGCCTCCGCCAAGATCGCCCTGTCCTATGCCCAGCAGGCCAATTTCGATGTCGAAGGAGCGCTGAAGAGTCTGCAGGAGGCTGTCAAGGCTGAACCCGACAACACGCTGGCCTGGTCGCGGTTGGCGGAAATGCATCTGTCGCTGCAGCAACTCGATAAGGGATTAGCAGCCGCGCAAAAGGCCGTGGAACTAAATTCCGATGTCGAGCGGGCACACACGGTTTTAGGGTTTGCCTACCTGTTGCAGGTCAAGACCAAAGAGGCGCAAGCCGAATTCGCGAAGGCCCACGAACTGGACCAAGCGGCCGCGTTGCCACAACTGGGATTAGGTTTGGCCAAATTCCGGGAAGGCAAAATCGAAGACGGCCGCCGCGAAATGGAAGTCGCCGCCAGCTTGGATCCGAACAACGCGATGATCCGCAGTTATCTAGGCAAAGCGTACTTCGAAGAGAAAAAAACAAACTTGACGGAACGTGAATATCAGAACGCCAAGGAACTTGACCCCAAAGATCCAACACCGTTCTTTTATGATGCCTTACAGAAGCAGCTCACCAACCGGCCGGTCGAGGCGTTAAAGGACATGGAGACGGCGATCGAGCTCAATAAGAACAGAGCGGTGTATCGGTCGCAGTTGCAGATGGATTCGGATTTGGCAGCTAGAAGTGCCAGCTTAGGCCGGATTTACACCGATCTAGGATTCGAGCAGGTGGCCTTGGTGGAAGCCTGGACCTCGATTACACAAGATCCAAGCAGCTACACCGCCGCTCGATTCTTGGCCGATACCTATGCCTCACGGGAGCGTTCTGAAGTGGCAAGGACCAGCGAGTTACTACGATCACAGTTGCTGCAGCCGATCAATGTCACACCGATTGCGCCTTCTCAGGCGGTCAGCAATCTGTTACTGCTCAGTTCATTGGGTCCTACCGGGACATCCTTCAACGAGTTCAACACCTTGATGGTCAACCGCGACCGGCTGACATTCCTCGGTAGCGGCCTCTACGGGAGCAATGCCACGTCGGCCGGAGAAGGGATCGTTTCGGGCATCTTCGGAAAACTCTCATTCAGCGCCGGCTATTCCAATTTCAGTACAGACGGTTGGCGGCCGAATGCGATTCAGAAAGACAGTATTGCCAATGTCTTCATGCAATACGAACTCAGTTCCCAGACGAGTATCCAAGCGGAATATCGTTATCGCAATCTCCAAGCCGGCGACGTCCAGCAACGATTCTTTGACAATAATTTTCAGCCAAACTTTATAAATGCTGAAGCGAGGAATACGTTCCGCATTGGCGGCCGACATAGCTTTACGCCAAATTCCACCCTGTTGGTAAACTTTACCTACTTGAAAAGTTCGGAACAACAAACATTTGCCCCCCCGAATGCGCCTGAACCTCTCCCCGGAGTTCCAATCACATTTATTCAAATTGATGGAAAGCAATACAAGCAGGACTCCTATAAGGCAGAGGTTCAACACTTGTTGCGCATTCAGAACTTTAATTTGGTGACTGGCGCGCACTATGCGCAACAGAACGGGCATCCCACGTTCAGAGTCGATCTTGATTTCGGTGGGCCTTTTACACTGGTGAACCAAGGGCTTCCTTTGCTATACCAACATTACAATGCCTATGCATACGGCTACTTCAAGCCCGTAGAGAATCTGACCTTGATCGCGGGTGGCAGTCAGGACTATGTCGTAGGATCGCCTGCGAACGTGCCAGGACAAAATTCAGCAAACTCGATGAGTTCTTTCAACCCCAAATTCGGCCTTCTCTATCAACCTCACCCGAACACCACGATTCGGTTAGCGGCGTTCAGAGCCCTGAAAGGACTCGCGCTCAATGAACAGACGATCGAACCGACCCAGGTGGCAGGCTTCAACCAATTCTACGATGACCTCGCTGTTACTGAGGGATGGCGCTATGGGGGAGCGGTCAATCAGAAGTTCTCAAAAACATTGTTTGGGGGCGTCGAAGGGTCGTATAGAAATGTCAATATTCCAGTTTTCAATGCCTTGGATACGACGGTGCAGCCTACGAATGTGAATGCGTGGTATCAGGCTATTGGCTACCTCAATTACGCGCCTCACCCTTGGGTGGCACTGCGGGCGAGCTATCAGTATGACCAATATGAGAATAGTGTTCCTAGTGTCGGGCAGTTCTCCGCTCAGCAGCTCTATACGAGCCGAGTCCCTTTATCGGCTGGTTTCTTTCATCCGTCTGGCATGATTGCCAATGTAACAATCACCTACTGGAACCAAAGTGGAACCTTTGAGCCACTTTCGGCGCCGGCTGGAACTCGAGTAGATGGCCACGACACGTTTTGGCTCACCGACTTTATGGTTGGATACCGGATGCCGAACCGGTATGGACTGATTGCCGTGGGCGTGAAGAATGCGTTCGATCAGAAGTTCCAATATTTCAATACCGACTGGAGGAATCCGCTCATTCAACCTGAGCGGCTGGTGTTTTTCAAAATCACCATCGCACTTCCTTGAAACAGGTTGAGCAAGACGAATGTTTTGACGTGAGGCATAACAAATTCCCATCAACATGGAGGGCGATATGCTGAAGAACTGCGCGATTGCCATGTGCCTGATGAGTATAGGAAGTGCATTCTGGATGCCCCCCGAAGTGCACGCGTTAGTCATCACCTTGAAGTGTCCTGCTGGTCAAACCTATAGTACGACTCAAAAAAAATGCGTGACGACTGGCAGTGTGGAAGTCGAGGGAGGCGGTAATACGCAGGGCGCCACAACCACAGCCTTTGTAGTGGCTAGGCCGGACAATTCACAAGGAGTAATATTGGTATGTCGGAATCGAGGAGGCACCGTAGGTTCTGGGAAAGCGTTCCTTCCTAGTGACGTGGATTTATCGGGTGTAGATGCGGAGAAGCCCAAGCTCATCGATAAGAAGGGCAAGTTCGCATTCGCCACTGGTGAAATCCTGCCCGCAGGGGTCCATCCAGAATACACGCCTGAACAATGTGCGGCTGATCCTGCTTGTGCGGCTATTCAGCTGTATTGTCCCAACGGCGGCATAAACGGCAATGAGGGCAAGAACTGGGTGCCCATTGATGTGACGCCAATCGCAATGAAGGTGCAGGCCTTTCTATATTATTGTGACAGCGACAAGCAAGTTCACATTTGTCAGTGCGATCCCACACTAGACGCCGCAGATAGTGGTCAGGTTTCTCCGGTTTCTGCCACCTCAGGACCTGTTAACCGATGTGCGAGCGCGACAAGCACGAATACCACCACCAATACTTGGACATTCGCCTGGACAGACGTAAGTGGTCCGAATGGTGTACCTGATGCGATTTCTGATCACTACGATATAGTCCCAGGCGCAAAAACGGCCGTCAATTCCTGTGTGCTCCCAAATCCGCAAGATTTCGTCTACGGCGCAAAGCTGCCGTATGAATGTTTCGATACAACGCTTCCAGACCTGTTCCCATGAAAGCTGTGAAAACATTAGTCATGCCAGGAAAATGAAAAGAAACGGGGATAGGCTACTTTACCTTCAGCGGGCGCCCGCGACGGCGCAGGGGGGATTCGAGTCCCAGGGCCGTCGCGAGCCGTCGTTACCACTCAGGGGTGCCAAAGGGTTGTTGGCGATTCACAGTGGTGTGAGGGCAATGAACGAATGCTCAAAGATCGCCTGATTAATTTCTTCACCTCGTGTGTGCTGCCTATAACAATGGTACTCGGAGTCTCTGTGGGACATGCGGAGACTCCGACACCTGTTCCTCTAGCTGAAGTGAATGGGGAGGCACTAACGGTTGAGGATCTCGACCGTTCCCTTGGCGTCAAGCTGACGAGGCTGCCGGAACAGATCTATTCGCTCAAGCGAGCAGAGCTCGATGCGCAGATCGCGCAGCGGTTCCTTGCGCAAGAAGCGAACAAACGAGGAATGTCGGTCGCGGTGTTATTGGACGCCGAGGTGACGGCTAAAGTGAGCTTGGTGACGGAAATCGAAAACTCGCGTTGCCAGGCTAACAAAGCTAATATCAAAGGCGAAGAATCAGAAGTGCGCGAGAGAATTTGTGCTTCGCTCCAACAGCGAAAACTGTCTGCGCAGGGGGAGCAGTTTGTGCGATCACTCTGTGAAAAGGGAACAGTCGTTGATCGGCACTAGCCATCTCCGGTCGTGCGGGTGGCTGGAGCGCTCCTCGGTGCATATTCTCGGATAAACACCCGGCAAACTTCTCGCGGTCCAGACCCATGTCCCTTGCATACTGTTTCAGATCGTCGCAACCTGCTTTAGGGTACTGCGAATCCACGCGGATCTGTGCGTCTCACGCTCATTACCATGCCGCTCAATGAATTGTGAGTCAGATTTGAACAGTCCGGCCAAGATGGTGTAAGCCAAGGCCAGATATGAATGACACGGGTAGTTCAACCTGGTATATAGTAGTGTTTTGGTGGGAGTCAGCTCTACGTGAGTGGCTGCCAGATCGTAGCCGGCACGAGAGTATCTGCCGCTGGCCAACCGCCTCTTTAAAAACAGAAGTCTAGCCATGCAGATTCGAGTGTTGGGATGCCACGGGGCCGATTGCCTCGTGGATGGAACGGAGCGGTCGGTCCGCCAGGAAAGTTGCGGATTCCTCATTGACAACTCCGTACTTCTGGACGGTGGTACGATTGGTACGCGACTCACCTTGTCAGAGCAGCGTCGTATCCGGTTTGTGTTCCTCAGCCATCTTCATTTCGATCATATCAAAGGCCTACCGCTACTGGCTGACAATCTCGCTGAATGGTTCATATCGCCAGTGACCATCGCGGCCACGGAGCCGGTCCTGCAGGGTTTGAGGGACCATGTGTTTAATGGCACGGTCTATCCAAATTTTTTCGAGCTGCCTAATCGGGACAATCCGGTCTTGCGAGCCCACGTGCTCCATCCTGGGAAATCGGTCGTGCTCGGACATCTTGAGGTCATACCCATTGTGGTCAACCACACGGTTCCCACCGTAGGGTACGTGGTGAAGGATGACGAAGCTGCCTTGCTCTATAGTGGTGATACGTACGAGACTGAGGAGATTTGGCATCTTGGCCGGACAACCCCGAATCTCAAGGCCGCTTTCATCGAATCATCCTTTCCTGACGAACTGGGGAAGTTGGCCCAAATATCCAAACACCTGACTCCCTCGTTGTTCCTCAAGGAGTTTCAAAAACTTCGGCGCCCTGACCTGCCGGTCTACGCGTATCACATGAAGCCTCCTTACCAGGCTCAGATCAAGGAGGAAATCAGTCGGCTCGGCATTGAGCGGGTGGGATTTCTCGAAGAAGGTCAGATCATTAAGTTGTAATTGCACAGGGTGGTGAGATTCTCTCTAACCCCGGCTGGCTAGGCTCATCGATTGGCTAGCCTGTGAGATGACTGATTAACCAATCTGCGATTAAGTTCGTCATCCGTCCAAAATCGTCGCCTCTCGTAAACTGATGATCTGCACCTGGTAGGATTTCTAGGCGCTTTTGACCTGCCAGTGCCTCATAGAGCCGCTGACTTTGATGGAGCGGGACATGCTCGTCTTTGTCGCCTTGCACAATGACGGTTGGAGCCGTGATCGATCGTGCGGGGACGTAGGCGATCTGCCGGAGTGCATCTTCATAAAAGGCATAGTGGAGGGCGATTCGGTCGGAGCCGCCCATAATGTTCGGAATCGTGTCGGTTGCCTCCCATTGCGCCATTCCGTCATCTCCGAATTCGAGCCGTAGCTCCTCGGCGAAGTCGACGACGGGACATTTCAGGGCGAGACAGGCCAAGTCCGTTCGTTGAGACGCAGTCAGAGTCGCAACCAGACCACCGAAACTCGATCCCATCAGGCCGATGTGTCGATAGCCGCGCTCTCTCATGAGAGCGACCGATTTCTGTGCCTGTTCCACTGCTAAGCTGGTGGTGACCAGTTCGAACGGACCCTCACTTTCCCCCTGGCCGAAGAAGTCGAAGCGAAAGGTGGCGATGCTGTGGTCGATCAGCATGCGGGTCAGTGCATTGTTCGTCGAGCTGGTTTTTGATGAAAGAAAGCCGTGACACAGGATGGCCATCTTGTCTGTTCCTCCGTCAGGGACGGTCAAGATGGCGGCGACCCGATGATCCTGAGGATCGAGAAATGAGAACCGTTCTTCCATGGGTGGGATTGTATCAGAGTCG
>Ga0224510_10002312_pt1 | contig 11577 bp, 10 predicted proteins | sample SF_May12_sed_USG_FD_170161 | JGI IMG/M metagenome (GOLD analysis project Ga0224510, IMG submission 170161) | Sediment microbial communities from San Francisco Bay, California, United States - SF_May12_sed_USGS_4_1 | ecosystem: Environmental > Aquatic > Marine > Sediment | place: USA: California... | reverse complement strand
CTTGCAGCGCAATAGAAAATAATAATTAAGGATTTTAATCGGTAGGGTCTTGCAGAGGGATGAGTGACAACTAGTTGAAATGAGAGATCAAAATATCGTTATTTTTGATTAGCGGTTAAAGTCCTGTAAGACCCTTCTACCCATTTACCTTCTTTCCGGCGTAATAAGGATGCCAGAAAACCCAGAAAGGGTTTATGTTTATCTTTTTTTTCATAGCGAGACGTATGCGGATGTCACGCAAAAACGCTCCATATTTCGCACTGAGAACGTAAGAGGCCAGTGTTATATTTGTGCGAGCGTATCTCATTTCCCCGTATCATCAAATGCGGCACGTAAAACTTCCTCTATGGTTTCGGTGTAGAGGAATTCCATTTCTTTTCGGACATGCTCGGGAAGCTCCTTGAGATCTTTTTCATTTTCTTTTGGTAGGATAATTCGCTTGATGCCGGCGCGGCGAGCCGCCAAAATTTTTTCCTTAATACCACCCACGGGAAGAACTAAGCCGCTAAGGGTGATCTCGCCGGTCATGGCGGTATCCGAGCGAACAATTTTGCCGGAATGTAGAGAGGCGAGGGCAACCGCCATGGTTACCCCGGCCGATGGCCCATCTTTGGGAATGGCTCCGGCAGGAACATGAAGGTGAACATTTTTCTTAGGTTTTTGTACTGCCACCAGTTTCGAGTGGGAGAGTACATAGGAGTTCGCCGCCATGGCCGATTCCTTCATAACTTCCCCGAGATGTCCGGTGATAATGAAATCCTCTCCCTTGGGGAGGGCCAAGGCCTCCACGTAGAGTACGTCACCTCCGTATTCGGTCCAGGCCAGGCCGATTGCCACTCCGGGTTGTAATTTTTTGCGCACTTTTTCCGCAAAAAAACGCTCAGGGCCCAATATATCAGGCAAATGATCCGGACGAATTGTCCGTGACTCAACCTTGCCTTCGGCGAAATCAATCGCGGTTCTCCGGGCTATGCGGCCGATGTTTCGCTCCAGTTCCCGTACGCCTGCCTCGCGGGTGTAGCGGTGAATCACCGAGAAGAGTGTTTCGTCGGATATGTCGAGTTTTTCCGTGTTCAAACCTGTCTCCCGCAGTTGTCGTGGTACAAGGTAACGATGGGCGATATGCATCTTTTCTTCATCACTGTAACCGCTGAGGCGGAGAGTTTCCATGCGATCGAGCAAAGGTTTGGGGATTGAGTCGATGGTGTTGGCGGTGGTGATGAAAAAGATTTTTGACAGATCAAATGGAAGATCGAGGTAGTTGTCTCGAAAAGCATGATTTTGCTCGGGATCAAGAATCTCCATAAGGGCTGCAGCCGGATCTCCCCGGAAATCACGACCCAATTTATCCACCTCATCCAGCATCAACAAAGGGTTCATGGCTCCGCACCGACGGATCGCCTGGATGATTCTGCCTGGCATGGCTCCGATATAGGTGCGGCGATGACCTCGGAGCTCGGCTTCGTCATGCATGCCGCCCAAACTGAAACGTTCAAACGCTCGACCAAGTGCTCTGGCGATGGATTGACCCAGGGAGGTTTTGCCGACTCCGGGAGGGCCTACGAAGCACAGGATAGGGGCTTTGGCTGAAGGGTTGAGTCTCATTACCGCCAGGTGTTCAACAATTCGCTGTTTGATCTCTTTGAGATTGTAGTGGTCCTCGTCTAGTACCGTTCGGGCGTTATCCAGGTTAAGGTTATCCTCGGTGGTTTTGCCCCAAGGTAATTCGGTGACCAGTTGCAGATGAGAAAAGGCAACCTGGTATTCCGGAGATGCTGAAGGGATCTTTTCTAAACGCGAGAGTTCTTTTTCCACTTCAGCCTGCACGCCTTCCGGCATGGAAAGTTGCTTAATGTTGTTGCGGAGTTCTCGGACCTCGCTGCCCTCCTCACCACTTTCTCCAAGTTCCTTCTGGATGGTTTTAAGCTGTTGGCGCAAGATGTAATCGTGTTGATCCCGTGAGAGTTTTTCTTTGGTTTCATCGGATATTTTTTTGCGTACTTCCAAAATTTGAATTTCATGATGGAGGTGTTCTCTGAGAAAATGCATAGCATCGACATCGGATTTTTTTTCAAGCAGTTCCTGCTGTTGGGCGCTTCCGATATTTAATAGCCTGCCGACTTGGTAGACCTGCTGAATAGGGTCTACGTGGAAGGAGACAAAAGAAGGAAAGGTGAATTTGAGTTCCGGATGGCTCAAAGTGAAATATTTCGCCGCTAGATCCTGAAGTTCTCTCTGTAAAGCCTCTCGTTCCACATCTTGACCACTATCAAGCGGCAACGGCCTCAACTGTGCTTTGATGAAGGGGGCTATCTGTTCGATATGGGCGATTTCGGCTCGTTCCATTCCTTGGATGATAAGCTGTACGGTCGGGCCGGTTCGACCGATGAGCATGATAACCGAGGTGGTGCCCACCGTGTAAAGGTCCTTGGCGTTGGGGTAATCAATGAGCGGATCGCGTTGGGCCACGGCAAAAATCATCTTGCTTTCGCTTTTCAAACTTGCCTCTACGGCTTGGATAGCCACGGGGGCTTCCACGGAGTAGGGTAAGGATGTGTCTGGAAATATAACCATGTTTTTTATGGGTAAAAGAGGTAAATTGTAAGAACGGCTAGAATTTCCCATGCTGGATGGTCCTTTTCGTTATAAGCTAAGACGGCTGGGGAGGATTATCAATTGATGGGAGGGCTATTATTTACGCGTTAAAAAAATAATTATCTCCGGAAAATGCGGCAAATGTTTATGCGTCTTCAAGGAAAGGTAAAAGGCGAATGGCAGCATTATATGGCTGTAGCCTCACAAGAGAGACGTATAAAAAAAATGTTGTTGGGATAATATATTTTTTGCGATCATCACCCATCATCTAATGATATAACCTTCAAAGACATAATTCAAATATACCTTGAATAATGTGGCGGTTGGCAGGTGGCAAAGAAATGATTGATTGAAATGGTCCTGGGAATTTTCACATAAAAATGATAAATTATACCCTACTATCTAGGGGCATTATTAATTGTATCGCTATGATCAACAAAAAGAAGCGCGAATGAAAAATTTAAAGGAACAAGCGGCTCGACCTTTTCATCTCTTTGACAGTAAAGGGGATGAGCATGTTCTTGAAGATTATTTGGGGCAATGGTTATTAATGGTTTTTCACCGTCACCTCGGATGACTGCCTTGTCGACGGCACCTCACGCAGTTGCGTGAATATGAGAAAGTTCTCTCTGATCTCGGGGTGAGAGTTGTGGTTGTCAGTTTTGAAGCAAATTTTTTGGCTCGGCAATACTTGGAAGACACCGCTTTGCCTTGGCCACTACTTGTGGATGAGAAGCGTGAGCTCTACCATGCTTATGGCATGCTGCATGGTTCTTTTTGGGATATTTGGGGGCTGAAAACATGGCAAGCCTATTTCAAAGAACTACGTATGGGCAATAGGCCTAAAGAGTCAAAGGGCGATGTTATGCAACGAGGAGGCGATGTACTGATTGATCCACGAGGAATAATTCGTTTGCATCATGTAGGTAGCGGGCCAGCGGATAGGCCTGAGGTTGACGGGATTCTCGACTTGATTCGTTCTTTGTCCTATTAAGGGTCTCATAAGAATGTATTGTTCGTTATTTTTTAGTTATATTGGTGAACTAAACAGGATGCGGTTGCATAATGCTGCTATACTCCTGCAATATTCAAAATGAAGAAGACTTAAAAGTTAGCGCCATTTTACATTATTTATTCTTTCTCATGCTCCTAAATAGGGAGTGACAACTTAAGGCTATTGAATTATAGATTAAAGTTCTTGTTGAAATCTGCCCCTTCAACCATGGGGCATTACTCGGGAGGAGAACAGCAAATGATATGTCCGGCATGCGAGAATGAGTTACGAATAATCAAACTGGAAAACATAAGCTTGGATGTCTGTACCGAAGGCTGTGGCGGGGTGTGGTTTGACCGCTTTGAGCTGCAAAAAATGGACGAGGCGCATGAATTTACCGATGAGAGCCTTTTTGATCTTAACATTAAGCCGAAGGTCAAGGTGGATCAGTCCAAAAAAAGAAAATGTCCAAAATGCGCCAGCATCGTCATGATGAAACATTTCTTCAGCCCGAAGCAAGAGGCAAAAGTTGACGAATGTCCCAAATGTGGTGGTTTCTGGTTGGATGAAGGGGAACTTTTCCAAATTCGGAATCAATTTTCCGATAAACAAGAAAGAGACGAGGCTGTGAAAAAACACTTTGCGACGCTTTTTGATGTGGAGCTAGAAAAGATGAAGGCGCAGAGCGAGGAGCAGACGCAAAAAGCGCAAAAGATTGCCAGAATGTTTCGTCTTATCACGCCGAGTTATTATTTTTCAAAGTTAAAGTAATAGAAAAATTTGACATGTAGTAATAAAGCGCTCCCCGCCCAACGTTGGTTGGGGAGCGCATGTCGAAAGTTACATCACGGTGGTTATCGAATCATTAGAGGGGAAGGAAGAAGCCAGCTTCGGTGATAATCTTTAAACCTTGCTCACTTGCCATGAAGTCGAGCAATTTTTTCGCGTTTCCTTTCGGTTCCCCCATGGTGTAAAAATACATTGATTGCACATAGGGGTATTTGCCGGAAGCGACATTGTCTTGAGTCATCGGTACGGGTTCGCCATTGACCTTGATGGTTATTATTTTGACGTCTTCATCTTCTTTTATGTTTGAATTGGAAAGAAAGCCGATGGTGTTATGCGCTTCTGCTTTAACCTTATTAAAGACATCAGGGGTTCTTTCACAATAAATGGTACCTTCTGGGAGCTCCTTGAATCCGTTAATCTTTTGCTGATTTCTATAATGTTCCGTTGTTTGGCTTGGCGATACTATTACCAATCGACTATATTTCAAATCACTAATTTTATTCCAGTTAGTAATTTTTCCGAGCAGAATGTCGGAGATTTGCTCGGTGGTCAGGGAATCCACGGGAACCCTCTTGTTGGTGATGAAAGCTCGGGCATCAAGAAATAGTTTCTTTTCCACCAAACCTTTTGCCCTTTCCTCCGGAGTCAATGCGCGACCACCGCCGGTGATATCAGCCTCACCTGCTAGCAGCTTATTGATGCCGTGTATAGTGTCCTTTCCTTCTAAATTGACTTCAATTCCTTCTTTTTCCTTGAATTCTGTCGCTGCCCGATACATAATCGCCCGCAGCATTACGCCGGATCCACTATAGCGCACAACTTCTTGGGCCATGGCCGATATGGACCAAATGGTGGATAAGCAGATGATTGCTAGAGTCATGATTTTTTTTGACATGGATTTTTTCTCCTTTTTATGAGATTGGTTAGGGCTTTTTGTCGTGTCCTCGGTGGACTCAACGTATAGCTGGCTAAAGCTCCGGTAGGCGAAGATAAGAAAAAAGATTAATGAGAATGATTATTGTATCTAAAAAATATTAATTGGTTACGATTAATGTAACCTATTTTTACCCATCGATGCATCATAAATGTACGGTCAATATCGTTGTAAGGGAGAGGTTTGCGCTTTTGTTGTGCCAGGGAAGAAGGATGGATAACAGGAAGGAAAGTTTTTTGGTGATGCTGAAGACAAGCGGCTATGACTCGGTTATGTTGAGTCATGGTTATGTGAAAAAGCACAAGGTTTTATTTTAAAGCATTAAATTACAAGGTTGCAGACAGTTGAAGGTGAAATTTAGCAATAATATATTGCGGATATTGTGTTTTATTACCCTAGCGGCGAGTTCGGTTTTTGTAGGTTTGGCAAATAAGGGGGAACCAGCGTATCTTCGGATTCATTCGACTCATCAGAAGCCAACTATTTTTCAACTTTTTTGGGCTCCATCGGGCCAGCCTTATTCCGAAAAAAATTCTGTGAATATTCCCCTTGGCGAGGGAGAACAAGACTTTCGGCTTCTCTTGCCGCCACTTCACACTCTGAGAAGTATCAGAATTGATCCGGCCAACTCTCCTGGTGAGCACACCTTATATTCCCTAACCCTGCTTCAAGACGAGAAGATAATTCGGCACTTTGCAGGAGATATGATTGCCGCGGAAAATGAACTTGGCAATTTGAAAAGCCTTTTGGTTACTCCTGATGGTGGTTGGCGCTTCAGAGCGCTTAGCAGTGATCCATATTTGATAATTCATCTAAATAATCAAGGGGAAAATTTTTTCCTGTTTAAACGACTTGTTCAGTCGATTCTTTTCGCTTCGGTAATAACCGTCTTGATCTGTAACTATTTATCGTCTCACAGCCTGGCCCGACCATCGAAGAGACATATTATTTTGTTTTTCGGAGGATCACTTGTCGGTGCAATGTTTCTCGCTGTTGTCATGCCTCTTCCTCTTTTGGGAGAGTATCCGGCTGTATATTTTCTCTCGCTGACTTTAATGTTGGGATCTTCTCTTTTTTGCCTGTTTATGTCTGCTGCAACGAGGATTTTGTCAATTTCTAATATAAAAATACAGATACGACTTGAACCGTTGTGGTATGCACTCCCATCTTTTGTTGTCTGGAGTTTTTACTTAATCGCCTTTTGGCCCGCCTCTCTGAGTCTTGATTCTTTGGAGCAGTGGCGGCAGGTTCAGGCCGGGATTTTTCAACTCGATGATTGGCATCCGGCGTTTCATACCATGTTGATGTGGGGAGTGACCAGGATATGGAATTCTCCGAGTATGGTGGCAATTTGGCAAATAGTGATTCTGGGAATGGCCATCGGCTGGGTGGTTTCGGTTTTTCGCCACTACGGACTACCTCACAAGATTGCCTGGATGGTAAGTATCATCTTTGCTTTCCTGCCGGTCAACGGTTTCATGGTGATTACCCTGTGGAAGGATATTCCTTATGGAGTTTCCTTGTTGGTTCTTACCGTGTTTATTTTTCATCTGGTAAAAACTAATGGCGCGTGGTTGATCGACACTCGCAATTGGATTGCCTTTGGTCTGGCCATCTTTTCTGTTGCTATTTTTCGGCATAACGGATTATTGCCGGCCTATGGAACCATGTTTTTTTTGTTGCTTTGTTTTGGTGAAGTACGGCGAAATATATTTGCAGCCTTGTTGTTATCCGTGCTTCTTTTAGGCTTGATAAGGGGACCGGTTTACGAATTGTTGGATGTCAAACGTGGAAATCCAATTATGGAGGTCGTGGATAAAATTTCAAACGTGATTTCAAACAAAATTGGTCCGAAACCGGCTGGTAAAGAACGAATAATCGCAATGAAAGGCAAGGAAAAAAGTGAGGTTAAAGCTAGAGTGCCGGGCGAGCAAATTGACGAGTATTTGGCATCGAGCTCCACCCTGTGGCGGATCTTGCCCTTGGAGGGTTTTTTTAGACGCGAAGCAAGGGCAAATATTTGGAGAGTTGAGAAAAATGGAGTTTATAGGATCAAATATATAAATTCTAATAAAATCGGTATGGATGAGGCTTCGTTGGTTCCTGGACTCAGGGATAAATTTTACGAATTATATAACGACACACAAAAGGGCTTATTCTTTTTTATCTGGAGACCTGCGTGTTATTTTTATTTTTTTATTTTTTGTCTCTTGGTTGCGAGCTACCGTTTGGGGAGCGGCAAAATTTTATGCATGGCGCTGCCACTGTTGCTCAGCTCCTTGCCAATCATGTTAATCATAATTCATAAATCAATTTTTCGTTATCATTATGGATTGGTCATTACTTCCTTGCTTTGCGGCATAGCGTTGTTATGGCAACCAAAGGTTGGGGCTATGGAAGAAAGAAATAGTCCGGATTATGGTGGTAAATCATAATCCAATAATTTTTTTAAATTTAGCTGCCAACTTACTGGAAATGCCCTGATAGAGTTTTGGATGTGACGAAGTTAAGGGGACTTTTCCGATAAGGATATCGCGGTACACACCATTTTCAATGGGAAAATGTTTTTGAACTGAAAGGATATCCTTGCCGAGATGAAAGGCTATGTCGCCGATGGCGGAACTCCCCCGTGTCAGGACATCCAGGATTGCGGCGCGACTATTTTTATTCAAAGGTATAGTCGGTGGTGCATTTGAGGCGATAAGTCGCTCCATTGCACTTTCGGTTTGTTCCTTTAGAATTCTGGCTCGTTCGCGCATTTTTTTTCGTAATTGTCGATTGTCGGTTGGATCAGCACAGAGGGCTTGAATGGTTGTGATGATTTGTTGTGTATCATTTTCAAAATCAAAAGCATAATTTTCAAGCTCCGGTCCGAGAACTTCGGCGGGTCCCGTATCTTTTGACACCAATATTGGGACTCCATGGGCCATGGCCTCAAGGCATACCAGGCCAAAGACTTCCCAACGAGAAGGAAAAATGCATAATTTTGCCTCCTGGAGGTATTGGTTTACTTGGGAATGATCTACTTGGCCTAGAAATTTTATTTTATCCATGCAGGATGCTGGGATCCGATTTTTCCAATATTGGAGAAAGGTGGAATTGTATTCCTTGCACGCACAATCGCGACCGATAAAGGTAAGTGTGGTATCCGAGGGCAAGACCAGGTGAAATTTGATAAATAGCTTGAGCAGTAAGTCGGCACCTTTACATCGATCAAGCCTTCCGATGAATAAAATATTGTTAGCTCGGTTCGTCTGGGAATTTTGCTCTTTTTCAGAAAGAGAAAAACTTTTATCGGGATAGTTTGGAATGACATGAAGGTTGGTTTCAACTTTGATTCTCTTCTGCGTTTCCTTCCAGGTCCAGAGGGTTGGGACGATGATCTCCGGTGCCAGGGGGATGCATCCATCCTCCATTGCCCACATCAGCCTGTTTTGAGGATCTTGAAGTTTGCTGGGCATTGGAGGGACGCAGCCGGATTCATAAACCGTCATGAGATGATAAAGACTCCCGGAAATATGGAGGATGAAGCGAATACCGGGATAGTGCCCCAGGCGCGCTTTAGCCATGACGAAAAGACCTTCAGCCCCGAAATCGGCACTGATGACGATATCAGGAGGTGATTCGGATACTATCCGGTCGAATTTTTCCGCCACCGCCAAATTGTAAGTGAACTGAAAAGAGGATACCTTGCCAACATCAGAGCAGGACATGGGAAATTTGTCAGGGCTGGGACTATCAACGAAATGAATTTCAGCCTGCCCATATTCTTGCCGAAATATTTTCTGATCGAAATTTCCGTGAGCCTGGCTGAGAAATGAAATCTTATGCCCCTTGGCACTTAACATTCCGGCGAGTGCCTTGAAAAGGGTGCCTATCCCTCCGTAGTAAAAAGGGACAATCTCCCTGGTGATGAATAGAATTTTTTTTTGTGGAGGCATGGAATGATTAGTTAAAATATTTAGCTATGTTATAACGATAGGAAGTTTTAGTGGAAAACGTAGCCGGTAGCCGGTTGTTATGATATATTTTGTCGATACCACAAAAAGAACTCGATGGCGTATTCTACCGGGAAATTATTTGTCAGATCAATTCCAGGAGAGTCAGGTTCGTTTGCAGAAGCAAAATCGCGAAATTCTTCGAGGCCAGTCTCTTTGAATATTCGTTTATTTGATTTCTTGTAATAGGATAAAATTTTCTTTTTAATCTTATCTGAAAAACAAAATTTGCTACCTTTAAAACCGTTTTGTTGAGCTTTTATCGCATGTTCTGCAAAAGCAAAATGACCGAGGCTGTTTGCAACCCTGGTCATCTCAAGCAATTCAGCGTGCAAACTTTCATTAGCAAATTTATGTACTGGTTTGTTTAGTGTAGTCGTTAGAGATAATTCTTCTGCAAATGTATCAAATAACGATAAATTTAGCTTGTGATAATCGTAGTTTTTTAATCTAAAAAGAGATTTCGGGCTGTGAGCTAGCCAGTTGTTCATCATTTGCAGCCAATCATACATGACAAAGTAACCAGGGACTTTAAATGGCATATATCTTTTGAGACATTTAATATCTTGATTGTAACCTGATGCTAGCAATTCATCTTGACGTCTCACAAAGCAAATAATTTTTTTTAAATTAATATGATAATTGTTTATTACTCTAATGAGTAATGAAGGGTCGGATATGTAAAAATATTCTGATGATATTAAAAGATTTTTAGCTCCACTAGATACTGCTTTGTTTAATGCCAAATCTACTTGTGCCATTTGGGTATGTTTAATGTTAAGTATGTCTGGCTGGTAGTGTCTATTTGATAAGGGGATCGTTTCAACTGCAAGCCTGTGCCCAATCATTACACTTGGTATATAGTAGATGTCATTCTCGCGTAATTCTTTCATGTTACAAGAAAGCCAATTTTGTAATGCTGTGGTTCCAGTTTTTGGAAGACCAATGTGTAGAATGAGATTCATAACTAAGCATTCCTCGTATCGTGCTGTGCTGATAAAATATTCTGATTTGGTAAGGTTAGCTGAATCAGAATATTTTTATTAATGTAGCTAGGCGGTCTTTATTCGGACCTCTCAAGCTAAAGATTTTGAGATAGTAGTGCGCCTAATTCAAGTTTCCGGTTGATTAGTTTTCTTTAATTCCAATCAGTTGCGCCATAGTGTCCAAATTTATAGGATTGGGCTTCAATCATGGATTTTACTTCCCTCAAAGGGGCTTCTATGGTAACTCCATCACATGGAAACACAAAACACACCCTATTGTCCCGAATGCCACACCATGGAAACCATCCCGTTTAAGAAATACGATACGGTACACAATGGCTTACGTTTTATATTCATGTGCAGTGAATGTAACGCTACCTTTTCAGAACCTACCGGAACCCCCATGGAACATCTCAAGTCTCCAATCAGTAAAGTTGCTTCAGTCCTGAAGATACGCAGCGAAGGCGTGGGTCTAAGGGCAACTGCCCGTATTTTTGGCATACATAAAAACACCGTGAGCAAGTGGGAGCAACTGTTTGCCGACCAAAAAGAAACGTTGATGTTGTACAGCTTTTGTCACGATTTTGTCTCCCTTGTCTTTGAAGCCGATGAGCTTTACACTATCTTGAATAAGCGTACCGACCCGTCCGCCTCAGAGGGCTGGACTGCCGTTATAATGGAACGAAATAGCCGTTTTATCGTCGAACAACAATGCGGCCCTAAAAAGGCCGATTTGTTCGAGTCTGTTATGTTGACCGTCTGTGAATATATTTCCCAAACGAAAGATATAACGTTTCTTTCTGACGGGGAACGCCGTTACGGCAATATCCTTTTTTCTATTTGCTCAGAAGCATTACGCAGTGGCCAGCCTGGACGCCCGTTAAAGGTGCTTCCCCCCGGCGTAAAAGTCCGCGTTAAAAATAAAGGGGGACCAGAAGCATAAGCGAGGCCCGAAGCGGGCTAAATACCAATCTCCAATCAAAGAGCATCCTGATACGGACCAGGACATATCGGATTCAGACATCCATGCCAATCATGTAGAAGCCAATAATGGAGCAATGCGACGACGCAATAGCGCCTACCGCCGACGAACGAACACATATGCGAAGTCAGTTTCAGGGCTTCAACGAACACTTGATGCTCAGCAAATAATACATAATTTTGTTAGGGCTGCGGAAAAAAAATAATTATCCATTTTGGGCATGAGGTGCGATGGTGATAAACCAATTTTCAAGACCTGGTTTTCTATCCAAACGCTTCTCAACTTTTTTCATTATTTTT
>Ga0224510_10002311_pt1 | contig 11582 bp, 7 predicted proteins | sample SF_May12_sed_USG_FD_170161 | JGI IMG/M metagenome (GOLD analysis project Ga0224510, IMG submission 170161) | Sediment microbial communities from San Francisco Bay, California, United States - SF_May12_sed_USGS_4_1 | ecosystem: Environmental > Aquatic > Marine > Sediment | place: USA: California... | reverse complement strand
ACCGGTAAAAAGATGTTCGAAGGCGATACCTTTCAGGTGCTCACCCAGGTGATCGAGGCAAAGTATGATCCCCCGGAAAAGCTGAATAAAGAGCTGCCCCCCGGTCTGTGTGCCATAATCGAAAAAGCCTTGAGAGTTGATCCCGAGAATCGCTATCAATCTTGTGATGAAATGGCCTCGGATTTGGAAAATTTGCTTTATGATTTGAAGTGCCGGCCTAATGTAAAAAGTCTATCCGGATATATGCGAACATTGTATGCCGATAGCTTTGATCGCGAAAAACAGGAGATGAGCGAGTGTATGCTGACCGGATCGGTTGGCGCACCGTCAGGGGTGGAAACTGCCGGAGGAAAGCAAACGGAAATGTTGGCTCAGACGGCGCGGTTATCTTCCAGATCTTCGGGTGGAGCTTCAGGTGCTACGGAGATGCGTAAACCCTATGAACCGACGGAGGTGATTCATACCGGGTCCCACTCCAACGATGATCAAAAGACGGTCGTGGTCGTGCGGCTTCCAAAAAACAAAAAAACATTATATTTGGCATCGATAGGTTTATTGCTTTTCCTGGGAGTTGTTGGTCTGTTTTATAAAAACCACCATGAAAAAAATCTGCAAATCAACTTTCTGTTGAGTGAGGCCGAGAAAGGTTTAGCGGCAAATAGAATTATATTTCCAAAAAGCAGTAGCTCTGTTCATTATTATCAAGAGATATTGAAGATCGATCCCCAAAATGAACGGGCCTTGGAGGGGAAGAAAAATGCTGTAGCATATTGCATTAGGCGGGCTGAGGATTCTATTGCCATATTGAATATTTCTACTGCTCGAGATTATATTTTAGCCTGTATTAAAATTGATCCCACCAATCAGAAATTACGTGAACTGGAGCGGGAGACAGCGAGCGGAAAAGATGTTATTTTTAATAAAGTAAAAGATTTAATTAGTAAATGACATTGATAAAGATCGCGGGAGATATGACTATCTAAAAATTATGATTAAAGGTTATTCGTCTTTAAGGATGGCTGATGGACGGATGTCAATGCGATTTGCCTGTTGTTTCTATAGGTAAAGACGATAGAAGATAAACCGGGGTTGATAATTTATTCATCCCAATATCCTGATTCGATAGTGCTCCATAACTCAAATAACTATATGTGAATTAAGCTGGAACAGACATGGCAACCATCTCGGTAAAGTATAATAATAAAGTTCTATATATTCAAGGATTGGAACCGGGGAGGCCTTTTACCATTGGTCGGCTCGCGGAGAATGATATCATGATAGATAACGTTGCCGTTTCCGGAAAACACGCTCAAATAGTTTCCGATGCCAGCGGTTTTATCATTCAAGATTTAGGTAGTAAAAATGGCATCTTTATAGATAATAAACCGGTGAAATCCCGCAGACTTAACGACGGAGACGTGGTTATAATCGGGAAGCACGAATTGCTGTACAGTAATCAGGGGCTTACCGCCCAAGTTGACGTGAGTGCTATTCAACGGCATAGTACTCTAACTCCTGATAATCCAACCGCTTTTTTGGATACCAGAAACCAGCAGGAGATGCTGCAAACCTTTAATCGTTTTAGTAATCGGGTGCCCTTGATAGAGGTTAAGCTGAAAGGGAAGCTGATTTATAAACATTTACTTAAAAAAGACAAGGCCACCATCGGCAGAAATCCGGAGAGCTCCATTGTTATCGACAATACGGCGGTCTCTTACGACCATGCGGTTATCATCAGGGAAAACAATGAGTTTTATATTGAGGACCTGCGCAGTAAGAACGGCACTTTGGTTAACAATAAGCCCATAAAAAAGTATAAGCTCCATAACGGGGATCTGATAATAGTAGGTCGACACGAGCTGTTGTTCGAGGAAGAGGGTACCTTTACCCTGAACGAAATCGGTGCGCCAAAGGTTGATCAATCCAATTATATCAGCGGTACCATGGTGTTAAAAACCACGGTCGGTCAAAAACCTTCCCTGACTTATATAAATGGCGGGCAAGGGAAGGTGGTTTTGGAGAAAAAAATCACTACGTTGGGTAAGAGCGATGAGTGTGATATCGTGGCAAAGGGACTCATGGTTGGGGATGTCGCGGCCCAAATAGTTGCAGAATCCGATGGTTATTATTTGAGCTATCAGAATGGATTCACCAAACCCTCGGTAAACGGTCAAGCGGTTAAAGGATCGGTCAAACTCAAAAGCTCAGACTTGATCGAAATAGGCTCCGTAACCCTGCGTTTTCGCCTGATGGGCTGAGTGCGATGTTTCCGCTTTTAGTTCCTCTTTTCTATTCCAGGACTCTTTGAAAAAAAGATGAGATGGAACATGGGAAGATCGCCAAGTAGTGGAGCGGCTCTCCTAAAGGAAGAATTCATAGACACGGATAACTCTGGTGTAATGTTTCCGGCCCTGGGGGAAACTGAACGGGAAACTTCTTTACGGGGCGGTATTCCGGATCGATTTCGTAGAGCTTGAAAATTAGGGATATGTCAGAGTCCGTTTTGTCATCTAGTTTCGCGTCTTTTTTTTACCAAACCAATTGGCGTCCCTCCTCATGGAAGATCTCACCGGAAAAAATCTCGGTCCCTACCTGGTGCTCGCACCTTTGGGGGAAGGCGGGATGGCTGCCGTTTAGCGCCGAAACTCCCATGGCCGTGATGTTCAAACATATTCTCGATCCATTGCCTCCACCCGGTAGTCTGGTTCGCGAATTGCCCGGAAAAATAGAACGAATCATTTTAAAGGCCATGGCCAAGGAGCCGAGCAGTCGTCATGAAAAGGCTGAAAACATGGTCTTTGACCTCAATAGCGCGCTAATGGAAGTTAACGAACATTTAATACCGTCATTTTCGGTTAGAGCGGCGGAATCCCTTGTGGCTCCCTTTACTGTCCCATACAATGCTGAAACCATCCCGGCTTTCCCAAACTTTGTTGAAAAAATGCCTATTTCCGGTCAAGCGCGAGTGAAAACTTGGTTTTCAATCCGTTCGGCCCTTTTGATGTTCGCTGTGCTTGTTTCGGCATCCCTGTTTTTTGGGCTTTACACCTCTCGCGATTCTCACTTCCAACAAGGCGAAGTTGCAAAAGGTGTAGGTAATCCCTCCTCACTGGACAGCCGACCGCAGCCGCAATCGGAGATTGAGAGCGGCGTGGCAGCATTATCGCCGATGAGTAAGTCACCATCTCCGGGACCTGCTGGAGGTGCATCGTTTCTCCCCGATGTTGGAGAGGAAAAAAAATCTATCTCGAATCTTTCCGAAAAGACACAGCTTATTCAGGACCAAATAGGAGAAGCCTTGGACAATGAGCAAACCGAAACCGCTTTGGGCCTGCTCAACACTTTGCTCGCCCAGCATTCGGATCTGGCCGAACCATACTGTCAACGCGGTTATATCATGTTTGAGAAAGAGTTTTTTTCCAGCGCCAAAGCTGATTTTATTAAATGCCGTGAAAATATTCGTGACAGCGATCCGGAGGAGCTTGGAGGCGAAGCAGCCGCCATGGAGGCTTTAGCCGAAGCCCGGATCTTGGCTTTCGGCCAAAATGGCGCGACTGAACATCTTGAGGTCGTTGATAAGGCTCTTGAGCGAGCCGACGCACCGTCTTGGCTGCGTTGTGAGCGGGCACAGTTGAACATGGACTTGGAAGATTACGAAGCCGCTCTGACAGATTTCCAAGCCTGCGGTCGCGAGCCGGAGCTTGACCCATACTGGCGGGCGCGGGTGGAGAGTGGGAGTGAAGAGGCGCGCGGGAATATCGCCTCTGAGCAGGGGAACCAAGAAGCTGCTTTGGAACATTTCCGGAAATGGGCCGAATTAGCACCGAGTGATGCCGACCCGCACTGTCACCAAGGCGATATTTATAATGATCAGGAGCTATATAAAAAAGGATTGCAATCATTTCAGCGTTGCGCGCAACTAGCCAGAGATCCTGAAGTTAAGCAATGGGCCGACTTCTCGATTGCCGTTTCCAGCGGACTACTGGCCAAACAGCGGGGAGAATCGGATCAGGCCGTTGATTTTTTGAACCGGGCCCTTGCCCTTAATTCCACGGAAGTCTGGATCCATTGCGAACTCGGGGATCTCCACGCCCATATCGGGAAAAAAGAACAAGCCAAAAAATATTTCCTAACCTGCCGCTCCCTGGCCGGAGATGATCGTGATCTCAGGCAGTGGGCCGATGATATGCTCAAGGAACTCAAGTGATGGCCAGTCGCTCCAGGTCCGCTAATGTGGTTATATTCTTTTTTTGTACGAAGTGGTGTTTGGGAACCGGGCTCGTATTATTCCAGTACGCCAAAAAAGCGCAATCTGGAGTGTATCAACACGACTAAGGATCGCTATATATTGCACGCTATAATAGTGCGAGCCCAGTACCAGTTTTTATAATCGTTTCATATTGGTTTTTCCGGTTGGTTTACCCGTAAGAGTTACCGGGCAGTTCGTTTCTCACCGGTAAACTACAGGGAGCTATTGTGGATAAAATAAATAGTTATCTGTATGTTATACGGGATGTTATGCCGGGAGCGGATGTCGTGTCGTGAAGGTGCGACTCTTTCAGCAATCAAGCCCTAAGTTTCTGGACCAGGCGGTGCAGGCTGATCTTTGTCTCTGCTTACCCGTCCTTCTTTCTAATCTTTTTCTCTTTTCCTGCACAAGTTGGGATGATTATTTTGTCCCAACATTCCAGCAGCATCAGCCCGGCAACGGGTACAGTGACTCATTTGAGGAAGGAATTGACCGGTTAGCTTCCGGATATGCCACATTTCTTGGGTCGTTGGCTCTTTTTTATGTCCAAAAGGAGTTCCTTTCACCGGAATAATGCCAATACAATTCATCAAGTCAACGTCAAGCCTGGCCATTTTTTTTGCCACTTCAATGATATGTCTGTCATTAACCCCTGGAATAACAACGGTGTTTACTTTAACGGTAACGCCTTTGCTTTTTAACTCGCGTATCCCTTTAAGCTGTCGTGCCAATAATAAACTGGCTGCTTCCTTCCCAATATATATAATGTTTCCATCACTCACTCGCGAATAGATTCGCTCACCGATTTCCGGATTAACTGCATTTACCGTAACCGTTACATACCCCACCCCGGCAGCCACTAAATCGTCGACAAGGCCGGGCAGATTTAAGCCATTGGTTGACAAACAGAGTAAAATGTGGGGATAATTTTGTCGCACCTCCCGCAAAATTGGCAGGGTCACAGCTGGTTGATGCAAAGGATCTCCCGGCCCGGCTATTCCAACAACTGAGATCCTTGGCTCATGAGCAAAAAGTTTTCGTAAGTAAGAGATAACATCATCTTGTTTCATGAATTTATCGGTAATGCCCGGACGGCTTTCATTCACGCAGCTGTAGCGACGATCGCAATAATTGCATCGGATATTACAACCAGCTGCCACGGGCAGATGAACCCGTCCGTATTGTTTGGAAGCACAACCGCTAAAACAGGGATGACGGCTCATTTCCTCTGTTTTCCGTACGTCAACCGCTCTTTGATTCAGCTTTATCATGCTACTTCCCTTTTCTGCCTATTTTAACGGCATGTTGTGGACATTGCGAGACACAGTCGCCACAATTGGTACAGTTTGTTTCAGCGGGGCGGGTTTTCATAGCGCAAAGTTGCCTGCAATTATCACAATCATTACAAATGTCATTTTTGTACACTCGAAATACTGCAAAACGGCTTAACCCCTCCAACACGCCGCCGGTTGGACAAAACATGCGACACCAAACATTTACCACCAAAAAACTTGCCAAAGTAAGGCTCAGTACGATAGCGGTTCTTGCCAGCCAATAACTATCTGCATGCTCAAAGGTTAAGGCTATTGATTGCCAGAATTCGCCCACTCGAATCGGTATGGCTAATCTGGGATTATTCCAACCCAACCAAAGATATAAAGTAATGGAAATCCCGACGATGAAACCAAGTGGAGCAAACTTATTCAGTCGCGATTTGGGCCCTGTCTTAAAAGGTGATATTTTCCCAAACATCTGATTGATAAAGCCTCCCGGGCAAGCCCAGCCACAAAAAGCACGGCCGAACAAAATGACCGATAGCGGCAATACCAGCCAAAATCCCCAGAAAAGAGAACTGATACGCCCCCAGCAGGTTATGACGGGGCAGTTTGAACATCCAACGAACGGTACGGGAAAAGGACAGCGGAAAATCCCATAGAAACTCCATTGTCCGATTATGGTCAAAAAAATAAGTTTACTTGTGTTGTTCAACCATTTAAGTTTATTGATCAGTATGGTCGCCCCTTTATTTTCAGACATCATGGACCCCCAATTTTTCAGTAAGTTCTTTTCCTTTTTCAGAGAGAGCCGGAATAAAGCCGGCCTCATCAAAAAATTTCTGTCCTTCTGCCGATACGATGAATTCAAGATACTCGTCGGCGAGCTTACGATTATGGGCAGCCTTCATCACCCCAATGGTGAATGTCAGTGGCGGTGGCGGCTGGACATTTTCCGGAATGGGAAGCACGTCCAGCTGTCCCTTGACAGAGGGTAAACGGGTTATACGATTTTCTACTATGGTGACATCACTGTTAGATGAAGTGATCTCACTGATCATTTGGTGAACGCAGCTACCTTTAATGACGGTGTTTTTTAGGACCTCATCCTTTATTTTTGCTATTTCCAGCAATTTTATAACAGCAGGGCCACCCGGGGTAGAAGCTTCGGGCGCGAGAGCTACCCGTACGCCGGATCTGGTTAGATCTTCCAAAGTCGCGATCCCGGCAGGATTGCCTTTGGGAGTGGCCAGCACATAGCGCGTAAAACAAAGCGGTTTAAAATACTCCATTTTTCCGGTAGATATTAATTTTTGTGCTAACTTCAGGACCCTACCTGCAAATATCTCAGTTTCTGCTCCGCCAAGCAACGATTTCCCCAAAGCAGCAGCGAATGCACCTGTATAATTAATTTTTGTCCCAGTGAGTTGTTCATAGTGCTTATTTGCCGGCCGAAAAGCTTCAGCCAGGCCTCCACATGACCAGACCTGTAACTGTTCATTACGAGCTTGTTGCGCCGGTGCTTTTGATGGCAGCAAAACAGATGCTGCAAGTGCTGCCCCTGCGGCCTTAATAACTTTTCTCCGCTGTGGATCGTGAGTTTTCTCTCCCATCTATTGCTCCTTTTGGTACTCCTTAAATGAGTTGCGCCATTGCCGAGTCAAAAAATGGAATCCTTAGCGCATTCTTTTCCGCTCCAGCATGGACAGCACAATGTGGGAAAAATACTAAAATGTTTCCTATAAGACAAATAGGTATTTTTTATAGCAGACAGTATTACTATTTAGAAATGCTATTTAGCAAAGATGAGATAACTAAGAATGCATTGTTACCTATTGTTGGAATCATCAACTCATTGAGTTGAAATTAAAACGAGCGAACTTTTTTTGCTTAAAAAATAAACATATAGGCTTGATAGCCATATCTCACACGGGTAAAAGGGAAGAATATGCCCTTGCGAATGATGGAATAACCAGGTGAGGAACAAGCGGGTGTCCTCAAGTCAATCGGCTACGAAATAGAGAAAGGGATCTTACTGGCTGAGTTATGCGATACGTTGTGATTGGCTCGCTCTTTTGATGGAAAAACACTTCTGAGCGGTGAGAGCAAGGGGCATTTGCCGATTATGGGCGTTCAACGCATTCATATGTTCTTGGGATGTTTTCACTTCTCTTGCCGCCAGTGATTTTTATGACTTGGCCCGGATTGCAGCGGCCGTCATTTTCCACATAGACGATTTCTTTATAAGAGAGGGTGCCGTTTTGGGGGATTTCCTTGAGCACCTCTGTCTTGCAGGCTGCAAGGAGCGCCATGTTGCTCAGAAGTAAGGCCCCGATTGTGAATTTTAATAATCGTTTCATAATGTATTTTTAGGTTGGTTTATCCGTGAATGTTCATGGGTATCTTGTCTTCATGCAGTTGGCGATGCACGCATGGAAAGACTATAGCTAATGAATAATTTTGCGCAAAATTGTAGGGTGTCGGTGCGGTTCGTTCTTCACCGGCACCCTACGGCCTATCACCGGTAGATTTATAATGCACTTATCCGCATCTTATAAGGAATGTTTTGCTGAGCGCCGATGTTGTGCAGTGAAGGTGGGTTCCTCTCTGCAATCGACCCTAAGTCCCTGAATCAGACGGTGCAGGCTGATCTGTGTCTCCCGCTTGCTCGGCCTTGCCTTGTTCACCGCCCAAGACGCTATAAAGCCGGGTCAGGTTTGTCAGGTTGCCAAATTTAAGTGACACCATGCCCTGTTGGGCGGAAACAAGGATTCGTTGGGTGTCAAGGACGTCCAGGTAGCTGTCGATCCCTTCGGAGTAGCGTTTTTGGGCTAGATCATATGCCTTGTCCGCGGTGTTGACCAGGGACTCCTGGGCGGAGAGCTGCTCCTCAATGGTGCCCTGGACGGCAAGGGTATCGGCTACTTCCCTGAATGCCGTTTGGATCGCTTTTTCGTAGCGGGTCAGGGCTATTTTTCTATCCGTATCGCTGACCCGGTAGGAGGCCTTGGTGCGGGCGTCAAAGATCGGGATAACGATTTTCGGGACAAAACTCCATACACCGGTACCGGTGCCGAAGAGGCCGCCGAGTTCATCACTGGCGCTGCCGATGGAGGTGGTCAGGCTGATACGGGGAAACAATGCCGCCCGAGCCGCCGCGACAATGGCGTCAGCCCCTTTGAGCTGATGTTCCGCCGCCATGATATCGGGCCTGCGCAGCAGTACATCGGAGGGCAGGTTGGGTAAAATGTAGCGGGGAGGGGTGATGCCTGACAGGTCAGCCGGTAGTAACTCTTCAGGTACTGTGGTTGCGGCCAGCAGGTTTAAAGCGTTGAGGTCTTGCGCCACCAGACCGGTGAGCCGGGCGACCTCGATCCGGGCCATGTCCATGGGGATTTGGGCGCGTTTCAGGTCCAGTTCGGTTGCCATCCCTTGGTCAAAGAGTTTTTGCATCAAGGCATGGGAAGAACGTTGTGTTTCCAGGGTGGACTGAGCCAGTCGCAACCGTTCCCGGTCAGCGGCCAGGGTCAGGTAGGTACCGGCCACTTCTGCAATGAGCGCGATTCGGGCTTGCCGCATGGTTTCTTCCGAGGCCAGATATATCTCCAAGGCTTGATCCTTGAGCAAACGCATCCGGCCGAAAAGATCGATTTCCCAGGCCGCGATTCCCAAGTCCACGTTGTATTGTTCCCGCATCCTGTCCTCTCCGGCCTTGATGAGGTCGAGGGAGAGACGTTGCTTGCTCCCAACGCCGCTGGCATTGAGCGTTGGATAGAGCTCAGCCCTTTGAATGGAGTAGAGATCACGGGTTCGCTCCACGTTCAACACGGCGAGGCGAAGATCATGGTTGTTCTCCAGGGAAAGTTCGATAATCTTCTGCAATGAGCCGTCCGGGAAGTAGTCCCGCCAACTCTGCGCCGGTTGGGAAACCCTCGCGTTTTCTTCATTCGTCGCAAGGTTCTTGTACGCCTCGCCCCGAGGCCAGGTATCGGGTAGTGTAACATCGGGTCGGGTATATTCCGGAGCGAGGGAACAGCCGCTGAGCAAAAGGGTGATACCGGCTGATAATATGAGTAATGGTCTCTTCATCGCTTCGTTCCCCCCGAGGTGTTTTCGGCAACATGGGTCATGGATACTTTCTTTCTATGTTTGCCGAGGGCTTTATAGATCAGGACGTAAAAGAGCGGTGCGAAAACGGTTACCAGGAAGGTCGAGGTCACAGTTCCTCCGAGTACCCCGGTTCCGATGGCCCGTTGAGCGCCTGATCCGGCACCGCTCGCCAGGGCCAGGGGAAGAATACCGAAGCCGAAGGCCAGGGAGGTCATAATGATGGGCCGTAAACGCAATTTAGCCGCTTCCAGGGTGGCCTCGATCAGCCCGGCCCCTTCATCGACTCGGGCCCTGGCGAACTGAACGATCAGGATCGCATTTTTGGTGGTAAGTCCCAGGGTTGTGAGCAGACCGATCTGAAAATAGACGTCGTTGGGCATATTCCGCATGCCGGATGCGATTACCCCACCAATTGCCCCGAGGGGCAGGGTCAGGAGAATGGCGATTGGTATGGGCCAGCTTTCATAGAGGGCTGCCAAACAAAGAAAAATGACGAAAATAGAGAAAGCATACAGCATGGGGGCCTGGGAGCCGGCCATCCGCTCCTGGTAGGAGAGCCCTGTCCAATCATAACCTATGCCGCTTGGCAATCTGGCAATGAGCTCTTCCATGGCGGCCATGGCCTCACCGGTACTGTGTCCGGGAGATGGCTCACCCTGGATGTTGATCGAGGGAAAGGCGTTGAAGCGCTCCAGCTTGGGGGAACCCATGGTCCAACGCCCGGACGCCACAGCCGAGATGGGAACCATCTTGCCCATCTTATTACGCAAGTGAAGTTTTTCCAGGTCTTGGGGCAGCATGCGGTAGGGCGCGTCCAGTTGGGCATAGACCTTTTTGACCCGTCCCGATTGGATGAAATCGTTGATATAGGCGCTTCCGAAGGCCGCAGCAATGGTGTTGTGAATGGTGCTGATGGGAATTCCCAAGGCCCCGGCTTTGTCCCAATCCACATCGATACGATATTCAGCCACATCGTTCATTCCGTTGGGGCGAACCTTGGTCAGACGCGGATCTTGGGCCGCCATGCCGAGAAGCTTGTCGCGGGCTGCCAGTAATAGTTCGTGGCCCAAGCCGCCCCGATCCAACAATTGGAGATCGAAACCGGTGGCCATACCCAGTTCGACCACCGGTGGAGGTGGGAAGGTAAGGACCATGGCTTCTTTGATGGCGCTGAAAGCCCCCATGGCCCGGCCGGCAACGGCTTTGACCTTGAGGTCCGGCCGTTGCCGGAGCTCCCAGTCTTTGAGTTTGACAAACCCCAGAGCCATGTTCTGTCCCTGGCCGCCGAAACTGGTTCCGGCGATTGTTATCAGGGAATCGACCGCTTCCCGTTCCTTATCGAGAAAATGATCTTTCACTTTTTCGAGCACCGCCTCGGTCTGTTCCAGGGTGGCGCCGGAAGGGAGCATGGCCATGACCAGTAAAATTCCTTGATCTTCATCGGGAATATACGAGGTGGGCATACGCTGGTACAAATAGCCCATACCGGCGACGATGAGGGCAAATATCACGAGGTACCGGATTTTTTTGGCCAGCACTTGGCCGACCAGGCGGACGTAGAGATCACGGGCCTTGAAGAAGAACCGGTCGAACCACCGGAAAAAGGGCCTGAGCAAACCGATCGCATTATCCGAAGGCTCATGGCCCTTGGGTACCGGGGAGAGGATGGTGGCACAGAGAACCGGGGTCAGGATCAACGCGACCACCACCGAAAGAAGCATGGAGGAAATCACGGTCACCGAAAATTGGCGGTAAATAACCCCGGTGGAGCCGGGGAAAAAGGCCATCGGCCCGAAAACCGCGGAGAGTACCAGGCCGATACCGATAAGCGCACTGGTGATCTGGTCCATGGACTTGGCGGTGGCCTCGCGGGGCGAAAGCCCTTCTTCGGCCATGATCCGCTCGACATTTTCCACCACCACAATGGCGTCATCCACTAGCAGGCCGAT
>Ga0224510_10002310_pt1 | contig 11589 bp, 8 predicted proteins | sample SF_May12_sed_USG_FD_170161 | JGI IMG/M metagenome (GOLD analysis project Ga0224510, IMG submission 170161) | Sediment microbial communities from San Francisco Bay, California, United States - SF_May12_sed_USGS_4_1 | ecosystem: Environmental > Aquatic > Marine > Sediment | place: USA: California... | reverse complement strand
TCGTTTTTACGTATGGAAACTTCTCCTGATAAGCACCGTCTGTCATCTTCGGATTAAAATTTGTGAAAATAGCAGGCCCCTGGTAATCCTCCGGATGATTGGCGTCGTCAATCTTAAGATTTTCAATGGTGATCACTTCAGGCATATAACAGGTGTAGCCGAAATCATGCTGACCGGAATAGGATCCGCCTATCAGTGCAGCGCTGGTGGGTTTGCCGCCTGCGGGCACGAACGTACAGTTGCGAATAACGAACACGCCCTGCCATGTGCTGCCATAGTCAGATCGCAGGTTGATGAGGTTCCTTCCGCGGATGGTCGTGTTCTCCACGGTAAACGTGCCACTGCCAATGGCATTGATGCCCATGTGCCCCAATGTTGAGTTGCGGATAGTGGCATTGGCAACTCCCTTGTGGGCATCAAAACGGGAAAGGGTACAACTGTCATAAAGAAGATTCTTGCAGTAGTTGGAACCCAGAATTCCCCAGTAGGTGTTGTCATCGATGTCATTGGTCTGCCTGCAGTTCACGAATGATACGCTGATCGCACGATTCACGGAAAGGTCGTAGGTACCCATGGTCACGGGTTCCCCTGCTGAGCCAATGGTTCTGTAGGTTTTATGTCCGGTCAGGAGGGTGTTCTTAACCGTCACGTAGGCGCAGTCACTGATATTGATGAAGCCGCCATAGGGCGCACCATGATCTCCTTCACCCGTAACGTAGTGCTCCAGCCCATCAACAATTACATGGGAGCGTCTGATGGCAATGTTGCGGCTATAGTAGGTGTACTTCGATTCAGCTTTGTTGGCAAGGGTAATAAAACGTCCCCCGGTAATATGCAGTGTCTTTTCGTCAATGGGAAGCGCATTGATCTCCGTGATCTGGTCGAAGTCCCAGATGATGGGAGCGTTCATGTCCACATGACCGTTTTTATCAACGACAAAGATATCTGCCTGCGAAGCGCCATTGTCCTGGTTCAAACCAAAGCGGATGTAGTGCCTGACGTTGGAATTGGTTACCATGATCAGGCTGGTTGCGGGCAGGGAGAGTTCAAGTTTTTCCTGATTTCTTTTAAGCGAAGATGGCACTGCCAGTTTTGATGGCTGCAGGCTGGAGCTGACCTTAAATACAGACGCGTTGCGATTTTGCACTTCGGTGTCGTCAATAATGAAAGTAGCGCTGCCAAAATCGGTGTCGGTCCGGATGATCGCAGTGCGCTCCTTTCCGCTCAGGTAATAGGTGGCTCCCGCATCGGCTTTCACCTTGAGATTGTGCTGATTGGCAAATGCATGGGTGGCGGCGATGGCATCGATATCATCCGTTTTGCTATCACCTTTGGCACCGAATTCACTATACCGCACTGATCCGATGGCTTTAAATTTCCGGACATCCCGGGGGGATACATTTACCCATAGCGCGTCATTTTCATTTGCGCCAACCTGGATTTTCTTCTTGTTGGATAGGATGACTACATTTTCTGATCTGCCTTGGGTCTGCCCCGGTGCTACCAATACACAGGCTAGTAGGAAGAACAACAACAGTAAATGTCTCATCGTGATCGCATTTTAATCGTTTATCAAGTTTAGAAAAATTCAACGGTTTATGTGCAGTGTTGGGATTTCCTATTTTCATTCCAACTATTAAGCATAAAAGCGCCTAACAGATACAACTACGCCTACCTGCATACCCGTTAGTTGTGCGCTCGCACCCATTTCGCTCATTTATTTGACGACTTTCTGAATTTCCGGATTCTTTTGCCGCTGGTTTCCGTAACGTAAATATTGCCGCTGTTATCAACAACGATATCATGATAACGGGGAACGCGTACACCAGGTGAATCTGACCTTCCAAATCGCGTCAACACATTCAGGTTTGAATCAAACTGTATGATGTCAGCACCTTTTATTAAAGTATCATTGACAGTCAGATTATCGATTGCGAATAAATTGTTATTTGATTTGTCAATCGATATCGCATACAATTGTGTTGCCGTATTATTTTTCCATTCCTGTATAAAAACACCATCAGCATCAAATTTCTGGATACGGTTGTTTTCCCTGTCGGCCACATAGACATTGCCTTGTGAATCCAAATCAATACTGTGTGGCGTATTAAATTCACCAGAGCTGTCCCCCTTATTACCCCATTCAAAAAGATATTTTCCTTTCCGGGAAAATTTAACAACCCTGCTATTGCCATAGCCGTCACTAACATAAAATGAGCCGTCATATGCTTCGGCAACGTCAGTAGGCAGGTTAAAATGCAGAGAATCATTTCCGGATGTTTTAGGCACACCCAACTTCATTAACAACTTGCCGTCATGGTTGAACTTAAATATCTGTTGTAACCCAACATCTGTAACCCAAATATTATTGTCTTTATCAACGGCTAAACCATGTGGCATAATAAACATATTGGCTCCCCAGCTATTCAGCATTGTTCCTGTATTATTATCCAGCATGAATATTGTATTCGCAGAAATTAAAGAGTCAGGAAATTGCTGTGTCCAATCCCTATTGGTCCTTTGAAATAGAAAGATATTCTGACTTGTGTCGATATCTACTGCCGACACAGCACTTAGCGCAAAACCTTCCGCCAACAGTGGCCAGTCCTCATCCAATTCATATTTGGGTAAACCTATGTTGGAATTGTTTTTATCAGCGTCTGCCTTGTTGTTGCATTGGATGAATAAGATGGGCAAAAATATGATGAGATAGATTTTGGTTATGATGGCTGTCATGATCGTGAAATACGGTGTTGAGCGTAGTTTTTCATTATCCAATATTCACGTTAAATAAATACCCAACCATAGCAGTCAGTCCCATTGCTACTGTTCCCCAGAATGTAATTCGGATAATAGCCTTACGTATACTTGATCCACCTGTTTTGGCAGCCAATGCGCCCAAAATGATGAGGAAAAAAAGCGCAAAACCATAAAGTGAATACTCCATATTCCTAAATGGTAAAAAAAGAGTTACCATAAGCGGCAGCATACCACCGACGGTAAACGCTGCGCCTGATGCAAAAGCAGCCTGCATTGGTTTAGCTTTGCTTATTTCATTAAGTCCCAGTTCATCCCTTACGTGTGCTCCCAAGGCATCATTATCCGTTAATTCCCTGGCAACAGTTAGGGCCGTTTCTTTTTTTAATCCTCTTTTTTCGTAAATCTCAGCCAACAGTTGTAATTCAATTTCGGGCGTTTCTTTTAATTCTATTTTCTCGCGGTCAATATCAGCTTTTTCCACATCTGTCTGAGAACTTACAGAAACATATTCACCTGCTGCCATTGATAAGGCGCCAGCCACTAATCCTGCTAAAGTTGCTAACACAACTGGGGCTCTACCATCACTCGCGGCAGCAACACCTATTGCGAGACTTGCTGTTGATAAAATTCCGTCATTTGCACCGAGAACTGCAGCTCTCAACCAATTACTGCGATGGATGTAATGGCTGTCCAAATAATTATCAATATTCTTTGTGGTTTCAATCATTTTATTGGACTGGTTGAATTACACGCAACACCCGGCTATAAAACGCGGGTTTTTGAAATACGTTCTGTCCACAGTTGCTGAACGAATTTAGTTGTTTACTTTTAATTGGCAACAAGCACCCACCATGTTTTACAGCTATTGTTGCGGGCTGATGGGCTGTTCCGAAATTTGTAATTTCATTGTCGGTCGTTTCAGTTCAAGTCCTTGAGTTGCAAACTGTCGGGTCGCCCCGGGCGGCTATATATTTTTTGTCTAGTCCTTCATTGACCTGTCAGACGGTAGTCAGATCTTGATGCGCTATCCAGTGCGATTTAACCAATTCCATGTTTTACTAATTCTCTGATATCGGAGTATAAAATTATTTTACACGAAAATGAACCAATGCTGCCCAAAGCGCTGCCCTGAGTTTGTCATCGCGATTTGAGAAATATAGTTTTTGCAAAAGATCAGGAGTTGCCTGCTCTAATAATTCATATCCCAATTTACCCACTTCGACTTTTATCTCATCATGGTCAAAATTGGAAACATAAACTTCTCCTCGTCTTGCCACAAACGTTTTAGTAATTGCGCTTTCTGATTTACCTTCAGGTGTAAGACAGGAATCTGCTATACTGTAATCAAAAACAATTTCACTTCCATTCGCGGAAAACTCGGCAATAGATGATAAAGTTCGATATATAGAAGCACGAGTCAGGTAATAAGTTGTGGCTATCCAAGAATAAAAAGCGGGTTCGCCAGGCCGGAAAGAGGTTTCTTTAAGGGCATCCGAAACGGTTTGTTTTTCAAAATCGACAGGAACAAGAACCAAATGCTCAGGAAGTTTGTCAGTCAGTTTTAATAATTTTTTCCGTTTAGTGCCTTGTGTAACGGGGTGGTCAATCTCAAAAACTGTCAATTGTCCTTTTGGTTGCGGGTGCCTCAGGCTATAAGAGTCCATTCCAGCTCCGAGAATCACGTATTGCCTGATACCTTTTGCTATAGCTTGTTCCAGTTTGTCTTCTGCGTAGCGTGCCCGGCTTAGAATCTGTCCACCCACTGCAGAATAAATTGGTTTCATGATAGTGGTTTTGAGCAAATAAGGAAAAATACGATTGGATAAAATTGTTTGCCATTTCCAATTAGTAAGATGTCGGGCGAAAGGGTCAGAAATGATGTGTTGCTCCTCATAGAGGTAATGTAACGCTCTTATGGCTGCTGCTGCTTCCGCGGTTTTGCTGCTTTGGTTGTCTGTCATAAGTAGCTGGTTTTGAGTTGTCCATTTGCCCACTACACCCTAATATACACTTTGCAGATATCTCTATTAAGTCTGGAATGGAATTTGGATTCATAACCTAAGATTTGACCGGCTCAAAAGACTCCATCCCATTGGGCGCCCACTATTCTCGCGCGGAAGTTATTTCCGTGCGCCTTTTATAAATATAATAAGGTTTAAGATCGCTGAACGGAACTTAGTTCCATTTGTGCAGGGCTGTCTGATACAATTCTTTTTTAGTTCAGGAACTTTGAACGACAATTGTTAATATTGTTAACCAGGAATCGTTATACAACCATCCCACTATTATCCATCATGACTTACCCATTTACCTACATCACCAAAACAACCATGGTTGCTTGCCTGTTTGTTGTTTCTTCATTTGCGTTGGCGCAAGACGGCACGATCTATCCGCTTGAAGCTCCTGCTGAACCGAACGCTATTCTACTCGGCACCGGTGGTGTTAAAGATCAACCCGCGCATGAAACCTGGTTCCGCCAGTGGGGTGACCCGATGGCGCGGAACATTACTACGGCAACACTCACACCTTTCTTACCAAAACCAGGGAAGGCAAATGGTGCGGCCGTTATCGTGGCACCCGGTGGTGGATTCAGATGGCTGTCGATGGGCAACGAAGGCTGGGAAGTCGCGCAAGCGTTGGCAGACCGGGGCATTGCCGCCTTCGTCCTCAAATACCGCCTCCATCCTACACCGGAGTCGCTTGATGCTTTTAAAGAATCCATGAACAGAACTTTTGCAGCAGCAACTCCTCCCGCATCATCGAATGCTGCAGCACCCACCGCACGTCCTGCCATCGATCTGACCAACCAGCTCCAGGATGCCGAAGCAGCCTATGCCATGATTGTAAGCCGAGCTACCGAATGGGGTATCGATACTGCACGTCTAGGCATGATCGGCTTTTCTGCCGGTGCGGGTCTCACCATGCACGCAACGCTTCACTCCAAGACCATGGAACTCGACTTCATTGGTCCGATCTATGGTGGCATGGGCCCTGTAGAAGTACCAAAGCATGCTCCGCCCATGTTCAATGTGATTGCCACCGATGATTTTCTTTTCCGCGGACAGTTTGGTGTCATTGATTCCTGGTTCAAAGCGGGGCGGCCTGTAGAGTTTCATCTTTACCAGAATGGCGGCCACGGTTTCGGTCTTGGAAATCCTGGCCGAACCAGTAATCGATGGTTTGATGCATTCATACATTGGCTGGATGTTAACGGCTTTCTGATTGCTCATGGCACGAAGTGATACGTTCGCTGCCTTTGGTCATTCCATCTGACCTTACCTTGTAATCATGAAAGGATGAAATGGCCACTAAAATACTGTACACGCCACAGAATCATAATTCAGCCATTCCATATGACCACCTTCAAAAAATTACTAACACATGAAAATACAGCTGATTACCCCTGAAGGTTTAGAGAAGTTAAAAGCTGAGCTGGATCACCTGTGGCGGGTGGAGCGGCCAGAAACAACACAAAAAGTTACCTGGGCGGCAAGCCTTGGCGATCGTTCTGAAAATGCAGATTATCATTACAATAAAAAACGCCTGCGGGAAATTGACGGGCGCATCCTCTATTTACGCAAATGCATAGGTGATTTGAAAGTGGTGAACTATTCACCCTTCCAGGAAGGCAAAGTGATGTTTGGGGCCTGGGTGGAAATTGAAAATGATAAGGGCATTAAAAAACGGTTACGCATCGTAGGTGGTGAAGAACTTATTGGGTCAACAGATTACATCTCCATAGACTCTCCCATGGCACGCGCGCTGTTGAAAAAAGAAGTGGGTGATGAAGCGATTGTGAAAACAGCCACAAGGCAGTTTGTTTGGCGTATCACCAAAATTGAATATCAGAAATAAGCATCATGCAATAATGTGTGCACCTTTTTCTACAACGCTATCATCCTGGCCAAGTTCAATGAAATATAAAATCAATTCCACACTACTATTCGCGCGCTGGGATCTCGCTCAGATTCGTCGCAGATACTATGAAAAGCATGATAACCTTTACGCAGCCTCCAATCTATTAAATCAATGCCTTCATCTTTTTAATCACTTCTTTGCCTATAGCTTCAGAATCAATGTAGGCAGATCTTACTCCTTATTTTTCTTCGGGATGCTCATTGCTTTGTTACCATGCGCGGCGTGCAGGGATTTAGCGATCCTCTTGCTATAAATTTGCCGGATAAAAATCCGGTGTGGTTTCAATGCTTGAGGGGGGCGAAGTACTCGGCAAGGGTTCACTCCGATTAGATTGAAGTAAATCGGATCGGTTTAAATTTTTTATATTTATATTGATCGTGAAACGCTACAGGTTTTGCGCATGCCAACCATATACCTCAGCAAAGTTCAAGAAAATTTCTAAAAACATGATCTTTAATTTTAGAATCACATTACTGTTAACGGTGTTAGGGAGTACCACTTCGTTGGCGCAGGGAACCTATCGCGATCAACCGGATGTTGAGGCCCGAAGTGTTGAACTCCTGCGCGAGGGACAACTTACCTTTAAGGACCTAAATAAAAATGGACGGCTGGATGTTTATGAAGATTGGCGAAAACCAGTTGCTGCGCGCATTGAAGACCTGATCAACCAAATGACACTCGAAGAAAAGACAGGCATGCTCTTAATCAATACGCTCAACGCAGGAAGGAAAGGCAGTCTGACAAGTAGCGCCGTTGAGTTTATTGAAGATGAAAAAATGACCCGGTTCATTTTTAGAAATACGGTCAGGGACAATCCCGCTAACGCTAGTCCTGGAAATACTTTTGGCGGCGCGCAGATCACACCTTTCGAAGCGGCGCAATTTTTAAATTCGGTGCAAGAGCTAGCCGAAAGCACGCGTCTTGGCATACCCGCTATGTTCAAATCAAATTCAAGAAATCACATGGAGTATGACGCAAGGTCTGGTATTAATGTTGAATCCGGATCATTTTCATCCTGGCCAAAAGAAAGTGGCCTGGCCGCAACGCAGGATATGGAATTGATTGCAGAATTCGGCAGGATTATGGCCCGGGAATGGACGTCGATCGGATTACGAGGGATGTACGGATATATGGCCGACCTTTCCACAGAACCCAGGTGGTATCGTGTCCATGAGACTTTCACCGAAGATAGCGGTCTCGCATCAGCGATCATTTCAACGCTTGTTAAGAATTTGCAGGGTGAAGCATTAAATTCAAAAAGTGTTGCGCTGACCATCAAACATTTCCCAGGTGGCGGGCCGCAGGAGGGCGGCGGTGATCCGCATTACGACTTCGGTAAGAATCAAATTTATCCGTCCAATAATTTTGATTACCACGTCGCTCCGTTCAAGGCAGCCATTGACGCGGGAGCATCATCCATTATGGCCTATTATGGTATCCCGGTTGGACAGCCCTACCTCCCTAACAATGTTGGGATGGCGTTTTCCACGGGCATTATTACAGACCTGTTGAGAAAAAAACTGGGATTCAAAGGATATGTGAATTCCGATACCGGTATCATCGGGTCCAGAGCGTGGGGCCTGGAGAACAAAAGTGAAGAGGAACAAATTCTTATCGCAATTGAAGCAGGAACAGATGTCCTTTCCGGTTTTAATAACAACAAACAAATACTCAGCCTGGTGACTTCCGGAAAACTTTCGGAGGAGCGCGTGGACTTGTCGGTGAGAAGGCTTCTACGGGAACAGTTTGAACTTGGCCTGTTTGAAAATCCATTCGTGGACCCGAATCGGGCTGCTTATACCGTCGGAAATCCTTCCTTCCAACGAAAGGCCGATCTAGCACAAAGAAAGTCAATCGTATTGCTACAGAATGACATGAAGCTTCCAATGCCGCAACCTAAGGAAAGTGATACCCTTAAGTTTTTTACCATGGGCATGGATCTCGATATGTTTAATGATCGGCGTTGGGCTGGTTTTAAAGCGTTCTCCGGGGACTACGATGCCAGCAAAGAAAAATCATTGCCGCCAATACAGGAAAATATTGACTATGCCATTATCCGCGTGCACGTAACAAACGAAAGGGGTGACAGCCGGAGGTTTGGTGGTGCCGCACCGGATGAACTGAACATGCTTTCATTCTCCGACATGGCAAAATCGAAATCCTGGAAAATCTCCCCCTCGCTTGAAGATATAAAGACTATAATGAAGACCGTGGGAGAAAAAAAAACCATTCTCTCCATTGACTTTCGGCAACCTTACGTGTTGGATAAAGGCTGTGGTCTCCTGAATGCAGGAGCTATACTGGCCACGTTTGGGGTAAGTGATGCTGCCATCATGGATATCGTCACGGGAAAATTTAAACCCACTGGAAAACTTCCTTTCGCCTTGGCAAATTCGCCTGAGGCAATCGTAAAACAAGATCCGGATGCGCCGGGCTACCCCAAAACGGATACGCTGTTTCCATTTGGGTTCGGACTAACTTACTAACGCTTGCCACTAATTTCCCGTTGTATCAGATGATCAGATTCATAAAGAAATTAAGATTTGATATCATTCTTGTACAGCTAAATTCGAATAAGTGAAACGTATATTGCAGTCCTTTACAAAGTCAAGATTATGAAAAAGTCACACCATCCTTTGTTAGCAATCTTCTTCCTGGTATTCATTGCTACAGCTAGCAGTTGCAGTGGGCAATCAACGGCTCGCAAATCGTTGCTCGCGCTTTCAAAAGCTGATCACACGCTGGCGATCGTCGATCCGGTCACTTTAAAAGTTGTCGTTCGCATTCCGGTCGGCGAAGATCCTCACGAGATGGTTGCTTCTCCGGATGGCAGAACTGCCTATGTGGCCAATTATGGTGGCGGCAGTTTATATACGCTGAATGTTATTGACCTTGTCGCTCAAAAACCGCTACCTGACATTGACACCAGACCCCTTTTTGGACCCCATGATGTTACGTTTGCTGTTGGGAAACTATGGTTCACCGCCGAGGGCTCCAAATCGGTTGGTCGTTATGATCCTTACACGGGCAAACTCGACTGGAGCATGGGAACAGGTCAGGATAGAACACATATGATCTACCTGACAGCCGACGGAGAGAAAATCTACACCACCAATGTTTCCTCCGGAACAGTAAGTATTCTCTCGGATACCTTGATTCAACCTGGAAGATTTGCTCCCCCAAATGCCAAACCACGCTCAGATTGGAATCAAACTGTCGTTGAAGTTGGACGGGGTTCTGAAGGATTTGATGTATCTCCTGATGGCTCCAAGTTATGGACAGCCGCCAGCGTGGATGGAACCATTTTCGTTGTTGATCTCCATTCAAAAAAACTGGAAGCAAAAATTGATGCGAAGGTTATTGGCGCAAACCGTTTGAAGTTTACGCCAGATGGTAGACTAGCTTTCATTTCAAGCCTCTCGTCGGGTGACCTGTTTATTTTTGATACAAAATCTCTGCAGCAAATAAAAAAACTGAAACCTGGCCGTGGCTGCGCCGGAATTCTGATGGACCCGGACGGATCACGTGCTTTTGTGGCTTGCTCTGCAGACGGCTATATCGCAATTGTTGACCTTAGAACATTGGAAGTCACGGGGAGACTTGATGTTGGTGGTGTACCGGACGGGCTCGCCTGGGCTATTCAACCTTAACGCAAAAGATTAATTCCGGCTGAATGACGACGGCGCCGGTATACAGTCCACTTCATAGGCATAATTCATTTATACAAATGTTCATTCGCAGCAGTCAGTAGATATTCCTTCGGGTCGCTGGCATATTGCCAGAACATGATGCCGCCCATGCCCTTGGCTTTGACATACTCACATTTGACTTTCATCGACTCCTCGTCATCGTAGGTAACGAGCTGCCGGGATTGTGCATTCCACAAATAGGGGCCTTGCGCTTTTTCATCCCAGTAGCGGGTGAAACCGGGACGGCTCATGATGCTGTCTTTAATATATGTATACCCTCCACCCTGCGTGACGGAATCTACCGGCCGGTTGATGCCACGATTGTCATCTGTTTTCATATACCAGCTTCGTCCGTAGAATGGAATTCCCAATACCAACTTTTCCGCGGGCACGCCAGCCGCTGTATAGAGCGCATAGGCCTTGTCGCCAGACTCCTCCTTTTCGTAGCTGTCGACCGGATACAGGTTCGAATGGTGACCGGCTGTATCGCCGCTAGTATAGAAATCATAGGCCATCAGATTCACATAATCAAGGTACGCTGCGGCTTTGCCCATTTCAGTTACTTCAAAAATCCGTGGAAAACAGGGCAGTGCGGTAGTCACTTCGTAAGACTTTCCGGTTTTTTCTGTCAGCACATCCAGGGCTTCACGAATTGCCTTAAACATCAGTGTAAAATTCTCCTTGTCTTCTGGGCGAAATACATTGTCTTCTCCTTTCAGACCGGGGTATTCCCAATCGATATCGACGCCGTCGAGGTTGTTTTGTTCTACAATAGCAGCACTGGTTTGTGCAAACTTCATTCGCGAACTTTCTGTAAGGACGGCATCGGAAAAGTTTTCACTCCACGACCAGCCTCCAATGGAGATCAAGATTTTCAAAGCGGGGTTATCTTTCTTCAGGGAATTGAGCTTTCTGAAATTAATGGTGTCTGTCGCTATATTCGTAAGCCACGCCATACTGTCTTTCACATCAACAAAAGCATAGTTAATATGGGTTAGTTTCCGCGGATCGATGGTAGCGACATCCAGTTCGCCCCTGAACCCTGGAACATACCCGACAATGATCGGCTTCTTGTATTGCGACTCCACCTTTTCCGTTGGCTTTTGGCAGCCGGAGAGAAAAAGTCCGATGATTACAACCAGGAAGAAAGATTTGATACGCATGATGTTGATTATTTTTAATGAAACCGAAACTAAACCTTTTTCTCGCGCGGAAGTAATTT
>Ga0224510_10002308_pt1 | contig 11596 bp, 11 predicted proteins | sample SF_May12_sed_USG_FD_170161 | JGI IMG/M metagenome (GOLD analysis project Ga0224510, IMG submission 170161) | Sediment microbial communities from San Francisco Bay, California, United States - SF_May12_sed_USGS_4_1 | ecosystem: Environmental > Aquatic > Marine > Sediment | place: USA: California... | reverse complement strand
CGTCATTCCGCCAGGTCACCACGGTGCCGGGCGCGATGCAGGCGGAGGCGGGACGGAACTCGAAGTCCACGATGTGGATGATCGGGGAGCCGCCCGCGGTGGAGTCGGCGGGCACCGTGCACTGGGCGCCCGCCGCAACGGTCCGCTCCGAGAAGCAGGCGGCGACGAGTCCGGAGCCGACGAGGGTCGCGCCGGCGACGAGGCTGACGATCCGGAGGTTCATTTGACCACCACCCGTCCCTTCATGAAGGGATGCGGCGTGCAGTGATAGGTGAAGGTACCGGGCGCGTTGAACGTGTAGCTCCAGCTGCGCCCGATCGGGATCATGCCGGACTGGAAGGAGCTGTCGTCAGCGGTCACGGTGTGTTCGAGCTGGTCCTCGTTCCGCCAGATGATGGTGGTCCCCGCCGCGACCTCGATGTCGGGTTGCGTGTACGAGAGCCGGTTGATCACGATCGTGCGCACGGGGCCCGTGACTTCGGCCGGAGCAGCCGCCGGCGTGGCGCGTTCGGTGCGCGCGCCGAACCAGCGTGACAGCGTGAGCGGCACGACGAACTCGAATCCGTATCGCACCTTGTCGGACCCGCGCGACGCCCCCTGGAGCGTCGACGTCACTGCATTCGATGCATAGAGCGAGAACGAATGCGGCGTCGTGGGGATGCCGAAGGCGAGGCCGGCGCTCCAGGCACCCTCCTGCCCCGCAGGCCTGTCCGTCAGCGTGACGTAGTCGCCCTGCACGGAGAGCCAGTGCCGCAGCCGCACCGTCGCGCCCCCACCCATGGCGAGCTGCATGCCGCTCGATCCCGTGTCGGGGTCGGTGAGCGCACGGGCAACGCCGAGGATCCCGAGCCGGCCCCACCGCCGCCCGAGCGACACCTCCGCGTCCACGCCCTCGGCGGAGAGGTTGTACGCGAGCTCGCCGCCCAGGTCCACGGCGGCACCCCGCTCCTGGGAGAGCGGGCGCCAGCGGCCGAAGAACTCCCACTCGTTGGGGAAGGCCGGCGTGAGGAGCGAGTTGGTCGAGTAGTTGAACCCGAGCATCGTCTGGCCCGGCAGGCCGAAGCCGAGCAGGAGCGTCGGATAGTTCGTGACCTTCCGCACGGGGGCCGGGCTCGCGTCGAACCGGTGCTGGAAGTTGAACTGCGCCCGTCCGACGGGGATCACCCAGTCACCCGATACGTTCGGCGGGTGCTCGAGGACCGACTGGGCGCGCACGCCGGAGACGGACGCCCCGGTCAGGAACACCAAGGCGACGAGGGCGCGGTGTGATGGATGCACAGGCAGTCTCCGTGGGTGGGGAGCCGGCGGGTCACCCCGCCGTCTCAAATACCCCACAAGGTACTTCACCTGTGACGTATTCAGATCTCGCCGCGCTTCGCCGCCTTCGAGATCCGCTCGCCCGCACGGAACGCCAGCGCCATGATCGTCATGGTCGGCTGCCCGCGTCCCGACGTGACCATGCTGCTCCCGTCACAGAGGAAGAGGTTCCTCACGTCGTGCGTGCGGTGGTCGCGGTCGATCACGCTCGTGCGCGGGTCGTTCCCCATGCGCGCGGTGCCGAGGAGGTGCGCCGTTCCGCGCTGCACCGTGGGCGGCGGGCCCCAGATGCGCGCCGCACCGGCGGCCTCCTGCAGCTCCCTCGAGCGATCCTGGAAGAATCGCATCGTGGCGAGGTCGTCCGGGTGGTCCTCATAGGTGATGCGCGCCGCCGGACGCCCGAAGTCGTCCTTGAGCGTCGGGTCGAGCGTGACGTTGTTGCTCGCCACCGCCAACGAGGTCGTGTGCCCGTACACCTGCATCGTGCGCGTGTACGCGTGGGCGAACCACTCCTTCCAGTCCTTGCCCCACCCGCGCATCCCGTCGGGCACGTTGAAGCTCGCCAACAACGGGAACCAGGCGCCGCCACGCGCGTCGAAGCCGCCGCCGCCGTAGAAGCCGCGCTTCGGGTCGCTGTCATAGAGATCGAAGATCACCCGCGACGCCTCGACGCTCTTGTGCTCGTTGAGCGGATGCTCGTACTCGCCCTGGGTGATGCCGGCGCCGTTGAACATCAGGTGCCGGCCCACCATGCCGGAGGAGTTCGCGAGACCGTTCGGGAAGCGCGACGTCTCCGACATCAGCAACAGGCGCGGCGTCTCCACGCCATTCGCCGCGAGGATCACGGCCTTCGCGCGCTGACGCTGCTCCCGCTTCTCGGCGTCGAAGTAGAGGACGCCCGTGGCCCTGCCCTTCGCATCGAGCTCCACCGCGCGCACGTTGCTGTGCGGACGAATCTCACAGCGCCCGGTGGCCTCGGCCACCGGGATCACCGTCGCCAGCGAGGAGCTCTTCGCATTGTACTCGCACCCGAACCCGATGCAGAAGCCGCAGTGTTGGCACGCCGGGCGCCCGCGGAACGGCTGCGAGGCGATGGCCAGGGGCGCGGACTGCGCGTGGTACCCCATCTTCGCCGCGGCACGCTCGAGCAGCACCCCGGATGACTTCACCGGGAGCGGCGGCATGGGAAAGGGCCGGGAGCGCCTGGCATCCGTCGGACCGGGCGCGCCGGAGACCCCGACCTCCCAGTCCACCTTCGTATAGTAGGGTTCGAGCTCCTCGTACGTGATCGGCCAGTCCGCGAGCGCCGCACCGGGGATGTCACCCAGGAGACTGTGTTCCTTGAAGTCCACCGGGCGCAGCCGCCAGAAGTTCGCCGTGAAGTGCACGCTGCTCCCGCCCACGCCCGAGGCGTACAGGAGGCCTCCGGCGCCGGGCTGGGCCACCTCGGTTTCCTTCTGCCGCCAGCTGAACGGCGTCTTGGAGATGAGATCGCCGTCGATCCAGATCGCCTTCTCGTCGTGCTTGAAGTCGTTGACCGTGCGGCGCGGGCCCTGCTCGAGCACCACCACGCTGTGGCCGCGCGTCGAGAGCTCCTTGGCGAGCACGCCACCGGCGGCACCCGAGCCCACGATCACGAAGTCCACCACGTCCGACGGCTGGTAACGCCGCGCCTCCTGTGGGGCCTGCATCAGTCGCGTCCCTTCGCCGCTTCGGCGTCGTAGTAGCCGAACGGGGCCGTGTGGCTCATCGCGTTCTCGAAGCCGATCAGCTTCCATCCCACCTCGTCGCGATTGCCGCCATACCTGGGGTCGGTGAACATCCCCATCATGGTCATGGCGCGCAGGCCGCCGAAGAAGGGCGTCTGCTCGATATCGGCCAGGATCGCATCCTGGTCGGCGGCCGGTAGCGAGGCGAACGGCGTCGCGGTCGCCCGTCGCGCCGTCGCCCGCGTGTCGAGGTCGGCGAGTCCGGCACGGAAGTCAGCGAGACCGTCCTTCGCGAAGTCGCCGAACGCATAATCGATGAAGTGGACGACCCCCGCCTCCGTCGCGCCGGGCGTCTCCGTGGTCGGCACGATGCGGGCGGCCACCGCCGTCACCGCGGCCGCCTCGGCGGCCGTCAGCACGTCGAAGCGCGCGGGAGCGACACCGGCGCGCACCGCCGCCGCGTGTGCCAGCGCCTCGCGCACGCCCGGCATCCCGGGGGCGAACGCACCGACGCCCGTCACGGCGAGTGCGGCGAGGAAGTCACGGCGGGACGATCGCACTGCGGTGCTCCGGGGCTCGAGTGACCCAAAGGTCCCGGCCGCGCGGACCAGTGTCAAGCGAAGGACGCCGGATCCGGCGCGCGCCCGCGCTGGCGCGGCGCGCCGGCCCATGTTCTTCTTCGCACGTGCCCACGCTCCGACCTGCTCGCCACGCGGACCTTCCGGAGCTGATCCGTCTGATCGACGCGTCGGTCCGGGGACTCAGTCGCGGCTTCTATTCGCCGGCACAGGTCGAGAGCGGCCTCCGATTCGTCTTCGGCCCCGACACGCAGCTGATCGCGGACGGCACCTACTTCGTCATCGAGGACGAGGGAACACTCGTCGCTGCGGGTGGGTGGAGCCACCGCCGCACGCTCTACGGGGGCGACCAGGCCAAGCAGGGTCCCGACCCGGATCTCGACCCCGCCGCGGAGCCCGCCCGCATCCGCGCCTTCTTCGTGCATCCGTCGCACGCACGGCGCGGCCTCGCACGGATGATCCACGACCGGTGCGTCGCCGACGCGCGGGCGCGAGGGTTCTCCGCGATCGAGCTCATGGCGACCCTGCCGGGCGAGCCGCTCTACCGCGCGCTCGGCTTCGAGGCGCTGGAGCGCGAGGCGCCGCGATTGCCGGACGGCGAGCGGCTGCCGATGGTGCGCATGCTGAAACGGCTTCCGCCGAGGTAGCACTCCGGCCCGCGCGACCACCGCCCGCCACCGCGCGCGGCGGCGTCAGCCTCCGTCGCCTACCACCGCGTCCCGAGCGAGTTCCGGAACTCGGCGGCGTCCGGGAACCGGTCCTGCGGCTCCTTGGCCATCCCTCTCGCGAGGACCTGCGCCACCCCCACCGGCACCTCGTCGCGCACCGAACTCGCCAGCGGCACCGTCTCGGTGAAGTGCGCGACCATCAGCCGCGCCCCCTTGTACTCGGCGAAGGGCGCGTGGCCGATCAGGATCTCATAGCCCAGCATCGCCAGCGAGTACACGTCGGCGCGCGTGTCCGCGGGGTCGTCGCCGATGAACTGCTCCGGCGCCATGTACGCCGGCGTCCCGACCGCGAAGCCGTGCTGCGTGAGGCGCCCCGAACTCATCGCCAGGCTCCGCCGGAACTCGCCCATCGAGATCCCCGAGCTGCGCCGCAGCCCCTCGATGCGCGCGTGCGCCACCCCGAAGTCGGCGAGCATCGCGTGGTCCGCCTGGAAGAGCACGTTCTCCGGCTTGAGGTCGCGGTGCACGACCCCTTCCTTGTGCGCGTGCCCGAGCGCGTCCGCCACCTCATAGAGCGTCCGCAGCGCCTCCTGCAGGGGGAGCGGCCCCGCATGCAACTTGTGCTTGAGTGATTCGCCGCGGATGAACGGCATCACGTACCAGAGCAGGTCGTCTACGTGCCCGGTGGCCAGCAGCGGGACGATGTGCGGATGCTGCAGCACCCCGAGCACCTGGATCTCGCGCTTGAAGCGCTCTGCCTCGATCGCGCCGACGAGCTCCGGAGGGAGGAGCTTGATCACCACCTTGCGCGGCAGGTGGGTGTCGGAGGCGAGGAAGAGGCGGCTCTGGCCGCCAGACCCCAGTTCCTGCTCGATCTGGTAGCCATTGCCGATCGCGGACTGCAGGCGGGCGATCAGGTCAGCGCTCATGGCACGTCGAAGCTACCGCTATTCCTTCCGGGCCGCCCGGCGTCTCCGTGGCGCGGGCGCTGGCGGGCTCGGCACTGGCGGATCCTCGCCCCTGAGCCACGCGCTCACCGCAGCCGCGTGCCCTTCGTGCGGGACGTCCCGCCACGCCTGCTCCACGCGCCCGTCCGCGCCCACCACGAAGGTCGAGCGCACCACGCCCATGTACTTGCGCCCCCAGAAGAGCTTCTCGTGCCAGACGTCGTATGCCTCGCACACCGCGTGGTCCGGGTCCGCGAGGAGCCTGTACGGCAAGGCGTGCTTCGCCCGGAACTTCGCATGCGTGCGCGCGGAGTCGGGCGAGACGCCGAACACCACCGCGTCCGCCGCCTCGATCCGGGGGAGCTCGTCGCGGAACTCGCAGACCTCCACCGTGCATCCCGTGGACGCGTCCTTGGGATAGAAGAAGAGCACCACGCGCCGGCCCGCGAGGTCCTTGAGCGACACCCACTCGCCGGTATCGTCCTGCAGCCGGAAGGCGGGCGCCCGCCGTCCCGGCTTCACAGCGCCTTCCGCGCGCGCGCGTGCTCGACGAAGTACCGGAACGTCTCCTCCGAGCTCTTCCGCGGCTGGTAGCCGAACTCCGCCTTGAGGCGCCGGTTGCTGAGCACGGGGCGATAGCGGAGGAAGTCCACCTGTTCCGGGCCGTACCGGCTCGCACCCAGGAACCGACCCACCGCGAGCGCCCCCTTGAGCACCCAGCCCGGGAGTGCCTGCGTGCGCTTGCCGAGGATCGCGGCGATCTCGTGGATGGTGAGCGCGCCGTCACCGGCCACGTTGAAGATCCCCGTGCGCTCCTGCTCCACGCCCTGGGCCATCGCCTCGACGAGATCCGAATCCCACACGAACACGAACGGCGAGTCGCTCCCTCGCACCGCCAGCAGCCGCTCGCGCGCGAAGAGCGCGGTGATCTGGTTCTCCGTCGTCGCCCCGAGCACGGTGCCGATGCGGAAGACGAGCTGGCGGAGCGCGGGATGCGACTCGCGATACCGGCCCAGCATCTCCTCCACCAGGCGCTTGTGGTGCGCATACGCGAAGCGGTGGCCCGCCCTGAGCGGCGCGGCCTCGTCGATCCACGCGGGGTTGTCCGCGTGGTAGCCGTACGCGGCGCCGGAGCTGGCGACCGTGAGGTGCCGCACCCGCGCCGCGAGGCACCCCTCCACCACGTGCCGCGTGCCGTTCACGTCGATATCGTAGTCGCGACCGCGGTCGCCGGAGCCCTCGAGCACCGACGCCAGGTGCACCACGTGCGTGATGTGCCGCGTGCGGAGCAGCGCCGCGAAGGAGGGATCGCGGATGTCGAGCGTGATCAACTCGAACTCGAGGTCGGTGGGACTCCGCAGGTCGGTGCCGAGCACCATCTGGTCGCGCGCGAGCCGCGCGCCGAGTTGCCGGCCGACGTAGCCGGCCGCACCGGTGATCAGGATCCGCCGGGGCGCGCGGGCCGTGGCGGTCACGTGGGCGCGAGCTCCCGGCGCGACCACCAGCCCGCGAGCAGCAGCCCGGAGACCAGGTGCCAGACGCCCCAGAATGCCGTGATGAGCATCATCGATCCCGCCGCCGGGAAGAAGGTGAAGAGGATCACGAGCCCGAGCCCGGAGTTGTGGATCCCCACTTCGAGCGTGAGCGCCCGCCGGTCCACCGACGGCAGCCGGAGCGCCGCGCCGATCGCCGCGCCCACCGAGAGTGCCATCGCGTTCTGGAGCACCACCAGCCAGAAGAAGTCGCCGAACCGCTCCACGAAGAGCACGCGGTTCTGTGCGAACGCCACCGCGATGAACGCCAGCAGCACGAGCAAGGAGAGCACCCGGAGGGGCCGCTCGCTCCGCGCCGCGACGCGCGGTGCGCGCTGCCCCACCAGCATCCCGAGCAGCATCGGGAGGGCCAGCACGAGCGCGACCTGCGCCAGGATCCCCCCGGCCGGGATCGCGATCTCACTCAAGAGAACACGCGTGCGCGGATTGAGCCAGCCGTAGAGCGCGAAGTTGAGCGGCGTGAGCACGGTCGCTGCGAGGCTCGAGACCGCCGTCATGCTCACCGAGAGCGCCACGCTGCCACGCGCCCGCCAGGTGAGGATGTTCGAGAGCGCCCCGCTCGGGCAGGCCGCCACGAGCATCATGCCCAGCGAGAGCGCGGGATCCACCCGGAACACCCAGGTGAGGAGGCAGGTGAGTGCGGGCACGATCACCGCCTGCGCGAGGAGCCCCGCCGCCGGTGCCGCGGGCCGCGCGACCACGCGACGGAAATCCGCCGGGCGCAGCTCGAGCGAGACGCCGAACATCATGAGCGCCACGATCGCATTCAGGATCACCAGCCCCGACGGGTCGAACCGGAGCGGGAGGGCGTCGTTCACGGGAGCTCGCGCTCGAGTTCCGCCGTCAGCCGTCGCACGGTGCCCCGGTAACTGTCCTTGTGGACGTAGTACGCCATCCGTTCCAGCGGGAGGTAGTGGTAGCCCCCGTCGAACCGCTCCGCGACGCGCTCGCGCTTGATCGCCCGGAGCCGCCGCGCGGCCGGCGTGCCCGCCGCCATCCCCTTCAGGTATGCCGCCACGAGCCGCGCCTGCTCCGCGCGCCCCTCCCAGCCCAGGCCCGCCGCCTCGATCATCCCCATCATGAAGAGCGAATCGGACCGGGGGTGGAACGCATTCAGGTAGAGCGTGGGCGCGGGCGCCCCCGGCCCCCAGTTGAGCTCCGCCCGGTCGATGAACGGATAGTCGAGCTGGTAGCCCGTCGCCTGGAGGATGAGGTCGTACTCCCCCGACGCGCCGTCCACGTAGGTCACGCGATGGCCATCCACGGCGCGCACGTCACCCCGGGCGCGGATGTCGCCGTGCCCCAGGTGGTGCAGCACGAGCGAGTTCACCACCACGTGCGACTCGTAGAGCCGGTGGTCGGGATCGGGAAGGCCGTAGTCCGACGGCCGTCCGATCAGCAGCCGCAGCAGCGCCCCCTCCGCGAACTGCTTGAGCCGTCGCGGGAGCCGGCTGCGGCCGCCGAGGGTGTCCGCCGGCCGGCCGGCGATGTACTTCGGCACGAACCAGTAGCCTCGCCGCACGGAGAGATCCACCGAGGCCGCATGGTGCACGGCGTCCACCGCGATGTCGGCGCCCGAGTTGCCGCACCCGATCACGAGCACCCGCTGCCCATCGAACACGCCGGGCGACTTGTAGTCGGCCGAGTGCATCACGCGTCCCGCGAACGTGCCGGGGAGCGCGGGGCGGTTGGGCGTGTGGAGCGTGCCGCTGGCGATGAGCACGCCGGCGAACCGCCGCACCTGCGTCGCCCCGTCCCGCTCGGAAGTGACCCGCCACCCGTCGCCGTCCCGCACGACGCGCACCACGCGGGTGCCGAACTCGATCCGCGGCCGCAACCCGAACTGGTCCGCGTATGCGCGGAAGTAGTCGCGCATCTCGTGGTGGCGCGGGAACGCGGCCACGCGCTCCGCCATCGGGAACTCGGCGAACTGCGTCATCCGCTTGGACGAGATGAGGTGCGCGCTCTCGTACACCGTGCTGCGCGGATTCGCGATGTCCCAGAGCCCACCCACGTCGGTATGCGATTCGAGCAGGGTGAAGTCGAGCCCCGCGCGCTGCAGCGCCCGCGCCGTCGCGAGCCCCATCGGCCCCGCGCCGATCACCGCGTACCGCGACGGCGCGCCGGGCGGCATCGCCGTCAGCCCAGCGGCTCGCCGCCCATCAGCACGGCCATCACCGCCTTCTGCACGTGCAGCCGGTTCTCCGCCTCGTCCCACACCCGGCTCTGCGGCCCGTCGAGCACCTCGGCGGAGACCTCCTCGCCGCGGTGCGCCGGGAGGCAGTGCAGGAAGATGGCCGCCCGGTTCGCACGCTTCATGAGCGCGCCGTCCACCTGGAACCGCGCGAAGGCGCGCGCGCGCGCCGCCTGCTCCTCCTCCTGCCCCATCGATGCCCAGACGTCCGTGGTCACCACGTCGGCGCCCTGCGCGGCCTCCTGCGGGTCGCGCAGCAGCGACACGCGGCCGGTGGCCTGCGCACGGGCGAGGATCGACGGGTCGGGGTCATACCCCTCCGGACAGGCGAGGCGCAGCGTGAAGCCGAGTTGCATCGCGGCGTCGCACCAGCTGTTCGCCATGTTGTTGCCGTCGCCGATCCACGCGACCGTCTTCCCCTCGTAGCCGCCGAGGTGCTGGTGCATCGTCAGCACGTCGGCGAGGATCTGGCAGGGGTGCTGGAGGTCGGTGAGGCCGTTGATCACGGGCACCTGCGCGTAGCGCGCGAACTCCTCCACGTCGGCGTGCGCGAACGTGCGGATCATGATGCCGTCCACCATCCGGTCGAGCACGCGCGCGGTGTCGTTCACCGCCTCGCCGCGTCCGAGCTGGACGTCGCGCGGCGTGAGGAACAGCGGGTGCGCGCCGAGCTGCCAGGCGCCCACCTCGAACGACACGCGCGTGCGGGTGGACGACTTCATGAAGAGCATCGCCAGCGCCTTCCCCTGGAGCGGCCGCGCGTGGTACTCGCCCCGGCGCATCCGGTCGGCGAGCGCGAAGAGCGACCGCAGCTCGGCGGCGGAGAAGTCGGGGATGGCGAGGAAGTCGCGGTGCGCGCCCACGCTCAGCCCGCCGTGCAGGGGATCCGCACCCAGGTCGGTCGCTCGTCGGGGTTCGGCATCCCGGCGGCCGGGAATCGCTCGGTGAGCGCCTCGCGCCGCACCGCGACACTGTGCCGCGCCGAGAGCTCCGTGCCGTTGGCCAGGGTGACCGACGGTGCCAGCGAGGTCGACAGCGACCACCCGCCGCCTCGGTCCCACTCGGCGATGCGCATCGTGAAGTCGGGTCCCGTGACCTCGGCGCACTGCGCGTCCACGCCGAGTCCCTGACGGATCTCGCGCATGGCGGTGTTCCAGGCGGCGGTCGCCGAGGTGTCCGAGGGCCAGTCGCGCGTGGCCTCGATCCGCAGCACCAGCGCGTCCTCCGCAGGCCACGAGCCGTCGCTGCCGTCGTACCCGGTGACCGCGTAGAGCACGTCGTACGCGCCGACCGGTTCGCGGAGGCCCTCGTAGGGCGACGGCTCCGCGAGGCTGCGGAAAGCGCGTACCCCGCCCGACCGGAGCGCGGTGAGGTTCACGCCGCGCAGCTGTTCGAATGGCGCGACACCCACCGCGAGGTCCGCCGTGTCGCGCGCGTCGCCGCAACCGGCGGCGAGCGCGGCGGCCGCGAGCCCGGCCACCGCCGCGCCCCGCCCGCCCCTGCCCCACGAGCCGCATGTCGTCATCGGAGCAACACTCCTCAGAGGATGTACTTCCGCAAGTCCTCGTCGTCGGCGATGGCGCTCAGCCGCGCGCGCACCGCCGCCGCGTCCACCACCTCGGGCGCGTTCCCGCGTTCCGGCAACTCGTACAGCAACTCCTCGAGCAGGGTGGTCATCACCGTGTGCAGCCGCCGGGCGCCGATGTTCTCCATCCGGGCGTTCACCCGCGCCGCGATGCGTGCGATCTCGGCGATCCCGTCCGCGGTGAAGGTCAGCTTGGCTCCCTCCGCCCCCACGAGCGCGGCGTACTGCTTGGTGAGCGCGTTCTCGGGCTCCGTCATGATGCGGACGAAGTCCTCTTCCGTGAGCGACTTGAGCTCCACCCGGATCGGGAAGCGGCCCTGCAGCTCCGGGATCAGGTCGCTCGGCTTGGAGACGTGGAAGGCGCCGGCGGCGATGAAGAGCACGTGGTCGGTCTTCACCATCCCGTACTTGGTCTGCACGTTGGAGCCTTCGACGATCGGGAGCAGGTCGCGCTGCACACCCTCGCGCGAGACGTCGGGCCCGCCCATCTCGCTCTTGGTCCCGGCGATCTTGTCGATCTCGTCGAGGAAGATGATACCGAGCGTCTCCACCCGCTCGAGCGCCTCGCCCACCACGTCGTCGAGGTTGATCAGCTTGTCGAACTCCTGGTCCAGGAGGATGCGGCGTGCCTCCACCACGGGCACCGTGCGCTTGCGCGTCTTCTTGGGGAGGAGCTCCGAGAGCATCTCCGCGAAGTTGCCCATCCCCTCCGGCGCCCCCTGCTGGCCCATCGCGTCGAGCATCGGCGGCGACTGCGTCACCTCGACCTCCACCTCGCGCTGGTCGAGCTGGCCATCCTTGAGCAGCTGCCGGAGCTTCTCGCGCGTGCGCTTGTGGCGCTCCTTCGCGAGCTCCTGGTCCTGTGACACGCTGCCTTCGGCGGTCGCGACGAACACGCGCTGCGCCTCCGTGCCGGCCGTGCCCGGCGCGGATGGGGCCGGCTCGGCCGGCGCCGGGAGCAGGAGGTCGAGCAGCCGCTCGTCCACCCGGTCGTTCGCCAGGTCCTCGACGTCCTGCTCGCGCTCGGAGCGCATCATCTCGATCG
>Ga0224510_10002306_pt1 | contig 11604 bp, 5 predicted proteins | sample SF_May12_sed_USG_FD_170161 | JGI IMG/M metagenome (GOLD analysis project Ga0224510, IMG submission 170161) | Sediment microbial communities from San Francisco Bay, California, United States - SF_May12_sed_USGS_4_1 | ecosystem: Environmental > Aquatic > Marine > Sediment | place: USA: California... | reverse complement strand
TTGGGAATTTTTCCTCCGGTTAGGAAATGGCTAGAATTATAAATTCGTTCGTTCCCAAATTCCCGTCCGTTCACGAACGATATGCAGGAGAAAATTCAAAAGAAAAGTAGTCGCCCTTTTTGCTCACGAAATTTCCCGGTGGAAAAAAATACCCACAATTATTCCTCTGCTTGTATCTCGATTCCGTTCTGCAAAAAGTGATAATCGTAGCCCTGCTTTCATTTCCGCCCTCCAATGCCTTCGGCTTCTTTCATGGTTCGCCGGAAAACCCGAAACACTATTATCGTGCCGTGTTTGTTTATGGCACTAACGCTATTCCCGTGTTGCGTTATACACTGCGCTTGACCCCTGATACTGCATGAGAAAATTAGTGCTAGCTAATACTTGACCAATCGTTGGTAGCGTGCGTTCCGTAGCAGCGGCCAGTCCATTTTCCGCCGTGTCCGTCTTGGTCGTGGCCGTTCCTCACTCTTACTCGTTGTGTAATTTATTGCCGTCATCTTTCCCCCGCCCCCTGACGACAGACTCCTGTCGTCGGCAGTGATAACGGCAATATTTCACTAGAGTGGAAAATCCGGCGAACTAGCGACCAGCGGACGTGGCGATGCAGACATCGGCGTCCGCGGAAGCGTGTGTTCGTTTCCCGCTGGTACCATATGTTACCTAGGCCACCCGAGCCTTTGCAAGGTCCTCGGGGGGACTGGCAACATTGATATCGACGCAGTAAATAACCGGGAGACACAGTTGGTTGTTGTTGCTGTGGGCAGCGCCCAACGAAGACTGTTATATTTAGACTGCCGAAAGTAATAAGAGACACGGAGCGGAGCGGACACAGGGTGTCCACATGAGCCACGTTTCATATCCCCCGATGACGGATTTGCGCATTATACAAACTAAAACTGTACACACATAATGATTGCTGATCCGTCATAAAAGAACGTGTCCTCCGTGCTAGTCGTTTGAAGACTAGGACTGCTTTAAAAAAAACCCTGTGGGAGAAAAAGCATGTCATCTCGTATCTGGCAGTTAAAGAGGATTGCTCGTGAAAGTTAGAAATTAAAGGTCCACTATTTAGTCACTACACTGAATGTCCTTTTTGCTCTGGTCACACTGTTTCGTCCTGTTTGTCACTTAGTGTCGGCGATGTACACCGCCGACCTGGGGCTCTTCTCCAGCGCTTGGATGTCCAAGCTCATCCAGGTACTCTGCTGATTCGCCGGGCCGTACGACGATCTCTTGCTCGGCGGAGGCAGCGTCAGCTTGATCCTCCTTCTTCTTGAGGCTGGAGTAGGAGACAGCTAGGGGGTCTTCTGATGCTTCCGGAGCTGATGATTGCAATGGTTCCACGGGCGAGTGGCGGCTGGGCAAGCGGAGCCTGACTCGCCTATCAACGGAGCTTGATCGTGAGCGTGTGGGTGTAGGCGTAACACCCGAGGGTAACCACAGGTTCATCTCCCTCGGGTCCGGGTTTGACATGGCGCTACAGACCGCCTGCTTGGCCACTAGATAAGGTGCTCGGATGGCGTGGAAAGTTGCCCCAAAAATAACTCCGAGCATCCACCATCCGCAGCCCTCTCTTTCCTTGTAGAGGAGATAGCCGCGGAAGATGAATGTTGCGAAGATCCTGAACATGGAGAAGGCCAACATGACGGCCACTACGGTGAACCAAGCCTCTCCGACCAGTGGGAAGAGCGGAAAGAAGAATCCGCCCAAGGATGTAGTCAGGGTGCTGACGTCGTCGTCTGACAAGGGGGACCCCAGGAGGTATGAATGATGGTTCCCGATAGTGTTCCCTGTAGCCGCGTTGGTGACCTTCTGAACGACCGCGCCCCTAGAGTGATATGCCAGCCTATACTTCTGGTGTTGTCGAATCATCTCCGGCGTGAACATGGTCATGCCCATGCCGCGCGTGAAGTCGTTGTCGATGGGCTTGTTGTTCCGGATGTTGGTGGTCGTGTTGAGCTTGCCCGGGCTGTCGGTGCAGGTGGAGGCCACTGCGCCTGTCTTATGCGAACAGTACCACGTTCCGGCCACCTGCCATCGAACTGGGTGGATATCGCTACAAGGGATGATCGTGCCGTAGTCCTTCAAGATCCAGGTGAGGGGGTCCGCGAAGACCATGTCGCCAACGAGCTCCGTGCCGTTACTGCTGCGTAGGCGGAGTGGAATCTCCGTGGTGCAGTTGGGGTAGGCCACAATGGAGGCCTCCCTCGGCTGACATTTGGTAATGTAAGCCACGGCTCCGGCGACCTCGATGCTATGCCCACGGCCATATACATCAAGTAGGGCGTACGGATTTCTCATTGCGATAGCTTGGAGTTTGTTAAAGTGAGTCTTTTGCTCAGTTCTGCATAGATCGAATTGAATTGATTCAAAGCGGCTGTTCATTCTCATGTTGGTGGTCAAATGCAAATGGGTGATCCGTGTATACAGATCGGCTTTGAGTTGGGAGAAAGACGGATTAAATTTCGCGTCGGGGATTGCATCGTGGAAAGGCAAAATAATGCATACAATGATGCCTTCCACCTGAGTCGTCAGGCAAGTTGACTCGCAAAGCACGATTTGCTTCTTTATGAGAAATCCGCCGAACTGCTTTGTATCCTCGTTTTCGACCAGAATGATAGAGTCTTGGTACGTATCATTATGGCGGCGGCGAGCGATGGCATCTCCTTTGTACAGCTGAGATACCGTGCTTGTACATGCGTGTTCCTTGACGGGCCATGTCATGGTTCCCTCGACCGCATCTGAAATAACTCGTGAGGCGTAGTTGGCCTTGATGCCGTTGGCCCACGAGACTACGCCGTTGGCGGTGTCCAGCGTCCCCGGGATCCGTCGTAACTTAACTGACAAGTGAACTTCGACGTAGACCTTTTCATATATCAAACCGTCCACAATGACCTGGGCGTTCACTGTAGGACAACGGCCGCTATACGTAACTCCTTCCGTTTGCGGGTAATAAGTAAAAGAGTTGTCCTGGTTCAAGGAAACATTATGTTCTTTGCCGTCATATCGATATTTGCCATATTCGATTGCTCTACTGCATTCCGGGACAGTCAACTCAATATTTCTGTTCCACATAGGGTGGCTATGTGCGTACGTGATAGAAGTAAAGCCACATGGCACAACCATCTTGGTCACTGTTACCGCGCACTGATACGCCTCGACAGGCACTGCGGTATCGGTGTGTAGCACTTGCACTTTGACGGGTATTGGTTCCGAATAGTCATCTTTGGGACTAGGGCAAATTTGGGGTCCGGTCAAATCCAAAAGGGTGTAGGATAGCCTAGCGCTGGGGGAACAGTCGTAGACTGTTACGGCTTGTGCTATCGGGACGGACATAATTAATGCCCATAGTAGACTTAAACCCTGACGTGCGTTAAGCGTCATGATATCGATGCTCCGGTTGTAGATTCCTGAAGCGATAAGACATGATGAAAGGTTAGTGCGGGTAATGGTTTCACGAATACATCCTCTTTATTTCGATTGGTCAAGTTTTCTCATTTTCTGCACGTATCAGATCGTTATTTGTCAGAGGCGACTGAGCTATACACAAGTCTCATCTGTGTAGGCCGCACCCTGCTTGCACTTTCATCGGCAATCCTGCCGGCAATTTTACGGAGCAAACTCCGCCCCCATGGGTTATGCCAGTGTGACGCCTCCAGCCTTTCCGCATCAGAGGTTTTTCTGCTTTTGCTGTTTCACACGTTCTTACTCGCTAACGTTCTTATGTACATGTACCCCGCCCCCCAGTCGGACAACACTCGTTGTTGGTTCAGACTGGTTTTGAATAGTACATAAGGGCGACGTAATCCGGGTCATCGGCGACGTCGTCGCGGCTGGTAGTACTAGCTGATGACGAATCGCCTTGCAAACGCAACGTTTGTGAGGAGACTGGATTTCCAAGCCTTTCTGGCGGGCTTCTGGCACGTTGCGAGTAACGGTCTGCGTACAAGCGTTCCTGTGCTGGCGTATGGCCCCCTGGTTGAACAACGTTTTGCCTCGGTGGCTGAATCGTTGTACTAGTGTCACTGCCGGTGCCCGGCGGGCCTCGTCGAGCTGGGGTCGGCCCTGGGCTCGAACTGTGGCTCGACTGGCCGGCTTGTGAGGTTAAACTCATGTCACTAGTAGAACCGGTTTGGCCCCGGCGTGCGGGCGTCGGACCTGGGCTAGTACTATGGCCACTGGTGGACCCGGCCGGTCCTCGTCTACCTGGAGCAGGACCTGGGCTCGAACCGTGGCTTGATTGACCTGTGTCCATTGGGCCAGTGTCTTCGGCCCAACTGCCTGCTGAAGAGGGCATTGGTGTACGAAAAACATCCCAAATGACCGCAGGTGTCCTTGTGCGAGAGCGCGAACGGTCGCGTGGTGGGGGCGGCGAGTAAAGTCGACCCGGCCTTGGCCTGGGGCCTGTTTTGCCTTTCCCAATTGGAACTGCAAGCCGACTGTTATCGAGAGGATTTCGATCGCTCATGCGCGGCCCGCGGGCCGACAGGATATTATCGTATTTAAGGCGATCGAGGCGGCGGCGCAAATCAATCTGCGCTTCCCGCGAGGCTGAATTTGCGCTGTCTGACGAATAATCAGTTGGCCCGAATTGATCCATATCAGACTCGTCCCCATCGTCGCTGGCGTTAGGTCGTACAAATGCTCGAGACATGTCGGGCAAGCCCGGTCGAGGCTTAACAATTTTCTTTTCCGGTTTGCCTGACGCTGAGGACGTTTCCGAGGATGGTTTGCCGCGCTTGCGGCTTGGGCGGTTCTCACTGTCAGACATTCCATAATCATTATCTCGGTCGAAACGAGATGTTAGGAATCGGCGGCGTCGGGCCGGTGATGTTGGGCAACGGAATACGTGCTCGTCAGGAGGAGGCGCCGAAAGAGCGCGGTTGCGCGGGCGACCTCGTGCTTCAGCGTAATAGTCTGGAAAAGGCGGCGCTTGCACAGGTTGCTGCTGAGGCGGCGGTTGCACATATTGATGTTGTGCATCCACGGGTGGTTGGAGTACGGGTTGAGGATCGTAGCGTACGTCCACCATGAGAGGAGGCTCAGGATCATAGCGTACGTCTACAACCATAGGCTGTTGACCGTCGCCCTCGATATTGTTTCCTTCGTACTGCTGCTGATCGTTTTGTTCCTGTACTGCTCGTTGTTCATGTTGCGCTTGGCCCTGGCCGAGTGGTGGCTGTCCGCCATGGCCCTGCCGTGGTATGTCGGCATCGTCATCATCATCATCGTCCTGATCGGGATGCGCACCGGGTCCGCCTCCGCCGGGGTAGAACCCTGGCGGTGGTGGTGGTTGCGGATTTTGGATTTGCGGATTTCTGCGGCCAGGCCCAGAGACATATTCTGCAAATTCATCGCCTTCCATAACCAAATCGGACTCGCCGTCTGGCGCAATGTTTTTCGGACTCTTATAGAGCTTTAAGCGGTCGATACTAACGACCTGGCTCTGTTTGAGTGACCATGAACGATGTGGTATGATTCGGACCATGCATTGGTTGATCGGAACAGCAGCCACTGTCCATGGTCCTGTCCAAAAGGAAGTGAGTTTGGAACTCTGGCCAGGCAGTGTTCTTGGTGTGAACAACCATACAAGCGTACCGGGAAGAAAGTATTTCTTTTCGTGATGGTAATGCCGTCGGGAACGCCGGACTGCGGCTGATAAGTTTTCTCGGGCATAAGCTGCCGCGCGATCGATTCTATCGCGCATGTTGCGTACCGTGATGTGGTGATCTCGTTTAGAGGTGGGCAGTATGTGTCCGTTCGGGTCTCCGAAAATCAGGTCTAAAGGTTGCGCAACGTTATGACCGAAAAGTATATAATACGGTGTTAAGTTTGTTGACGTGCACACAGCCGTTCGAATGGAGAATAGTGCCTGTGGTAGCATAAGTTCCCATTCGTCCGGATTGTCCTGCAAAAGTGCTCGGAGCGTTTCTCCGAGGTCTTTGTGCACTCGTTCAACTTGACCGTTGCCTTTAGGGTTGTATCCCGTGGTGTTTGTAATTTCATAACCCAACATTTTGCCCACCTCTAAATAAAGATTGCTTTCGAAAACTTTTGCCATGTCCGAGTGTATCGACTCTGGCAGGCCAAAACGGCAGAAAATTTCTTTCTCCAGCGCATTGATGGTTTCGAATTGATTCGGATGGTGAATGGGGATCCCTTCGACCCATTTTGAGAACGAGTCTCGGCACGACAAAATCCATTTGGCTCCTGTTTGTTTCCCTTTCGGAAACGGACCGACATAGTCGATGTGAAGCCGTTGGAAAGGGTATCCTGTAAGGACCGAGTGTAACGTATGTCGCTGATCCGGCGGTTTACGTCGTTTCGTCTGGCATTCGAGACATGTGTCAATGAATCCTGCGATTTCACTCGTCATACCCGGAAAATAAACTGATTTCTGCAATCGCTTGTATGTTGGCGCGCTTGCCTGATGCCCGCCGGTCACATGTGCAATTCGGATTGTGTCGTCCCAGAGGGCTTTAGGGACACATGCAACTGTGAGCGGCGTTTCCAATGTTTGGTTGGGTGGAGCAAAGCGGATAATGCCAGCTTTGTCTAGCGAAAGGGCAGGCAAGAGGCCAGCATATATTTTTCCGACTCGCGACAAAGAGCGGATTTCCGGGCCTGTTGGCGGCTGATTCTCTGCCAGCCAACGGTGTACACTGCCCAAATCCTCATCGTCCATTTGCAGCTGACGTAATTCGTCCCGTGTATATGGGAACAAATCTTTTTGTCGGAAAAGGCGCGGCGCTAATGCAGAGCATGTAGCGGCGTCGTCCGGAGTGGAACCTTGGGATCGACTGAGGCAATCTGCATTTGTGTGCTTTGTACCCGCTCGATGCTCGACTTGAAAGTCAAAGTCAGCCAAAGTTGCTAACCATCGCTGAACAGCTGCTGTCGGGCAGTCCATAGAATGGACGTAACGCAACGCCGAATTGTCTGTACGCCATTTAAATTGAGGGCCGTACTGCAGGTAATACCGATATTCGGTCATCCAGTGCATTCCTGCATACAATTCGCCTTTCGTTGACGGCCAGTTCTTTTGGGTGCCCGTCAGCTTCTTTGAACCAAAAGCGATAACTATCTCTTTTCCGTCCTGTATTTGGCTAAGTATTCCCGAAATTTGATTCTTGCAGAAGTCAGTATCAAGAATAAATTGGCCGGCTTTTGAGCCTTTGAAGTATGGGAATCCAAGGACGGGTGCCGAGATAAGTTTACTCTTTAAGGTTTCAAAGGACGTTTTCATCGCTTCCGTAACAACGAGAGGTGTTTTCTCACCCTCCTTGTCGGTTTTTCCGATGACGTCTGTCCATGGCGCAGCGATGTGAGCGTAGTCCTTGATGTGGCGCCGGTAGTAGCCTGTCAGGCCAAGGAACGCGCGCGCCTCCGTCTTGAACTTGGGGCAGGGCCACAAGGCGACGGCATCAATGTACGGCTCAGTCGGGCGGATACCGGTTTGGTCGAGGACATGTCCTAAGTACGTAATGGAGTCTCTGAAAAAAGTACACTTTTTAGGATTCAGTTTCAAACCCGCGTCGCAGTATGCCTGCAGTGTGGTGCGCAGATTAGTAAAATGCGTAGGCAAGTCGGTCGAATGGACCACTCCGTCGTCTAAGAAACCGATCGCTACCGACGTCGGTATATCTTTTAGAATTCGTTCGACCAAGCGGCAGTATGTAGCCGGTCCATTACAAAGGCCGAATCCTAACTTTTTCTGCTGGAAAGACCCAAAGGGTGTTGAAAAAGCCGTCTTTTCCCTGTCTGCGTCCCGTAACGGGACACAATGGAAAGCCCCTGCCATGTCAATGCCACTAAAGATTTTGCTCCCTGCTAAACGTGCGATATTATCGTGGACTGTTGGCATTGGGAATGAGTCTTTCTTTGTGATTTGGTTTAAACGACGCCAATCAATGCACCATCTGATGGCGTTACCTTTCTTTTTAGCTGCAACAAGGTTAAAACTCCATGGTGAATTTGAAGGCTCTATGACGTCGTTTTCGAGCCAAAGATCAATTTGCTTACGTAAGTCTGGTTCCAAAGCTGGGTTAATTGGGCGGTATCGACATTTAATTGGTGGAACATCCTCGGTAATGAGGGAGTGTTCCATCAAGTGTGTCGTTCCGAAAGATCCATCGTGTGAAAACGAGTCCCAGAATTCCAACAAAAGTGCAATGGCAGCGTGCAGCTTGACAGGTGTGTCCAAAAAGGGACTGGTGCCTAATTGGAAATGATTAAAAATCCATTCCTTCTTCTGGTCTTCTGTGTAATCGTCTATCTTGGTCGTCGGGACGGTGTTGCCGTCGATGTTCGTCATCTTTGCCCTCTTGGCGGTGTCGTGCTTCTTGGCGGTGGCGGTGAACTGTCTGATGTACTCTCGTTTGCGATCGCTCTTGGAAACCGGCCTGGTTCTGTCCTTGTCTGCCAAACCGACGTGTCCACACAGCGGTTGGTCGTGTTGCGGATCGCGTAGGTAGCATGCAGACGTTGCCGACCCGTAGCGCATGTCCTGCGGAATAATAATGTCTTCCGACAGTGTATTAAGGACACCAGCATAGATGATGCCATCGTCGTTGCAAGAGACGATGGCATTGAGGGCCGGATGTAAATCCGTATTGTTCATGAACGAATCGTCGCCGCGGAGGAGCATTGGTCCCGGATCCATTCGTCCATCTTGTACTCGCTGCGCTCGCAGCTGTACAATGGTGAACGAGTCAGCCTTTGCTCTGACGGCTGTGTTGACGTAGCAGATTGAAGAAGTAGTTGCTGCCGTTCCTTTTTCGAGGGGTACCAGTTTCCCTTGGATACGTAGGCAGTTTCGTGTGTGTATCTGGTCCCATCCATGTTTCTTTAGGAACGGGCCTGATACATTAATGTCCATACTTAGGCCATCAATAATGACTGGTTTAAAGGCCCATACAGTAGCCGACTTATCTGTTTGTAGTTGGAACGGGCGTCGAGGCTCTCCTAGAATGGTGAGGTACGTTCCTTTCTTGGCCGTTGCGAGGCTGTTGGCGGTGATGGGACGGAGACTTTTGAGGTCGCCTCCGAGGCTCAGGTAGAACTCCTTGGACATCGCTGATCGCCAAGTGTTTCCTGAGTCTATAAGAGCAGCTACTGGTACGGAGTTAATGGTAACGGGTAGATACTTGCAGTATTGTTTAGTCGCCTTTCGTTCGGAGGAGGGGTCGCCCTGATGGAGCAAGGCGATGTGCGCCAACAGGGGTTTGTAGGGTTCGGGCCGGTGGTCGCTGGATCGAGCGGCCGCCGGCCGTTCTAGTTTTCCGGAGCCGAATCGGAGCCCCCCATGTTGTCCATGGCGTTGAGGCCCCCCCTTCCCCTGTTGTTGATCCCCTTCTTCTGGAACGTGTTGCGTTTCCTGGCGTCTGGACGGGCGTTACGGTATCGCGCCCCACGTCGCTGTGCGTCTTTGGGTGCAAAGCTATTGGAATTCTTGGATCGATTACGGTTGTCATTTCGTCTAGGTTTAGGACAGCGTGCCATTAAATGATTCATATCACCACAGTTGAAGCATTCTCCGTTGCCGATGGCTCCCAGCATTCCCGATGCTCGCTGTTTGTTCAACTTGTTCGAGAAGGTGAGGACGTTGGCCTCGGCTCCGAGAGCCTCGTCCAAGGCCGTGTCATACGTACGCGGGTTGGTCTTGTACGCGTCCCTCTTGACCTCCTCGTTGTTCAAGTCCATGATGAACTTCCCGATCAAGTGCCGTGAGATCGCGGCCGCCTCCGGCAGGATCTCCGGGAAGGCGTTCGTGAAGAGGGTGCGGAGCCGTCCGTGCCAAGTGAGGATGGACTCGTGCTCCTCCTGCCTGGCAGACGAGTAAACGGCCTCGGCGAGTTGCGTCGCTTGAGGCGGTATGAAGATGCGTTGGTACTGGTTCAACATCTGCTCGACCGGCGCCGCCCACTCGACGTCGTGGAAGTCGTCGGCCGGGTGAATGTTGGTGACGATATGCTGCGTTGCCTCAGCCGCCGGACCCGCCATGGCCGCCTGTAGTTCCCTACGGGCGCGAGGCGCCTGCCAGTTGTTAGTGGTGACGGCGTTCTCAAAGTTGCGCCGGAAGAGCCTCCAGTCATTGGGAGTCATGCTCTTATGCTCCTTGATCTTATGTGATGCAACTGGCGGCGGCGGCTGGACGTGGAAGACGGGATGCCTAGCCATCATGAGGCGCGCAAGCTCGTCTAAGTCCACGTTCTGAGCCATGTCGATCGGTGATAGGGCAACGGTTCTGAAATATTTTCTCCGAATTATTTCATGTTCATGTTCATTGACGTGTGAGTTTTCCAGTAACGTTCGGAATTTAAGAAACGGGGAAGGCAAGCGAGCTCAGATTTTGTGTTTAATTTGTTTCGAATGATTTATGTTTCAGTACTTACGGTTTGCAGTGTGTGTACTCGCAGTTCAGTGACTGAAACACGAATGATTCTTTCCCCGTTTCCCTCACCACTGACCCCCTCGGCGGGCGCGCGCACGCGCTCGTTGGGTCGAGTCTTTCCCGCCGGTCAGCAGCTACAGCGGCCCTAGCCGGCCGATCACCTGTAGCGTACGTCAATAGGCTAGTCAGCGCGCAGCGCGCAGCTGTTGTGGGCTGCCGAGCCCGGGCGGGGCGCGCTCCTGCGCTTTCGCCCCCTCGGCTGCAGCCCGCATTGGAGGGAAATTTTCTTTCAGAAATGGCTTCGTAGGTGTTTTTCATTTGCAGTTCGCATGGAATTTTACTAAATTCCTTTACAAGCGTATCGTAAAAATATACGATTTGATGGAACAAAGATGAATTATGTCACATCATGAATCGTTTAATTAATTTGATGTTTTTACGTTAGTCCGTTTGTAGAAAAACATCTTTCTCCTCATTCTCCCCCTTCCGTCCCGTGACCATTTATTTGGCCTATTTGCCAACGGTCACTAATTTCCAACGGTCCCGATCCCCCAAAAATAGATGACACATGTTTCCCCCGAAAATAGATGACACATGTTTCATCCCCAGAAAAAGATTGCACATGTTCCAACGGTATTCTTACGGGTGGCCCGTTTTGTTTTTCACACACAATTTGCCCGAACACAAATAGCTAGCATGTGTCCTCATTTGTTGACAGGGTGGAAAATAACCCGTTTCTGGGACCACTAATGACTTAACGGTCCTTCACACATAGGACGGATTGGGTGATGATTGTTTTTCATCCTGGGCGGCCGTTCTCGTTTCGTGAGAACGGTCACCGGAATTGGATCGTAAATGGTTATTTTGTTTCGTTTGGGAAATTTCAGCCGGTTGAAAAACAACTACTTTACTCTAGATTATTGTCTTCGTTCGTGAGAACGATCGTCGGGAGGTCATAAAAATGGTTATTAAAATTAGTTATTTCCCATTCGGGAATTTTTCCGCCGGTTAGGAAATGGCTAGAATTATAAATTCGTTCGTTCCCAAATTCCCGTCCGTTCACGAACGATATGCAGGAGAAAATTCAAAAGAAAAGTAGTCGCACTCTTTTTTCTTGCTCACGAAATTTCCCGGTGGAAAAAAATACCCACGATTATTCCTCTGCTTGTATCTCGATTCCGTTCTGCAAAAAGTGATAATCGTAGCCC
>Ga0224510_10002305_pt1 | contig 11607 bp, 12 predicted proteins | sample SF_May12_sed_USG_FD_170161 | JGI IMG/M metagenome (GOLD analysis project Ga0224510, IMG submission 170161) | Sediment microbial communities from San Francisco Bay, California, United States - SF_May12_sed_USGS_4_1 | ecosystem: Environmental > Aquatic > Marine > Sediment | place: USA: California... | reverse complement strand
GAGCGTGGGGCCGCTGCCGGCCAGCTCGCTCGACGGCCGCGTGGACACCTTCAGCGGCAACGTGCGGGCGACCTACACGCCGTTGCCCACGCTGCGGCTTGACGCGGCGTACTCGCGCGACGTCCGTGACAACCGCACCGACATCCTGAGCTACCCGCAGGTGACCACCGACATGATCGTCGCCGGTCAGCCGCGCAGCAACACGCCATTCAGCTTCTACCGCGACCGCTTCAAGCTCAATGCCAGCTGGCGCGGCCCGGCCACGCTGCGCCTGAGCGGCGGCGTCGACTACGAGAACTACGAGCGCAGCTACACCGAAGTGGTGACCACGCGCGAGACCACACTGTGGGCGCGCGCCGGCCTGCGGCCGATGGACGACGTGTCGCTCGCGCTCAAGCTCGCGCACGGCGAGCGCAGCAACACGCCCTACGGTGTCGCCATCTGGTTCGGCACCACCGAGAACCCGCTGCTGCGCAAGTACAACCTGGCCGACCGCAAGCGCGACGCCGTCGGCGCTCGCGCCGACTTCAGCCTCGGCGAGAGCGTGAGCCTCGGCGTGAGCGCGGACTACGCCAACGACGACTACGCCGAGTCGGTGGTGGGCCTCACCGCGGCGCGCAGCACCAGCGTCGGCGCCGACCTGTCGTTCGCGGCCAGTGAACGAACGCAGTTGCACGCGTTCGCGCAGGGCGAAGAGGTCCGCTCGAAGCAGAGCGGCAGCCAGGGCGGGTTGCAGGCGGACTGGCGGGCCGAGGTCAAGGACCGCTTCGAGATCCTGGGTGCCGGCATCAAGCACGCCGCGATCCCCGACAAGCTCGACATCGGCGGCGACCTGACTTTCTCGCGTTCGCGCAGCAACGTCAGCATCGACGCGGGCGCGAGCGACCCGGCGTTCCCCGCGGCCAAGACGACGGTCGACACCGTCAAGCTGTATGCCAACTACAAGCTCACCGACAAGATGACGCTGATGGGCACCTATTGGCACGAGAACTACGACGCCCAGGACTGGCGGCTCGATGGCGTTCTGCCGACCAACATCGCCAACCTGCTGACCTTCGGCCAGCAGGCGCCCAAGTACCGCGTCGACGTGCTGCGCGTGGCGCTGCGCTACCGCTTCTGAGCCCCTCGCCGGCCGGTGAACCTGCCCCGCGCGCCGGGGCGGGCGGGCCGTTTACAGTGCGCGCCATGCTTGTCGTGCAGGATCTGCAGGCCCGTCGTGGCTCTCGCGTGTTGTTCTCGAACCTGGGCCTCGAGGCGCGGCCGGGCCAGTTGATCCGCGTCAGCGGTGCCAATGGCGCCGGCAAGACGACGCTGCTGCGCATGCTCGTGGGCCTGTCCACACCGACCGCTGGCCAGGTCACGTGGCGCGGCCAGCCGATTGGCGCACAGCGCGAGGAGTTTCACCGCGATCTCGTCTGGTGCGGCCATGCCGCGTCGCTCAAAGACGACCTGACGGCGATCGAGAACCTGCGCGCGGCCGCGATGCTGGCCGGCGACCGGATCGACGCCGCCGCCGCCAGGGCGGCGCTGGGCGAGGCCGGGCTCGGGGGGCGCGAGCACCTGCCCGCACGTTCGCTGTCGGCCGGTCAGCGCCGGCGCGTCGTGCTCGCGCGCCTGACGCTGGCGTCGGCGCGGCCGCTGTGGGTGCTCGACGAGCCGTTCAACACGCTCGACGTGGCCGCGACGCAATGGCTGACTGCGCTGGTGCAGCGCCACGTGGCGGCTGCGGGCATCGTGCTGCTGACGAGCCACCAACCGGTGCCGCTGGACGACGCCGCGACGCAGACCGTGACGGTGGCGCTGTGAGCGCGGTCGATCGCGCCGGCACGCTCGCGGCGATGGCGGCACTGTTCGCGCGCGACGTTCGCCTGGCACTGCGCCGCAAGTCCGACACGCTCGGCGCGGCGTTCTTCTTCATCATCGTCGCCAGTCTGTTCCCATTGGGCGTCGGGCCCGAGCCGTCGCTGCTCGTGCGCATGGGGCCGGGCATCGTCTGGGTCGCCGCGCTGCTGGCATCGATGCTGTCGATGCCGCGGCTGTTTGCCGACGACGCGGCCGACGGCAGCCTGGAGCAGCTGTTGCTGTCGTCGACGCCATTGCCGCTGCTGGTGCTGTCCAAGGTGGCGGCGCACTGGCTGCTGTCGGGCCTGCTGCTGGTGATCGTCGCACCCTTGCTGGCGGTGCAGTACGGATTGCCGGCCGAACAGGTCGGCATGCTCGTGGTGTCGCTGCTGCTGGGCACGCCGGTGCTGAGCCTGGTCGGGGCGATCGGCGCGGCGCTCACGGTCGGGGTGCGCGGCGCCGCGGTGCTGTTGTCGTTGCTGGTGTTGCCATTGGTCACACCGGTGCTGATCTTCGGCGCCGGCGCGGTCGAGGCGGTGGGCGCCGGGGTCGACGCCAGCGCGCACCTGTCGCTCCTGGGGGCCATGCTTGCGCTGGCGCTCTTCGGCGCACCTTGGGCTGCATCAACCGCGCTGCGCATCAGCCTTGATTGAATCGGGGTTATCGCGATTCGGCCCGCGTGATAATCCGCGCCCGAGCCGTCCTAGAGCATGAACCGCCTGACCTGGTCCTATTTCGCCGCTCCGCAGCGCTTCTACCGCCTGGCGGGCCAGGCCGTGCCGTGGTGTGCGGCGGTGGCCATCGTGCTGACGCTGTACGGTCTTTTCATCGGGCTGGGTGTCGCGCCGACGGATTTCCAGCAGGGCGACAGCTACCGCATCATCTTCATCCACGTGCCCGCGGCGTGGACCGCGATGGTGCTGTACGTGGCGATGGCGTTCTGGGCCGCGGTCGGACTGATCTTCAACGCCCGCCTGGCGGCCATGCTGGCGCAGGCGATCGCACCCACCGGCGCGCTGATGGCGTTCCTGGCCCTGTGGACCGGGGCGTTGTGGGGCAAGCCGACCTGGGGCACCTGGTGGGTGTGGGACGCACGGCTGACTTCGACGCTGATCCTGCTGTTCCTGTACATCGGCTACATGTCGCTGCGTGCCGCAATCGACGACGAGCGCCGAGCCGACCGCGCGTCGGCGGTGCTGGCGATCGTCGGCGTGGTCAACGTGCCGATCATCTACTTCTCGGTCAAGTGGTGGAACACGCTGCACCAGGGCGCGTCGGTGAGCCTGACCAAGGCGCCGGCGATGGCGGCCATCATGCTGCAGGGCATGCTGATCATGTCGCTGGCGCTGTGGGCCTACTGCTTCGCAGCGGTGTTCGTGCGCGTGCGGCTGGTGATCCTCGAGCGCGAGCGCGGTGCGGCCTGGACGCGCGAGCACCTCGCCCGGCCGCAGCCGGCATGACGACGGGTTGGGCCTGACATGAAGTTGTACTGGGCCAGCTGGCCCGACTTTTTCGCGATGGGCGGCTACGGCCTTTACGTCTGGGGCTCGTTCGGGGTCGCCGTTCTGGTGATCGCCGCGGAACTCTGGAGCCTTCGCCAGCGTCGGAAGGCATTGCATTCGGAGATCGAGGAACCATGAAACCCCGCACCAAACGCGCGCTGGCGATCGTCGCCGGCGTCGTCACGCTCGGCATCGCGTCCGCCCTGGTGCTCAACGCGTTCCAGAGCAACCTCGTGTTCTTCTTCAGCCCGACCCAGGTGGCCGGCGCCGAGGCACCGAAGGACCGGGCGTTTCGCATCGGCGGCCTGGTCGAGAAGGGCAGCGTCAAGCGCGACGCGAACGGGCTGACGGTGACCTTCATCGTCACCGACACCGCCAAGACCGTGCCGGTCACCTACACCGGCATGCTCCCCGACCTGTTCCAGGAGGGCAAGGGCGTCGTCGCCCAGGGCAAGCTGCGCGCCGACGGCGTGTTCGTGGCCGAGCAGGTGCTGGCCAAGCACGATGAGAACTACATGCCGCCCGAAGCGGCGGAGGCGCTCGAGAAAGCCAAGCACGGCCAGATGCCCTCACTGGGCAAACAGATGAAGGCGGTCGATCAATGATTCCCGAACTCGGTCATTTCGCGCTGATCCTCGCGCTGGTGGTGGCACTGCTCGCGCAGAGCGTGCTGCCGCTGGTGGGGTCGTTCCGCGGCCATGCCGGCTGGGTGGCGCTGGCGCGCCCGGCGGCCTTCATGCACAGCGCGCTGATCACGCTGGCCTATGTGTGCCTGACGATCTCGTTCATCAACAACGACTTCTCGGTCGCGCTGGCGGCCAACCACTCCAACAGCGCACTGCCGCTGCCTTACCGCATCGCGGCCGTCTGGGGCAACCACGAGGGCTCGATCCTGCTGTGGGCCCTGATCCTGTCGTTCTGGACCGTGGCGGTGGCGCTGTTCTCGCGCCAGCTGCCCGAGGTGATGGTCGCGCGCGTGATCAGCGTCATGGGCCTGGTCAGCGTCGGCTTCATGCTCTTCACGCTGTTCACCTCGAACCCGTTCGAGCGCCTGCTGCCGGCAGCCCCCGATGGCAGCGACCTGAACCCGCTGCTGCAGGACCCGGGCATGGTGTTCCACCCGCCGATGCTGTACATGGGCTACGTGGGCTTTTCGGTGGCGTTCGCGTTCGCGATCGCGGCGCTGATCTCGGGACGCCTGGACTCGACCTGGGCGCGCTGGTCGCGGCCCTGGACCACGGTCGCCTGGACCTTCCTCACGCTCGGTATCGCGCTGGGCAGCGCCTGGGCCTACTACGAACTCGGCTGGGGCGGCTGGTGGTTCTGGGATCCGGTGGAAAACGCCTCGTTCATGCCGTGGCTCGCCGGCACCGCACTGATCCACTCGCTGGCCGTGACCGAGAAGCGTGGCGGCTTCAAGATGTGGACGGTGCTGCTGGCGATCCTGGCGTTCTCGCTGTCGCTGATGGGCACTTTCCTCGTGCGTTCGGGCGTGCTGACGTCGGTCCACGCCTTCGCCACCGATCCGGCACGCGGCATCTTCATCCTCAGTTTCCTGTCGGTCGTGATCGGCGGCTCACTCGCGCTGTTTGCCTGGCGCGGCCCGAAGGTCGGCGTCGGCGGTCTGTTCGAGCCGGTATCGCGCGAGGGCATGCTGCTGGCCAACAACGTGCTGCTGATGGTGGCCACCGCCGCGGTGATGCTGGGCACGCTGTACCCGCTGGTGCTCGACGCGCTCAAGCTCGGCAAGATCTCGGTCGGCCCGTCGTACTTCAACGCGGTGTTCGTGCCGCTGATGGTGCCGGCACTGTTCCTGATGGGCGTGGGCCCGATCGCGCGCTGGAAGAAGGCCTCGCTGCCCGAACTGGCGGTGCAGCTGCGCTGGGCCGCGGCGGCCAGCCTCGTGGCAGCTTTGATCGCGCCCTTCGTGCTCGGCAAGTGGACGCCGCTGATCGGCTTCTTCCTGTTCCTGGCCGTGTGGATCTTCGCGACCGGCCTGAACACGCTGTGGCTGCGCGTGGCCGGCCAGCCGTTCGCCGTCTGGGGCCATCGCCTGGCCGCGCAGACCAGCGCCTGGTACGGCATGCTGCTCGCGCATACGGGCGTGGCGGTGTTCATCGTCGGCGTCACGCTGGTGGGCGGCTACCAGACCGAGCAGGACCTGCGCATGGATGTCGGCAGCACCGCCAATGTCGGCGGCTACGACTTCAAGCTGGTCGGCCTGCGCGACGTGCCGGGCCCCAACTACTCGGCCGTTCGCGCGACCTTCGAGGTCAGCAAGGACGGCAAGCGCATCGACACGCTCTACCCCGAGAAGCGGACCTACAACGCGAGCCGCATGCCCATGACCGAGGTCTCGATCGACCGCGGCATCACGCGTGACCTGTATGTCTCGATGGGTGAGCCGCTCGACGGCGGCAAGGCCTGGGGCGTGCGCCTGTACGTCAAGCCCTTCGTCAACTGGATCTGGGGCGGCTGCGTGCTGATGGCCCTGGGCGGCGTGCTGGCCATCATCGACCGCCGCTACCGCGTGACCAGCCGCCACCACGCGACCGACGCGCTGCCGGCCGGTGCCGTGACACGATGAAGCGCTACCTGATCCCGCTGATCGTCTTCGTGCTGATGGCCGGGTTCCTGGCCGTGGGCCTGAAGCTCAATCCGCGCGAGGTACCTTCGCCGCTGATCGACAAGCCGGCACCCGCCTTCAACCTGCCGCAGCTCAACGACCCCGCGGTGAAGATCGCCGCCGAGCAGATGAAGGGCCAGGTCTGGGTGCTCAACGTCTTCGCCTCGTGGTGCACGCCCTGCCTGGCCGAGCATCCCTACGTGACGCAGCTGGCGCAGCAGTCCGGCGTCAAGGTGGTCGGCCTGAACTACAAGGACCGCGCCGAGGACGCCAAGGGCTGGCTGCGCAAGCATGGCGATCCCTATTCGACGATCGTCGTCGATGCCGATGGCCGCGTGGGCATCGACTACGGCGTCTACGGCGTGCCGGAGACCTTCGTGATCGACAAGCAGGGCGTGATCCGCCACAAGCAGATCGGGCCGATGACGCCCGATGCGCTGAAGGACGACATCCTGCCGCTGGTGGCGAAGCTGAAAAATGCGTAGGCTCTTCTTCGCACTCGCCTGCGCGCTGGTGACCGCCCTCGCGGCCGCGCAGGAGGCCCGGCCGATGGCCGACGATCCGGCGCTCGAGGAACGCGTGCTCGCCATCTCGAATGACCTGCGCTGCCTGGTGTGCCAGAACGAGACGATCGCCGCGTCGCGCGCCGATCTGGCCAACGACCTGCGCAACCAAGTGCGCGAGCAGTTGCGGGCCGGCAAGAGCGAACGCGAGATCCTCGACTACATGGTGGCGCGCTACGGCGACTTCGTGCTCTACACCCCGCCGGTCAAGCCGACGACCTGGCTGCTGTGGATCGGGCCCTTCGTGCTCCTGCTGGCGATGGTCGTGTGGATGTGGCGCACGATGTCGCGCCGCCGCGCGCAGGCCGCGGCGACCAGCACACCGCTGAGCGAAGAAGAACAGCAGCGCGCACGCGCCTTGCTCGAACAACGAGACCCGTCATGACCGCTTTCTGGCTCCTTGCCGCGACGCTGCTCGTCGTGGTGCTGGTGGTGCTGCTGCGCCCACTCCTGCGGGCGCGCGCGCCGATCGCCGACGACACCGCCGCCAGCAACCTGCGCATCCTGCGTGCACAGCTGGACGAACTCGAGGCCGAGCGTGCCGCGGGCCGGCTCGACGACGAGCAGCTCGCCGTCGCCCGCACGGAGCTCGAAAGGCGCGTGCTCGAGGAGTCATCGGTCGCCGCCGTGCCGGCGCGTGCGATGTCGGGCCGCAAGAGCGCGGTCGCGCTGTTGATCGGCCTGCCGCTGCTGGCCATCGCGATGTATGCCCGTCTGGGCAGCAGCGACGGGCTCGACCCTGCGATCGTGAGCGCGCCGCAGGGCGATCCGCACGCCGCCGGCCAGATGGACATGGAACAGGCGGTGCAGCGCCTGGCCGATCGCATGAAGGCCGAGCCCGACAACCCCGATGGCTGGGCCCTGCTCGGGCGCTCGTATGCGCAGATGCAGCGATTCGAGGACGCGCGTGACGCCTATGCGCAGGCGATGGCACGCAAGCGCGACGATCCGCAGTTGTTGGCCGACTACGCCGACGCGCTGGCGATGACGCAGGGGCGAAACCTGGAGGGCGAGCCCGAGAAACTGGTGCTGCGCGCGCTCGCGATCGACCCGGATCATGTGAAAGCGCTCGCGCTCGCGGGCACGGCGGCGATGGCGCGCCGCGACTACGCCAATGCCGTCAAGCACTGGACCCGCGCGCGCGGACTGATTCCGGAGGACAACCCGCTGGCCCAGGGCCTCGACTCGGGCATCGCCGAGGCGCGCGCGGCCGGCGGCATGCCCGCGGCCGCTGCCGTGGCCACCGCTCCGGGTGCCGGTCCTCGCGCACAGGGCCCCGCGGCGCCGACGGCTGCGCCGCCAGCGGCTCCGGCAGGCGCCGGAGGGATTCGCGTGACGGTGTCGCTGGCGCCCGCGCTGGCGGCCAAGGTGCAGCCGGGCGACACCCTGTTCGTCTTCGCGCGCGCGGCAGAGGGTCCCCGCATGCCGCTGGCGATCGTGCGCATGCCGGTACCGGCGATCGACAAGCAGCCGGTGACGGTCCAGCTCGACGACTCGTCGGCGATGTCGCCGGCGATGAAGCTGTCGGGTGCGAGCCGCGTCGTCGTCGTGGCGCGCGTGTCGCGCCAGGGCGGCGCCGCTCCGGTCGCAGGCGACCTCGAAGGCGAGAGCGCGCCGCGCGAGCCCAAGGGCGACATCAAGCTCGTGATCGACCGCGTTCACCCTTGACCTTCGACAATTCCCGGCGGGCGGGCGCGGCCTAGCCTTGCCGGACCGAAGATCGAGGGGATATTGATGGCCGCGTTTCCGATTCCCGTGCGTGCGATCGGCCCGGGCTCGCAGCCGCCCGAGGACGCCGAGCTCGACGTGATGGCGATGCCGCAGGGCATGAACACCTTCGAGATGCCGCGCGTGCCCGAGCGCGTCCCGGCCGAGGTGATGCGGGAGTCGGCTGCGGTGCTCGATCGCATGATCGAGGCGCTGGCGCGATGGGATGCCGGCGGTCCCGGCCCCGGGCCCAGGGTGCCGCTGGACAGCCTGTCGAGCGCCGCTCTGGAAGTCACGAACCAGGTGCTGGGCGAAGGTGAGGTCTCGGTCCGTCTTGCAGGCGAACCCGCCGTGCGCATCCAGGAGAGCGTGTTCGCGGGGCTGTGGCGTTGCGGCGAACTGAGCGCGGACGGCCGCCTTGCGCGCTACTGGCTCGAGGCGGGCAGCGTGCCGCAGGCCGTGCTGCAGGCGGCGGCTCAGGCCACCGCACAGGTCCAGGCCCCCGAGCCCTGGCCGGCCGGTGCGATGAATTCGCCCGCACTGCTGGCCGAGTTGCGTGCGCGGCTGGTCGAACGCGGCCAGGGCGGGCGCGGTGGTCAGGTCAACCTGACGCTGCTGCCGCTCAGCCCCGACGATCGTCAGGTGATCGACGCCGCGCTGCCGGTCGGGCCGGTGGCGATCATCTCGCGCGGTTTCGGCAACTGCCATGTCGGCTCGACCGCGGTGCGCGGCGTCTGGCGCGTGCAATTCTTCAACAGCATGAACACGCTGATCCTCGACACGATCGAGGTCACCGAGATGCCCGAGGCGGTCGCCGCCTCGCCCGAGGACCTCGACGACAGCCGCGGGCGGCTGGCCGAACTGGTGCAGTGGATGCGCGAGGCCGCCGCCGATGAGCTCGCGCACTGAAGACCCGGGCTCGCACGCGCCACGGCATCAGGGCTTCGGCCACGCGCCCGACATCGGCCCGGCGACGCGGCTCGAGTGCAAGATCTGCTGGACGGTCTATGACCCGGCCGAGGGCGATCCGCACTGGCAGATCCCGCCGGGAACGCCGTTCGACCGCCTGCCGCCGCACTGGAGCTGCCCCAACTGCTCGGCCACGCAGGACCAGTTCATGGTCCTTCTCGACGACCCGGCGGTGGACCGGTGACGACGTCAACGCTTTGCACCGGCCCTCCGTTGCACAGATGGCCAGTTTCGTCATTGATCGCTTGATATTCGTCAGGGTGGTGGATTCCGTCTGGCCGATGATTGATTCCGTGCGCTTCCGGCCAATGGGCGGGTTGCGCGCTCCAACTCGACAGGAGAACCGATGAAAACGATCCTGATTGCCACGCTCCTCGCCGCCGGTGTGCTGCTGGCCGGTACGGCCCGCGCGAACCCCGAACTGGCCGCCGCCAACTGCGGCAAGTGCCACGAGATGGACAAGAAGAAGAAGGGTCCGGCCTACAAGGTGACGGCCGCCAAGTACAAGGGCAAGGCCGACGCCGAGGCGACGATGTTCAAGTTCGTCACCGACCCGAATGGCGACCATCCCGAGATGAAGGCCAAGCCCGAGGATGTGAAGACCGTGATCAAGTGGATCCTGCAGCAGTAGGTCGCTGATCCAGCGTTGCATCGAAGCCGGCTCTTGCCGGCTTCGTCGTTTGCAACGCTGTCGCGTTGTCGACGATCAACGGCGGACCTGTCGCTCGCAGGTAGATTTCCCTCATCTCCAATGAACGGGTCGCCGCGTGCCTCGACACGGTCGCGTCGATCCGGGAAAGCCAGTCATGAGGGATCTCGGCATCGCATCGGCCCTCCGGTCCACGTCGGTCATCGCACGACTCGCGCTGGCCTGTGCGGTGGCGCTTTCCTTGATGACGCTGTCGCTGCCGGCGGCCGCGCAGGCGGCGGCCGCATCGGCGGAAAAGCCGGCGATGAAGGCACGCTGCCTGGAGTGCCACGACGATCCGAAGATGAAGGCCGACGACGGCAAGCCGCTCGGCGTGCTGGCCGATGAGTTCGCACGCTCGGCGCACCGCAAGCTCGACTGCGTCGAGTGCCACGATGCGGCGCTGGCGATCAAGCACCCGAGAAACCCGCTCGGCGCGGTCAAGCCGCAGGTGTGCCAGGACTGCCACGAGGACGAGTTCAAGGCGATCGCGGCCAGCATCCACGGCCGACGCGCCAATGGCGAGCGGGCGATCAAGGATTGCAACGGCTGCCACGGCAGCCTGCACACGGTGCACAGGAGCGGTGATCCGACCTCACCACTGTCCGCGGTCAACCAGATCAAGACCTGCGGCAGTTGCCACGAGGACGTGCTGGCCAACTACGAGAAGAGCGAACACGCGCGCGCGCTGCTCAAGTCGGGCCTCGTCGAGAACTCGCCCTCATGCTCGAGCTGCCATGGCAAGCACGACGTGCGCGCCAAGGAAGATGCCAAGGCCACCACGAACCACGCCAAGATCCCCGAGACCTGCGGCAGCTGCCACAAGGCCATCTTCAAGGAGTGGCAGGACAGCGCCCACGGTGCGCTCCTGCGCGCCGGCAAGGACGGACCGGTGTGCTCGACCTGCCACGAGCCGCACGCGATCAAGCGGCCCGATTCGGCGACGGTGCGACACGAGGTGGCCGATCGTTGCGGCGGCTGCCACACGGCGGGCGGCCGCAGCTTCCACGACAGCTTCCACGGCAAGGCCAGTGAGCTGAAGAACATCAAGGCCGCGGCATGCGCCGATTGCCACACCCCGCATGCAAACCTGCCGAAGTCCAACCTGAAGTCGAGCGTCCATCCCGACAACCTGGCAAAGACCTGTGGCGCCTGCCACCAGAACGTCAATGCGTCGTTCCTGACCTTCGATCCGCACGCCAATCCGAGCGACCGCTCGCGCAATCCGGTCCTCTACTGGATCTGGGTCGGCATGACCGGGCTGCTGCTGGGCGTGTTCGGCTTCTTTACGCTTCACGGCGTGCTGTGGCTGCAGCGCTCGCTGGTGGGCAAGCTGCGCGGCGAGTTTCCGGCGCACGACGCGACAGGTCCGCATGTACGCCGCTTCCACGGCATGCAGGTCGCGGTGCACGTGACCATCGTCACCAGCTTCCTGCTGCTGGCGGCCACCGGGCTGCCGCTGAAGTTCGCCGAGGCCACCTGGGCCACACCGCTGGTGTCGGTCTTCGGGGGCCCGCAGGTCGCTGGCTGGCTGCACCGCTTCGCCGCCGCGGTGACGTTCGGCTACTTCGCGTGGCACCTGGCGATGCTGGCGCACGGCTGGTTCGTCAAGAAGGAACGCGGCTACTTCTGGGGCCCGCGCTCGATGGTGCCGCAGCCCAGTGACATCGTCGACCTGTTCCGGATGTTCAGGTACTTCCTGTACCTCGG
>Ga0224510_10002303_pt1 | contig 11614 bp, 10 predicted proteins | sample SF_May12_sed_USG_FD_170161 | JGI IMG/M metagenome (GOLD analysis project Ga0224510, IMG submission 170161) | Sediment microbial communities from San Francisco Bay, California, United States - SF_May12_sed_USGS_4_1 | ecosystem: Environmental > Aquatic > Marine > Sediment | place: USA: California... | reverse complement strand
TGGGCATAGTGCATAGCAAGGAAAACAAGAAAACGATAACTGTCCAGAACGAAGCAACGATGGCCAAAGAGCAGGACAGCATTCGACATAACAAGCTTTTTGGAAGCGGGTCTCTGGCTTTGTTTGCAAGAAGCCGTTTTCCGTTTTCAGCATCGTTCAACGTGACAAATACTCACGCCGATTCAGATTATATCGGTTCGGATTCACAGTCAAAGACCATGTTTCTTCAGCAAGACTACCGGCCCGTACGCGGTGCGGATAGATATAGCGCCAATTACCAGCTTACCTCTTCAACATCGAACACGGCACAGAAAAATTCATATTCGGCTTTATATGGGAGCTATTCAACCAGGCTAGGCCAGAGAGATGCATATCCATTCAACACAAACTACAAGCATAGTGTTACCGATTCATATACAACAGGAAAACTGACAGCAGATATTTTGACGGCGCATCACTCCTATTTGCCTCCCGAATCCTTGCTGTCAGTGAATAGCACCGGTGCTTATACACTTTCCAGGCATCGTGACTCGCTGCGGGGCAACAATCAGAGCGCGCGCTTTCTGCAGTTGAATTCGGTTATCGGCTGGCAGCCAGAGAGTGAAGATATTCCACTTTTTGTAACAGGTAACGCCAGGTATTTTGATGCGTCCACCGTATCCCAAGGTGCCGCTTACACAACAAGAACACTGGGTTTCAGCAGCTCAGCGCTCTATGATGCATCCACCAACCTCAAGTACCATGGTGATGCAAGTGTGACCCATGCAAAATCAAACATAACTTCAAGTCTGTCAACTGTGCAGCGCGCACGCGCTGTATACCGCTCCGATGATACCAAGCTCCAGAATAAAACCCTTTATTATTGGACAGCCAATGGCGGCCTTTTTAATCAAACCCAGTCAGGAGGCGCCGCGTCTACAGGACAGACTGGCGGTGCTGCTCCAGCAGGAGGCGGAGCAACCGGGCAGGGAGCTAGCTTATCAGGCGGTCGCAACACCAGAGCATTTGGAGGCGCTGGACATAGCCTGCAAGGGGGATTGGATACCAGCCTGTTAGGCAGGAAATGGCCGGTACGCTATACCATTAACCAGGATCTGAGCGCCAATGCGCCGCTGACAACATATGGCCGGCAGATAGCACCTAAAACCGCGTCGTTGCGCAACAATGTTTCTTTGGCTACATCATATGATAAAAAACAATGGTCATTTGTTGGCAGCGTATCTTTTACCGACATGAAAACATGGGGCGGGCTTAATCCATCACATACCAAGGTGGTTGCTCTCACACTGGGTGGCCGCGGCAAGCAGCCCATTTATGAGGGTTATGGCGCAAAAGTGGATGGCACGGTTCAGGTGGCGCGTTCTCCCAAAGGGACAATGCAAGCTTCTGGCGCTCTGGTTGGCACTTATATGAAACATGGTGTTTTTGGCATACGTGGCCTTTCCTATAGTTTGCGCGGAGATATGGAATCGCGGCCAGTTCCACCTATTGACCAGCCACTGGGCAACGAACCGGGCGGCTCAGGGGGGGCGACGAAAGACAAACCGGTTTCATACGGGCTTAACCAGAATCTCATGTACCGGATTGGCATGAATGAACTACGGCTGGCGGCACTCCTTGAAGAACGCCATGGCGTGAGACGCGCCACCCTTCTAATGCAGTTTAAAGTATGGCGCACGATTGGTAATTGACGCTCACGCTCTATTTTGCTAGTAACAGAGTTAGAATTTGGTTTTTTTCTGTAATTATTTTATGATATTAGGCTTCCGGCTTTTAGGGCCGGGAAATACGATTTGAGTTTATTCTTGGCCGGGTATAACACAGGGGGAGAAAGCAGATGATGAAACGAATAAGGTTGGCTGCAGGCTACGCCTTGTCCGCTGCAGTTGCGGCATGGGTGTTGCTGTTCACGGGCATTCCAGAGGCAAAAGCAGAATACGGGGATGTTGTTATCAATAACTATTCCGACAAGGCGGGCGTGCGCCCGGTGGTATTTCCGCATTGGTTCCACCGCATTCGCTTTACTTGCAAGTCTTGTCATGCAGACTTGGGCTTCAAGTTCAAGGCTGGCGGCAATGCCATCACCATGGGGAATATTGTTGATGGTCAGTTCTGCGGTGGCTGCCACAACGGTGAAATTGCCTGGAGCGTGGAAAACTGCAATATGTGCCATTCGGGTATTCCGGGCACACCAACTCAGTTCCATAACAGTACCCAAGGCAGGGCATTTGGTGCAGGCAATGTGGCAGCGCCTGCAGGCGTAAGCGTGGCAGCTCCGGCAGCAGCTCCCGAGCCAGCAGCAGGAAGCAAGAGCGCGCCAGCGGCAAAAGGCAAGAACGCACCGGCAGATAGTGCAGCAGGCAAGAAAGGGAGGGCAGCACAATGAAACATTATAAAATGATTGCTGCAGTGGTGCTGGGACTGGTTCTGGCACCTGGCGCTTCAGCGCAGCAGTTTGAAAAACAGCTCTATGATAAAGCGTGCGGTAGCTGCCATAACGCAGGCGTAGGTGGTGCGCCCAAGCTTGGAGATCCTAATGACTGGCGGGCACCATTGGCAAAAGGCATGGCAGCGCTTTACAAGAGCTCATTGGAGGGAACTCCAAAGGGGATGCCAGCCAAAGGAGGTATAGAAGGCAGGAATTTTACCAATGCCGAGATTCAGGCCGTAGTGGATTTCATGGTGGATAAGGTTAAGGTTGCCATTGATGCGACCAAAGGGACAGCCGCATCTGCGGCAGGCGGTGCTGCAAAACCATTGCCCGCGGTTGCCTTTAATTTCAACCGTCTGCTGAAACCGATAGACAAGCGCAATCTCCCTCCTTCGCAGGATGGCATCCATGATCCAGTCAATGATGGCACACTCATGCTGCAGCCGCCATTGGAAGGAATGGCTGACTTGGTTCGCAGCAGGTTTGGCAACAATACCGACTGGGTTGCCTCGCTGCAAAGCAAGAAGATTTCTCCACGCTGGGAAACGGCCAATCCGTTTGCAGAAGCCATGGTAATGGAACTGGATATCTTGCGTGTGCCGAAAGCCGCAGTGCAGGATGTGCTCTTCCCGCACAAGCAGCACACGGAGTGGCTGGATTGCTCCAACTGCCATCCGGCAATATTTGCTCCGCAGAAAGGTGCAAACATCATCAGCATGCCGCTGATCATGCTTGGCCAGAGTTGTGGGGTCTGTCATGGCACGGTTGCATTCCCGGTTTCTGAATGCGCCAAGTGTCATAGCCAGAAGAAAGCCCCAGCTGCTGCCCAGCCAGCCAAGGCTGCGGGGAAATAAGCAGGCTCGGATGATCCGCTGGGCGGCGCTTCTACTTGCTTTGGGCGTGGCGCATTTTGCGCACGCCCAAGCGCCTGCTCCGCAGGGGGCAGGCGGCGTTCCGGCTGCGCTTGTGCAAAAACAGTCGTTTGCACGCAGCTTGGTAGAGGATGCTGCTACAGCGGAGCGTATCAAGGCGAGCCCGGATCCTGAGGCGCAACGCCTCCTGGCCGCAGCAAAAGAAAGCTATTCCTCAGCTCTGGCAGCCATGAAAGATGGTGATTATGCCGCTGCAGAGAAGCAGCTGAATGAGGCAATGTCGGCAATGGGTAAAGCGCGGCGGCTCGCACCTGATGCGGCGGCGCTTATTGCCAAACAGCGAGCGGAGTACGCTGAAAGGTTGCAGGGCGTTGAAGCATTGGAGAAGTCCTATCTTAGTACCATCAAGAATGCAAAGCATAAACCCGGCTCAAAGGAAAGCGAAGCTGACAATAGCGCTTCAATGGGTATTTCCAGATTGCTGGAAGCTGCAAGGAAACATGCCAAGGAGAATCGATTTGGCGATGCTTTGCGTACCCTGGATAAAGCGGAGCAGGTCACAAGAGCTGCCTTGAACCGGGTTCTGGGTTCAACGACAATAGATTACGCCATGAAATTTGACTCCCCGGCTGAGGAGTTTGCTTTCGAACTGGAGCGCAATCGCAGCTATGTAGATTTGGTACCGATAGCTATTGCCGAATATAAACCGAAAGAAGAAGCCAGGCAGACCATTGATGCTCTGGTCAAGCTTTCACGTGAGGCGGTTGATCAGGCTCGTGTCTTTGCAGATAAAAAGGATTACCAGAGGGCGCTGGAAAGTGTGCGTTCTGCAACAGAATACTTGATGAATGCGCTGGGAGTTGCCGGCCTGATAGTGCCTCAATAGGCATAGGAAGTATATTTATTATTCCGAGGTGAGCTGGCACCGAAGTTTTCGGCGCTTATTATTCTAACGGAATGATTACAGAGGGTTAAAAGTACAGCACGAAGTTGTGCCAATCAAGCTGGAAGACATCAGGTATTGCTTGTATCGCTATTCGTGCTTGCATTACAAGCAAGTCGTTTGCATGGGTGGCCAACAGGGTTATCATGCAATCTAGATTTGTACTCAAGCACATGATCCTAAAATTGTCAAAACCCCACACGGTATGGTTTGCTCGCAATCTTGCGATTGGCCTTGTACTTTCAGCGGTAATTTATTCGATCTTGCCAGTACCCGCTTACGGGCAGTGGGCGCTTGAGGACAAATTGCAACTGCCACTTGGCCAGCCACTAGGGAATTGGGTGCCGCTGGCCAAAGACAGGGTGCATGACCCGCGCGGTCCTTCTCTGGTAGAGCTTCAAGAGCCGAGTGAAGGCTTGTCAGAACTCCCCCCCCATCTGTCTGGCAATCGCGTTCTGTGGGGCAAGGCGCTGGATCAAGGAGCCATTGGCCCGCGCCGCACAATCTATCCATCCAAAGAAAAATTTGAAGTACTGGATTTGGACGTGCTGATGGACTTATTCGGTAGTATGGATATCGTGCGCTTTCCGCACAAAATACACACCCAATGGCTTGCCTGTAACAACTGCCACGAAGAATTGTTCAAGTCCAAAGCAGGCGCAAACAAAATCACCATGAATAATATTCTTCAAGGCGAACAGTGTGGTCTATGCCATGGCTCAGTGGCATTCCCCCTTACTCAATGCCAGCTTTGCCACAGCGTCGAGCGCCGGGCAAATAAATGGCAAATGAACAAGGCCAAAGAATGAGCGCGCTCCTGAAGCAGTGCTTTCTGGCAACCGCCCTGCTGAGTGCGTCTTTGGCTGCACCCTTGGTACAAGCTGAGTATGGTGATGTTGTGCTCAACCGGATTGCCAGCGAATATGGCGTTCGGCCAGTGGTATTTCCGCACTGGTTCCATCGGCTGCGTTTTACATGCAATGTCTGTCACAATGAAAAAGGTTTTAAAATGCGTGCGGGCAGCAATGACATCAATATGGGCCACATTATTGACGGGAAATTCTGTGGCATGTGCCATAACGGTGAAATAGCCTGGGGTGCTGAGTTTTGCCATCGCTGCCATTCTGGCCTGCCCGGGCTTGCGGGAGGGTTCTATGGAAGCCAGGATCCGGCTGGCCCTGCTGGCGAAAACTATAATCAGCGGCGTCGCTAAGACTGTGGAATTTGGCAAGCCCCAATGCAGGCTTGCCGCAGCTTCAGCTTATACAGTGCTATGGGTTATAGCTCTGCAGCTCATTGGCAATTCCAGCGCTTTTGCCCAAAGCCGGGTGCTTTCCCATTGGAACACCTTTACCGGCGGACGACTAGCTACCCAAGTGGACAGCAGCGGCTATCCATTGACCGGCGGGCTGCAAGAATTCCAGCCATTCGTTTATCCTGCATTTCTCGCTATTCGCGGCGCTGATTTCTTTATTGCCGATAGTGGTGCGCGCAAAATATATCGATTCGACCAAGAGCAGCAGATTCTGAGCGTGGTGCCGGGCATTGGTGCGTCAATGGGCACGCGACTGCAGGTTGGGTTGGACCAGACATTATTCGTACTAGGTGCGGGTGAGCCGGGCATTCTGCATTTTGACCGGGCAGGTCGTTTGCTGGCGTCATACAGTGATCCACAGGATACAGCCATACTGGAAGAATTCACCGTAAATGAGCAATCAGGCCGGGTGTTGGCTACTGACCGCAAAAGTCGAAAATTGATCGCGGTGGATTCTGGCTGGCTCAAATATCCCTTAATTGGTTCCGGTGACAGCATGACTATGCGGTTGGGTGCATTGGCAAGCGCGGAGGGGAGTGTTTATGCCATTGATAAGAACTGTTCCTGCATTGTCATTCTTGATGAAGAAGGAAATTTACGTGAGCGAATCGGGCAGGGGGTGCTGGCCCAGCCATATGCCTTGGCAGCCGCTCAGAATGGCTATCTTTTTGTTGCCGATGCGGTAAACCGTAAATTATGGGTGGGCTTACGGGGCGAATGGGTGACAAGTTATGAGGCACGAAAATTGCATGTAAGTGAGATCAGTGCAATGGCTGTTGCCGAGGGCGCGCTATATATAGCCGACGGGCCTGGAGGGCAGGTGGTTTCATTTCGCATACGCCCGCCGTCGGAGCGGCGGCAATGAAAGCAGAGGCCGCAGCAAGCGGGGAGCACACTTTCGGGTCTGAGGTGCGTGTTACAATCACCTTGAGATTATTCTCAGGTATAGACGTGCTGGAGGGTGCCCCATGATAGCCCATTGCGGCTTTACAGCTACTCAAATGCGGCGGTTGGCAGTGATGCTGACGGTTGCTTTGATGACAGGTTGCGCTACAAAGGTTGAGCGCGGTGAACTGAATTATGGAGTGATTACGCCTGAACTCAAGAACTTGACATGGCCCGACAGGGAAAGCGGTGAAGTGCCACGCTACACTTATGTGGGTGAACTGACAGGAGAAGAAAACTTCCGTCAGCCTCAGGAAAAGAAAATAGGTGCCAGCGGTTTCTTTTCCTGGCTTGCCGGGCTGATTGACACGGAGGCTACGCCAGTAGTTTTGCAACGCCCGCAATCTGGGGCAGTTGATAAAGAAGGCAAGGTTTATGTTACCGATACCAGCCGCCAGGCAGTCTATGTTTTTGACAAGAAAGAAGGCAGGCTTAATGTTTGGGAAGGCGCTGATACAGGGAAGCATTTCTCTTCTCCAACCGGCATCGCAACCGGCGAGGCCGGTGAAGTTTACGTCGCTGATTCGGATCTTGGACTTGTGGCCCGGCTCGGCCAGAATGGGAAAAGCCTTGGAGCTATTGGGTCGGGCGAGCTGACCCGGCCAGTCGGCGTAGCTTTTGATGTTGCGTCTAGGCTGCTTTATGTTGTTGACAGCCATGCTCACGACATCAAAGTGTTTGATACCGGGGGCCGTTTGTTGCGTACGCTGGGCAGGCATGGCGACAAACCAGGGGAATTTAACTACCCGACGTATCTGGCACTGGCTAATGGCGTGTTATATGTGGCAGACACCATGAATGCGCGGGTGCAAGTTCTGGATGCGGTGTCGGGTCAGCCGAAGCTGGTTATCGGTGAGCGGGGCCTGAATGTGGGCAACATGGTGCGACCCAAAGGCGTGGCAGTTGACGATGAAGGAAATGTATACGTCATTGAATCCTATTTTGACCACCTGCTGGTATTTAACAGGAAAGGCGAATTCCTTATGCCAATTGGCGGCATGGGACGCGGAGTGGGCAAATTTTATTTGCCATCCGGTGTCTGGGTAGATGCGCTCAATAGAATTTACATAGCAGATATGTTTAATGGGCGCATATCGCTTTTCCAATTTTTGGGTGGGGGAGCTGAAAGTGAGTAATTTAAAAAACCGGTTTAAAGGCAGCATTCTCATCCAGAATACTTCTGCCCTTTTTGGCCCTCTTGCTGCAAAAGGCTTGGCATGTATGGATAGGCTGAAGCAACCCAAGCTATTTTATGCCGAATCACATAAACCAAATCTGCCAAAAACTGGCAGATCAGGCAATAAATGGCGTGTGACGGTTTACATAACCGCCGGAGCTTTGCTGCTGACCAGCGGAGGCGTGCTGGGAGCGCGCATTTCGGATGTCCGCGGCACCAAACATAATTTATCTGCTGCAGCGGATGGCTCTTCATATCAAGGAGGAATTGTTCCTGAGCGCACGGTCAAGGCCAAGACAGAAACGGAGATTTGTGTTTTCTGCCATACGCCACACGGTGCGGCAGTAGAACTGACGCCACTCTGGAACCGCCAGCTTTCGAGTGCGACTTACATACCGTATACCTCATCGGCGCTTGATGCCAACATTTTGCAGGGCACGCTGGATCAGCCGGGGGGAAGCTCCAAGCTTTGCCTCTCTTGCCACGATGGCACACTGGCTATTGGCAATGTAAACGTGCTAAACGGAGCATCGTCAGGTGTTCCCGGCGCCCAGACAATTGAGATGCTGGGTACGGATATAGGAGGTGTGATTGCGCCAGGGAGCGGAGAGGATACCGGCTATACACGTAATATTGGCGTGGATCTTACCAATGACCATCCGATTTCGGTAAGTTATACGTCCGCATTGGCAGAGCGCGATGGCGAATTGCGCATGGTTGATTCCCATCAGAGATATCCGGCGGGTTTTGGCTCCATCATAGGTGTGCGCACCATTGGCCTGAAGCCTAAGGCGCCATTGGAGCAGACGGGCGCGGGAGGTGTGGGGCAGGTTCAGTGCGGTGCATGCCACGACCCGCATCTTCGTGAAACAGACGTTACTCTTGGCGACCAGAAATTCCTGCGCCTTAACCGGTTCCAGGCCGCGCAGCCTGCGTTGCTATATAACGATGTGAACGATATCAATTGTGTAGCCTGCCACGACAAGAATCAAGGTGCTGGAACCTGGATCTATTCTTCCCACGCCAACCCGCTTGTTGCTACACAAACTTACACTGACCAGGCTGCCAGCCAGCGTGATTTTCCCAAGGCTGCGGATGGTGCACCCTCCAATCTGCCGGTATGGAAGGCATCCTGCCTGAATTGCCATGATACTCACACCGTACAAGGCAGCCGGATGCTGTTGCGCGAGGGTACGGACAGTACCGCTGTACCCAAGACGGGAGGCGGGTCAGCGATTGAGGAAACCTGTTACCAATGCCACTCCAATGATGCAACGACGGCAATCACACCTCTTGCGACGGTAGCGGATATCAAGAGTGACTATACCTTGATTGGTGGCAGGCGTATGCCGATTGCCTCTGCTGAGCAACCGGCGGGCACAGAGGTGCACGAAATTGGTGGTAATTTTTCACAAGGGGGCATTCCTTTTGAATCGGTAGACTGCTCATCTCCAACAAACAAGTGTGGCGCAGATTTTATCGAGCGGCGTTCCAAACTGGGCACTAGTAATCTCAACAATCGTCATGCTGAATGCACCGATTGCCATAACCCGCACCGCACCGTGAAATTTAAAACTTTTGCGCCACCCAGCCTGGCTTCTACGCCAGATGAGTCGGGCACGCACAATCATTCCAATACGGCTGGATATACCCATACCAACATAGCCTCTGGCGCATTGCGCGGCACTTTTGGGGTGGAGCCTGTCTATGGCTCGGCTTCGTTTAATATCTTGCCGTTCAATTATGAAGTCAAGCGCGGCGACCCTGGCACAAATTCCAATACTGATGTGACGGCGCCTTATGTGACACGCGAATACCAGATTTGTCTGAAGTGTCATTCAGAATATGGCTATAGCGATAACAACATGCATGAATTTGCTTCTGATCGCCCGCGCTTGCAGATGATAGGCGGCAGTCTTACGCCTGCCGGTACGAATGGGTTGAATTTCTATACTAACCAAGCCAAGGAATTCCAGGCGCCGATTTTTCACAAGGGCGAGGTGCCGACAATAGATTCTGGAGCGGCTCCTGCCTATGCAAACGGTACTCAGATGAACTACCGTAGCTGGCATCCGGTGATGGATAACACTGGGCGTACTTCCTCTATTCGTGGGGGCGTTAATCCTGCTTCTCTGTTTACCCTACCTTGGAGCAATGATGTCGGCAACCAGACCATGTATTGCAGCGATTGCCATGGTTCCAATGTGTTATCAACGACCTCGGTAATTCCTGATCCAGGGAAATCCTGGGGACCGCATGGATCTGCCAATGACTTCATCTTGAAAGGTACTTGGAATTCAACGACTGGAACAGCGCAGACTAATGGCTTATGCTTCAAGTGCCATGACTATGGTACTTATGCTGGCGGAGGAGGCGCACAAACCGGTTTCTTCCTAGGTGGAGAGATAGCTAGCAGCCCGGCTTATAACCAAGATGGGCATGCATACCACTTTCAAAAAATTGGCAGGGTGGTCTGCACATGGTGTCATGTGGCTGTGCCGCATGGCTGGAAAAACAAGGGGCTGCTCGTGAATCTCAATGATGTGGGCCCAGAGGCAGGGCTGCCAGCTGGTACCCAGGTGCGTAACAACACGCCAGAGGCATATACCCAGGCGCCCTACTACCTGAATGCGATGCTCAAGATAAAGAACTTCAAATCCAGCGGCCAATGGTCAGCGGCGGATTGCGGTTCTGCAGGCGCACCGGGCAATGGAGCTGCCGGCAAGGCTTGGATGGATTCAACATCCACTGAGAACTGCACTACTCCACCATGATGAAGAAATTGTTTGGTTTGGTACGGTGAACGGGTAAAGCTTCCCGTGTTGCCGGCGCAGCCAAGAATCAAATGAAGGTGGGATGCAGTAGTGGTGGCCAGGAGCGGGCAGAAGCATTGCAAGGCACCCTTCAAAAAAGCAGGATATGGCAGGCGCTGGAAGCGCTTGCCTCCCTCAAGCTGACACTAGTAATCCTCGTCGCTATTGGGGCGGGAATCGTGGTTGCTTATGTGTCGTCCACGCCCACTACTTGGGCATTAGCGATTCCTCTTGCCGCATTCGCGCTGAATCTAGGCTCAGCAATAGCAACCAACCCGCTATTCAGGCGCAAAACATCGCTGCTGATATTTCACTTGGCGCTTATTGCCATCATTCTTTTAATTGCTGCTGGGCGGCTGACTTATCTCAAGGGCCAGCTTGAGCTGGCAGAGGGAGAGGTCTTTGAGGGTGAGCTGACGCAGGAGGAAAGTGGGCCTTGGCATCCGCGTCATCTGAATACGCTACACTTCAGCAATGAAGGCTTCACCATCAGCTATGCAAAAGGAGTGCGCAGGGGGGAAACCCGCAACCAGGTAGGTTGGACAGCGCCCGACGGAAGCATACAGCACACAGTGATTGGCGATCAGGATCCTCTGGTTTTATCTGGCTACCGCTTTTACACCAGCCACAACAAGGGGTTTGCGCCGGTATTTACTTGGCATCCCGCATCGGGAGCGCAGTCTGTGACAGGCGCCGTGCACTTGCCAGCATACCCCTTGCATGAGCATAAGCAAGCCATCGAATGGGCTCTGCCCAATAGCAATTCGCCACTTTGGGTCATGCTTCAGTTTGATGAAGTGATACTTGACCCTGCGAAGCCCTCCGAATTCCGCCTGCCCTCTAGGCACCAGATCGTGGTGCGAGCCGGGGAAGAAAGGCACGAACTCAAACCGGGTGGGCGCATACGCCTTGCAGAAGGCATTCTGGAATATAACGGCTTGCGGAGCTGGATGGGCTACACCGTGTTTTATGATTTCACCCTGCCATGGTTGCTGGTTGCCTGCCTGCTGGCAGTAATGAGCCTCGCTTGGCATTTCTGGAATAAATTTTCCTCTCGTCCGTGGGACAAGCCGGTAGCTGAGGCAGATTGAACATGACACAAGAGCTGGAACTGCAGA
>Ga0224510_10002302_pt1 | contig 11614 bp, 20 predicted proteins | sample SF_May12_sed_USG_FD_170161 | JGI IMG/M metagenome (GOLD analysis project Ga0224510, IMG submission 170161) | Sediment microbial communities from San Francisco Bay, California, United States - SF_May12_sed_USGS_4_1 | ecosystem: Environmental > Aquatic > Marine > Sediment | place: USA: California... | reverse complement strand
TGGAAAAAAGCTTTTGTCACACTTAAAGAAGGTGAAAAGCTGGAGATGTACGAAAGCGCTTAGTCTTGATCTCGGTCTGTTCTGTAGTGTCTAGAGGGTAAAGAGGTATCGCATGGGTTTAAAAGTCTATCGTCCAACATCTGCAGGCCGTCGAGGTATGACGGCCGTGGTGGCAAAGGATCTCACCGAGAAAAAACCAGAAAAGTCATTAACTTCGTTCCATTTGCGAAGTGGCGGCCGGAATAATAACGGGCGGATAACTGTTCGGTTTCGTGGCGGCGGGCATAAACGGCTATATCGGAAAATTGATTTTCGTCGAGACAAGGTCGGTATTTCGGCCAAGGTTGCCGCTATCGAGTATGATCCGAATCGATCTGCAAGGATAGCGCTGTTGAACTATCGAGATGGAGAGAAGCGGTATATCCTGGCGCCGGTTGGCCTTAGTCTGAACGATGAAGTCCAATCTGGTCCGCAGGCAGAGATCAGGCCGGGGAATGCTCTTCCATTGATGAATATGCCTCTTGGTACGACGATTCATAACCTCGAATTAAAGGCCGGTAAAGGTGGGCAATTGATCCGAAGTGCCGGTGGGTTCGCGCAGGTTATGGGGCGTGATGGCGACTATGTGCAGGTTCGACTGAAGTCTGGAGAAATGCGGAGAATCTTGGGTGTGTGTATGGCGACGGTCGGACAAGTGGGTAATGTGGATCATGAAAATGTCAGTGTCGGAAAAGCGGGGCGGGGTCGATGGAAGGGGAAAAGACCGCATGTTCGTGGCGTGGTCATGAACCCGGTCGACCATCCGCATGGAGGAGGAGAAGGAAAATCAGGACAGGGAAATCCACATCCTGTTTCACCATGGGGTCTTCCGACGAAGGGTTACAAGACCAGGCAAAATAAAAAGACTGACAAATTTATCATTGCTCGACGAAAGTCAGGAGTGCGCAATGCCTAGATCGGTTAGTAAAGGGGCGTTTATCGACGGTCATTTGCTCAAGAAAGTGGAGCAGATGAATCAGACGAAGGACCGTAGGTTGATCAAGACGTGGTCGCGCCGGTCGACAGTCGTCCCTGACATGATCGGTCATACCTTCGCTGTTCACAACGGGAAGAAATTTATCCCCGTGTTTGTGACCGAAAACATGGTCGGCCATAAGTTGGGCGAATTTGCTCCAACGCGGTTTTTCAAGGGGCACGGACAGGCTAAGACTGAGAAGGCCGTCGCGCTCAAGTAGAAAATTAACGATATCGGATTATCGATCACAGGGTTTTGAAGATGACTGAAGCACATGCAATTCTAAGGTTTGTTCGTGTCGCCCCGCGCAAAGCCAAGCCGGTGATCGATATGATTCGTGGCAGGCAGGTACCGATGGCGTTGGCCATTCTGAAGCACATTCCACGGCATGCCGCTCGAGTCGTCGAGAAGATCGTTCGTTCCGCTGTGGCGAATGCTGAATTGAAGGAAATGGGCGATAGTGAATCGATGGTGATCTCCAAGGCATTCGTCAACTGCGGCCCCACGTACAAGCGTGTGCGTGCTCGGTCAATGGGAAGGGCTAACGCAATTCAGAAGCGCACGAGTCATATCACCGTTGTGGTTACGGCGCCAGAAAGTTCAGGCAATCGCAAGTAGGCTGATTTTCCTTTATTGAGGCATATAGCGCATGGGTCAAAAAACACATCCTATTGGTTATCGTCTTGGCTACAACTATACGTGGAGTTCTCGTTGGTATGCGGGGAAAGATTACGCCAAGCTGCTCCATCAAGACGTCAAAATTAGGAAGATGGTCAAGGCTCGGCTCTATCACGCTGGGGTCGCAAAGGTTGAAATTGAACGTTCTGGAGACCAAACCAGAGTGATCATTCATACGGCCCGTCCTGGGATCATCATTGGCCGTAAGGGTGCAGAGGTTGATAAGTTGAAGGCCGATCTGGAAAAGCAATATGGTGGGCAGGTCTATATCACGGTGAAGGAAATCAAAAAGCCTGAACTTGATGCCCAACTTGTCAGCGAGAATGTGGCAACTCAACTTGAGAAGCGAGTGGCCTTTCGCCGGGCTATGAAGCGCAGTGTTCAGTCGGCGCTTCGCCTCGGTGCTCAGGGTATTAAGATTATGGTCGCTGGTCGATTGGGCGGCGCAGAAATCGCGCGAACGGAATGGTATCGAGAGGGGCGGGTGCCTTTGCACACACTTCGCGCTGAAATTGATTATGGCTTCGCTGAAGCGCATACAACGATGGGGCAGATCGGAGTGAAGACTTGGATCTACAAGGGTGAGCTTCTTCCTGTTCAGCCTATGAAAGCAGAATCATCATTAGATCGCCGGTTTGCGTGAGGAGATCGAGCCGTGTTAGCTCCTAAGAAAGTCAAATTCAGAAAAATGCAAAAAGGCCGGATGACGGGTAAGGCCTATCGTGGAGGGCAGATTACGCTGGGTGAATTCGGCTTAAAGGCTTTAGAGCCCGGGTGGATCACAAGTCGCCAGATTGAAGCAGCGCGCATTGCGATTACTCGACACGTGAAGCGTGGCGGGCAGGTCTGGACGCGAATTTTCCCGGATAAGCCTATTACCAAAAAGCCAGCGGAAACTCGAATGGGAAAAGGAAAAGGTAATCCGGAATATTGGGTGGCTGTGGTGAAGCCTGGTCGGATCCTTTATGAGATGGATGGAGTCACTCCGGAAACTGCTCGAGAGGCGTTTCGGCTTGCGTCTCACAAGTTGCCCATCGCGACAAAATTAGTTGTCCGCGGTGAGTTTGGCTAAGTTCCTGTCGGTGCAAATAGAGGTCTGGGTGAGTACATGGCGTTAGACATTAAAGAACTGCGAAATATGACCGTAGGCGAGCTGGCCGAGAAAGAAAAGCAGTTGGTGCAAGAGCTGTTCAATCTGCGTTTTCAGTTCGGTACCGGCCGTCTTGAGAATCCTATGCAGATTCGAAAAACCAAGCGGGATATCGCCCGGGTGAAAACGGTTCTTCAGCAGGGAATTGACCGAACTGAAGCGGCGAAGGGGTAAAGGACACTTATGGCTGAAGTGGTGAAACGCCGCCATTGGTATGGCGATGTGGTCAGTAATAAAATGCAGAAGACGGTCGTCGTGGTGGTGTCAAGGTCGGTTGTTCATCCGATCTACAAAAAAGTTCTCAGGCGAGTGACGAGATTAAAGGCTCATGACGAAAGTGGCGTCTGTAAAGTGGGAGATCGGGTCAAGCTTGTCCAGACGAGACCGCTGAGCAAGGAAAAGAATTGGCGTGTCGTGCAGGTTATGGAAAAAGGACAGCCTGAAAAGTAGAAGGGGCTTTTCTCCGGCTTCTACACTCGTGATACCCGTAGGAAGATCGCAATGATTCAGAATTATACATATATGGATGTGGCTGATAATTCCGGGGCCAAGCAGGCCATGTGCTTTCATGTCTTTGGAGGCACCAGGCGGCGCTATGCATCGTTAGGTGACATTGTGGTGGTGGCTGTCAAAGAAGCGATACCTCAGGCGAGTGTGAAGAAGGGTGACGTGAGCCGAGCGGTCATCGTTCGCACGACAAAGGAAGTTCGAAGAGAAGATGGGTCGTATATCAAGTTCGATCGGAATGCGTGTGTTCTGATTAATAAAGACGGTGAACCGATTGGAACTCGTATCTTCGGACCTGTTGCCCGGGAGCTTCGCTGGAAGAAATTCATGAAGATCATTTCCCTGGCACCAGAAGTTTTGTGAGGGGGAGCGAACGAGGAGCATGGTGGAAGCACTGAGAAAAAGTAGAATTCGCAAAGGGGATACGGTTGTCGTGGTTTCTGGCCGTGAACGAGGGAAGACTGGTAAGGTACTTTCTGTTGACCTCCGGGCCGGTAAAGTGATTGTGGAGAAGTTGAATATTATCAAGCGTCACACAAAACCGAATCAGAAAGTGAAGCAGGGGGGCATATTAGAGCGAGAAGCCCCGCTGCAGATTTCAAACGTCATGTTTTTTTGCCCGGTGACGCAAAAGCCTACGCGAATTGGTATGCGTCTTTTAGAGGACGGGCGGCGGGTGCGCTTTAGTAAGAAATCCAACGAGACTGTGGAATAGGGTCAGGTAATGGCTAAGGAACCGAAAAACCAATCAAGCAAATCATCTGAACGAAAGAGCACGAAGAAGGACGCATCACCTCCGCAGTTTGACCAGGGAAGTGAGGAATCGAAGTTCCGTCCACGGCTTCGTGATATCTATGAACAAAAAGTCATTCCAGCGCTGATGAAGGAGTTTGGGTATAAAAACGTGATGCAGGTACCCAAGCTTGAGCGTGTGGTGCTGAACGTTGGAATGGGTGAAGCCATTCAGAATGTAAAGCTGTTAGAGGGCGCTGTAACTGAATTGGGGATGATTACAGGGCAAAAGCCAGTTGTTACGAGAGCGAAAAAAGCCATCGCTGGTTTCAAGCTGAGGCAAGGATTACCGATTGGTGCCAAGGTGACACTTCGAAGTCGACGGATGTATGAATTCTTCGATCGGTTGGTATCGTTGGCACTGCCTCGTATCCGTGACTTCCGAGGGGTATCCCCAAAAGCGTTCGATGGCCGGGGTAATTATACGCTTGGGTTGAAGGAACAATTGATCTTCCCGGAAATCAAGTACGATGAAGTGGCATCCATTCATGGCATGGATATTACGGTGGTCACCACAGCCAAGACAAACGACGAAGGAAAGGCTCTCCTGAAACATCTTGGAATGCCGTTCCGCGCTTGATGATGGTGGGATAGCGATGGTGTTTTTGGATGGGAGGGGTAATTTGTGTCACGATTAGCGCTGAGAAATAAGGCGGCGACAAAGCAGAAGTTCTCCACTCGAGAGTATCACCGCTGTGGTGTCTGTGGTCGAGTGCGCGGCTATCTTCGTCGATTTCGAATGTGTCGGATTTGTTTTCGTATGATGACGTTGCGTGGGGAGATTCCTGGAGTTCGGAAATCTAGCTGGTAGCTGGTGTTCTCACGCCGATGGTTGTCAATAGAGAATAGAAGGGGATAGCATGGTTACCGATCCAATCGGGGATCTTCTGGTTCGTTTGAAGAATGGTGCTCAGCGCCGTTTTGAAACAGTCACGGTTCCCACCTCAAAATTGAAACGAGCCATTTTAGAAATTTTGAAGCGGGAAGGTTATGTCGACTCGATCGAAGATGAGGTGCGGGATGGTCATCCTGTTCTGAGCGTCCGGCTTCGATACATAGGCGAAGGACAGCCTATGATTACTGGGTTGGAGCGCATTAGTAAACCAGGCCGCCGTGTCTACGTTGGCAGTGAGGATATCAAAAAAGTTCGCAATGGTATTGGCTTATCCATTCTCTCCACCTCGAAGGGTATTATGACTGATCAAGAATCTCGCAAGAGCCATCTCGGAGGCGAGGTTCTTTGCTCAGTGTGGTGAGTCAGTTCAATCTCGATTGAAGGATAGAAATACGCTATGTCTCGCATTGGGAAAAAACCAATTGCCATTCCTGGTGGAGTGGAAGTCAAAGTCGCGGGATCCACCGTGTCGGTTAAGGGGCCACTCGGGAAGTTGGATTGGTCTCTCGTGCATGGGGTGAAGGTGGCAGTGAGTAACGGCCAGGTCATCGTCGATCGAGCAAACGATGATCGAAAGGTGAGGGCGTTGCATGGCCTGACCCGTGCGGAGCTGAACAACATGATTCAGGGTGTTACGAAAGGTTACGAACGTTCGCTCGAAATTACCGGAGTCGGCTACAAGACTCAGCTTCAGGGTCGGACGTTAAGCTTCAATGTTGGATACATTAATCCGGTGATCTATCAAGTGCCGGCAGGTATCGATGTAAAGGTTGATAAACAGACGCTGATCAACCTCAAGGGAGTTGATAAGCGATTGGTAGGTCAGGTTGCTGCTGACCTGCGCGCCATTAAACCGCCGGATGTCTACAAGCAAAAAGGTGTCCGGTATGCTGGTGAAGTCTTGCGGAAAAAAGAAGGCAAGACAGGGAAGTAGGAACTGACGATGAATGCGGCAAACAAGGTTCAACAACTTGAGCGACGACGGCGTCGAGTGCGACAAGTCATTCTAGGGACGGCAGAGCGGCCACGATTGAACGTCTTTAGAAGCACGGCTCACATCTACGCCCAAATTATCGATGATATTCGGGGTACGACGCTGGCTGCCGCCTCGTCACTTGATAAGGCACTTCGTAAATCCCTCAAGTCAACGGGTGGAATTGAAGCGGCTAAAGCAGTTGGCAAACTGATAGCGGATCGTGCCAAGGCTGCGAAGGTCACCGCGGTTGTCTTTGACCGAGGTGGGCGGATGTATCATGGCCGTATCAAAGCTCTTGCGGATGCATCCCGTGAAGGGGGCTTGAAATTTTAGACTGAGATGGGGTCAGAGGCGAGTATGGTAGCGAGGGTAAGTCTCTTAATGAACTGTCAGCGAACCTAGGACTGAGGGGTACGAGCGTGCGAGTCAATCCCGATGAGTTGAGCCTGAAAGATAAAGTTGTATTCATCAACCGAGTTGCAAAGGTTGTCAAGGGCGGGAAGCGCTTCAACTTCTGTGCCCTCGTGGTTGTTGGCGATGGCCATGGGTGGGTTGGTATTGGGAAGGGAAAGGCGGCCGAAGTTCCAGTTGCCATTTCTAAGGCTGTCGAGCAGGCGAAAAAACATCTCGTTCATATCCCGCTCAAGGGCGGGACGATCCCGCATGAAGTCCACGGTTTGTTCGGAGCGGAACATGTGTTGCTGAAACCCGCGGTCGATGGAACAGGCATCATCGCCGGGGGCGCCGTTCGTGCCGTTGTTGAATTAGTCGGTGCCCACAATATTATTGCGAAAACTCTTGGGCGCGGCAATCCATTCAATACCGTTCGCGCCACACTCGACGGACTAACCCAACTCAGAAATTTGGATGATGTCCTTCGCTTCCGGCGGCAAGCTGTTGCCGAAGGACGGGAAAGGGCAACGGTCTAAATGAGTGCAGCGCAATCATCGTCAAAAACTCCGCAATCAAAAGCGAATAACGTGCGAGTGACATTGAAGCGTAGTCCAATCGGGACACCAAAGCGCCATCGCCTTGTCTTGCGTGGTCTAGGTCTCCGACACATTCGTCAAACGGTTATCCGGCCTGATACGCCACAAGTACGAGGGATGATTCAAAAAGTTGGTTATCTGCTTGAGGTTGGCAAGCCATGAATCTTCATGAATTGGCCCCAGCAAGAGGGGCAAAAAAACGACGGAAGCGTATTGGGCGCGGACCTGGTTCCGGTCATGGAAAGACTGCCACCAAAGGGCATAAGGGGCTACTGGCTCGATCTGGGGGCGGTAAGCGCCCAGGCTTCGAGGGTGGACAGATGCCGTTGGTGCGTCGGCTTCCGAAGTTTGGTTTCACAAACCCATCCAGAGTGGAATATGCCATCGTCAACCTGACAAGTCTTGCAGATTGGACGGGGAGCGAGACGATCACTCCGCAGGCGATGGTTGATGCCGGGTTAGTGAAGCGGAAAAAGCGACCGATCAAGATTCTCGGTAATGGCGAGCTAAAGAAGCCTCTCGTCGTTCAGGCTCATAAATTCAGTAAGTCGGCAGAGGCGAAGATCCAAGCAGCCGGAGGGCGAGTCGAGGTTATCGGCGGTGCTTGAGCGGCTCCTCACCAGTTTTCAGAATATTTTTAAGATTCCCGAGCTGCGGACTCGAGTGCTGTTCACGCTCGGGATGTTGGTTGTCTATCGAGTGGGCTCTCATATCCCGACCCCTGGTATCAACGGAGAAGCACTATCAGAATTTTTACAGAAACAGGGTGGCGCTCTCTTAGGGTTCCTGGATATTTTTTCAGGCGGTTCGTTGTCACGCCTGACGATCTTTGCGCTGGGCATCATGCCATACATCAGCGCGTCGATCATTCTTCAATTATTGACGGTCGTCATTCCGCATTTGACCAAGTTGGCCAAGGAGGGTGAGCGAGGCCGTAAGAAGATTATTCAGTACACGCGGTTCGGAACGATTGGCATCGCTCTGATTCAAGGGTTCGGTATTGCGGTTGGATTGGAGCAAATGAATCAGGGGGCGTTTGTGCTCACCGCCGGATGGGGATTCCGGCTCATGACGGTGATCACGCTCACGGCAGGCACAGGCTTCTTGATGTGGCTGGGTGAGCAGATCACGGAGCGAGGGGTTGGGAATGGGATTTCGTTAATCATTTTTGCCGGAATCGTCGCGCGGCTTCCATCGGCGGTCGCACAGACCTACAATTTGTATGAGATCGGCCAGCTCAATGCGTTCTTATTGGTTGCCTTGGGTCTCCTCATGGTCGCTGTTGTAGCCGCAATCGTCTTTTTGGAAAGCGGGCGAAGAAAGATACCGGTTCAGTATGCGAAGCGAGTGGTTGGACGAAGGGTTTATGGAGGGCAGAGCACGCATATTCCACTGAAGATCAATACAGCAGGCGTGATTCCTCCCATATTTGCCTCGTCGATCATTGCGTTTCCTGCGACCATAGCTGGGTTCTTTGAGACACCATGGATAAAATCTATCGGAATGCAGTTAGCTCCTGGATCACTCCTCTACACGTTGATGTATGTGGGGCTGATCGTCTTTTTCTGTTTCTTCTATACGGCGGTCGTCCTTAACCCGGTTGATATGGCTGACAACATGAAAAAGTACGGGGGCTTCATTCCAGGGATCAGGCCTGGGCAGCGGACCTCTGACTATATCTATAATGTGCTGACGAAAATTACGTTCGCCGGAGCTATTTATCTTGCGATTGTCTGTGTCATTCCTGAATTCCTTATTTACAAGCTGAATGTCCCTTTTTATTTCGGAGGAACATCTCTGCTCATCGTAATTGGGGTCGGTCTCGATACCGCTCAGCAGATTGAATCTCACATGTTGATGCGCAACTACGAGGGGTTTTTAGGTAAGGGGATGGCTCCGTTACGTGGAAGAAGTGGGTAAGGTTATGCGCTTGGTGTTCCTTGGTGCTCCAGGGGTTGGGAAAGGTACCCAGGCTGATAAGGCTGCAGCGCACTATGGCATCTGTAAGATCTCGACCGGTGATCTGCTTCGAGAGGCGGTTCGCAATCAGACTCCTCTTGGCCTCGAAGCCAAAGGGCATATGGATCGAGGAGGATTGGTTCCTGACTCCGTGGTCATTGGATTAGTGCGGGAAAAGCTGGCAGATTCTTCCAATGCATCTGGGTTTATTCTGGATGGATTTCCAAGAACGGTTCCTCAGGCCGAAGCGCTCGCGAAAGTGTTAAACGAACGAGGTCTGCATTTAGATCGCGTGATTAACTTCGAGGTCTCTCGAGAAGAAATCGTAAGACGTCTGAGTGGGCGTCGGAGTTGTCCTAAGTGTCAAACGACTTATCACGTCGTCTTCGCCCCATCAAAGATGGGACGTGCGTGTGAGCGGTGTGGAGAAGCATTGACTCAACGGAGCGATGATCAGCGAGAGGCGATCGAAGTGCGGCTCCGTGTGTATGAAGAACAAACAGCGCCATTGATCAGTTTTTACGAGAAGCAACATGTGTTGTCGCACCTCAATGGTGCCGAGACGGTGGACGCCGTGTCTCAAAATCTCTTACAGATGCTGGCGACATACCAGACGGCATGATCATTCTGAAAACGCCTGCCGAGATTGAAGTCATGGCACAGGCGTCACGGGTAGTCGCTGAGGCATTGGAGATTGTGAAGAAGGCCGTCCGGCCTGGTATCAGTACGGAAGAGCTAGATCGCATCGCTGAAGAGGAGATACGAGTCAGAGGAGCGCTTCCAGCGTTCAAAGGTTATCGGAACTATCCAAAGACTCTCTGTGCCTCGGTGAACGATCAGGTGGTTCACGGTATTCCTTCCAGGCGAAAGCTGAAAGAAGGGGATATCATCGGGTTAGATCTTGGGGCAATTGTTGGCGGGTTCTATGGGGATTCAGCCGTGACCGTAGCCGTTGGGGCAGTTCCTGGCACAACGGAAAAATTGGTTCAGGTGACCAAAGAGGCGCTCTACTTGGGCATCAAGCAGGCAGTGGTCGGTAATCGTCTTTCAGATATTTCACATGCGGTTCAAGAGCATGTGGAAGCGTCAGGGTTTTCAGTCGTGACGGAGTTTGTTGGTCATGGTATCGGGCGACAATTGCACGAAGAGCCTCAAGTTCCGAACTATGGAAAACCTGGCCAAGGCCCTCGGTTGCAGCCAGGGATGGTGTTGGCGATTGAACCCATGGTCAATATCGGGCGGAGCGCCGTTCGTGTTCTCGATGATCGATGGACGGCCGTCACGGTAGATGGCAGTCTGTCAGCCCATTTCGAACACACGATCGCCATACAGCCAACAGGAACTCCTCGTATCTTGAGTCAGTTATAGAAAATGTAGAGCTGGATTCATAGGGAAGAATACAAGACGACGTGGCAAAAGAAGATATTATCGAAGTCCAGGGCTCGGTAGCGGAGACGCTCCCCAACGCTATGTTTCGAGTTAAGCTTGATAACGGCCACGTCATACTGGCTCATATCTCAGGGAAAATGAGGATGCACTTCATCCGTATTTTACCCGGCGACAAGGTCACGGTGGAAATGTCGCCCTATGATTTAACACGAGGCCGTATCACCTATCGTTTTAAATAGATGGGAGTTGGGAATTGGTATGAAGGTCAAATCATCAGTCAAGCCCATTTGTGCAAAATGTAAAGTTGTTCGTCGTCGGGGAGTTGTCCGCATTCTCTGTCAGAACCCTCGCCATAAGCAGCGGCAGGGGTAGATGAAGGAAGTGTGCTGGAAAGAATGAAGGGCCAGCCATGAGCTGGCAAGACGGACACGAGTGACGGAAAAGCAGTCCATTGGAACTGTTGAGGAAGTAGAGCTGGAGGAAGAATGGCACGTATTGCTGGCGTCGATCTACCAAGAAACAAGCGAACTGATATTGGGTTAACGTATATCTACGGGATCGGCCGGACAGCTGCCCAACAGATCCTTGATGAGGCTGGGATCGATGGAGCTGTTCGCGTCAAGGATTTGAGCGAAGACAAAATCGTCAAGTTGCGCGAGATCATTGAGCGCGATCATCGAGTCGAAGGGGACCTTCGTAAAGAGATATCCCTCAATATTAAGCGGCTGATTGATACGGGGACATACCGAGGGTTGCGCCATCGCAAGGGATTGCCGGTCCGTGGACAGCGCACTAAAACCAATGCCAGAACACGTAAGGGACGGCGTGCGGGAGTGAGTAGTAAGCCGCGACCAACGGGTCAAAAATCGTCCGGCGCCTAATTTGCTCAGTGGTCAGGAGGGGGTCGCATGAGTGTTAAAAAAGGGAAAAAGAAAGAGCGTCGAATGGTTCAGAGTGGAGTGGCGCATGTGCAAGCGTCATTTAATAATACAATTGTCACGATCACCGATATGAGCGGCAATACGGTGGTGTGGGCAAGCGCCGGCAACCAAGGGTTCAAAGGATCCCGCAAAAGTACCCCTTTCGCCGCACAGCGGGCTGGAGAAGCTGCCGCACGAAAGGCCATGGAAAGTGGGATGCGACAAGTTGATGTGTATGTCAATGGCCCAGGTTCTGGGCGAGAGTCCGCGATTCGCTCATTGCAAGGGGCTGGCTTGCGAATCAATCTCATCCGCGATGTGACACCGATTCCACATAACGGGTG
>Ga0224510_10002301_pt1 | contig 11622 bp, 12 predicted proteins | sample SF_May12_sed_USG_FD_170161 | JGI IMG/M metagenome (GOLD analysis project Ga0224510, IMG submission 170161) | Sediment microbial communities from San Francisco Bay, California, United States - SF_May12_sed_USGS_4_1 | ecosystem: Environmental > Aquatic > Marine > Sediment | place: USA: California... | reverse complement strand
CGTGACATGGCGATGCTCCAGGCGTTCGTCGACGAGCACCGCGACACGATCCTGAAACCGCTCTCGGGCATGGGCGGCGCCGGCATCTTCCGCGTGCGGCGCGACGACCCCAACCGCAACGTCATCGTGGAAACACTGGCGCGCCACGGCGCCGAAAGCGTCATGGCGCAGCGCTTCATCCCCGAGATCAGCGCCGGCGACAAGCGCATCCTCGTCGTCGAGGGCCAACCCGCGCCATACGTGCTGGCGCGCATCCCCAAGGCGGGCGAGACGCGCGGCAACCTCGCCGTCGGCGGCAAGGGCGTGGCGCAGCCGCTGTCGGCGCGCGACCGGGAGATCGCCGGGATCATGGGGCCGCCGCTCGCGGCGCGGGGAATACTCTTCGCCGGTCTCGACGTGATCGGCGACTGGCTGACCGAGGTCAATGTCACCAGCCCGACGTGCTTTCGCGAGATCCAGGACCAGACCGGCTACGACGCGGGCGAAGTCTTCGTGCAGGCGCTGGAAGCGAGGCTGGCGCGGTGATCGGCGTGCTGGTCATCACGCACGGCACCATCGGCGAGGCGCTGCTTGCGAGCGCCGCGCAGATCCTCGGCGCGCCCGCGCAGGCGGCTGCGCTCGGCGTGGCGCGCGCCGACGCCCCCGAAGCGGTGCTGGAACGTGCGCGCGCGCTGGCCGAGCGCCTGGACGACGGCTCGGGACTGCTCGTGCTCACCGACATGTTCGGCGCCACGCCCTGCAACGTCGCGACACGGCTGCTCGCCGACGGCCGCGTCGAGGGCGTCTCCGGCGTGTCCTTGCCGATGCTGGTGCGCGTGCTGTCGCGCCGCAACGGCCCCCTCGGGGCGCTGGTGCAGCGCGCGCTCTCGGGCGGCACCGAGGGCGTGGTGCACATGAACGCGGACCGCTGCGGTGCCAAGCGCTGAGCTCACCATCGCCAACAAGCTCGGGCTGCACGCGCGCGCGTCGGCCAAGCTGACGCAGGTGGCGAGCCGGTTCGCCGCCGACGTCTGGCTGACGCGCAACGGCCGCCGCGTGAACGCGAAGAGCATCATGGGCGTGATGATGCTCGCCGCCGGGCGCGGCGCCGCGCTCACGGTGGAAGCCGAAGGCGCGGACGCCGAGGCCGCGCTGGCGGCGATCCGCGAGCTGGTGGCCGGCAAGTTCGGCGAGGCGGAGTAGGACGGTGAACTTCGTCTTGCACGGCTCGAGCGTCACCTCGGGCATCACCATCGGCCAGGCGCACCTCGTGTCGAGTGCGCGACTCGAGGTGGCGCACTACGAGATCCCGGAGCATGCGGTGCCGGGCGAGATCTTCCGCTTCGACGCCGGCATCTCGCGCGCCAAGCAGGAGCTGGCGCAGCTCGAGAGCCAGATCCCGCACGACGCGCCGGCCGAGTTCGGCGCGTTCATCAACCTGCACCGCATGATGCTCGAGGACTCGTCGCTGTCGCATGCGCCACGCGAGATCATCCGCGAGCGCCGCTGCAACGCCGAGTGGGCGCTGGTGCAGCAGATGGAGACGCTCGAGGAGCAGTTCGAGCAGGTCGAGGACGCCTACCTGCGCGAGCGCGGGGCGGACGTGCAGCAGGTGGTGGAGCGCGTGCTGAAGGCGCTGATGGGCCAGCGCGCACCGCTCGCGCCCAAGCTCAGCGACGAGCACAAGCTCATCGTGGTGGCGCACGACCTCTCGCCCGCCGACATGCTGCTGTTCAAGCGCCACGAGTACGGCGGCTTCGTCACCGACGTCGGCGGCGTCACCTCGCACACCGCGATCCTCGCGCGCAGCCTCAACATCCCGGCGCTGGTCGGACTGCACCATGCGCGCCACATGATCCGCGAGGGCGAGCTGCTGATCGTCGACGGCATCCAGGGCGTGCTGGTGGTGGACCCCGATCCCCTGGTGCTCGCCGAGTACCGCCTGCGCCAGTCGCAGCACGAGCTGGAAAGGAAGAAGCTCGGGCGCCTGAAGAGCACGCCCGCGGCCACGCTCGACGGCACGGCGATCGAGCTCTTCGCCAACATCGAGCTGCCGCAGGACCTGGACAAGGTGCACGAGTCGGGGGCGCAGGGCATCGGCCTGTTCCGTACCGAGTTCCTGTTCATGAACCGCAAGGACCTGCCGGGCGAGGACGAGCAGTTCGAGGCCTACCGCGAGGTGGCGCGCAAGATGGCGGGCAAGCCCGTGGTGATCCGCACGCTCGATATCGGCGCCGACAAGGCGCTCGACGGCCACGTCGAGGAGATGCCCAATCCGGCGCTCGGGCTGCGCGCCATCCGCTACTGCCTGTCCGAGCCGCAGATCTTCCTCACGCAGCTGCGCGCCATCCTGCGCGCCTCGCACCACGGCAAGGTGCGCATCCTGCTGCCGATGGTGGCCCACGCGCACGAGGTCGACCAGGCCCTGGTGCTCATCGGCCAGGCGCGCCAGCAGCTCGACGAGCGCCGCCAGCCCTACGACCCGGACGTCGCGGTGGGCGCCATGATCGAGATCCCGGCGGCGGCGCTCGCCCTGTCGATGTTCATCAAGCGGCTGGATTTCCTGTCGCTCGGCACCAACGACCTGATCCAGTACACGCTCGCCATCGACCGCACCGACGACGCCGTGGCGCACCTGTACGACCCGCTGCACCCCGCCGTGCTGCACCTGGTGGCGCAGGTCATCCATACCGCCCAGCGCGCCAAGACGCCGGTGGCGGTGTGCGGCGAGATGGCGGGCGACCTTGCGCTCACGCGACTGCTGCTGGGCTTCGGACTGCGCAACTTCTCCATGCACCCGGCGCAGCTGCTGGCGATCAAGGAGCGCGTGCTGCGCACCGACCTCGCCGCGGCCGAGCCGCTCGCGCACAAGGTGCTGCGCTCCACCGACGCGGCGAAGACGCGCGAGCTTCTGGCGCAGCTCAACGCCTGAGAAAGGCCCCCGATGCCCGGACCGCTGGATGGCGTGCGCGTGCTGGACCTCACCACCGTGGTGATGGGTCCCTACGCGACGCAGATCCTCGCCGACTTCGGCGCCGACGTGGTCAAGGTGGAGCCGCCCGAGGGCGACATCATGCGCTGGGCCTGGCCGTTCCGCTCCAAGGGGATGGGCCACATCTTCCTCAACGCCAACCGCAACAAGCGCGGCATCGTGCTCGATCTCAAGCAGCCCGAGGGGCGCGACGCGTGCCTCGCGCTGGCGAAGACCGCCGACGTGCTCGTGTACAACATCCGCCCGCAGGCGATGTCGCGGCTCAAGCTCGGCTACGACGACGTGCGCGCGGCGAACCCGCGCATCATCTACGTCGGCTGCTTCGGCTACAGCCAGCGCGGGCCCTACGCCGCCAAGGCAGCCTACGACGACCTGATCCAGGGCGCCGCCGGCCTGCCGTGGCTGTCGCGCGAGGCAAGCGGCGAGTCGCCGCGCTACACGCCGGTGATCATCGCCGACCGCTCGGTGGGCCTGCACACCGCGAACGCGGTGAGCGCGGCGCTCTACGCGCGCGAGAAGACCGGCAAGGGGCAGCGCGTGGACGTGCCGATGTTCGAGAGCCTGCTGCAGTCCGTGCTCGGCGAGCATCTGGGCGGGTACACCTTCGTGCCGCAGCTCGGGCCGGGCGGCTACCGGCGCATGCTCACGCGCTTTCGCCGCCCCTACGAGACCAGGGACGGCTACGTCTGCGCGCTGATCTACAACGACAAGCACTGGAAGGCCTTCTTCGAGATGGTCGGCCGCTCCGACCTGGTGGCCGATCCGCGCTTCGCCTCCGCCGAGGGGCGCAGCCAGAACTTCGACGATGTCTACAGCTTCGTCGCCGACGAGATGACGCGGCGCACGACCGACGAGTGGCTGGCCGCGCTCGGCGCCGCCGACATCCCGGTGCAGCGCATGAACAGCCTCGAGGACATCCTGAAGGACCCGCACCTCGAGGCGATCGGTTACTTCACGCCGGTCGAGCACCCGAGCGAAGGCAAGCTCCTGTCGATGAAGGTGCCCTCGGAATGGTCGGAGACCGAGCCCGAGTACCGGCGCCACGCACCGCGCTTCGGCGAGCACACGCGCGAGGTGCTGAAGGAGGCCGGCTACTCGGACGCGCAGATCGAGGCGATGGCAAAGAGCGGCGCGGCCCGGCTATAATCCGCGTCAAGCGCCGATTTGACGTTCAGCTTGCGGGCGCTCTACAAATGCCGCTAAAGAGACGGCCCGAAACCCGTTCTCGCGAAAGCTGAACGGGTTTTTTCGTTTTGCGGGGACGCATGGCCGGCTCGGTGGGCATCGTGGAGGCGAAGCGCGCGGCGTTCGAGGAGCCGTTCGCTTTCCGCAGCGGCGCCGAGATCCCGCGCTTCGAGCTCATGTACGAGACCTATGGCGCGTTGAACGCCGCGCGCTCCAACGCCGTCCTCGTCTGCCACGCGCTGAACGCCTCGCACCATGTAGCCGGCGCCTACGCCGGCGACCCGGACAACGTCGGCTGGTGGGACAACCTCGTCGGGCCCGGCAAGCCGCTCGACACCGACCGCTTCTTCGTCATCGGCAACAACTACATCGGCGGCTGCTTCGGCTCCACCGGCCCGACCTCGATCAACCCGGCGACCGGCAAGCCCTACGGCGCGGACTTCCCGGTGGTCACGGTGGAGGACTGGGTGGCGGCGCAGGCGCGCCTCGCCGACCGCCTGGGCATCGAGCGCTTCGCGGCGGTGATCGGCGGGTCGCTGGGCGCCATGCAGGCGCTGCAATGGGCGCTCGCCTACCCCGAGCGCATCGGGCATTCGCTCGTCATCGCCTCGACGCCCCGGCTCTCGGCGCAGAACATCGCCTTCAACGAGGTGGCGCGCCAGGCGATCGTCACCGACCCCGATTTCCACGGCGGGCACTACTACGAGCACGGCGTGGTGCCGGCGCGCGGCCTGCGCATCGCGCGCATGATCGGCCACATCACGTACCTGTCGGACGACGCCATGATGGAGAAGTTCGGCCGGCAGCTGCGCCGCGCCGCGCTCGGCTTCGACTTCGACATCGACTTCGAGATCGAGAGCTACCTGCGGTACCAGGGCGACAAGTTCTCCACCTACTTCGACGCCAACACCTACCTGAGGATCACCAAGGCGCTCGACTACTACGATCCCGCGGGCGATTTCGGCGGCGACCTGGCGAAGTCCTTCGCCCGCGCGCAGGCGGCGTTCCTCGTCGTGTCGTTCAAGTCCGACTGGCGCTTCGCGCCGGCGCGCTCGCGCGCCATGGTGAAGGCGCTGCTCGACAACCGGCGCATCGTCTCCTATCTCGAGCTCGACGCTCCCGGCGGGCACGACGCGTTCCTGCTCGAGGACCCGCGCTACCACGGCGCGCTGCGCGCCTACTTCGAGAACATCGAGCTGTGACGCGCCCCGACCTCGAAGCGATCGCGCAGTGGGTGGTGCCCGGGGCGCGCGTGCTCGACCTCGGCTGCGGCGACGGCTCGCTGCTGCGGCACCTGTGGGAGAAGAACCAGGCGCACGGCTACGGCGTCGAGATCGACGACGCCGAGGTGCTGGCCTGCTTTCGCAATGACGTCAACGTCCTGCAGCTCGACCTGGAGTCAGGGCTGGCGCTGTTCCAGGGTGGCTCGTTCGACTACGTGATTCTCTCGGAGACGCTGCAGACCATCCACCGCATCGAGTTCCTCACGCGCGAGATGCTGCGCGTGGGCAAGGAGGCGATCGTGTCGTTCCCGAACTTCGGCCACTGGCAGGCTCGTCTGCAGGTCCTGCGGGGGCGCATGCCGGTGTCCGAGGAGCTGCCGCACCAGTGGTACAACACGCCCAACGTGCACCTGTGCACGCTGCACGATTTCGAGGACCTGTGCGCAAAGCTCGGCGCGAAGATCCGCGAGCGCGTCGTGCTGCACCACGGCCGGCCGGTGCGCGTGCTGCCGAACCTGCTCGGCAGCCTGGCCGTGTACCGCGTCACGGCTTAGCGCCATTCTCCCTTGACGCCGCAAGGACGGAGCGCGCAGCATGCCCCGTCCCAATCACGATGCGGAGACCCCTCATGAAGAGATACCTCAGGCTGTTCGCCGCGCTCGCCGCGCTCGCGCTCGCGGGTTGCGCGCAGGTGCAGGGCACGCTGCCGCACTGGATGCCGGGGAGCAACGCGGTCGGCGTGAAGCTGAGCGGCGCGGAGGAAGTGCCGCCGGTGCAGACCGTCGGCTCTGGCTCCGGCAGCTTGCGCCTGGCCGAGGACGGCACGGTGAGCGGCAGCGTCACCACCAAGGACGTGCCCGGTACCGCGGCGCACATCCACCTCGGCGCCAAAGGCAAGAACGGGCCGGTGATCGTGCCGCTGGACAAGAAGGGCGACACCTACAGCGTCCCAGCCGGGCGCAAGCTGAGCGCCGCCCAGGTGAAGGCCTGGAAGGACGGCGAGCTCTACGTGAACGTGCACACCGCCAAGCACAAAGGCGGCGAGGTGCGCGGGCAGATTCAGCCCTGAGCTAGTTCTTTTTCAGCGCCGCGCAGACGTCCGCCTCGCGCCGGCAGCCCTCCTGGCAAGCCTGCATCGACGCGTTGTCGGTGCTCGCGCGGCGGCACTTCTGCAGGCATTCGTTCTGCTCGGCGGCGCAGCTCGGCGCCGCGTCGCCGACGACCATCTCCTGGTAGAGGTAATAGCCCGCGCCCACCGCGAGCGCGAGCACGATCAGCGACCCGAACCAGCCCAGCCCCTTCTGCGTCTTCCGCATCAGTTACCTCCGCGCGTCGCCCTCGCCCACCGTCCCCGCCGAGCCGACCGACAGGTCGGCCAGTCCCGAGCGGATCATGAGCCAGAACAGGATCACGCCCGGGAACGCGACCGCGGTGGTGAGCAGGTAGAAGTTGACGTAGCCCATCGCCTCGATCATCCCGCCGGCCGTGGTGCCGGTCAAAAAGCGCCCGGCGATGCTGGCGAGCGCCGAGAGCAGCGCGTACTGGGTCGCGGTGAATTTCAGGTTGCACAGGGCCGACAGGTAGGCGACGACCGTCACCCCGCCGATGCCGCTGGCGAAATTCTCGAAGCCGACCGCCGCGGCCATGCCCCAGTTGGTATGGCCCACGGCCGCGAGCGCCGCGAAGCTGAAGTTCGACACCGCCATCAGCACCAGGCTGACGAGCACGGCGTGCTTCATCCCCAGCCGCACGTACAGGATGCCGCCGACGAAGATCCCCGCGAGCAGCGCCGCGAAGCCGATACCGACGTCGTAGAAGGCGATCTCGTTGTTGGTGAAGCCGAGGCTCTCGAACAGCAGCCGCAGCGTCAGGTTGGCGAGCGTGTCGCCGATCTTGTGGATCACTACGAACAGCAGGACGACGAGCGCGCCCTGGCGCCTCAGGAACTCCGTGAGCGGGCTGAAATAGGCGACGATCGCCTCGCCGACGCCGCGCGGCGGCGCCGGTTCGCGGTGGCGCCGGGGCTCGCCCATCACCACGCCCACCAGCATCGCCGGCAGCGCGAAGGCCGCGCAGGCAGCGTACGCCACGCCCCAGCCCAGCTGCGCGGCGAGGACCAGCGCCAGCGCGCCCGCCGCCGCGGCGCCGATGCGCCAGCCGTACTGGGACATGCCGGAGCCCACGCCGAGCTGCCGCGGCTCGAGGAGCTCGATGCGATAGGCGTCGATGATGATGTCGAAGGTCGCGCCGGCCACGCCCACGGCGATCGCGGCGACCGCCACGAGCAGCAGCGACTCGTCGGGATCGGCCAAGCCGAGAAAGGCGACCGCGGCCATCACCAGCACGCCGACCAGCCACAGCCAGCTGCGCCGCTGGCCGAAGCGGCCGATCAGCGGCAGGCGCACGTTGTCGACGATCGGCGCCCACAGGAACTTCAGGTTGTAGGCGAGGAACGTAAGCGCGAATGCGGTGACCGCGCTCTTGGTGACGCCGTGCTGGGCGAGGCGCGAGGTGAGCGTCGCGCCGATCATCGCGAAGGCGAAGCCCGAGGAGACGCCGAGGGCGAGGGCCGCGAGCGGCGCGGCCTCGAGGTAAGGCCGCAGCGCGCTAGGCGCGCGGCCAGTCATAGTCGATGGTGAGCGGCGCGTGGTCCGAGAACCGGCGCCGCTTGTAGATCGCCGCCTTGCGCGCGCGCGCCGCAATGCCCGGGGTGGCGATCTGGTAGTCGATGCGCCAGCCGACGTTCTTCGCCCAGGCCTGGCCGCGGTTCGACCACCACGTGTACTGATCGGGCTTGGCGTTGAGCGTGCGGAACACGTCGACGAAGCCCACATCGTCGAACACCTTCGTCAGCCAGGCACGTTCCTCGGGCAGGAAGCCCGAGTTCTTCTGGTTCGAGCGCCAATTCTTCAGGTCGATGGCCTGGTGCGCGATGTTCCAGTCGCCGCACAGGATCACGTCACGGCCGCTTCTCCTCAGCTTCTTCAGGTGCGGCAGGAATGCCTCGAGAAAGCGGAACTTCGACGCCTGCCGGTGCGGCCCCGCGGAGCCCGAAGGCAGGTAGACCGAGATCACCGACAGCCTGCCGAAGTGCGCTTCGAGGCAGCGCCCCTCGCTGTCGAACTCCTTGACGCCAAAACCCTCGTGCACGGCGTCGGGCCGCACCCGGCTGTACAGGCCCACCCCGGCGTAGCCCTTCTTCTCGGCGTGCGAGAAGAAGCCGCGCAGGCCGCTTGGCGCACGCATCGCCTCGAGCAGGTCGCCGTCGTGCGCCTTGATCTCCTGCAGGCACACCACGTCGGCCTTCTGCGCGGCGATCCAGCGGTACAGGCCCTTCTTGGCCGCGGAGCGGATGCCGTTGACGTTGAGGGTGATGACCCTCAAGACGAGGGAAAGCTCGAGGCGCCGCCGTGCGCGGCGGACCACTCGGCCGGCGCGTTGAGGAATTTCTCGACCTCGGCGACCTGCGCCGCGGCGAGGTAGTTGCCCTGCTGCACCACGCGCAGCACGTCCCACCAGGTGGCGAGGTGGTGCAGGCGCACGCCCAGGTCCTTCATCACCTGCTTCGATTCCGGGAAGATGTCGTAGTAGAAGTTGACGAACACGTGCTCGACTACCGCGCCCGCCTCGCGCAGCGCCTTGCAGAAATTGATCTTCGAGCGCCCGTCGGTGGTCAGGTCCTCGACCAGCAGCGTCCTCGCGCCTTCGCGCACGTCGCCCTCGATCTGCGCGTTGCGGCCGAAGCCCTTGGGCTTCTTGCGGATGTACTGCATCGGCAGCCCGAGGCGGTCCGCGATCCACGCGGCGTAGGGAATGCCGGCGGTTTCGCCGCCCGCCACGACGTCGAATTGCTCGAAGCCGGCGTCGCGCGCCAGCGTCGCCGTGGCGAAATCCACCAGCTGGCCGCGGATGCGCGGGTAGAAGATGAGCTTGCGGCAGTCGATGTACACCGGGCTTGCCCAGCCCGAGGTGAAGATGAAAGGCTTGCCGTCGGAGAACAGCACGGCCTTCACCTCGAGAAGCATCTTCGCGGTGGTATCGGCGATGAACGCGCGGTCGGCGGAATGCATGGCGGAAGCGCGCGAATTCTAGCAGGGTTAGAATCGGCGCGATGACCGCACGATGGAGGATCGCGATGCTCCGCACAACCGTGCTCGCCGCCTGCGCGCTGCTGCTGGCCGGAGAACCCGAGGCGACGTTCGCGCAAGCGAAGACCGATGAAGCGAAGGAAAAGGCGCGCATCAACGCGCTGCGCGCGCAGGTGCGCTCGTACCGCTGCGTGACGAAGGCGGGCCGCAAGTACTACGGCTCGACCATCCCGCCGCAGTGCACGGGCGAGCCGGTCGAGGCGCTCTCGGCGCAGGGCACGATGCTGTTTCGCATCGAGCCGCCGCTCACGCCCGAGCAGCGCGCGGCGCAGGACGCCGAGGAGCAGAAGGCGGCCGAAGCCCAGGCCGCGCGCGAAGAGGCGCGCCGGCAGGCCGAGGTGCAGGCGCGGCGCGACCGCGCGTTGCTGCAGACCTACTCCGACGAGGCGGACATCGAGCGCGTGCGCCAGCGCGCTCTGGCCAGCAACCGCGATGCGGCGGCGCAGGTCGAGACGCGCATCGCGCTGCTGAAGAGCCGGCAAGGGAATCTGGTCACGGAAGCCGAGAAGACGCCCGGCGCGGTGCCCGAGAAGCTGCAGCAGGACCTCAAGGCGGTGGCCTACGACCTGTCGCTGCAGGAGCAATTGCTCGCCTCGCGCAAGCGCGAGGCCGCCGAGATCAACGCGCGCTACGACGAGGAAAAGCGCAAGTACCGCCAGCTCACCGGCGCGAAATAGCGGCCTCAGCCGCCCAGCCTCGCCTTCAGTATGCGGTTCACCTGCGCGGGATTGGCCTTGCCTTGCGTCGCCTTCATCACCTGGCCGACGAGCGAATTGAACGCCTTGTCCTTGCCGGCGCGGTAGTCCTCGACCTGGCGCGCGTTCTTCGCCAGGACCTCGTCGACGATCGTTGCCAGCGCCCCGGCGTCGGAGACTTGCGCATTGCTCGCAATCAGCCGTTCAAACTCAGCCTTGCCCAGCGCAACGTTCTGCCGACTCCAGAGGTCGGGAAATACCTTCTCCTTGGCGATCTTGTTGGAAATGGTCCCATCCGATATCCGGTTGATCATCCATGCCAGGATCTCGGCACTGACGGGACATCTGTCCAAGTCCAGGCCGCCTTCATTGAGTCGGCTTGCGATCTCGCCATTGATCCAGTTGGCTGCGAGTTTTGGATCTGCCGTTGCGGCCACCTGCTCGAAGAACTCCGCCGTCTCTCGGCTCGAAGCGATCAGACGCGCGTCGTAGTCGGACAGGCCGTGCTCGGTACGCAGGCGCTTGGACATGACCTCCGGCAGTTCCGGCATCGCCTTGCGCAATCGTTCAATTTCGGATTCCGACACCACCAGCGGCAGCAGATCGGGATCGGGAAAATACCGATAGTCGTGCGCGTCCTCCTTGGTGCGCATGGCGCGCGTCTCGCCCCGGTCCGGGTCGAACAGCCGCGTTTCCTGCACCACCGTGCCGCCGTCCTCGAGCAGCTCGATCTGCCGCCGCGCCTCGAAATCGATGGCCTGCTCCATGAAGCGGAAGGAGTTCAGGTTCTTGATCTCGCTGCGCGTGCCGAGCGTCGTGTCGCCCGCCTTGCGCACGGAGACGTTGGCGTCGCAGCGGAACGACCCCTCCTGCATGTTGCCGTCGCACACGCCGATCCAGCGCACCAGGGCGTGTAGCACGCGCGCATAGGCCACCGCCTCCTTCGCCCCGCGCAGGTCGGGCTCGGAGACGATTTCGAGCAGCGGCGTGCCGGCGCGGTTCAGGTCGATGCCGGTCATGCCGTGGTAGTCCTCGTGCAGGGATTTCCCCGCATCCTCCTCGAGGTGCGCGCGCGTCAGGCGCACGATCTTCTCGCCTTCCGGCACGGCGATGCGCAGCTCGCCACCAGCCACGATCGGGATCTCGTACTGGCTGATCTGGTAGCCCTTGGGCAGGTCGGGGTAGAAGTAGTTCTTGCGCGCGAATACCGAGCGCGCATTGACGCGGCCGCCGACGGCGAGCCCGAACCTGACTGCCATCTCCACCGCCGCCGCGTTCACCACCGGCAGGACGCCCGGCAGCGCGATGTCCACCGCTGCGGCCTGCGAGTTGGGCGGCGCGCCGAACGCGGTCGAGGCACCCGAGAACATCTTGCTGCGCGTGCGCAGCTGCGCGTGCGT
>Ga0224510_10002300_pt1 | contig 11623 bp, 8 predicted proteins | sample SF_May12_sed_USG_FD_170161 | JGI IMG/M metagenome (GOLD analysis project Ga0224510, IMG submission 170161) | Sediment microbial communities from San Francisco Bay, California, United States - SF_May12_sed_USGS_4_1 | ecosystem: Environmental > Aquatic > Marine > Sediment | place: USA: California... | reverse complement strand
ACCGATGCCGACGGCAACTACACGTTCACAGACCTCCTCGCCGGCACCTACACCATCACCCAGGACCAACCAACCGGCTACCTCGACGGACAAGACACCGCCGGCAGCACCGGCGGCACCGCCGTCAACCCCGGCGACGAAATCCATACGATCAGCCTCACTGCCGGTGAAGACGCCACCGACTACACCTTCGGCGAGTTCCCCGGCGCGTCGATCTCCGGATCGGTCACCGACGTGAACGACAATCCGATCGCGGGGGTCACCGTCACCCTCACCGGCACCGACGACCTCGGCCCGGTACCCGGGACCGTCGTGACCACGGATGCCAACGGCGACTACACCTTCACCAACCTCCGCCCCGGCACCTACACCATCACCGAAACCCAACCCCCCGGATACGGCGACGAGTCGACGACGGCCGGCACGGCGGGAGGCGACGACACGGTCCAGAACACCGTATCTGGGATCACCGTCGGTACCGGACAGGACGCCACCGGCTACGACTTCGTCGAAGGTTACGGGTCGCTCTCGGGGCACGTGTTCGTCGACGTGGATGGTGACGGCGAGTACGACCCGGGACTCGACCTCCCGCTGGCAGGCGAAACAGTCACACTCACCGGTTCGGACACCACGGGACCAGTGACGCCGGTCGACGCCATCACCGATGCCAACGGCGAATACCTGTTCACAGACCTCCTCGCCGGCGACTACACCATCACCGAAACCCAACCCATCGCATACCCGGATGGGGCAGACAGCCTCGGGCCCGAAGGTGGCACGCTCGGAAACGACGTCCTCTCCGACATCTCACTTGGAGCCGGAGTCGACGCCACCGACTACGACTTCGGAGAAACCCCCGCCGCCTCCATCAGCGGAATGGTCACCGACATCCACGGCAACCCCATCCCCGGCGTCACCATCACCCTCACCGGGACCGACACGTTCGGCAATCCGGTCGCCGCCCAGGTTGCCGTGACCGACGCTTCGGGCAACTACTCCTTCACCAATCTCCCCGCCGGTGACTACGCGGTCACCGAAACCCAACCCCCCGCATATGGCGATGGGCCGGACATCGTCGGGTCCGTGGGCGGAACCCTGGGCAATGACGTCGTCTCCGATATCACCCTCGGGGTCACGACCGCCGCCACGGGATACGATTTTGTTGAGGGGTATGGGTCGATTGGTGGAACGGTCTTCGCCGATCTCGACAATGACGGGATTCAGGACCTGGGCGAGGTGGGTATCGGCGGCGCCGACGTGACCCTCACCGGACTCGACGACCTCGGTCAGGTGATCGACGTCACAGTCCAGACCGACACCAACGGCGACTACCTGTTCGGAGACCTTCTGGCGGGTGACTACACCGTCACCGAGTCCACTCCGGCTGGGTTCTTGGACGGTGTGGACACGGCTGGTTCTTCTGGTGGAGTGGCTGTGAACCCGGGCGACGAAATCAACACCATCGGACTGGCCGCCGGCGAAGACGCCACCGACTACAACTTCGCGGAGATCCCCCTGGCATCGATCTCGGGAACCGTTACCGACGACCACGCCAACCCCATCCCCGGCGTCACCATCACCCTCACCGGAACCGACGACCTCGGAGCGATCACCCCCATCGTCACCACCACCAACGCCTCCGGTGACTACACCTTCACAGGCCTCCGCCCCGGTGACTACACCGTCACCGAAACCCAACCCAACGGATACGGAGACGGACCCGACTCGATCGGATCCGAAGGCGGAACCCTCGGCAACGACGTCGTCTCCAACATCGGCATCGGCGTCGGTGTCGACGCCACCGACTACGACTTCACCGAAACCACCGGATCCATCACAGGAACCGTCACCGAAACAGACGGCACCCCCATCCCCGGCGTCGAACTCACCCTCACCGACAACCTCGGCACCCCCCTCGCCACCACCACCACCGACCCAACCGGCACCTACACCTTCGAAAACCTCACCGCCGGGAACTACACGATCACCGAAACCCAACCCACCCTCTTCGGCGACGGAACCGACACCCCAGGCACCGCAGGCGGCACCGCCATCAACCCCGGCGACGAAATCAACACCATCAACCTCACCGCCGGCGAAAACGCCACCAACTACGACTTCACCGAAACCCGCGGATCACTCTCCGGTCACGTCTTCATCGACACCAACAACAACGGCACCTACCAACCCGGCACCGACATCCCCATCCCCAACGCCGAACTCACCCTCACCGGAACCGACGCCCTGGGCAACCCCATCACCCCAGTCGTGACCACCACCGACACCAACGGCGAATACACCTTCACCAACCTCCTCGCCGGTGACTACACCATCACCGAAACCCAACCAGACGGATACATCGACGGACAAGACACCGCCGGCACCACCGGAGGAACCGCCGGCAACGACACCATCACCACCATCGGACTCGACGGCGGCGAAAACGCCACCAACTACGACTTCGGCGAACTCCCCGCCGCCGGCATCACAGGCAACGTCACCGACGAACACGGAAACCCCATCCCCAACGTCGAACTCACCCTCACCGGAACCGACAACCTCGGCAACCCCACCACCCCCATCACCGTCACCACCGACACCAACGGCGACTACACCTTCTCCGGACTCCTCCCCGGCACCTACACCATCACCCAAACCCAACCAGACGGATACGCCAGCATCGCCACCCTCGCCGGCACCAACGGCGGCAACACCACCACCCAAAACACCATCACCAACATCCCCCTCCAAGCCACCGACACCACCACCGGCTACGACTTCATCGAAGGCTACGCCACCATCACAGGCCACGTTTTCCTGGACGTGGATGGTGACGGCGAGTACGACCCGGGACTCGATCTCCCGCTGGCAGGCGAAACAGTCACACTCACCGGCACCGACCCCAACGGCGCCATCACCCCCGTCGACGCCATCACCGATGCCAACGGCGAATACCTGTTCACAGACCTCCTCGCCGGCGACTACACCATCACCGAAACCCAACCCATCGCATACCCGGATGGGGCAGACAGCCTCGGGTCCGAAGGTGGCACGCTCGGAAACGACGTCCTCTCCGACATCTCACTTGGAGCCGGAGTCGACGCCACCGACTACGACTTCGGGGAGACCCCCATCGGTTCGATCTCGGGAACGGTCACCGACGAGCATGGCGACCCCATCCCCGGCGTCACCATCACCCTCACCGGAACCGACGCTCTGGGCGATCCGGTCGCCGCCCAGGTTGCCGTGACCGACGCCAACGGCGACTACACCTTCACAAACCTCGCGCCCGGCACCTACACCATCACCCAAACCCAACCAGACGGATACGGCGATGTGGCGACGATGGTGGGTAGCGCCGGCGGCACCGTCACCGGGCAGGATGTGGTCAGCGACATCGCCCTCTCCTCCAACGAGGCCGCCACCGGCTACGACTTCATCGAAGGCTACGCCACCATCTCAGGGACCGTCTACGAAGACCTCAACAACAACGGCACCCAAGACCCCGGAGAAACCGGAATCGACGGCGCCACCGTCCGCCTCAACGGCACCGACCCCAACGGCGCCATCACCGAAATCGTGACCGTCACCACCGCCGACGGCAACTACACGTTCACAGACCTCCTCGCCGGCACCTACACCATCACCCAGGACCAACCAACCGGCTACCTCGACGGCACCGACACCGCCGGCAGCACCGGCGGCACCGCCGTCAACCCCGGCGACGAAATCCATACGATCAGCCTCACTGCCGGTGAAGACGCCACCAACTACGACTTCGGCGAACTACCCGCCGCCTCCATCAGCGGAACGGTCACCGACGAACATGGCAACCCCATCCCCGGCGTCACCATCACCCTCACCGGAACCGACGACCTCGGCGCCATCACCCCCATCGTCACCACCACCGATGCCAACGGCGACTACACCTTCACAGGCCTCCGCCCCGGCACCTACACCATCACCCAAACCCAACCCCCCGGATACGGCGACGGTTTCCAGGTGTCCCCCACCGGTGACGTGTCCGGCGCCAACACGATCGGAACGGTTGTCGTCGGACCCGGGCAGTCGAGACCGAACAACGACTTCGTCGACACCTACGCCACCATCGCCGGGACCGTGTACGTCGACCTCAACAACAACGGTGTCCGCAACAACGGCGAACCCGGGATCGGTGGTGTCACGGTCCGCCTCAACGGCACCGACCCCAATGGCGTGATCACCGAGATGGTGGCGATCACCGCCGCCGACGGTTCCTACCAATTCATCGACCTTCTCGCCGGCTCCTACGTCGTGACCGAGGAGACACCGGCCACATACAGCGACGGCAAGGACCGCTCCGGGAGCGAAGGTGGTGTCGCCGTGAACCCCGGTGACGAGATCAACACCATCGCGCTCGGTGGCGGAGTCGACGCCACGGGCTACGACTTCGGCGAACTCGGCACCGTCCTGTCCGGCACGGTGTTCGTGGACGACGACCGGGACGGCACGATCGACCCGGATGAGGACACACGGGTCGAAGGCGTGGTCGTGATCCTCCTCGACGACGATGGCAACGAGGTTGCACGCACGATCACAGGTCCCGACGGGATGTACGTCTTCGAAGACCTGGAAGCCGGCGACTACACGGTCGTCCAGGAACAGCCCGACGGGTTTGGGACCACGACGGTGAACACGATCGAGGTCACCGTGCCGGTCGGGGGGATTTCCCAGGTCGACTTCGGCGAAGACCTCGGCTCGATCGGCAACTTGGTGTTCCTCGACGTCGATGGCGATGGCATCCACGATCCCGGCGAACCGGGCGTGGGTGGTGTCATCGTCAACCTGTACGACGACGACGGCAATCTCATCGCCACCACCACGACCGGCGATGACGGCTCCTACCTCTTCGAACACCTCCCAACAGGAGCCTATGTGCTCGAGTTCATTCCACCCGATGGCCTCGCCCTCACCGTCGACGGCGCAGGTTCCGATGTTTCGGACTCCGACCCCGACTGGATCACAGGTATCACCCGGGTCGTCACAATCGGCGTCGATGAAGAAACCGGCCTCTCCGACAATATCGACATCATCGACGCCGGCGTCGTCGATGATGTCATCGACCTCCAGATCGAGGGCACGGTTTCGGACACCACGGTCGAGGTAGGCGACGAACTCGAGTACGTGTTCGAGGTCACCAACAACTCCGATATCCCGGTCAAGGACGGCGCAAGGGTCTTGATCACCTTCCCACCGACGGTCAAGCCGATCTCGGTCGACGCTCCGGGATGGGAAGCCACGATCGATGGCCAGACGGTGACCCTCGTCTGGGTAGGTGTGCTCATGCCGGGTGAAGAGCTCCCGCCGATCTCGGTGCTGACCGAGGTCGTGTCCGCCGACGGTTCGCTCGAAGTGGTTGCGGTGGTGGGCACCATCAACGACCTCGACGAGACCACGTTCGACAACAACGAGACGGACCTTGTGGTGACTATCACGACGAGCGACACTCCCCTTCCCTTCACGGGTTTCGAGACGGGACTACTGCTGCAGATGGCGGCCGTCCTGATCACGTTGGGTACGACACTCGTTTTGGTCACCAGGCGGCGCCGTGACGCCGACACCTGATCGCCCTGAGCTCGCCGCCGCCGCCTGATAGCCTCTCGCCTATGTCGACCGAACAACCCTCCCGGTGGCTGGATCGGGCTGCTTCCAAGGCCTGGCGCATCATCGTGGTCCTCGCCTTGGTCTATGCGGCGTTTCGGGCGCTCGGGGTGGTGAAGGTTGTCGCGTTGCCGGTCGTCCTCGCCCTGTTCCCGGCATCCGTGCTGGCACCCATCGTGGGCTACTTGAAACGCCGCGGCTGGTCGCCGATTCTCGCCACCTGGGGCTCCCTCTTGGCGATCGTGCCCATCGTTTGGCTCGTGGTGCGCCTGGCGGTTCCGTCGTTCGTCCAGGGCATCGAGCCCCTCGTCGAGAGCGTGACCGCGGGCGTTCGATCGCTGAACGAGTGGCTTGCCGATGGGCCTCTCAATCTCTCGGAAGCCGACCTCGACGGATACATCGAATCGGCGATCGAATCGGCCAAAGAGAACGCCGGAACCATCGGAGAACAGATCCTCGGGGGAGCGCACACGGTCTTCGAGATCGTGACCGGTGTAATTCTCGGAATGCTCACGACGTTCTTCTTCCTCAAGGACGGCGACCGGGCGTACGCCGGCGTGCTCGCCCGGGTTCGCAACCCCGATCGTGCACAGCAGGGTTATGAAGCGGCGTGGCGCACACTGTCCTCCTACGTTCGAGGACTCGCGCTCGTCGGTCTCATAGATGCCGTGTTCATCGGCATCGGACTGGCCATCGTGGGGGCGCCGCTGGTGTTCCCGATCATGATCCTCGTCTTCATGGGCGGGTTCTTCCCCGTGATCGGAGCCTTCCTGTCGGGAACGGTGGCCGTGGCGGTGGCAGCTGCAAATGGGGGACTCGGCGACGGGCTGATCGTCTTGGCGGTCGTGATCGGAGTCCAGCAGTTCGAAGGCCACATCCTCTACCCGATCGTCTTCCGAAAAGCACTCTCTCTTCACCCGCTGGTGATCATCCTCGCCTTGGCTGTCGGCGGACTCGCGTTCGGGATCATCGGGGCTTTTCTGGCTGTTCCGATCACGGCGATGGCAGTGGCGGTCCATCAGGCCACAGCGAAGAACCCCGACACCTCGATCGTTGCATTGCTCACCTCGAGGCCGTACGAGGAGGAACCCTCGGAGATCGTGGAGAAGATCTCCCACGAGCTCGACGAACTCGAGGATCGGATCGAGGACCGCCTCGACGGCGGTCCGGACATCGATCTACGCTGACCTGCCTCTCGGAAAGGACGACGGCTTGACGAAGCGAATCCGGGTGGCGATTCAGATCCATCCCCAACATGCCGACTATGCGGCCATCCGCAGGACGCTGCGCACGGCGGAGGAGATGGGAGTCGACGCCGCCTACAACTGGGACCACTTCTTCCCACTGTACGGCGGCGCAGATGGGAAACACTTCGAGGCCTGGACCATGCTGGGAGCGTGGGCGGAGCAGACCACGTCCATCGAGATCGGATGCCTGGTCACATGCAACTCGTATCGCAATCCGGACCTCCTCGCCGACATGGCGCGTACGGTCGATCACATCTCGGGCGGCCGGCTGGTCTTCGGGATCGGGTCGGGGTGGTTCAAACGTGACTACGACGAGTACGGATACGAATTCGGCACAGCAGGCAGCCGTCTGGATGCTCTCGCCATGACACTCCCCAGGATTCGTGCTCGCTGGGACCGGCTCAACCCGGCGCCGACGCGATCCATCCCCATTCTCATCGGCGGAACCGGACCCAAGAAGACCATGCGGATGGTCGCCGAGCACGCTTCCACCTGGCACGCACTGTTTCCCGACGACCCGGCAGAGTTGCAGCCGGCCATCGATGCATTGACCCGCTGGTGCGCAGAGATCGACCGCGACCCCCACGACGTCGAATGGTCACTGGGTCTTGAGCCCGACAATCACTCCAGGGTGCTCGCCTCTCAGGCGGAGCGCTACGTGGAAATGGGGTTCACCCAGTTCACCTTCGGCACCACGGGGCCCGACTACAGCCTTGATGGGCTCCAAGCCTGGCTCGATTGGAGAAACACTCTGAACGGCTGACCCCGTTCAAGACGGCTGCGCCGCCACCTTCTCGTACTTTTCCAGAGCACTGCGGTGGCCCTTGGCCCCGGAACCGAACGCACCGCCGGTCCGCACATCGTTCACGGTGTCCTCGAGCCGTTCGAGCAGTCCATGGACGTCGTCGAGCGGGCCGGCGGAACTCACCTGCTCCACCGCTTCGAGCACTCGCCCAAACTGTTCCCTGAACTGCGCGAATTCCGCCTCGACTTCCCGTCGTGCCTTTTCGATCGCCGATTCGCTCATGGTGCACAGACTACCTCGGCGCCCCTCCGCATCGCCGCCTCGGCCGTCGGTGACCCCAATAACCACGCCCCTGGCTCTCTCCGACACGCGATCGTGGGGGGTTTCCGACGGTGGCATGTGAGGACGGCAGCAATCCCACCGACTACGGCGTGTGGTCCACAGAGCGTGCGGCTGCCGACGCCGCCTTCGGATACTTCGGGCGCTTGTGGACGTGGGCATCGAGCCCGTGCGCCCAGTGGCCGCTGGTCGACACGGACCGGTATGTCGGCCCCTATACCAACGAGACCGCCAACCCCGTGTTGGTGATCGGAAACCTGTACGACCCGGCAACCAGGTACCAGGGAGCACAGATCGTTCGTGGGCTCCTGCCGAATTCGGCGTGGCTGACGCTCGACATGCCGGGTCACACGTCGCTCGGGATCAGCGGGTGCACAGGGTTCCTGACCGGTCAGCACCTGTTGGATCCGGCGTTTGCGGGTGCGCTCGATGGCGCATTCTGTCCGGCCGAGTTCAATCCGTTCGAGCTGGCCGGTGCCGCGGAGGCCGGCGGCGGGCTGCAACCAGCGATGCGGTCGTCGCTGATGTCCGACATCGCCTTCTATCCGTCGCGGTGAAGACCTTGGTCGGGGGTGGGTCAGACCCTCCCCCCGACCGATCACCGTTCACAGCGAAGGGTGATGCGCCCTTTTGCCGTGTCGAATGCCACCTGTTCCCCGTGGCCGGCGTCGTGTTCACGCCAGATCACCTTTGGGTGGTCGATGAGAACACGAATGCGACCAAGGTCGTCCTCCAACAGGATCTCGACCAGGTCGTCGAAGGGCGCGTAGTCGGCTGCGCGGAGCCGGCACCCACTGACGGGCCGAGGGAGAACGGTGGTCGGCTCGACCTCGACCGGGCCCCGCATGCAGAGCCCGTCCAACACTTCGAGCCACTCCGACTGATGTAGTCGATCCACGGGCGTCCCTCCGGGGTTGCCTGATGGGACTATCGGCCCGTTTTCTCACTCGCTTGACCGATTGTCGGATCGTGAAGTCTGACCTCTCATCCCGCAATGTGTCGCCCCCCTCCAGATCAATCGGAGGCGGGTCGGAGTGACTTCCGAACTTCCACGCACACAGCAGCTCGGCAAGCTGTCAAGCCATGGTGCGTAGGCGCGATTGGCTCGGGGCTCACCCACCCCGGCGGGCCGGCGAGAGGATCGAGATCACCATCGGTCGCACATCTCGATCACGTGCCGCAGATCGATGACGCCGCGAGTCGCCGCTTCGTACCTTCCGGCGATCCACCTTCGGATGGGAGGGAGCGGTCGCCCGCTCCCTCCCATCGGACTCACGGTGCGGTCACTGCCATCGTCACCGGGACGTACAGCCCCCCCAGAGGATCGTCGGTGAGGATCACCAGCGTCGCCTGGTACGTGTCGGCACTCAGCCCCGCTGCGTCCAACGTCACCACCAGCGTTTGGGACCCGCCCTCGGGCACGAATCCCTCCGCCGGTTCGGTCGAAAGCCACATGACGTCAGTGAACGGCTCGAAGTCGACCGCATGTGGAACGCCGTTCGACAGGATGATCCCGGCGTCCTCACCGAAAAGCCACCCGAACTCCACTGGTTGGGTCAACGCCAGCACCCGGCCTGCGCCGAGTTGGTACTCGACCAGCGTCGCGTCCCCGCCCGGCGTCGTCGTCACAACCGTCCCACCGAGGAAACCCGACAGGGTCGCGTGACTGGCGTAGCCACCGAAGAACGGCGACGGGAGCCCGGCCGCAACCGGATGATCAGGTGCCGTGACGTCGTTCGACTCCCACAAATCGGGCCCGGACACCGCGCCACCGCCAGGAAGCGGGAACCCATCGGGTTCGCCGCCGTTCCAACCCCACCCTGCCATGCCGAGCCACAGGTATCCGCCTCCGGTCACGTAGGACTCGAGAGCGACAAGCTCGGATTCGAAGGTGGCGTAGAAGCCGCACATCGAAACTACGTGTGTCTAGCGGTCCGGGCCGTCCGGCTCTTCCCTCAATGGCCTGGCCGGCGCGACGATGCGACTGAGTGGATTAGTCCGCAGCCGTGAGGTGGAAGGACTGGTTCGCCTCGGAGGCCGAGTCGGAGGGACTGATGCGTCGGTTCGCCTTCGTTGGATTGGTGGTGTTGGTGGTGGCGGGGTGCACCCCCACCTCGCAGCCGGCCACGACCACGGCAACCTCGATCGTGACATCGGTGCCGTCCTCCACCAGCCTGAGCCCGTCGACCAGCTCAACCGTCCCGCTGCCGCCGTCGTCGACGACAGCAACGACGGCAAGCACGTCGACAGCGCCATCCGACACGACCGCAGCCGACACCACCCCACCCGCACTCGAGGTGACCGACCCCGCGTCGAGGGCGATCGTCACCGAATCCCACTACCGGTTCGTCGGAACAACCGAACCGGGTGCATCGGTGGTGGCAGCGGGTCGCTATCCGGCAGAGGTCGACGCCGCCGGCAACTGGTCGATCGTTCTCATTCTCAACCCGGGGGGAAACGTCGCCACCTTTGTCGCCACCGACCCCGCTGGGAACACTCGCGAGGTACGGGTCCCGGTCTACCTGCAGGCCTGCCTGGGAGTACCCGAAATCGCAATGCCCGAGGTGGTGTCGAGCACCACCACCCTCACCGCCGACCTCGACGGCGACGGCGACGGCGACACCATCACGACCTACCTCGCCCAAGACCGGTGGCGGCTCCACCTGGAACTGGCCTACGGGTGGGAGACCGATACCGACATCACACCCTACGTCTCCGATCCCCGCCTGGTCACCACGGCCACGACGCCATCGCCGATCCGGACCGTGAATCTCGGACTGCCTACCGTGCTCGTCGAACTCGGCGACAACCTGGTCGGCTATTCATATGGGTTCGTGGCGCTGACCGATTGCACCCTCCAAACGGTGCTCGGCCCGGATCGAGCCATGCCCGAGATTTGGGAGGGTATCGGGATACACCACTCGGAGTTCTTCCGCTGCGAAGCGGGAGCGGTCACCCAAGTCCAGATGGGACGCAATGAAACCTGGATCGGGATCACCGAAACACGTCACCCATTCTCGACCGGCTCGGCGACCTTCGGTACCCCCACCGTCACCGAGGAAAAGGTGGACGCACCGCCCATCCCCACCGACGGCTCGGAGGACGCCGCCTGGACCGACGAAGTCACCCGACGCCGCACCTCCGCCTGCCGACCGTGGTGATCCCCCATCGTCGATTGTCGCCGGGTCGGTTACGACGCCCATCTTCTTGACAGCGACGGCCCGGCACCAGCTGACGACCGCCGAACAACGGCTGGCCCAGTTATCGGTCCATCCGGTGAGCCGTCCTGGGCAGTTATACCCGTAGGTGTGGATCCACTGTCGGAGTTTCCGGGCATTGTGATCGGCTCGATCTTGCAGTTGGCGGCGGCGTCATGGTCGTAGTCCACCGCCGCGGTGGCACCAGCCGGGATCACGAGCAAGTCGGGGTCCAGTCTGAACCGTCCCGCCGCTTCGCCACGCCGCGGACCACTTGGCCGTAGCCTGGAAGATCGTGACCAACCGGACGGGTACCGACCGCCGGGGTTTGCACCAGAGCGGACGTTGAAGCCGAAGGGACAACCCGGCAAGAACAGACCCCCAGCGGCTGCCAGGGATTCCGAGAGTGGAGCTGAGGGGATTTGAACCCCTGACCTCTTGCATGCCATGGGGAG
>Ga0224510_10002296_pt1 | contig 11632 bp, 11 predicted proteins | sample SF_May12_sed_USG_FD_170161 | JGI IMG/M metagenome (GOLD analysis project Ga0224510, IMG submission 170161) | Sediment microbial communities from San Francisco Bay, California, United States - SF_May12_sed_USGS_4_1 | ecosystem: Environmental > Aquatic > Marine > Sediment | place: USA: California... | reverse complement strand
CAAGACACTTGTGGAACGACTTGAGAAGGTGTCGTCCGTTCTGCTGCAGGACGACAAGCATCTGACGGAGATCATGACTGCCCTGTCCTTTCAAGACTTAGTCGCGCAGCGAGTGAAGAAACTTGTGACGATTCTCGATGAAGTCCAAGGCAAGCTGGTGGAACTCGTCGTCATCTTCGGACTCCAGCAGAGTGGCAATGGGTCGACCGCCTCCGGAACCGCAGGCGACCTGCTCAAACAACTCGAGGCATCGAACACGACCGCCATGAAACAACAGGTCGCCGACGATATCCTGGCTCAGTTCGGATTCAAATGAGGCGCTTGCATCATGGATATTGCAACCATACTCGGGCTGGTGCTGGCGTTGGGCTCCATTATCGGAGGCCAAATACTGGAGGGTGGGCACATCGGCTCGATTATGCAGCTCACGGCCTTCATCATCGTGATGGGCGGGACGTTCGGAGCGATTTGTGTGCAGAATCCGCTGTCGGTGGTCATGAAGGCGTTCAGTTCCCTGTCTCTGGCGATCGCAGGCCCCCATATCGACAATAAGGGAACCATCAAGTTGATCCTGGATCTTGCAAACGTCTCGCGGAAACAGGGGCTGTTGGCCCTCGAGGGAAAATTGAAAGACATCAAAGATCCCTTCATGAAAAAGGGAATCCAGCTCATCGTCGATGGAACCGATCCGAAAGCCGTGCACGAGATCCTTGAGATTGAGGTGGAACACCATGAGGAGCAAGGCGTCCATGCGGCCAAGGTCTGGGAAGCCGCGGGTGGGTACGCACCGACCGTCGGCATTATCGGCGCGGTGCTCGGGCTGATTCACGTGATGGAGAATCTGGCCGATCCCTCAAAACTGGGTGGCGGTATTGCGGTGGCGTTCGTCGCTACGGTCTACGGCGTGGGAGCAGCCAACCTCTTTTTTCTACCACTCGCCAATAAAATTAAGTTCAAGTTGAAGGAGGAAGCCGGGTCACGCAACGTCATCATCATGGGGCTTGTCGGACTTGCCCAGGGTGAAAACCCCAGATTACTCCAGGAGAAGTTGGAAAGCTTTCTTCCCCACAGCGAACGCACGAAGGAAGCGAAAAAATGATGTCGTTCGTGAAGCCGGCTTCGACTCAGCGAGGCGAGCGACTCTCGTATCTCGTGGACGCCATGAAGAGGGCTGACTCACACCCTTCACCTTTCACGGTCGTCAATGGCGAAGCGTAAACACGAAGAGCATGAAAATCACGAGCGGTGGTTGGTTTCCTATGCCGACTTTATTACGTTGCTGTTTGCGTTTTTCGTCGTGATGTACTCGATCTCGTCCGTCAATGTGGGGCGGTATCGGACCGTCAGCGAATCGATCAAGGCGGCGCTGAATCCACTCTCCAACCATTCTTCTGGCGAGAACCGGATCATCAACATCGGTGAGGCCAAATCGGTTCAGCAGGGACAAAATCCATCCGATGCCAAGCAGGCCGTCCTCCGACGTATCCATCAGCAGATCCAGGTTATCAGGGACAAGCAAGTGAAGGACTTGGTAGCGCTCGTCACTGTCGTCCAGAAAATCAATGGAGATATTGTGATTAGGATTCCCGACAGACTGCTGTTCAATAGCGGTGAAGGGACGGTTCGAGCTGAAGCGCTGCCGTTTCTCGAAGGATTGGGCGGTGTCATCCTGGAATTGAACCGCCATACGCGTGTCGAAGGCCATACCGATAACGTCCCGATCAGGACGGCGCTGTTTCCGTCCAATTGGGAATTGTCCTCGACACGGGCGGTGATGGTGGTGCGGGTGCTGTCGGAGCTCTACGGAGTACCGGCGGATCACCTGGCGGCCGTCGGGCATGCCGACACCAGGCCCATCACGGCCAATGCGGATGCGGAACAGAGGGCCAAGAACCGTCGAGTCGAGGTCGTGATTCTTGAACAGGCTCCGCTCGCCCCTCTTATGCAGACAGAGAACGATACGGATGTGTTCGGACGATCGACTGACGATGGGCCGTTGAACGCGTCGCAGTTTGTTCCGGAACTATCTGGAGAGGGACGAGCGCCGACACCGTAGGTGGGGTACGCGTGTTATGCGGTCGGCACTCAAGTCTTGACCTCAGCAGCCGACAATAGGATTCAGTACCTTCAGTCAGGAAGGGGCTTGCGCTATGGCCACGGAATCATCATCCCCGCAACCATCTCAAGCGGATAATCAGAACCCCAGGCATCTTGCTCCGAAAGGGGATATCACTATTTTCGAAGCAGGTGAATTCAAAGACTCGCTGACGAAGTTGTTCACAAACGATGGGCTGGTGTCATTAGACCTCAGCGCTGTCGCCAGAGTCGATACGGCGGCGATTCAACTGCTGCTGGCCGCTAAAAAGCAGAACCGAATGTTCGTGTCAGGGATCTCCGAAGACTTGCAGTCAAGATTACATCGGCTCGGATTTGCCGGGTCACTCAGCGAATGACGGCCGTTGCGAACGAGGCTGAAGAACCGTTGTCCGGCGGTGCGGACAGAGGCGCCATCTGCAAGGAGCTTTCCTGAAGGCGATACGCTACGGGGTCGGGAAGACCGCCACGAGCGGAGCGAGAACAAGACGATGAATTCATCGAAAGTGCCCGGCGAAAGCATCAGAGAGGCGGCGGCCGTCGGGGATGTGGAGCGTGAGGCCCATCGACGAGCCTGGGAAAGTTTTGGGAACGATGCCGTGCAGATCATCCCGATTCTCAAGGCGCAGATGGCGGCCGTGACACAAGAAACCGAGCGAGCGGCGATGGAGCTGATGGGCTATCTTCAAGTCCTGGCCTCTTCCAGCGCGGCCATCACTGCCACAGATAAAGCGGCCAGTTTGTCGAAGGTGGTGATGGCGATGCAGTTTCAGGACATTACGCGGCAGAAGTTGGAGCATGTCGGGTCGGCGCTGGACCAACTCCGACAGCACGTGCAGGTGTTGTTGGAAGGGCCTGAGAATCCAAAGGCACAACAAGAGATCGCGGCACTGCAGCGGATGGAGCGCAGCTATACGATGGATGCCGAACGCCGCCTGCATGAGGCGGGGGGCATATCTGATTACTTCGAGCCCGTACCCATAGACATCGAGCCATCCAAGAACGAGACGGATGCCGTGACGCTGTTCTAGAACGAGGCCTACTGAAGCCGGAGGAGCAATATGAGCAAGACAGCCTTGGTCGTCGATGATTCACGCACCATGCGGCAAATGGTCGTATTCACCCTCACGAACGCCGGGTTTACCGTGATCGAAGCGGAAGATGGGAAAGACGCGGTGAGGAAAGTCGAGGCTGGCACCAAGCTGGATATCGTCGTGACGGATCTCAATATGCCGGAAATGGACGGGATCACCTTGATCAAGGAACTGCGGCGGTTGACCGCCTACAAATTCACGCCGATTCTCATGCTGACGACGGAGTCGGCGCTGGAAAAAAAGAAAGAGGGCAAAGAAGCCGGCGCAACGGGATGGATCGTCAAGCCGTTCAATCCGGACGTCTTGCTGAAAACTATCGCTAAAGTGCTGCCGGCATAGCGTTTTAACCACGGGGAATGTTTTGAGTTGCTAGTTTTATGTTGCAAGTTGAGGAAAGCGGCCATCCGATAACATAGAGCTCGAAACCCGAAACGTGAAGCCTGCCAGCGGACGACGAGGTTCAATATGAGTAACGATTTTACACAATTTCAAGACGCCTTTTTTGAGGAGGCCGCGGAGCATCTGGCCGTTGTCGAGGAAGGATTGTTGGAACTGGAACAGCATCCAGAGGATCGGGACCTCCACAACAAGATCTTTCGTTCGGCCCATTCGATCAAAGGCGCGAGCGGCATGTTCGGCTTCAACGCGGTTACGCAATTTACGCACAAGATGGAGACGCTGCTCGATTTGCTGAGAAACGGGCAAAAGGCCGTCTCGCCGTATATCGCCGATCTGTTGCTCAAGTCCACCGACTGTCTCAAGACATTGATCGATGCCGCGAAGACTGGCGCGCCCGTAGACGATGAGACGGTTCAGCGGCTCACGACCGAACTGGCGACGGCTTGCTCGTCGGAGGTGTCGTCTTCGCCCCAAGTGGCCGAATCCGTCAAGGTGGCGTCTGCGGAGCAAGCCGACCATGGGCATGAGTACACGATCAATTGGACTCCGCCGGAATGGCTGTTCCAGCGAGGCCTCGACCCCCTGCAGATCTTGAAAGAGCTCGGGAACATTGGAACCCTCTTACAGGTCACGATTGATACTTCACGGTTGCCGGACCTGGCCGAGATGGACCCGGAGAAGTGCTACTTGTCCTGGAAGATGCAACTCAAGACCGGCAAGGACCGGAAGGCGGTCGAGGCGGTGTTCGAATTCGTCCGTGAGGACGGCGTCCTAACGATTGAAGAGGTAAGGGATAAGGCGTCAGGGGCACAGGGCGAGGGGCACCGTCCGTCTGCGCCACCTCACGCCGCACCCCTCACGCCTAACGGCATTGAGAATGAGCTTAAGCCCCTGGGAGAGATTCTGGTCGAAAGCGGCGTCGTCTCGCGTGAAACGCTGGATGGGGCATTGGCGCAGCAAAAGCGGGTCGGCGAGATCTTGATCGAGCAACATGCCGCCAGCCCTCAGCAAGTCGAACAGGCACTCCAGAAACAGCGGGCGCTGGAGGCGGCGGCGCACTCGAAGAAAACCGATACCGCCTCGATTCGCGTGGACACCGATAAAATCGACAAGCTGATCAATCTCGTGGGTGAGCTGGTAATTACCCAGTCGATGCTGAGCGATCTCGGCGCCCGCTTCGAGATGGGCCAGATGCCGGTGCTGCTGGAACGGATGGCTCAATTGGAACGTAATACGCGCGAGATTCAGGAACGGGTGATGAGCATCCGCATGCTGCCGATCGGCACCGCGTTCAGCCGGTTTCCCAGGCTGGTCCGCGATTTATCCGCCAAAGCGGGGAAGAAAATCCAGCTCGTCTTATCCGGTGAGGAAACCGAACTCGACAAGACCGTCATTGAATCCATCGCCGATCCCTTAACGCATCTCGTTAGGAATTCCGCCGATCACGGGTTGGAGACGCCGGAAATGCGTCTTGACGATAACAAACCTGAAGTCGGGACCATCCGGCTCAATGCCTTTCATGAGGGCGGTAACATTTGTATCACGGTTGAGGACGATGGGCGCGGATTGGACCGGGAGAAAATCCTGGCGAAGGGCGCCAAGCACGGCTTGATAGCCGAAAATGAAAAACTGACGGACGACCAGATCTGGTCGATGATATTCAAGCCTGGATTTTCGACAGCGGACAAGATTACCGACATTTCCGGCCGTGGCGTGGGCATGGACGTCGTGAAGCGGAACATCGAGAACCTGGGCGGGACGATTAGCATCAAGACGGAGAAGGGGAAAGGAACTCGCTTCACCCTCAAGCTGCCACTCACGCTCGCCATTATCGAAGGCATGACGGTTCGTGTCGGACGAGAGACCTATATCGTACCGTTGCTGTCGATTTTGGAATCCCTGCAGCCGAGGCCGGAGTCGGTCAAAACCGTCATTGGGAAAGGCGAACTGATCAACGTGCGCGACACCTATTTGCCGATCGTGCGTTTATACGAGGTGTTTTCTCTGCAGCCTGAGCACACCGATCCGACCAAAGGAATTCTTCTGATTCTGGAGACGGAGGGGGAGCGTGCGGTGGTCATGGTGGATGAAATCCTCGGCCAGCAGCAGGTCGTCATCAAGAGTATGGAGCAGAATTTCCGAAAGGTGGAAGGCATCGCCGGCGCGACGATCTTGGGAGACGGGACGGTCGGATTCATCTTAGACGTCCGAGGCCTGCTGGAAATCGCTTGCCGGGAGGCGCCGTTGGTGGCGTGAGACCGTCATGACACAGGTCACGCCGTAGAAGTTCAGAGTGTGTGGTGGAGAGCAGAAACCCGAATGGTGAACGACAAGCGATGCCAGACGCGGGATAAGGGAGGACCCTATGGCTGCAGCACAGCCTGAGACAGCGATGAAAGGTCTTCATCGGCTGAGTGAGTCAGCGATGGGCGGGAGCCAGTTCTTGACGTTCAATCTGGGCGAAGAATTATACGGCGTGGACATCCTGCGTGTGCAGGAGATCAAGGGCTATACGGCTGTGACCAAGATTCCCAATACCCCTTCATATATCAAGGGGGTGCTGAATCTGCGTGGCACCATTGTCCCGATTGTCGAATTGCGCACCAAGTTCGGGATGCCGACGATTGAGTACACCATGTTTACGGTCATCATCGTGGTTGTCGTCAAAGAGAAAGTCATGGGCTTGGTTGTCGATGCGGTATCCGACGTGCTGGATATAGACAAGAAAGACGTTCAAGCACCGCCCAATTTCGGTGCCAGAATCAACGTGAGCTTTATGAACGGCATCGGGAAATCCGGGGACAAGCTGGTGACACTGCTGGATATCGATGGCATGTTGTCCGGTGAGGATTTGCAGGGGGGAGCCGAAGCTGCGGCCTAAGAGGGATTAATAGCGATTGGGTTTGTGCCAAGGTCATGTCATTCGATAGCGGCGTGGTTGGATGATACAAACGGTTAGACCTATACGGATGGGCTCTTGCACGATCAGAGAAGGCTCAGCCGGGGTTCGTGGTAGGGAGGACATATGCTGAACAGGTTCAAGAATCTTAACATCAGACTGAAAATGCTCAGTGGCATCACGGTCGTCGGCGTCTTAATGCTGACTATCGGAGGCATGTCGATGGTGGGCATGAATCGGCTGAATGCGAACGCGGAGTTTATCTATAAGACGAACTTGCATGGAGTCACGATTATGAGTGACCTGCGCGCGCAGATGCTGCGCAGGAGCAACCTCGTCGTATGGCACATCCTGGCCACTGATTCAGCCAGGATGGCTGAGCTGGAGCAAGGCATTATCGAGCTGGACAAGGAAATAGAGAGGCAGTTGGAGAAGTACGTTCCGCTCATCGCCACGGAAGAGGAGAGGAAGATCTTTGAATCATTCAAGGCCGGGGTCCCAGAGTATATGGAAATCCGCAAGAAAATGTTGCAGCTCAGCAAGAATCACAGCAAGGACGCTGCGGCAGAGATGCAGAAAGCCGATCTGACCGAGAAAGTCAAGGTGCTCAATAGCGCGGTCGAATGGTTGGTCAAGGAAAACAGTAGACAGGCGGAAGAAAGTTACAACACCGGCCACGATTTGAATGTGACCTTGAATTGGCTGATGGTCCTGACCATCCTCGCCGCGGCAGGTATCGGTGGGTTTGCCATGTGGTTCATCTCCAAGTTGATCGTCGAGAATCTGTCCAATGTGCTGGCGGCAGCGGAGCAACTTCAAAACGGCAATCTGACCCATCGATCACAGGTCAGGTCTCTGGACGAAATCGGGAAGCTGGCGGTGGCGTTCAACAAGATGGCCGAGACGATGCAGGGCAAAGTCGAACAGGAGCAAAGGAGCGCGTCAGAGATGAAGGGGATTACGGGCGCGCTGAACCGTGCCCAGGCGGTAATCGAATTCAGTCTGGACGGGATGGTGCTCACGGCGAACGAAAATTTCCTCAACGCTCTCGGCTACTCGTTGGCGGAGATCAAAGGGCAGCACCATCGGATGTTTTGCGAGGCATCGTACACGAACAGTGGTGAGTATATGGCGTTTTGGCAGCGCCTGAACCGGGGCGAGTATGATGCGGGGGTGTATCGGCGAGTGGGCAAGGGGGGCAAGGAGGTTTGGATTCAGGCCTCGTACAACCCGATTCTGGATGCCGCCGGCAAGGTGTACAAAGTCGTCAAGTTCGCCACGGACGTGACGGGTCAGAAATTGGCGCAGAACGAAGTGGAAAAACTTATCAAGACCGCCGCGGCTGGCGATTTATCCAAGCGAATCGACATCACGCAATTCGAGGGGGCGGCCAAGGAGCTGACGGCCAGCGTCAATCAGTTGCTCGATGCGGTCGTGACTCCACTCCGGGAAGCACAGACGGTTTTGACGGCGTTGGCGGACTGCGATCTGACTCGTTCGATGACGGGCATATATCACGGTGAGTTCGAGCAGATGAAGTCCAGTCTCAATGGCGCCGTGCATAAGCTGACGGAAACGATCACAGTCGTGCGAGAGGCGGTAGAAGCGGTGAACACCGGATCCGAAGAGATCAGCAAAGGGAGTGAAGATTTATCGCAGAGAACCAGCGAGCAGGCCGGTTCTCTGGAAGAAACCAGCGCGTCCATGGAGCAAATGACCAGCACGGTGAAACAGAGCGCGGACAATGCCAAGCAGGCGAATCAACTGGCGATTGCCGCGCGCGAAGTTGCAGAGAAGGGTGGGGCCGTCACGGTTCGCGCGGTGGAGGCGATGGGCGAGATCAACAAGAGCAGCAAGAAGATCGCGGACATTATCACGGTGATCGACGAGATCGCATTTCAGACCAATCTGCTGGCGTTGAATGCCGCGGTCGAGGCCGCGCGGGCCGGCGAACATGGCCGAGGGTTTGCGGTTGTGGCGTCGGAGGTTCGTAACTTGGCGCAACGGTCCGCGACGGCGGCGAAGGAGATCAAGGGCTTGATCAATGAGTCGATCCAGCGCGTTATGGACGGAAGCGAACTGGTGAATCAGTCCGGCAAGACCCTGGAAGAGATTGTGAATTCCGTCAAGCGGGTGACGGACATCATTGCGGAGATCAGCGCGGCCTCGCAAGAACAGGCGATCGGGATTGACCAAGTGAACAAAGCGATCATGCAGATGGACGAAACCACGCAGCAGAATGCCGCCTTGGTCGAACAAACAACCAGCGCCAGCCAGACCATGACTCAACAAGCGAACAGTCTGCTCACCCACGTCTCTCTGTTTAAGACACAGGTGACAGAGGCGCAGAAGGCGGGGATGAAGGCTGTCGGAATCCATCGTTTGAGCACCGCCCATGCGATTCACGATATGTTTGCGGGAGGAAGTGATGACGATGTGGCTGCGCGAAAACCGCAACCATCCCGCGCGGGAGTCCGGAAACAGCCTGCCGCAGTGAGGCCGGTGCGCAGTCCGAATACGCTTTCCGCCGTCAAGACCAGCGGGACAAAGGAGGAAGAGTTCGAGGAATTTTAAGGGCAGGTATGTCGCGCTGACCCCCTCTGCTTCAGGCGGAGGGGCATCGCCTCGGCAGCTTCTCGATCAGACCAAGCGTATCCCGAGCCGCTGTCTGAGTGAAGGGGCTCATTTCACAATCGGATGAGAAGGAATGGCGTCAACGCCCTGCCTGGGTGCTTCATCCATTCTTTCCATGGGATCTCGCCACCGCGCAGTCAAGAATTTCACTCCATCGACCGACAAGATTCTAGCCACTAAGACAGCCGGGCACGCCGCGCATCTCTTCTGTGGGCAAGCGAAGCGGAGTCTCCCTATGGGCCACACGATTACGACAGAAGAATTTGAACGTTTTCGCGCCTTGATATACGACGAGAGTGGTATTTCGCTCAATGAGCAAAAGCGCACGCTGGTGGAGTCCCGCCTGTCAAAACGGCTGCAGCATCTCGGGGTTCAGACATTTTCCGAGTATTACAGCGTGATTACAGAGGACGCGACTCGAGAAGAGTTCACGCAGATGCTGGATTTGATCTCTACCAACAAGACGGATTTCTTTCGCGAACCGCAACATTTCGAATTTCTTCGCACCACCATTCTTCCCGGGTTGGCGGCGGCCAAGCAGATACGAATCTGGTCCTCCGCCTGTTCGACCGGAGAAGAACCCTATACGATCGCCATGACATTATTTGAGAGCGTCCAGGATGTCGCGCAGTGGGATTGCAAGATCTTGGCGTCGGATCTTTCGACCAGGGTCTTAGCCAAGGCGGCATCGGGGGTCTACGACCAAGACCGGTTTCGTGATGTGCCTCCCGACCTCCTGCATCGTCATTTTTTACGCGGACGAGACGGCAGCGCGGGACTGTATAAGGTAAAACCGCATTTGGCCGCCATGATCCAGTTTCGACGGATCAATCTCATGGACGAGCGGTTTCCTATCACGACCCCGCTCGACCTGATTTTCTGCCGCAACGTCATGATTTACTTCGAGCGCCCGACGCAGGAGACACTTGTCAACAAGTTTTATGGGTATTTGAAACCGGGCGGCTATCTCTTTATCGGGCACTCAGAAAGCTTGCAGTGGCTTAAGCATCCTTTTCAGACGGTCGTCCCGACCGTGTATTACAAAGCGCCATAGGATTTATCCGGTGATCGACAACGAAGAGTTCAGCCATGTGCGGCGTATGCGGGACAGTCGGTTTCCTCATGAAATAGCGTCTATTCTTCCGGGAGAGTTCTTTGTCAGCGCGGCACCGATGGTGGTCTACACCGTGCTGGGGTCCTGTATTTCCGCCTGCATCCGCGACCCGGTCGCCGGCGTGGGCGGGATGAATCACTTCATGCTGCCGGAGCCGAAGGGAAGAGACGGTTCGGCCTGGGGCGAGCCGACCCGGTACGGGTCCTTCGCCATGGAGTCGCTGATCAACGGCATCTTGAAGCGTGGAGGGCTGAGAAGCCGACTGGAGGTCAAGCTGTTCGGAGCCGGGAAAATCTATGAGGGGAAGATCGATGTGGGGGCCAACAACGCGGCGTGGGTGACGCAGTATCTGCAGAGCGAGGGGTTGGCTGTTGTCAAGGCGGATCTCGGCGATGTGTTCCCGAGGAAAGTCTATTATTTTACCGATTCGGGGCGTGTGCTGATGAAAAAGATCGAACGGCTCAAGAATCGGACGATCGCCGAGCGGGAGGCTGATTACAGTGCGCGCATTACACAGCGGAAAGAGCAGCCGACGGAGGATGTGATGTTGTTCTGATGACAGCTATCAGCCAGCAGTCTTCAGTAAAAAGATCTGAAGCTGAACGCTGACAGCTGAGCGCTGAATGCTTTCCCTGGGAGCCTTATGAAGAAGATTCGAGTTCTGACGGTCGACGATTCGGCGCTGATGCGGCAAGTGTTGGCCATGCTGCTGTCCAAGGATCGTGAGATCGAGGTGGTTGGATCAGCCCCCGATCCCTATATCGCCAGGGAGAAGATCAAAGCACTTAATCCTGACGTGCTGACGCTTGATGTGGAAATGCCAAAAATGGATGGGCTCACCTTTTTGGAAAAGCTCATGCGTGGGCATCCCATGCCGGTCATCATGGTGAGTTCATTGACCGAGGACGGCTGTAAAACGACCTTGCGGGCCCTGGAACTCGGCGCCGTGGATTTCATCACGAAGCCTAAAATCGACCTTCGAGAGGGAATGGAGGAGGTGGCGCAGGATCTCATCGGCAAAATCAAGGCGGCGGCGCGCGCGACGGTGCGTTCAAAACAGCCTGCCGCACCGGGGGCGGCGGCCCCGACGAAACTGCTTAGTTCGGCGATGATCAAGACGACCGATACGATCATTGCCATCGGTTCTTCCACCGGTGGAACCGAAGCGGTGAAAGAGGTATTGATGGCGCTTCCTCCGAATACGCCACCGATCTTGATCACACAGCATATGCCGGAACGATTCACCAAGACCTGGGCCGATCGTATGAACAGTCTCTGCCGGATCTCGGTCAAGGAAGCGGAGGATGGGGACAGTGTCCTGCCGGGGCATGCCTTGGTCGCTCCCGGCAGTTATCACATGGCGCTGGTCCGGAGCGGCGCCCGGTACACGGTTCAGAT
>Ga0224510_10002295_pt1 | contig 11636 bp, 13 predicted proteins | sample SF_May12_sed_USG_FD_170161 | JGI IMG/M metagenome (GOLD analysis project Ga0224510, IMG submission 170161) | Sediment microbial communities from San Francisco Bay, California, United States - SF_May12_sed_USGS_4_1 | ecosystem: Environmental > Aquatic > Marine > Sediment | place: USA: California... | reverse complement strand
CGCTTCGTAATAGAGCGCCGCCGCATCCTCGGCCACGCCCGGCTGCGCGCCGAACTTCGCCAGCACCGGCATCTGCGCCGTGAACGACGCGCACAGCGCATCGATGGTCTGGATGCGCAGCCGCGGCGCCAGCTCCGCCGGCACCTTCTCGGTCACGCGCTCGCGCATCTCGGCGGCGGCCTTCCTCGTGAAGGTGATGGCGATGATCTCCTCGGGCTGCTGCACAGTGTCCAGCAGCTTCAGGAACCGGTCGACGAGGAGCGAGGTTTTCCCCGAGCCCGCGGGTGCCTGCACGATGAACGAGCGCGTGACGTCCAGCGCCGCGTCGCGCTCTTTCTGGTCGGCGATGGAGCGCGGGTCAACCATGGCTGTCAACCGCTTCGCTACCCGTCCGTTTGATCCTTGGAGGGGATGTTCGGGCGATGAAGGTACGGGAGATGCTGGAACAATTGCGGCGCGACGGCTGGTACCTCGTTGCCACGCGAGGCAGCCACCGCCAGTTCAAGCACCCGGGGAAGCCTGGGCGGGTCACCGTGCCGGGAAAGCCAGGCGACGACTTACCTCCGGGCCTGTTAAACAGTATCCTTAAGCAGTCCGGACTCAAGAGGTAGAGATGCCAATGCGCTACGCAGTCGTGATCGAGAAAGGCGAAGGCAACTACGGAGCGTACGTTCCGGATCTGCCCGGCTGCGTCGCCACAGGCGCCACCGTCGAGGAAGTCGAGCGCGAGATCCAGGAAGCGATCGAGTTTCACCTGGAGGGCATGCGCGCCGACGGGCAGCCCATTCCGGAGCCGAGCAGCCGCGTGGAGTACGTTGAAGTCGCGGCCTGACTGGCCCAGGCTCCCGGCAGGAGCGCTGTGGCGCTGAAGCTCCGGGACCTCGCCGCCGCCGAGGACGACCGGCGCTTCTCGCCCTGCTGCTGGCGCGCGAAGATGGGGCTCGCGCGCAAGGCGAAGGGCTACGAGGTCTGGAGCTAGGGCGATCATGCGTCCTCGCCTTCGTCGTCGAGCGCGCTGAGGCGCTCGTACACGCGGCAGAGCGGCTGCAGGTCGCAATAGCGGCAGGTCTGGAGCAGCCTCTTCGGATCGACGCGCGCGTCGCCCGCGGCGAAGCCCGAGCCCAGCGCCTCGATCTCGGCTTTCCAGCCGGCGACGAGCGCCGCCCAGTCCTTCGCCGGCTTCACGTCCGGGATCAGGTCCTTGCGATCCGCAAATCCCATGTAGCGCATCTCGCCCGTCTTCAGCCTGGCGAAGGCCACGGCGGAAACGTCCTCCTTCGCGTTCAGCGCGTAGAGCGGCAGCTGCGGGTCCTCGGGGCGCACGCCCAGCCAGTCGTTCGGCGTCGGCCGCCCGGTCTTGTAGTCGATCAGTGCGTGGCCGCCGGCCTCGAGCCGGTCGAGGCGGTCGATGCGGCCGTTCAGCTCCAGGCCGGCGACGGCGAGCTTGCGCTGGTCTTCCATTGCGACGACCGTGAACGGCGCGCGCTCGCGCTCGACGTCCAGCCATTCGCGGGCGAGCTTGGCGAGGCGCTTTCGTTCCAGCGCGGCAAACGGTTCTTCCAACTCCGCTTCTTCAACCGCCCGCTTCGCCGCCTGTTCTATCGCCGGGCCCGGGTCCGCCTTCAATCCTTCGCTTCCCTTCAGCTCGGTCCACAGTTCCTTCATCAGCGTGTGCAGGAGCGATCCGCGGGCTCTGGCGTCCAGTCCTTCCTCGGGCTCTTCCAGGGCTTCGGCACCCAGCCGGTGCCTTGCGAAGGCACGGAAGGGGCAGGCGGATTGGTCGGAGAGGATGCGGGTGCCGCCTCTTGGGGTCTTGGTCGCCAGTTCAGGTCCCCACTCATCCACGACCGACTCAATCCGCTTTTTCGCGAAAATCAGGTCTCTGTACCGGGCGTAGCTCTTTGTCTCTGCCGTTTCCAAGAGCAAGGAAACGGCAGAGATCAGAGAAGACCCCAGGAGCACCCGGTCTTCCTCGTGCGCGGGGTGCGAGACGATCACCTCGTTTGCCGCGTGCAGCCACCCTTCGGTAATTCGCTTCGCTCTTTCCAGCGTCGCCTCCGGCGACGCTTCCGGGATGCCTGCCTTCTTCTGCAGCGCCGGCGGGATGAAGGGGTTGGACTTCGTGTGCAGCGGCCAGGCTTCGTCCGTCAGGCCGGTCACCCACAGCGCGTCGAACTCGAGCCCCGCGGACTCGAAGATGCCGAGGATCTGGACCGGCGCGTCGGGGGTCTCGGGCTGGAACAACGTTTCCGTGCACAGGCGGCGCAGGTGCGCGAGGGCCTGGGCGAAGCTCAGCTTCGGCGCGACGCGCTCGAGGCGGGCGAACTCGGCGAGGGTCTCGTTGAGCTTGGCGCGGGTCTGGAATTCGTCCGAATCCAGGCTGCGCTCCGGGAAGCACGTCGCGTCGAGGAGCGCGGTGAAGTGCCGGCCCCAGCCGTGGGGGGAGGCGCTGTCCTTCTTCGGCAGGGCGAACAGGGCTTCGAGGCGCTGGCGGAGGACCGGGCAGCCGTCGACTAAGCCGATCAGTTTTCCGAGGCTCAATGTCGCCGGCGCGGTCTTTCTGAGGGCGGCATCGAGGAGCGATCGCTTCGCCATCTCGGGCGCCGCGCCGGCGATGAAAGGGGAGCGGATGAGGCGCGAAGCCTGCTCGAAGGGAATCTCGCCTGCGGCGAGTTCGAGGATGGAGAGCGCCGCGCTGACGAGCGGATAGTCCGCGAGCGGCGCGCCCAGCGAGACGTTGAAGGGCAGCGCCTGCGCCCCGCGCCCCGGCAGGTTGTGGTCCGGGCGCATGACGCGCGAGAAGACGCGCAGCACCTCGCGCCGGCGCTCGCCGAGCTCGGGGACGACGACGCCGATGCGCTTCGCGCCGCCTTCCAGCCGCGCGCGCGCCCACGCGGCGGCGGCGTCGAGCTCGTCGCGCGCCTGGGCGAAGACGTGCCGCCCGGCTTTCGCCTGCCTGCCCGCGGGCGCGCAGCGGCGCACCTCGATGCCGTTCGTCGCGCAGGCGTCGAAGAACGCCTGCTCCTGCGGCGTGACGACGTCGAAGGCGTAGGTGACCAGCACTGCCGGTTTTCGCAGCGCGGCTTCACGCAGCAGCGGCGCGACCACGTCGGCGAGGCGCGCGCCATCGGTGTGGCCTTCCTTCGCGCAGCGCCTGGCGTACGCCGCCGACCACTCGGCGAAGGCCTTCGCGTCGTCGTTGCCGGGAAACGAGGCGAGCGCGCCGTCGATCCGCCAGCCGTGCGCGAGGGTCCAGGCGCGCCGGCAATCGGCCGCCGCCTGCGGCACGGCGAGGAGCGCCTCGCCCCAGCGGCTCGCGCGGATCGCTGCTTCCCAGAGCGCCTGCTCCTGCGCTTCGGTCAACAGGAGCGGCAGCGACGCCGCGAGCCCTGAATAGAGCGCGTCCTCGTACAGGCGCTCGACGAAGGCGGAAAAGGGCAGAATGTCCGCCGCCTCCCACACCGGCAGGCCCTGATCGAACTGTGCCGCATCGAACTCGCGCGCCAGCTCCTGCGCGAGGCGGCGGTTCGGGGTGACGACGCAGACGCGCGCCGCGAGCCCCGCGGCGAGGCGATCCAGCAGTTCCTGCTTGGCGACCGGCGCGCTCGGCATGCGCCGGAAGTTTAGAGCAAGCCTAGGCCGTGCCCATCACGCGGCGCAGCAGCAGCGCGGCGATCGCGCCGATCCCCGCCATCACCGAGCTGCCGCCGACGCCGCTATCGGGCGCGATGCCCGATTCGCGCAGCCCGACCGCGAACGCGAGCGCGCCGATGACGCCGAACACCACGTCCCCCTTGACGCTGAAATTGTTGCCGGCCAGGAACCGGCCGACCACCAGCCCGACCACCAGTCCGATGACGACGTACCCCACGTACTCCATTCGACTCTCCGGCAGCGAACGCCCAGCATACGCGCTATTGCGCGGGTTGACGGGCGCGCGCCAGAATAGGCCTCATGGATGCCGGCGACGTGCTGCTCCTCGCCCGAGCCCAGTTCGGGCTGAACATCGCGTTCCACATCCTGTTTCCGACGATCAGCATCGCCCTCGCCTGGTTCCTCATCGGCTTTCGCGTGAAATATGCCCGCACGCGGGACCCGCGCTGGCTCGCCACCTACCGCCTGTGGGTGAAGATCTTCGCGCTGACCTTCGCCATGGGCGTGGTTTCGGGCATCACCATGAGCTTCCAGTTCGGCACCAACTGGCCGGGCTACATGCAAAACGTAGGCAACATCGCCGGGCCGCTCCTCGGCTACGAGGTGCTGACGGCCTTCTTCATGGAGGCCACCTTCCTCGGCGTGATGCTCTTCGGCATGGAGCGCGTTTCGACGCGCGTGCACGTCTTCTCGGCGGTGATGGTGGCGGCGGGCACCACGCTCTCGGCATTCTGGATCCTCGCGCTCAATTCCTGGATGCAGACGCCCGCCGGGCACGTGATGGACGGCGACGCCCTCATCGCCGGCGACTGGCTCGAGGTGATCTTCAACCCCTCGTTTCCCTACCGCTTCACGCACGTGATGCTCGCCTCGGGCCTCACCGCCTCGTTCCTCGTCGCCGGGCTCTCGGCGTGGCGGCTCCTGCAGGAGGCCGCGGACGAAGGCGCGGCGAAGACCTTGCGCACGGGCGTGCTGGCGGCCGCGGTGCTCGCGCCACTGCAGGTGTTCGTGGGCGACCTGCACGGCCTCAACACCCTCGAGCACCAGCCGGCGAAGATCGCCGCCATGGAAGCGATCTGGAAGACGGACAAAGGCGTGCCGCTCGTGCTCTTCGCGATGCCGAACGAGCTCGCGGGCAGGAACGACTACGCGATCGAGGTGCCGAAGCTCGCGAGCTTCGTGCTCAAGCACGACTTCGACGCCGAGCTGAAGGGGCTGGACGCGTTCGCGCCGGATCACCCGCCGGTGGCGCCCGTGTTCTTCGCCTTCCGCATCATGGTGGGCATGGGCATGCTGATGCTCGCGTTCGCCTGGCTCGGCGCCTGGCGCCTGCGCAAGGGCGCGCCGCCGCGCTGGCTCCTCTGGTGCTTCGCCGGCATGACGTTCTCGGGCTGGATCGCGACGCTCGCCGGCTGGTTCGTCACCGAGATCGGCCGCCAGCCGTGGCTGGTCACGGGCATCCTGCGCACCGCCGACGCCGCGGGGCGCGTCGCCGAGGCGAGCCTAGGTGCAAGCCTCACCGGCTACGCGCTCGTCTACGGCGTGATGCTGCTCGCCTACATGGTGGTGCTCACGCACATGGCGCGGGAGGGTGCGAAGGCATGAATATCGACCTGCCGCTCGTCTTCGCGACCCTCATGGGCGCGGCGATCCTCGCCTACGTGGTGCTGGACGGCTACGACCTCGGCGTCGGCATGCTCATGCCCGCGGCGAGCGACGCCGAGCAGGACGTGATGGTGGCCTCGATCGGCCCGTTCTGGGACGCGAACGAAACCTGGCTGGTGCTCGGCGTGGGCATCCTGCTCATCGCCTTTCCCGCGGCGCACGGCTACATCCTCGGCGCGCTTTATCTTCCCGTGGCGGCGATGCTCATCGGGCTGATGCTGCGCGGCGTCGCCTTCGAGCTGCGCGTGAAGGCGCTGGGCTGGCACGCGGAGCTGTGGAACTGGCTGTTCTGGGCGGGGTCGTTCCTCGCCTCCTTCGCGCAGGGCTTCATGCTCGGGCGCTACCTCACCGGCTTCCAGGTCGGCTGGGGCTATTACTTCTTCGCGCTGCTGGTGGGCGCGGCGCTGTGCGGCGGCTACGTGCTCCTCGGCGCCACCTGGCTCATCCTGCGCACCGAAGGCGCGCTGCAGCGAAAGGCGATCGCGTGGACGAAGTGGGGCCTCGCCTGGGTGGCGCTCGGCGTGGCGCTGGTCTCGCTCGCCACGCCCGCGGTGAGCGAGCTGGTCTACGCGCGCTGGTTCGATTTTCCGGAAACGCTCGCGCTGATGGTGCTGCCCGCGGCCTCGTTCCTGTCGTGGCTCTGGGTGTGGCGCTCGCTCGGTCGTTCCGACTGGAAGCCCTTCGCCGGCGCGGTGGCGATCTTCGTCCTCGCCTTCCTCGGCCTCGCCTACAGCGTCTTTCCCTACGTGGTCCTCGGCTGGCTCACCATCTGGGAAGCCGCGGCGCACCCCTCGGCGCTCAAGGTGGTGCTCATCGGCGCGCTCATCGTGCTGCCGTTTCTCGTCGGCTACACCGTCTTCGCCTACCGCGTGTTCCGCGGCAAGGCGAAAGCTGGCCTGTACGGGCACTGAAAGGGGACAGTCCCCTTTCTTTTCTCATCAGGCGTATAAATACGGGCGCACGAGAACAAGAAGGGGGAGCGAGCCATGCTGGAGGGTAACCAGGTCACGGTCATGCTGCCGGTGAAGGACATGGCGCGCGCGCGCCGCTTCTACGAGGAGGGGCTCGGGCTCACGCCCGGGGGCCTGAAGCCCGACGGCAAGTTCGTCTACCGCAGCGGCGGCACCGAGCTCGCCCTGTTTCCGCGGCCCGACGGCACCAAGGCCGAGCACACCGCGATCAGCTTCAAGGTGCGGGACATCGCCAAGTCCGTCCGCGAGCTGAGCGCGCGCGGCGTGCAGTTCGCCGACTACGACCTGCCGGGGCTGAAGACCGTGGAGCACGTGTGCGTGCTCGGCTCGGAGAAGGCGGCCTGGTTCCAGGATCCCGAAGGCAACATCCTGTGCCTGCACGAGGACCTGTAAGCGGGAGCTGTCCCCGTGCGACGGGGTAAGCGCCGAGCTATTTCTCCAGCAGGTGCTTCTTGTCCTTCACCTTGGCCCACTCGTCGGCGTCGGCCGGGGCGGGCTTTCTCTCGATGATCGGCTTCCAGCCGGCGGCGAGGTCCTTGTTCTGCGCGATCCACTCGCGCTGGCCGTCCGGGACGTCGTCCTCGGCGAAGATCGCCTCCACCGGGCACTCGGGCACGCACAGGGTGCAGTCGATGCACTCGTCGGGGTCGATCACCAGCATGTTCGGCCCCTCGCGAAAGCAGTCCACCGGGCACACGTCGACGCAGTCGGTGTACTTGCACTTGATGCAGCTCTCGGTGACGACGTAGGTCATGCGCGGGGAAAGCCTGACAGGGGAAAAAGGTTAATGGATTCCGTAGTTTAGCACGCAGGCTTGGGTTCCGCGGCGGGCGACCCCATAATGTGCCTTCGCGCAACACCCCCCGAGGAACCATGAGCAGCAGCACGCAGATTCATCACGTCACGGACGCAAGCTTCGAGCCGGAAGTCCTCCAATCGGAGGTGCCGGTGCTGGTGGATTACTGGGCCGAGTGGTGCGGGCCCTGCAAGTCGATCGCCCCGATCCTCGACCAGGTGGCCGAGGAGTACGACGGGCGCCTGAAGATCGCCAAGCTGAACGTCGACGAGAACCAGCAGGTGCCGGCCAAGTTCGGCATCCGCGGCATCCCGACGCTGATGCTGTTCAAGAACGGCAACCTGGAAGCCACGCGCGTGGGCGCGCTGTCCAAGTCGCAGCTCACCGCGTTTCTTGACAGCAATATCTAAACGCCTTAGGCTGCGCTGCAAATCCGCACCGGCAAGGCCCGGGCGGGCGCTGTAGAAGGCGGTAGAAGCGGCAACATCCCTGCGCCGGGTCAGGCGCACTTCCCCTAAAGAAGTCGGCAGGTCCCGCGTCACCTATCGATCGGCCTATGCATCTCTCAGAGCTCAAGAGCCAGCACGTCACGCAATTGGTGGAAACCGCGGTCGAGAACCAGATCGACAACGCGAGCCGCATGCGCAAGCAGGACCTGATCTTCGCGCTGCTGAAGAACCAGGCGAAGAAGGGCGAATCGATCTTCGGCGACGGCACGCTGGAAGTGCTGCCCGACGGCTTCGGCTTCCTGCGCTCCCCCGAGACCTCGTACCTCGCGAGCACCGACGACATCTACGTCAGCCCCTCGCAGATCCGGCGCTTCAACCTGCACACCGGCGACACGATCGAGGGCGAGATCCGCACTCCCAAGGACGGCGAGCGCTACTTCGCCCTCGTCAAGGTCGACAAGGTCAACGGCGAGATCCCCGAGGCCGCCAAGAACAAGATCCTGTTCGAGAACCTCACGCCGCTCCACCCGGACGAGATGTTCAAGCTGGAGCGCGAGATCAAGGCCGAGGAGAACCTCACCGGCCGGGTCATCGACATCGTCGCGCCGATCGGCAAGGGCCAGCGCGGCCTCATCGTCAGCCCGCCGAAGGCGGGCAAGACCGTGATGCTGCAGCACATCGCCCACGCCCTGGTCTCGAACCATCCCGAGGTCTCGCTCATCGTGCTGCTGATCGACGAGCGGCCCGAGGAAGTGACCGAAATGAGCCGCTCGGTGCGCGGCGAAGTCGTCGCCTCGACCTTCGACGAGCCGGCCTCGCGCCACGTGCAGGTCGCCGAGATGGTCATCGAAAAAGCCAAGCGCCTGGTCGAGCACAAGAAGGATGTCGTCATCCTGCTCGACTCCATCACGCGCCTCGCGCGCGCCTACAACACGGTGGTGCCGGCCTCGGGCAAGGTGCTCACCGGCGGGGTCGACGCCAACGCGCTGCAAAAGCCCAAGCGCTTCTTCGGCGCCGCGCGCCACGTCGAGGAAGGCGGCTCGCTCACCATCATCGCCACCGCCCTCATCGACACCGGCAGCCGCATGGACGACGTGATCTACGAGGAATTCAAGGGCACCGGCAACATGGAAATCCATCTTGACCGGCGCATGCACGAAAAGCGCATCTTCCCGGCGATCAACGTCAACCGCTCCGGCACGCGCCGCGAGGAGCTCCTCATCCCGAAGGAGCTGCTGCAGAAGATCTGGGTGCTCCGCAAGCTCCTCTTCCCCATGGACGAGCTCGAGGCCGCCGAATTCCTCATCGACAAGCTGCGCGCCACCAAGAACAACGCCGAGTTCTTCGATTCGATGCGACGGGGGTAGACAGGCGCTCGCCAGGCGACGGCGCGGGCCTCGCCGCGGCGCCTTTGCGCGACCTCGAGCTCAAGCGCCGGGGGCGCCTCGAGCGTTGACCCAAGTAGCTGATTTCTGTATAGTTCGCGGCTTTTCCGCCGCCCCTCACGCTCCCACCATGAAAACCTCAGGCCACCCCGAATACCAGCCGGTGATCTTCCTCGACACCAGCTCGAACCACAGCTTCCTGTCGCGTTCCGCCATCGACACCAAGGGCCGCGAGACCATGAAATGGAGCGACGGCCACGAGTACCCGGTGGTCAAGGTCGAAGTGTCCTCGGAGTCGCACTCGTTCTACACCGGCAAGCAGAAGATCGTCGACACCGCCGGACGCGTGGAGAAGTTCAAGCGCCGCTACACCAAGGCGAAGAAGCCGGCCTGAGCGCCCGGGCGCGTCACGATTCAGACGGAGGCAGCCGCGGCTGCCTTTTTGTTTTCGAGGCCTAGAATCGCGCCATGATTCCCCGCTTCGCGCTACCGCCCGCGCCCGCGGTGCTGGCGCTCATGGCGCTCGCTTTCGTGCTCCCGGGACTCGCGGGCCACGATCCGTGGAAGACGTTCGACGCCATCGGCATCGAGATCGCGCACCAGATGCACCTCTCGGGCGACTGGGTGGTGCCGCGCGTCGCCGGCGAGCCTTTCCTCGACGACCCGCCGCTGTATCACTGGCTCGCGCTCGGCTTCGGCAGGCTCGCCGGCTGGGCCCTGCCGTTCCACAGCGCGGCGCGGCTGGCGAGCGGGGTGCTCGTATTCGCGGCGCTGTGGCTTCTCTATCGCGCCGCCGGCGCCGCCGCACCGCTGCTGCTGGTCGGCTCGATCGGCTTCATGGTGCACGCGCACGAGGCCGTCCCGGAGCTCGCGGCGCTGGCCGCGGCCTGCGCCGCCTATGCGCTGCTGGCGCGCGCGCACGAGCGGCCGCTCCTCATGGGCGCGGCGTTCGGCGCCGCGCTCGGCCTCGCCTTTCTCGCGCTCGGGCCGGTGGTGCCGGCAGCGCTCGCGCTCGCCGTCGTCGCGGCGCACGCCGTGTGCCCGGCCTGGCGCAGCTGGCGCGCGCTGCCGTTTCTCGCCGCCGCGGCGCTCGCCGCCGCGGTGCTCGCCGCGAGCTGGCCCTGGGCCCTCGCGCAGCGCGCGCCGGCGCTGCTCGATGCGTGGTGGTCCACCGCCGCGCAGGTGCACGGCACGCCGCTCGCCAACCTGCGCTACTTCCTCGTCACCGGCAGCTGGTTCGCCTGGCCGGCGTGGCCGCTCGCGGCGTGGGCCCTCTGGACGCGGCGCGGCGAATGGCGCGAGCCGCGCCTGTTCGTGCCGGCGGCCGCCTTCACGCTGACCTTCGCCGCGCTGATTGCCGCCGGGCCGGCGCAGGACGTGAGCGTGATCGCGCTCATCGTGCCACTCGCGCTCCTCGGCGCCGAAGGCGTGGCGCGCCTGCGCCGCGGCGCGGCCGCCGCGCTCGACTGGTTCGCGGTCATGTGCTTCACCTTCTTCGCCGCGCTCGTGTGGCTCGGCTACATCGCCATGATGCTCGGCGTGCCGCCGAAGATCGCGCACAACTTCGCCAAGACCGCGCCCGGGTTCGAGCCGCAGTTCGCCGTGGTGCCGTTCCTGCTCGCGGCCGCGCTGATGCTCGGTTGGCTGTACGTCGCGTTCTTCACCGCACCTTCGCCGATGCGCGGCGTGACGCGCTGGGCGACCGGCGTGATGCTCCTCTGGGGCAGCTTTGCCGCGCTGTGGATGCCCTGGGCCGACTACCAGAAGAGCTACCGCCCCGTGGCGCTGCAATTGCGCAGCAAGGTGCCGGCCGATGCCGGCTGCATCGCCGGGCAGAACCTGGGCGTGTCGCAGCGCGCGGCGCTCAGCTACCATGCCGGCCTGCGCACCGAGCCGCGCGCGCGCGCGGGCCCGGACGGCTGCCGGCTGCTGCTCGTGCAGGGCACGCCGCGCGACGAGCGCGACGGACCCGACGCCCGCTGGACCAAGCTCGCCGACGTCGGCCGTCCCGGCGACAAGGGCGAGCGCTACCGCCTGTATCGTCTCGACACGCCATGAGCCCGCTGCCCACCCTTTCCACGCTCCCGCCCACCGACTGCCCCGCCTGGGCGAAGCTCGCCGCCCACGCCGGGAGCGCGCGCGATGCGTCGCTCGCGGCGCTGTTTCGCGACGACGCGCAGCGCGGCGCGCATTTCAGCGCGCAGGCGCCGGAGCTGCGGCTCGACTACTCGCGCCAGCGCGTCGGCGCGCTCACGCTGCGCCTGCTGGCGCAGCTCGCCGGCGAACGCGGCCTGGAAGCCTGGCGCCGCGCGCTGTTTGCCGGCGAGCCGATCAACGTCACGGAAGAGCGCGCCGTACGCCACAGCGTGCTGCGGGCGGGGGAGTCCGCGCCGGCCGAAGTGCGCGCGGCGCTCGCGCACATGCGCGCGCTTGCCGCGGGCCTCGCGGGCGTGCGGCGCATCGTGCACCTGGGCACCGGCGGCTCCGACCTCGGCGCGCGGCTGCTGATGGACGCGCTGCGCGAGCAGGCAAGGATCGACGTGCGCTTCGCCGCCAACATCGATCCGCTCGATCTCGCGCGCGCGCTCGAGGGCGCCGATCCCGCAGCGACGCTGGTGGTCGCCGTCTCCAAGACCTTCACCACCGCCGAGACGCTGGCCAACGCGCAGGCCGCCAAGGCGTGGCTGGGCGGGCGCGGGCGCCTCTTCGCGGTGAC
>Ga0224510_10002294_pt1 | contig 11637 bp, 6 predicted proteins | sample SF_May12_sed_USG_FD_170161 | JGI IMG/M metagenome (GOLD analysis project Ga0224510, IMG submission 170161) | Sediment microbial communities from San Francisco Bay, California, United States - SF_May12_sed_USGS_4_1 | ecosystem: Environmental > Aquatic > Marine > Sediment | place: USA: California... | reverse complement strand
GGCGCATCGCGCATCGCGCATGGCGCCAGACCGTTGACATCGTTCGGGGCCACCGCGTAGGATGCAGGACGTGCCGGTGGCTTGGCGCCACCTGGCGGACAACAGAGTGAGGTGCAGGTCCGAGGGCCGTTCGTCGAATGGCCCCGACCGAGCAAGCGCCCGGCGGTCAGGGGTTTGCTTCTGCACGCATTTGCGGAGCGCTGCCGCCTCTGGTAGCGTGCCGCTCTGATTGTCCGGACTCCAAGGAGGCTTCCCTTGTCGTCGCGCGTCGCCGAACGGTTTTCGTTCGGAAAGATCCCGGAGGTCCTCCCTCTCCCCGATCTACTCGCTGTACAGCATGAATCGTTCACCTGGTTCCTCGACGAGGGTCTCAAAGAGATCTTCGAAGAGATCAGTCCCATCGAGGACTTCACAGGTTCGCTCGCGCTCGAGTTGACCGACCACCGGTTCGGTGAACCCGCCTATTCGATCGAAGAGGCGAAGGAACGGGACGCGAACTACGCCATGCCCTTGTTCGTCACCGCCCGGTTCATGAACAAGCAGACAGGTGAAATCAAAGAACAACAGGTCTTCCTCGGTGACTTCCCGATGATGACCACCAATGGTGTCTTCATCATCAACGGCACCGAGCGTGTGGTCGTCAGCCAGCTCGTGCGTTCGCCTGGCGTGTACTTCGACTACACCCCGGACAAGACGTCCGACCGACTCATCTACGCCGGGAAGATCATCCCCGGCCGGGGCGCCTGGCTCGAGTTCGACACCGACAAACGCGACACCATCGGTGTTCGCGTCGATCGCAAACGTCGCCAGTACGTGTCGGCGTTCCTGCGCGCCCTCGGCATCGCCGAGACCGATGAGCAGATCCTCGACCTGTTCGACGGGGCGGAGTCGATTCGGAACTCCATCGAGCGCGACACCGCACACGACAAGGAAGAGGCGCTCATCGACCTCTACCGCAAGCTCCGTCCCGGCGAACCGACCACCGTCGAATCCGCTCGGAGCCTCATCCAGACGTTGTTCCGTAACCCCAAGCGGTACGACCTCACGCGGGTGGGCCGGTACAAGCTGAGCCAGAAGTTCGGCGAGGAGTCGCCCGACGACTACCGGGCCGCCAACCTGTCGATGCTGCGCGACGAGGACATCGTCGACTGCATCAAGTACCTCGTGGCGCTGCACGCAAATCAACCGACGATGACCACCCATCAGGGTGTCGAAATCCCGGTTGTCACCGACGACATCGACCACTTCGGAAACCGTCGAATCCGTACCGTCGGCGAGCTCATCCAGAATCAGGTGCGCGTGGGGCTCACCCGTTTGGAGCGGGTTGTGAAGGAGCGCATGACGACTCAAGACCCCGAGTCGATCACGCCCCAGAGCCTCATCAACATCCGCCCGGTGACGGCCGCCATCAAGGAGTTCTTCGGCACCAGCCAGCTGAGCCAGTTCATGGACCAGCCCAATCCGCTGGCCGGGCTCACCCATCGTCGGCGTCTGTCGGCGCTCGGTCCCGGTGGTCTCAGCCGGGAACGGGCCGGGTTCGAGGTTCGTGACGTCCACCCGTCTCACTACGGCCGCATGTGCCCGATCGAGACGCCGGAAGGTCCGAACATCGGGCTCATCGGCTCACTCGCCTGTTACGCCCGGGTCAACCGATTCGGATTCATCGAGACTCCCTATCGCAAGGTCGAGAAGGGCAAGGTCACCGAGAAGATCGATTACCTGACGGCCACCGAGGAGGAGCGCTACGTCATCGCGCAGGCCAACGCTCCCCTCAAGGAGAACGGTTCGTTCCGCAACGACCGTGTGCTCGTCCGTCGTGCCGGCGGCGAGGTCGACTTCGTCAGTCCCGATCAGGTGGACTACATGGACGTCTCGCCGAAGCAGCTCGTTTCGGTGTCCACGGCCCTCATCCCGTTCCTCGAGCACGACGACGCCAACCGGGCCCTGATGGGTTCGAACATGCAGCGTCAGGCGGTGCCGCTCCTGAATTCGGATGCGCCGCTCGTGGGAACCGGAGTCGAGCGCCGGGCCGCCCAGGACTCGGGCGACATGGTCATCTGCTCGGTCGCCGGCGAGGTGGTCGAGGTCACGGGTGAGGAAATCGTCGTCAAGGAACAGGGCACGAACAAGAAGCACGCGTTCCCGCTCGACAAGTTCGAGCGTTCGAACCAGGGCACGTGCATGAATCACAAGCCGCTGGTGCGCGAAGGCGACAAGGTCACGGTGGGCGACGTGCTCGCCGACGGTCCCTCCACCGACAAGGGTGAGCTGGCCCTCGGCCGCAACTTGATGGTGGCATTCATGCCGTGGAACGGGCACAACTTCGAGGACGCCATCATCCTGTCCGAGCGGCTCGTGAAAGACGACGTGCTCACGTCGATTCACATCGAAGAGCACGAGATCGATGCTCGCGACACCAAGCTCGGAGCCGAGGAGATCACTCGCGACATCCCGAACGTCGCCGACGAAGTGCTCGCCGACCTCGACGAGGACGGGATCATTCGCATCGGCGCCGAGGTGGGCCCCGGCGACTATCTCGTCGGCAAGGTCACGCCCAAGGGCGAGACGGAGCTCACGCCGGAAGAGCGACTCCTTCGCGCCATCTTCGGTGAGAAGGCGCGCGAGGTGCGAGACACGTCCCTCAAGGTGCCCCACGGCGAATCCGGCAAGGTCATCGCGGTCAAGGTGTTCAAACGGGCCGACGGATACGATCTTCCGCCCGGGGTCAACGAGCTCGTTCGGGTCTACGTGGCCCAGCAGCGGAAGATCTCCGAGGGCGACAAACTCGCCGGCCGCCACGGCAACAAGGGCATCGTCGCCAAGATCCTGCCCGAAGAGGACATGCCGTTCCTCGCCGACGGGACTCCTGTCGACATCATCCTGTCGCCGCTCGGGGTTCCCTCCCGAATGAACCTCGGGCAGGTGCTCGAGACCCATCTCGGCTGGGCCGCTGCCCAGGGGTGGGAGGAGTTCAAGGGTGAGAGCCCCGCTTCGGTGGGTGCGGGAGCATGGACGAGAGTTGCCACCCCGGTGTTCGACGGAGCGCGCGAGGACGAGATCGCCAAGGTGATCGAGCAGGCGCGCACGAACCGGGACGGCGTCCAGCTGGTGGGCAACGACGGCAAGGCGCAGCTGTACGACGGTCGCACGGGTGAGCCGTTCGACACCGGCGTCACGGTCGGATACATCTACATGTTGAAGCTCGTCCACCTCGTCGACGACAAGATCCACGCCCGGTCCACCGGCCCGTACTCGATGATCACCCAGCAGCCGCTCGGTGGTAAAGCACAGTTCGGTGGCCAGCGGTTCGGTGAGATGGAGGTATGGGCCCTGGAAGCCTATGGAGCCGCCTACGCGCTCCAAGAGCTGCTCACCATCAAGTCCGACGACGTCCAAGGCCGTGTCAAGGTCTACGAGGCCATCGTCAAGGGCGACAACATCCCGGAACCGGGAATTCCCGAGTCGTTCCGGGTGCTCGTCAAAGAGATGCAGAGCCTGTGTCTCAACGTCGAGATGTTGTCCGCGGGTGAAGAAGTGGAGCTCCGCGAGCTGGACGACGACATGTACCGACCGACCGAGAGTCTCGGGATCGATCTATCCCGTCCCGAGCGACCCGAATCCGACGTATAGAACGGAGTGCGGGGCATCCGGCTTCCCGTTGTTGACGGCCAGCCGTCGACCAGGAAGCCTGGATGCTCGTACCCAGTACCAAGTACCCAGTACTCAGTACTAAAGGAGAGAAGTGGCACGTCAAGTCTTCGATGAGCTGAAGATCGGCCTCGCCTCCAGCGACCAGATCCGAGCCTGGTCCTATGGCGAAGTCAAGAAGCCCGAGACCATCAACTACAGGACCCTCAAGCCGGAGAAGGAGGGTCTGTTCGATGAGCGCATCTTCGGTCCGCAACGGGACTGGGAGTGCTACTGCGGCAAGTACAAGCGAATCCGCTACAAGGGCATCGTGTGCGAACGGTGTGGCGTGGAAGTCACCCGGTCCAAGGTGCGGCGCGAGAGGATGGGCCATATCGAGCTCGCCGCGCCGGTCACCCACATCTGGTTCTTCAAGGGTGTGCCGAGCCGGCTCGGATATCTGCTCGACATGTCCCCGAAAGACCTCGAGAAAGTCATCTACTTCGCCGCCTACCTGATCACCTCCATCGACCACGAGAAGCGTCAGACGGACATCCCAGAGCTCGAAGACACCATGCGCGCAGAGCTGCAGGTCGTCACCGAGGACTTCGAGGACTGGAAGGTCGTCCGTCTCGAAGCGCTCGAAGACGAGCTGTCGCGGATGGAAGAAGGTGGTGCCAAGCCACAGGAGATCTCCGCCCGCCGCCGGGAGGTGGAAAAGGAGATCGCCGCCCGCAAGGATCGTGCCGACCGCGAGATGGAGCTGGTCGAAGAGGCCTTCGAATCCTTCAAGGGCTTCAAGCCGAAGGTGCTCGTCGAGTCCGAGCAGCTGTGGCGTGAGATCTTCGAGCGGTATTCGATGTACTTCCACGGTGGCATGGGAGCCGAGGCGATCAAGGATCTGCTCGGGAGGCTCGATCTCGAAGCCGAGATGGCCCAACTGAACGAAGACCTCGACGCCAACTCGGCTCAGAAGCGTCAGCGCGCCACCCAGCGCCTGAAGGTCGTCAAGCCGTTCTACGAGGGCAAGAACCATCCCACCGATCTCATCATGGAGACGATTCCGGTCATCCCACCGGATCTGCGCCCGATGGTTCAACTCGACGGTGGTCGTTTCGCCACCTCCGACCTCAACGATCTGTATCGCCGCGTCATCAATCGAAACAACCGGCTGAAGCGTCTGCTGGACCTCGGGGCTCCCGAGATCATCGTGAACAACGAGAAGCGGATGCTGCAGGAGGCGGTGGACGCTCTCTTCGACAATGGCCGTCGCGGTCGCGCGGTGACGGGTCCCGGCAACCGGGCGCTCAAGTCGCTGTCCGACATGCTGAAGGGCAAGCAGGGCCGGTTCCGTCAGAACCTGCTCGGAAAGCGTGTCGACTACTCCGGCCGTTCGGTCATCGTGGTCGGGCCCCAGCTCAAGCTCAACCAGTGCGGATTGCCCAAGGTGATGGCACTCGAGCTGTTCAAGCCGTTCGTCATGAAGCGGCTGGTCGACCTAGACCTCGCGCAGAACATCAAGTCAGCGAAACGGATGGTGGAGCGTCAGCGCCCCCAGGTGTGGGACGTTCTCGGAGAGGTGATCCAGGAGCATCCGGTTCTCCTCAACCGTGCACCCACCCTCCACAGGCTGGGTATCCAGGCCTTTGAGCCGGTTCTGGTGGAAGGAAAAGCCATCCAGATCCACCCGCTCGTGTGCGAGGCGTTCAACGCCGACTTCGACGGCGACCAGATGGCCGTTCACCTTCCGCTGTCGGCGGAGGCACAGGCCGAGGCACGCATCCTCATGTTGTCGACGAACAACGTACTGCGGCCGGCATCGGGCCGTCCGATCGTCACCCCATCCCAGGACATGGTCATCGGTATCTACTACCTGTCCGAGCTGATGGAGGACGCCAAGGGCGCAGGGAGGATCTTCGGGTCGCTCGACGAGGCCCTCATGGCCTATGACGTTGGAGAGCTGTCGCTCCACGCTCCGATCAAGCTGCGTGTGGGCGAGCTCGCCGGCGATCCCGCAGTCCACGCCGACGTGTTCGACTCGCTGGGCAAGCTGCTCACGCCGGAGCCGGTCGACGGTTCCAAGCTCCTCGACACGACGCTCGGTCGGGGTCTGCTCAACACGGCGCTCCCGGCATCGTTCCCGTACGTCAACTCGGTGGTGATCAAGTCCGACATCGGGCGCCTCATCGAGCTGATCATCGAACGATTCCGGCGCAGTGAGGTGGCCGAGACCCTCGACGCCATCAAGAGCCTCGGTTTCCGTTTTGCCACCAAGGCCGGACTCACCATCGCTCTCGACGACGTGAAGACGCCGCCGAACAAGCAGGAGATCCTGGCCGAGTACGAGGCTCGGGCGGACAAGGTTCAGGCCCAGTACCAGAAGGGCATCGTCACCGATGACGAGCGACGCCAGGAACTGATCGAGATCTGGACCGAGGCAACCGATCGCGTCAAGGACGCGATGGAAGCCAACATGAAGACCGAGAAGTTCAACTCGATCGACATGATGGTCGGGTCGGGGGCTCGCGGAAACATCATGCAGGTGCGCCAGATCGCCGGAATGCGTGGACTGGTGGCGAACCCGAAGGGTGACATCATCCCGCGGCCGATCATCTCGAACTTCCGGGAAGGTCTGTCTGTGCTGGAGTACTTCATCTCCACTCACGGCGCCCGCAAAGGTCTCGCTGACACCGCTCTCCGCACGGCCGACTCCGGTTACCTGACACGTCGACTCGTCGACGTCTCCCAGGAGCTGATCATCAACATCGCCGATTGCGAGACCGACAAGGGCATCAAGATCACCGTTGTCGACGAACGTGGTCGCGTCATCCGCAACCTGCGGTCGCGCGTGTACGGGCGTGTGCTCGCCGACGATGTCAAGATCGACCGGAAACTCGTCGAGACGGCCGACGGTGACAAACTGCGAGCGGGTGAGATCATCGGCACGAAGGCGCTGATCGCGCTCGAGGCGCACGCCGAACAGGTCGAGTCGGTGCGGGTTCGTTCCGTCCTCACGTGTGACGCCAAGCTCGGCGTGTGCCAGACCTGCTACGGCCTGTCACTCGCCACCGGCAAGGTCGTCGAGTTGGGTGAGGCGGTCGGCATCATGGCCGCCCAGTCGATCGGTGAGCCGGGAACCCAGCTCACCATGCGTACCTTCCACACCGGTGGTGTGGCAGGTGAGGACATCACCCACGGTCTGCCTCGCGTCGTCGAGCTGTTCGAAGCCCGGACCCCCAAGGGCAAGGCGTCGCTCGCCGAGGACGGCGGAGCGGTGCGAGTCGTCGAGGACGACGAGGGCCGTCGCATCGTCGTCGAGACGAAAGAGGGCGATCTCGAGTACCCGGTGAGCCGCCGCGCTCGCCTCCGGGTCGCCAACGGCGACGTGATCGAGCCCGGTGCGCAGCTGACCGAAGGTCCGTTGGACCCCAAGGAGGTCCTGGAGATTCGTGGCGTCCGGGCCGCCCAGCAGTACCTGGTCGATCAGGTACAGGAGGTGTACCGGAGCCAGGGCGTGGAGATCCACGACAAGCACATCGAGCTCGTCGTGCGTCAGATGCTCAAGAGGATCCGGGTGGTGTCCCCCAACGAGTCGGACTTCCTCCCGGCCGAGCTGGTCGACGATCAGCTGTTCCGCGAGACCAACAAGACGATGGTCCAGGACGGAAAGCGGCCGGCAGAGGGTCGTCCCGAGCTGATGGGAATCACCAAGGCGTCGCTCGCCACCGATTCGTGGCTGTCTGCAGCGTCGTTCCAGGAGACGACCAGGGTGTTGACGGACGCCGCCATCCAGGGCAAGTCGGACTTCATGCGTGGCCTCAAGGAGAACGTGATCATCGGCAAGCTGATCCCGGCTGGAACGGGCTCCGACGAGTACCAGGTCCTCCAGCCGTCGCTGCCTGGTGCAGCAACGGTTTCAGCGCTGGGAATCCTGGGCGGAGACATGCCCGGGAGCGCCGACGAGGGTCTGCCCGAGAATCCGGCCGAATGGCTGGCGTCGCTGGGAGCTCAGCGCCTCGACGACAGCAACGGTGACGAAGAAGAGGACTGATAGCGGAGCGCTCTCCGCGTCGACCGAAGAGGCCCCCCGGATTCCCGGGGGGCCTCTTCGCATCCGACCCCTCGCCCAACCGCGGGCCAGATGGGCGGATCTCCACCCATCCAACCTTGGGTTGGCGAGGGTGGTCGGTCGCGGGCGGGCCGGGGCGTCGAGCACCCCGGCCCGGCTCGCCTTCCCGTCCTCCCAGCGGGAAGAAGTGGTGGTCATCTTTCCAGACGCGCGGACATACGCACCAGCTCCGCGAACTCGGCCACGTCTTCGTCGCCAGGGAGCAGGTCGGTGACGTCGTAGGCATGGTCGACCAGATCATCCAGTGTCCACACGCCCGCGAACCGGCTTCCCCGCAGCGCCTCGGCGAACTGGGCGACCACAACATCCTGCTGGAACCTCGGCGCGGTGTCGCGGTAGCGATCTGACAGGTCCTTCAGAGAGATGGTCTGGCTGACCTCGGTTGGATCGTCCGTCCTCGGATCGAGCCAGCGCAGGTACACCCGACCGATCCGGTCCTCCCGGCCGGCCAGCGCGTCCCGGGTCAACCGCACCTCGTACAGGGCGGTCACGGTGTGACCGGCTCCGATCTCCCCGGCATCGACCGTGTCGTCCCGGAACTGATCGTCGGCGATGGCGCGGTTCTCGTAGCCGACCAACCGCCATTCGAGGACGGTGTCCTGATCGAACTCGACCTGGACCCGAGCGTCTTCGGCGACCGTAACGAGCGTTCCGGTGAGATCGTTGACGAAGAGGTCCTGTGCCTCGTCCGGGGTGTCGACGTAGGCATAGAAGCCGTCGCCGTCGTCTGCGAGTTGCTCGAGCAACGCATCGTTGTAGTTGCCCATTCCGACCCCCACGGTCACGAGGTTGACACCGCGATCGGCATCACGCCGGATCATCTCGACCAGCGAATCGGGGTCGCTGAGGCCCACGTTGGCGACGCCGTCCGACGCCACGATGACCCTCGTGAGCCTGCCGTCCCTGCGCAGCTGGTCGGCGGCGTCGTATCCGAGCCTCAGACCGTGCTCGAAGTTTGTCGATCCGCCCGGCTCGAGGTGGTCGAGTGCGCGGAGGATCTCCCTCTTCTCATCACCGAACGTCGGTGGCAGGACGAGGCGCGCATCCGATCCGAACTCGACCAGGGTGACGGTGTCCTGCTCGGTCAACTCCTCGACCAGCAGGGAGAGCGAGTATTTCACGATCTCCAGCCTGCGGCCCTCCGCCATCGATCCCGACGTGTCGATGACGAAAACGAGGTTTGAGGCAGGACGTGACTCGACGTCCTCCGCGCGTAGTCCGATCCTGATCACTCGCATGTCCTCGTCCACGAACGGTGTCGGTCCGCCGTCGACGGTGATGGAGAAACCTTGGCGTGGCACCGGGTAGTCCTGGGCGAAGAAGTTGACGTACTCCTCGACACGGACGGAGTCACGGTCGGGGAGGAATCCGTCGTTGAGGAACGTTCGGGCCATGGTGTAGGCGCCGGTGTCGACGTCGAGCGCAAACGTGGACAGCTTGTCCTCGTCGGTCCACTCGGGCCGGTTCACCCCGGGGTCATCGAACTCGACGTCCGGGTACGGCTCCCCGACCTCGGAAGCGGCGGCCGCCGTCGTTGCCGAGCCGGCGGCCGTCGTGTCACTGGAGTGGTCGTCGCGGTTCGAGTCGTCCCAGCTCCTGTCTGCAGTGGTGAGTGTGTCTCTGTAGGTGGTGTCAGAGGACGAGTCGCCTCCGCAGGCCGCCGTCACCAGCCCGAGGACGCAGAATGCCGCTGCCCATCGTGTGTTTCTCATCGTGTCGCTCCCTCATCGATCAGTGCCGGTCGCCCGGTACGGGCATCGTCGGTGATTGGACGTCGCCGGTCGATGCGGGGATCCCCTCATCCATCCCTCACGTCCCTCATGGCGTTTGTGCAGGTCGGACCCGAGGAACAGACGGGGGGCTCAGGTCTTCTGATCGTTGGCCGCGGGTGTCCGGTAGTCGTAGGCTCTCTGGAATGGACCGGCCGAAACCGATCCCCGAGGCCGAGGCAACCCTCCTCACCATCACGATCGTGTTCCGGGTCGTCGGGCTGCTGTGGCTGATCACGCTGTCGGTTCTCAGCCTCACAACCCAGCCGGCGCCGGCCATCGACGGCCGCCTGGTGATGTGGTCGGTGGTGGCGGCGGTCATCTGGACGGTCCTCACGATGGTGTTGTGGCGCATGTTCCCGCGTGGCTTCTCGAGCCTGTTCTGGCTCCTCCCCGACCTCGCGGTAGCGGCAGTCATCGCCCTCATCCCTCAGCTCAGCGGGGCGAACAGCTTCTTCGTGGGAGGTTTCCCGATCTCCTCCGCGATCTTGTGGGCGACCACCCGGGGTGTGCCGGGTGGCTTCTTCGCCGGTCTGGTCATCGCTATCGCTTCGGTGCAGGGATACGGTTCCGACCTGGCGGCTCGCACAGCAGAGGTGTTTGCGATCAACTCACTCGCCCCCGTCGTCATTGGTTGGGGATTCGGTTCGATCCGCCGCAACGACGACAGCCGGCGCAGGGCCGAATCCGCCCTCGCCGCCGAGCGGGCCGAGCGAATCCGTGTGGCCGAACGCGCCGAGGTAGCCGCCCATCTGCACGACTCGGTGCTGCAAACGTTGGCGCTCATCCAGCGCCGTTCCGATGATCAATCCGAGGTGAGGAGACTGGCCCGTTCACAGGAGCGGGAGCTGAGGACCTGGCTCAACTCAGGTGTCGACACGACCGGAGGCGGATTGATGGATCTGATCCACCGGTCGGCTGCTGAGGTCGAACGGGACTTCGGAGTGGCCATCGACCTCAGCACGGTCGGGGACGCGGGGCTGGATCGCGGTGTCGAGGCGATCGCGGCGGCGGCGCGAGAAGCAATGACGAACGCCGCCAAGTTCTCAGGCGTAGACCGGGTGTTCGTGCTCGCCGAGGCGAGGCCGCACGAGTTGCGGATCGTGGTTCGTGATCGCGGTGCGGGGTTCGATCGAACCTCCGTCGGCGACGACCGCCGAGGTCTGGGCGAATCGATCGAAGGACGGATGACACGCCATGGTGGCTCGGCGACGGTACGGTCGGCCCCCGGGGAGGGTACGGAAGTCGATTTGCGCTTGCCGAGGGAGGTGCGGTGATGGTGCGGGTCTTCATCGTCGATGACCACCACCTGTTCCGAGCGGGAGTCAGGGGCGAACTGGAAGGGAAGGTCGAGTTCGTCGGTGACGCGTCCGAGGTCGACGCGGCCGTGGAGATGATCCGTGAGCGTGAGCCCGATGTCGTCCTGCTCGACGTTCACATGCCGGGCGGCGGTGGGCTGTACGTGTTGCAGAAGGTCTCCGAGACCCATCCCGACGTCAAGTTCCTGGCATTGTCGGTTTCGGATTCACCCGAGGATGTGGTGGCCATCGTCCGGGCGGGTGCGAGGGGATACGTCACCAAGACGATCGAGTCGTGGGAGCTCGCAGCGGCCATCAACAAGGTGGCGGCCGGCGACGCCGTGTTCTCGCCCCGGCTCGCCGGGTTCGTCCTCGATGCATTCGCCTCCATTCCGACCCGAGACGTGGACCCCGAATTGGACCAACTCACCGACCGGGAGCAGGAGGTTCTGCGGCTGATCGCCTTGGGCGACACGTACAAGGAGGTTGGTGTCCGGTTGTCGATCTCCGTGAAGACGGTGGAGCGGCATGTGTCGGCGGTACTCAAGAAGCTCCAGCTCTCGAACCGCCACGAACTCGCCCGGTGGGCGTCGGATCGCCGCATCGTCTGAGAAAGAACAACAGGAGGCGGGCTTGGGGGTGCCCGCCTCCCGTTGAGGTCCGAGACGCCCGGCCCCTCCGGCGCCGGTTGATGGGGGTGTTCCGGCACCCAATCCGGGCATCTCGTTGTGGGTGGCCCGTGGGTGTGACAGGCCTCTCCCGCCATTACGACACAGTTGCGTTCCCCGAGTTCCCAACTTTCTCGATTAATCGA
>Ga0224510_10002292_pt1 | contig 11641 bp, 8 predicted proteins | sample SF_May12_sed_USG_FD_170161 | JGI IMG/M metagenome (GOLD analysis project Ga0224510, IMG submission 170161) | Sediment microbial communities from San Francisco Bay, California, United States - SF_May12_sed_USGS_4_1 | ecosystem: Environmental > Aquatic > Marine > Sediment | place: USA: California... | reverse complement strand
GTGCTGGTGATCGCCACGGTGATCGCCATCCGGCGGCTGCGCAGCTTTGAGATCGCCGGCGAGACCGCGTGACCAGTCGCGAATCGATCGGACCGCCGTGGGATCACGCCTGGGCTGGACGCGTGGATGAGCACGCCTTCGACTCCCAAGCGCTGACGGCCAATCCGCTCGGCGACCCGCATCGTCGTCCCCTGCTCGTCTACCTGCCGCCCGGCTACGACGCCGATCTCGACCGACGGTATCCGACCATCTACCGCCTGCAGGGCCTCACCGGCCAGGTCGACATGTGGCGCAACCGCGGAGCGTTCCGGCCAAACCCGCTCGAGGCGATCGACGATCTCTTCGCACGGACGGGTACTCCGCCGGCGATCGTCGTCCACGTCGATGCCTGGACCCGCCTGGGCGGCAGCCAGTTCGTCGATTCGCCGGGGACCGGCCGCTACCACACCTACCTGTGCGACGAGATCGTGCCGTTCATCGACGCGCACTATCGGACGCTGGCGCGCCCCGAACACCGGGGGCTCGCCGGCAAGAGCAGTGGCGGCTACGGGGCAATGGTCAACGCCATGCTGCGGCCCGACCTGTTCGGCGCGCTGGCCACGCACGCCGGGGATGCGCTCTTCGAGGTCTGCTACCTCCCCGAGTTTGCCGGTGCGGCGCGCGCCCTGGCGCGAGAGCACGACGGCAGCTACGAGCGGTTCTGGGCCGATCTCCGAAGCCGGGCGGGACGCGTCCGCAGCGGCGACGAACTGCTGCTCAACACCTGGTGCATGGCCGCCTGCTACTCGGCCGAGGCCGACGGCACGGTTCGACTGCCCTTCGAGACCGATACCGGCCGCCTGGTACCTGAGGTCTGGGAGCGCTGGCTCGAGCACGACCCGGTGCGGATGGCCCCACGACATGCGGAGGCGCTGCGGTCACTGCGCGCAATCTGGATCGATGCCGGGCGCAGTGACGAGTTCAGCCTCGACCTGGGGGCGATCGCTTTCCGCGGTGAGCTTGCCAAACTGGGTATCGGGGAGCCGACGGTCCATTTCGAGCTCTTCGACGGTACCCACTCGAACACGGAGTGGCGGTATCCGCTGGCGATCGCCTGGCTGTCAGAGAGGCTCGCGCAGTAGCGGAGCCCGAGATCAGGCCGCGACGACGCGGTCGCGGCCCGCACGCTTCGCCATGAAGAGCGCCACGTCGGCGGTGCGCAGCAACTGTTCGCGGGTCGGGTGCTCATCATCGAGCTGCGTGCAGCCCGCCGATACGGTCACGGTCAGGCGCTCGCCACCGTCGCTGAAGATCTGCTGCTGAGCGAGCCGGGCGCGGACCTCTTCCGCGAGGCGGACCGCATCGTCGCGTGTGGCGTCCTCCAGGATCACGACGAACTCCTCGCCACCGAATCGAGCCACCAGGTCGGAGGCCCGGAACCGTTCGCGCAGGACGGCCGCGAAGGTCTTGAGCACCTGGTCGCCGGTCTGGTGGCCGTAGCTCTTGTTGAATTGTCCGAAGTGGTCGAGGTCGAACATGATGGCCGCGATCGGCTTGCGTTCCTTGCCGGCGGGACGGTGCCAGCGAGCGATCGTCCGGCTGAGTGCTTCATCGAAGTGGCGCCGGTTGTACAGGCCGGTGAGTGGGTCGCGGACGGCAAGCTCCTCCACCTCGGCATGCAGGAACGCGTTGGCGACGACCAGTGCGGCCTGCCCCGCCAGCAGCTCCATGGCCTCGATCTCGATCGGCCGAAACGCGGCGGCAGGGGTCCGTCGCGCCATCGAGATGGCACCAACCACCACGCCATCGCGTACCAGAGGGATCCCGACGCCCGACAGGGTCAGTTGCGCGTCCATATCCTGGAAAGCCGGCCGGCTCCCATCGGCGTGCGCATCGTCGAAGACCACTACGCGATCACGGATTGCGCGGCCGACAAGCCCCTCGCCGGCCCCGATCACCGCTCCGAGCTGGGACGGGTCCGGATCGGTGGACGCGCGCAGCACGTAGCGACCGGTCTCCCGATCGAGCACGGCGAGGGTCACGATGTCAGCCGCGACCACCCGACCCAGGCCGTCGATCATCGCTGCCGAGAGTCGGCCCAGCTCCAGCTCGCCGCTCACCAGGCTGTTGAACTCGTTCAGAGCGTGCAGGACGGAGGCGCGCTCGGCGAGTGCCTGCCGATCGCGTCCCAAGGCCAACACCGTGGCGATACGGTCGGCGATGGTGGCCACCACATCGCGGTCGGCCCGATCGAGCGTTGACCTGGCCTCGACGTTCAGGACACCCAGCAGCTCGCCGTCTACGATCAGCGGCGCGCAGATCTCGCTCACGACCTCGGAGAAGACCGCCGAGTAATCGGGGTCGCCCGCCACATCGGGAACGAAGGCGAGTTCGCGCGTGCGCATCACTCGACCGACCACGCCGTGGCTGCCGTCGAGCAGCGCGGGTGGTGCGTCGTAGCCGCGCTGGCCGACGAGTCGCAGGTGCGCATCCTCGTGGACGTAGACGGTGACGAAGTGGTAGTGAAACTGGGCGGCGATGACGCCGAGCGCGCGATCAAGCGTGTCCTCGCCCGACCCGTTGGTCACCAGGACATGGCTGACCGCCTCCAACCCGGCGATCTGCCGAGATCGACGGCGCTCGGAGATCATCGCGGAGCGCAGCCGTCGCGATGCCTGCTCCACCGCCCTCACCAGCCGGCTGACGCCGACCGCGGCGAGAAGGCCGACACCGGCGAGCGCGATCCCGCGGAGGCCAACGGCGGACGTGTCCGCGAGGTGCGACAGGTGCGGAGCAACGTAGATGAGTGCGGCCGCGGTTCCGAACAGTACTGCCGGCAACCTGCCGAGCGTGGCCGCTGCAATCACCACCGGGATGTACAACGCCAACAGCGGATGGCTCGGGCCGCCCACTACCGATGACAGACCCGCAACATAGAGCAGTGCCACTGCCATCCGCAGGAACGACCAGCCCGAAGGCGAGAGACCTCGTGCGTGGCTTGGCACCAGTCCGAGCATGACCTGGAGTCCCCCGCAAATTCCCGTCAGTGCGAGAACCGCTCCAGGGTCGCCCGGCAGGCCGGAGACGAGCGCCACTGCCATGGCGATGGGTGCCAGGGCCCACGTGTAGACCGTGTACCGGTCGCGCCCGATCCTGCTTGCGGCGAGGCGGTTCCACGACAGCGGGGCACGCCACTGCCGCCCCTGAAGAGGGGCAGCGGGCAGCGAGATCGCGTCAACGCCTCGAGCGGTGGATGCCATCGATTGGACCGTAGCAATCCCACCCGGACCACACCATCGCCCGGAAGTACCCGGTACCGTCGTCGCTCCCCGGGTCGCTACGCTCCTGGGGACGCCCTCAGGAGAGCTGCTCGAATCTCCTCGATGCTCATCGATCCGGCATACAGCTTCCCGCCGATGAACAGGGTCGGCGTGCTGTTCACGTGGAGATCCCGCGCGGCATGGCGATCCGCGTCAACCGTTTCGAAGACCTCACTCGACGCGTACGCGGCCTGCCACGCGGTGACATCCAGGGCGAGCTGATCAGCCAGCCCGGCGAAGAACGCGTCGGCAGCCGCAGGAGCCAGATCCTTCCAAGCAGACTGGCTCGCGTAGATCGCCTCAGACATCTCCCAGAACGAATCCTGCAGGTGAGCGGCCGCGGCGGCTCGAGCGGCGGCGTCGGCGTTGGCGTGGATGCCGTCGAGCGGGAAGTACCGCGAGACGAGGGTCATCTCATTGGCCCGCGCAAGCTGGGCAAGCAGCGGGGCCACCATCGCGCACCCGGGGCATTGGAAGTCGGCGAATTCGACCACTTCGACTGCCCCGGTGCCGAGTCGCGGACTGCCGGCAGGCGCCAGGCTCGAGCCGTCGGACGGTCCGACCGCCGCGCCTCCCACCGCCCCACCGACAAGCAGGAGTGCCACGACGAGCGCGGTCGCCCCGCCGCCCAGCAGCCCGGTGCGCCGCAAGCCGGCGCGATCCTCATCCGCTGCCCGCGCCAACTGCTGGCGAACACGACTCGAGTGGGCCTCCGCTTCTACCCCGCCGTCACTGCGCGACAGCGCCAGCGCGGCACCCAGCAGGACGAGGCTGGCCCCGGCCTGCACCAGGCACCAGCTGCAGAACGCGCGGATCACGAACAGCTCGATCCCGGTAAGGAGCATCGAGGCCGCAGCGCCCGCAGCCGCGGCGACTGCGAGCACCGTCATCGACGGCACACCGACCAACGTCGGGGAAGCGACGGTCCGCAGCACGAGCCAGGCCGCAACGACGTAGAAGACGAGCCCAAAGAGCGGCAGCGGGATACCCAACGGATACGCGAAGTCGCTGGCACGGACGAGGTCACAGCCGGAGCCGGTCAGGCACAGGCCGGGCTGTCCGGTGACGTACTCGACCAGTAGATAGGCGGAGGCGCCCGCCCCCACGATGGCGGCGAGGAGTGCGATGGCGCGCCAGCGCGCAGCAGGGCTTCGATGCATGGCTCTCAGAGCATCCCCGCCCGTCCGGTCCCGCCGTGAGTGCCAATCGTCCTGCCCCGGGGTGACAATCCGCCCGATCAGCCCGCGCATCGACCAGCCGGCGCGCGTAGGGTTCGCGCGATGCATCAGTTCCGTTTCGGCGTCACCGCCAGCCACGCGCGCACCGGGGAGGCATGGAAGGCGCTCGCCCAACGCGCCGAACAGCTCGGATACTCATCCCTGCTGGTCCCCGATCACCTGACGGCGCAGCTCTCCCCCGTCGCCGCAATCGCCACCGCAGCCGCGGTCACAACCCGCCTGCGGGTCGGTGGCTTCGTCTTCGCCAACGACTTTCGCCACCCACTGATCCTCGCCCGCGAGGCAGCGACGCTCGATCTGCTATCGGACGGACGCCTGGAGCTGGGCATCGGTGCCGGCTGGCGGACCGGCGACTATCGGCAGCTGGGGATGCCGTACGACCCGGCCGGGAGACGCATCGATCGCCTCATCGAGGCGACCGGGATCATCAAGCGGCTGCTGTCCGGCGAGACGGTGAACCAGGACGGGCCGCACTTCCACCTTGGCGATGCTCGCGTCCTGCCTCGCCCGGTCCAGCGACCGACCCCACCGATCATCATGGGCGGCGGCGGGCCGCGCATGCTGCGACTGGCCGCCCGTGAGGCCGATATCGTCGGCTTCATCCCCCAGTTCAATCCGCGCGGACGGCCAACCCTGACCGATGTCACCGAAGATGCGCTCGATCGCAAGGTGGCACTCGTCCGCGAGGCTGCGGGCGATCGATTCGAGCGGCTGGAACTCAACCTGTTCATCGCCGATGCCGGGATGGCCGGCTGGGACGCATCGGTCCCCGGGTCGATGCTCACCGCGGTGAAGTGGGCAGCCACCGGGACGGTCGGCAGCCCCTACGTGCTCTACGGAACGCTCGGGAGGCTTCGCGAGGCGCTGGAGCGGCGGCGGGATCGAACGGGGATCAGCTACTACGCCATCCGCCAGGGGTCGATGGAGGCCATGGCGCCGCTCGTGGAGGCGCTCGCCGGCCGCTGACCGGCCAGCGGTGGCGGGCCGGGATGTTAGCGTACCGCGATGCGCGCTTTCCGAAGCCAGCCAGAACTGACCACCGGCCGCATCGAGGCATTCGCCGATGGCGTCTTCGCCATTGCCATCACGCTGCTCGTGCTCGAGATCGGCGTGCCGCACCTCGCCGACGGCGAGTCGATGCTCGACGCGCTCGGTGGACTGTGGCCCTCACTGTTCGGCTACATCTTCGGGTTCTGGGTGATCGGGATCTACTGGGTCAACCACCACTACGTCTTCAGCCTGTATCGGCGCAGCAACCACTTCTTCGGGCTGCTCAACGTCGTCTTCCTGATGACCATCGCCTTCCTCCCGTTCCCGACGGCGGTGCTGGCCGAGTACGTGGCCGACCCGGCTCACCGTGACGGCGCGATCGTCTTCTACCTCTTTGCGCTCATGCTGCCCGCGGTCACCTGGTCGGGAACCTGGTTCTATGCGTCGCGCGTCGCGCATCTCGTCGATGACCGGCTGTCGGATCGCTTCGTCACGTTCCTCTCCTGGCAATACGCCGGGAGCGCGGCGGCGTTCGCGCTGATCGTCCTCGTCGCGCTCGTGAACAGCGTCGCCGGGTTGGCGCTCGGCGTGATCCTGACGCTGGCCTACGTAATGCCGCCTCGAGCTCCCGAATATCGGGAGGATTCGGAGGCCTAGGGCGCTCCACGATCTCGGTCGATTGTCGTGGTATCGTCGGACCGCGCCGTCGATGCGCGCATGTGTCGCGAGCGGGAGTAGCTCAGTTGGCAGAGCGTCAGCCTTCCAAGCTGAATGTCGCGAGTTCGATCCTCGTCTCCCGCTCCACTCCGCCGATCTGATCTGAGCGCGGCGCCCGGCTGGACAGCAGGCCCAAGATCCATCTTCCCCGATGCCACTCGGTCCGTTACCCTCATGCCTCGCGTGACATGGGAGCGGCCCCGGTGATCTGCTCGAACTGCGGGACCCAGAACGAGGCGCAGCGCAAATTCTGTACTGAGTGTGCGACCCCGCTCGCAGCGGGCTGCCCGAACTGTGGCACGATCAACCCGCCCGGGGCGAAATTCTGCGGCGAGTGCGCGACGCCGCTCGCGGCCGCGGCTGGTCTAGCGGCCCAGGCGATATCCCGGGAACCGGCATCTTCTCCGGTTGCCGAACGGCGGCTCGTCTCAGTCCTGTTCGCAGACCTCGTCGGCTTCACCCCTTTTGCCGAGGAGCACGACGCGGAGGACGTGCGTGACACGCTCACCCGCTACTTCGATCTCGCCTCGGAGGTGATGACCCGCTACGGGGGAACCGTCGAGAAGTTCATCGGTGATGCGGTGATGGCCGTGTGGGGCACGCCGGTCGCCCACGAGGACGACGCGGAACGGGCGGTCCGGGCGGCTCTCGAACTGGTCGACGCGGTGCGCACTCTTGGCCCGACCATCCAGGCGCGGGCCGGGGTCCTGACCGGAGAGGCGGCGGTCACCCTTGGCGCGACGAACCAGGGCATGGTCGCCGGCGACCTGGTGAACACCGCGGCGCGCCTGCAATCGGTCGCCCCAGCCGGGGTGGTGCTGGTCGGCGAGGCGACCCAGCGCGCCGCCGGCCTGGCGATCGCCTTCGAGGAAGCCGGCGAGCAGACGCTCAAGGGCAAGGCTGCCCCGGTCCCGGCCTGGCGGGCCGTGCGCGTCGTATCGGAGCGCGGTGGGCGCAACCGCAGCGAGGCGCTGGAGGCGCCGTTCGTCGGCCGCGATGAGGAATTCCGGCTGCTCAAGGACCTGTTCCACGCCACCGATCGAGAGCAGCGGACCCGACTCGTGTCGGTCATCGGTCCGGCCGGGATCGGCAAGAGCCGCCTGGCGTGGGAGTTCCTCAAGTACATCGACGGGCTGGTCGACACCATCTGGTGGCACCACGGCCGCAGCCCCGCTTACGGCGAGGGGATCACCTTCTGGTCCCTGGGCGAGATGGTGCGCGGCCGGTGCGGGCTGGCCGAGACCGATGACGAGGCGACAACCCGCGCGAAGGTTGCCGCAATCGTGGCGGCGCATGTCCCCGACTCCGAGGAGCGGAGCTGGATCGAGCCGGCGCTGCTGGCCCTGCTGGGCGTTGGATCGGGCAGCAGCTCCAACCAGCTGTTCGCGGCATGGCGCACCTTCTTCGAGCGCCTGAGCAGCTCGGGGACCGTGGTGCTCGCTTTCGAGGACCTCCACTGGGCCGACAGCGGCACGCTCGACTTCATCGACCACCTGCTCGAGTGGAGCAAGAACAACCCCATCTTCGTGGTGACCCTGGCCCGGCCCGAACTGCTCGAGAAGCGCCCCGAGTGGGGAGGCGGCAAGCGCAACTTCGCCTCGCTCTACGTGGAACCGCTGCCCGAGGCGGCCATGCGCGAGTTGCTGGGCGGGCTGGTCCCCGGCCTGCCCGAGCCGGCCATCCGGGCCATCGTGACGCGGGCCGATGGCATGCCGCTGTACGCGGTCGAGACCGTCCGCATGCTCGTGGCGGACGGCCGGCTGCGTGAAGAGGCCGGCGTGTATGTGCCCGTCGGCGACCTCACCGTGCTGGCGGTGCCGGAGACGCTGACAGCGCTGATCGCGTCACGCCTCGACGGCATCGACCCCGCGGACCGAGGGCTGCTGCAGGATGCCGCCGTGCTGGGCCAGAGCTTCACCCTCGATGCGCTGTCCATGGTCAGTGGCCTCGATGCCACGACCGTCGAAGCGCGCCTGCGAGGCCTGGTGCGGCGCGAACTGCTCACCGTCGAGGCGGACCCGCGCTCCCCCGAGCGCGGCCAGTACGCCTTCCTGCAGGCGCTCATCCGGGAGGTCGCCTACAACACCTTCGCCAGGAAGGATCGCAAGGAGCGCCACCTCGCCGCTGCCCGCTATTTCGAGCAGCTCGGGTCCGACGAGCTGGCCGGCGCCCTGGCCGGCCACTACCTGGCGGCTTACAGCAACGCGGCCGAGGGCCCCGAGACCGACGCCCTCGCCGTGCAGGCGCGGATTGCCCTGAAGGGGGCCGCCGAACGCGCGGCATCCCTGGGGGCGCACGACCAGGCCGTCGCCTTCCTCGAGCAGGCGCTGACGGTGACGACCGATCCGGCCGATGAAGCCGATCTCCTCGAGCGCGCCGGCCGATCAGCGACAGCGGCGGCCCGCTATGGGCGGGCCGAGGACTTCCTTCGACGCGCACTGGAGTTGCACCGCACGCGCGACGATCGTGTTGCAGCCGCCCGGGCGACCGCCTCCCTGGGAGCGGCGCTCCTGTTCGGACAGCGAGCGAAGGCGGCGCTCGAGCTGCTCGTGGCGGCCTCGGCAGAATTCGCGGACCTGTTTCCAGATCCTGCCGTCGTCGCGCTCGACGGCGTGCTCGCCTCGGCGCATGGCCAAAACGCGGAGCCCCACCGCGCGCTGGAGGTCGCAGAGCGGGTACTGGAGGCCGCCGAACATGATTACCTCGTCGAGATCCTTGCCACGGCACTGGTGACGAGGGGAGTTGTTCTCGGCGACCTCGGACGCCGGCGGGAGGGGATCGGAGCCATCAGGGCAGGCGAGCAGCTCGCGCGCGACAACGGGCTGGACGACGTGCTGACGCTTGCGCTTATCACGCGCGGCTTCATGCTCGCCGACCTCGACGTGGCCGGTTCGCTGGAGGCGTGGCGCGAGGGCCTCGCCCTGGCACGCCGCGTCGGCAGTCGGCTGGGGGTGCTGCGCTTTGTCAACAACCTCGGGTACACCGCTTTCGTTGCCGGCGACTGGGATGAAGCGCTGGAACAGCTCGACGGACAGCTGGCCGAGGACCTTGAGCGCGTGGACCGTATCCCCCTCATGGCCAACTCGGTCATCGTCCATGCCTGCCGTGGCGAGGACGTCACCGAGACGCTCGCCGAACTCAGACGGCTCATTGGCGACTCGACGGACCGCTCCGCCGTCCACTTCCATGATGCGCGCGGCAATGTGGCCCTCGCCACGGGGCAGCTCGGCGACGCTCACATGGCGTGGCGACACCTGGCGGATCAGGACGCCGGCAATGCCCCGGAGTTCAGATATCGCGCCGCGCGACCGGCCCTCTGGGAAGGAGACGTCGAAGCTGCCCGTACCGATCTCGCTGCGCTCGATGCCACGGGCGTGCGCGGCGCGGTGGCGGAGCTGCGTCGAACGACAATCCGCGCCGGCATCGCAGCCCTGGAGGGCCAGCCTGCCAACGCTCTCGTGCAGTACCGCGAGGCACTTCGAGGGTGGCACGACGTCGGACTCGCGTGGGACGAAGCCCTCGCCGGGATCGACATGGCGACCCTGCTCGATCCAACTGAAGCCGAGGTCCGGGCCGCCGCTGCGTCGGCGCGCGAGATTCTCGTTCGGGTAGGCGCGAAGCCCTTTGTAGCGCGACTGGACGCGGCGCTGGCCCGCTCGCCGTCGGCCGAACCAGCTACCGCCCGGGTCGCGGAACCGACCGCAGGCCGGTCCGTGCCGTCCTCGTAACGTCACCGGAGCATGAACCGGGGCCCACGGTCAATCCCGTGAGCCCCGGCCCGTCACTTGGGAACGAAGGGTCAGCCGCCGAAGGCGCTTGCCCAGTCAGCCGCTGCCGCATCGTCATACGCCTGCGAGAACCCGCAGCCGGTCACGATGCCGTCCGAGCCAGAGACGAGGTACCTTCCCCCGACCTCGAAGCCGACGCCACCCTCGAGTGTGACTGCCCCACTGCCCAGCCCGTACTCGGTGAGCGTGATCGAATCGCCCGAGCCGCGGTACCAGTGACCAACCGCGAAGGTCACCGCGTCACCGTCGATGGCCGTAACGGTCCCGTCGAACGCGACCTTAGCCAGCGCGAGGGTCTCGAGGTCGAACTGGATGCACATCGCTGTGCCGCCGCCACCACCGTCGGGCGGCGTGACGCCGGGCGCCCCGCGCGATCCAAGGGAAAAGAACACCACCGCCGCGAGGGCGGCGACACTCACGAGCCCGGCAGTCAGCCTGCGGCGGCCCGGGCTCAATTCACGATCCATGTCGTGCTGGGTATCGGTCATGACCATCTCCTGGACTCTCGCGCGGACGCGGGCGAGATTCGCGGAGGGCAGCCGGTCGGCGTCAACAGGATTGGACTGGCGAAGCAGGTCCATCGGGCCTGGATCGGTTGATCGGTTCATTCCACACGCTCCTGCAGCGCACCGTTGATGGTGCCCTTCGCTTCAGTAGATGTCCGGCTCACGGCGGAACCTTTCAGCAACTCATCTCGGAACCGTCCACGGGCCCGATGCAACCGTATGGCGACGGCGTTGGCACTGATCCCCAGCATCAGACCGATACTCAGTTCGTCGAGCTCGTCCCAGGCGACCAACCGAAGCAACTCCTGGTCGGCCGGGCGCAGTCGGGCCAAGGCGGCCAGCGCATGTCCCTCGTCGGCGCCGACCGTGCCGGGCGAGGTTGGCTCACCCGAGATCTGGCGGCTGAGCTTCTCGAAGAGCCACGAACGGCGTTGGCTCCCCCGCCGCTGGTTGGCAATCACGCGGCGAGCAACGCCCAGCAGCCACGGCAGCGCGTCTTCGGGGACCTGGTCGATCTTCCGCCACGCGATGGTGAATGTCTCCGCCGCGGCATCCTCCGCGTCAGCGGAAGTGGAGGTCCGGCGAATGGCGTAGGCCAGCACACGGCGCTCGTGCACTTCAAACAGCTGTTCCAGGCGCGAGACAGCGGCGTCCGGCGCGAGTCGCGTGGCTCCCACGCGGACGAAGACGCGCCGGCGAACGGTTCGGTTCCCGTCCCCGAGCGAACGGTCAGGCGCCGGCAGGCTCTGCCTCGGGCTCCGCGCACGCGTCGATCGGGAGGCACTCTGGCAGGCTGGATGCCGACGTTCGCCCCGGGCGGCCTTTCAGGAAGGCGCCCACGTAGACGCCACCCAGGATCACGGCCCCGCCCACCACGAACGACGGCGTGATCTGCTCATCGGTCAACACGGCCGCCAGGGCCACCGTGACGAGGGGCATCAGGAGCGTCACATAGGAGACGGCCGAGGCGGTCCAACGCTGCATGGTGAAGACGAACAGCGCAAACATGGCCACCGAGCCGAACACCACCAGGTAGCCGACCGCAGCCCACGTCTCCGCCTCGGCCGGCAGCACCCAGGACTCGCCGGCCACCAGCGACGGGA
>Ga0224510_10002291_pt1 | contig 11642 bp, 11 predicted proteins | sample SF_May12_sed_USG_FD_170161 | JGI IMG/M metagenome (GOLD analysis project Ga0224510, IMG submission 170161) | Sediment microbial communities from San Francisco Bay, California, United States - SF_May12_sed_USGS_4_1 | ecosystem: Environmental > Aquatic > Marine > Sediment | place: USA: California... | reverse complement strand
CAAGACACTTGTGGAACGACTTGAGAAGGTGTCGTCCGTTCTGCTGCAGGACGACAAGCATCTGACGGAGATCATGACTGCCCTGTCCTTTCAAGACTTAGTCGCGCAGCGAGTGAAGAAACTTGTGGCGATTCTCGATGAAGTCCAAGGCAAGCTGGTGGAACTCGTCGTCATCTTCGGACTCCAGCAGAGTGGCAATGGGTCGACCGCCTCCGGAACCGCAGGCGACCTGCTCAAACAACTCGAGGCATCGAACACGACGGCCATGAAACAACAGGTTGCCGACGATATACTGGCTCAGTTCGGATTCAAATGAGGCGCTTGCATCATGGATATTGCAACCATACTCGGGCTGGTGCTGGCGTTGGGCTCCATTATCGGAGGCCAAATACTGGAGGGTGGGCACATCGGTTCGATTATGCAGCTCACGGCCTTCATCATCGTGATCGGCGGGACGTTCGGAGCGATTTGTGTGCAGAATCCGCTGTCGGTGGTCATGAAGGCGTTCAGCTCCCTGTCTCTGGCGATCACAGGCCCCCATATCGACAATAAGGGAACCATCAAGTTGATCCTGGATCTTGCAAACGTCTCACGGAAACAAGGGTTGCTGGCACTTGAGGGCAAACTCAAAGACATCAAAGATCCCTTCATGAAGAAGGGAATCCAGCTCATCGTCGATGGAACCGATCCGAAAGCCGTGCACGAGATCCTTGAGATTGAGGTGGAACACCATGAGGAGCAAGGCGTCCATGCGGCCAAGGTCTGGGAAGCCGCGGGTGGGTACGCACCGACCGTCGGCATTATCGGCGCGGTGCTCGGGCTGATTCACGTGATGGAGAATCTGGCCGATCCCTCAAAACTGGGTGGCGGTATTGCGGTGGCGTTCGTCGCTACGGTCTACGGCGTGGGAGCAGCCAACCTCTTTTTCTTGCCGCTGGCCAATAAGATCAAGTTCAAGTTGAAGGAGGAAGCCGGGTCACGCAACGTCATCATCATGGGACTGGTAGGACTGGCCCAGGGTGAAAACCCCCGATTGCTCCAGGAGAAGCTGGAAAGCTTTCTTCCCCACAGCGAACGCATGAAGGAAGGGAAAAAATGATGTCGTTCGTGAAGCCAGCTTCGACTCAGCGAGGCGAGCGACTCTCGTGTCTCGTGGACGCCATGAAGAGGGCTGACTCATACCCTTCACCTTTCACGGTCGTCAATGGCGAAGCATAAACACGAAGAGCATGAAAATCACGAGCGGTGGCTGGTCTCCTATGCGGACTTTATTACGTTGCTGTTTGCGTTTTTTGTTGTGATGTACTCGATCTCGTCCGTCAATGAAGGGCGGTATCGGACCGTCAGTGAATCAATCAAGGCGGCGCTGAATCCAGTCTCTAATCATTCTGGAGAAAACCAGATCATCAACATCGGCGAGGCCAAATCGGTTCAGCAGGGGCGAAACCCATCCGATGCCAAGCAGACGGTTCTTCGACGCCTCAACAAGCAGATCCAGGCTATCAGCGACAAGCAAGTGAAGGACCTGGTGGCGTTCGTCACCATCGTCCAGAGAACCAACGGGGATATCGTGATCACGATTCCCGACAGATTGCTGTTCAATAGCGGCGAAGCGACGGTTCGCGCTGAAGCGCTGCCATTTCTCGAAGGATTGGGCGGCGTCATCCTGGAATTGAACCGGCATACGCGTATCGAAGGCCATACCGATAACGTCCCGATCAGGACGGCGCTGTTTCCGTCCAATTGGGAATTGTCCTCGACACGGGCGGTGATGGTGGTGCGGGTGCTGTCGGAGCTCTACGGAGTACCGGCGGATCACCTGGCGGCTGTTGGGCATGCCGACACCAGGCCCATCACGGCCAATGCGGATGCGGAACAGAGGGCCAAGAACCGTCGCGTCGAGGTCGTGATTCATGAACAGGCTCCGCTCGCCCCTCTTATGCAGACAGAGAACGAGACGGATGTGTTCGGACGATCGACTGACGATGGGCCGTTGAACGCGTCGCAGTTTGTTCCGGAACTATCCGGAGAGGGACGAACGCCGACACCGTAGGTGGGGTACGCGTGTTATGCGGTCGGCACTCAAGTCTTGACCCTCAGCAGCCGACAATAGGATTCAGTACCTTCAGTCAGGAAGGGGCTTGCGCTATGGCCACGGAATCATCATCCCCGCAACTATCTCAGGCGGATAATCAGAACCCCAGGCATCTCGCTCCGAAAGGGGATATCACTATTTTTGAAGCAGGTGAATTCAAAGACTCGCTGACGAAGTTGTTCACAAACGATGGGCTGGTGTCATTAGACCTCAGTGCTGTCGCCAGAGTCGATACGGCGGCGATTCAACTGCTGCTGGCCGCTAAAAAGCAGAACCGAATGTTCGTGTCAGGGATCTCTGAAGACTTGCAGTCAAGATTACATCGGCTTGGATTTGCCGGGTCACTTAGCGAATGACGGCCGTTGCGAACGAGGCTGAAGAATCGGTGTCCGGCGGTGCGGACAGAGGCGTCATCTGCAAGGAGCTTTCCTGAAGGCGATACGCTACGGGATCGGGAAGACCGCCACGAGCGGAGCAAGAACAAGACGATGAATTCATCGAAAGTGCCCAGCGGAAGCATCAGAGAGGCGGCTGACGTCGGGGATGTGGAGCGTGAGGCCCATCGACGAGCCTGGGAAAGTTTCGGGAACGATGCCGTGCAGATCATTCCGATTCTCAAGGCGCACATGGCGGCCGTGACACAAGAAACCGAGCGAGCGGCGATGGAGCTGATGGGCTATCTTCAAGTCCTGGCCTCTTCCAGCGCGGCCATCACTGCCACAGATAAAGCGGCCAGTTTGTCGAAGGTGGTGATGGCGATGCAGTTCCAGGACATTACGCGGCAGAAGTTGGAGCATGTCGGGTCGGCGCTGGACCAACTCCGGCAGCACGTGCAGGTGTTGTTGGAAGGGCCTGAGAATCCGAAGGCACAACAAGAGATCGCGGCGTTGCAGCGGATGGAGCGCAGCTACACGATGGATGCCGAACGCCGCCTGCATGAGGCGGGGGGCATGTCTGATTACCTCGAGCCCGTACCCATAGACATCGAGCCATCCAAGAACGAGACGGATTCCGTGACGCTGTTCTAGAACGAGGCCTACTGAAGCCGGAGGGGCAATATGAGCAGGATAGCCTTGGTCGTCGATGATTCACGCACTATGCGGCAAATGGTCGCATTCACCCTCACGAACGCCGGGTTTACCGTGATCGAAGCGGAAGATGGGAAAGACGCGGTGAGGAAAGTCGAGGCTGGAACCAAGCTGGATATCGTCGTGACGGATCTCAATATGCCGGAAATGGACGGGATCACCTTGATCAAGGAACTGCGGCGGTTGACCGCCTACAAGTTCACGCCGATTCTCATGCTGACGACGGAGTCGGCGCAGGAAAAAAAGAAAGAGGGCAAAGAAGCCGGCGCAACGGGATGGATCGTCAAGCCGTTCAATCCGGACGTCTTGCTGAAAACTATCGCTAAAGTGCTGCCGGCATAGCGTTTCAACCACGGGAAATGTTTTGAGTTGCTAGTTGTATGTTGCAAGTTGAGGAAAGCGGCCATCCGATAACATGAAGCTCGAAACCCGAAACGTGAAGCCTGCCAGGGACGACGAGGTTCAAGATGAGTAACGAATTTGCACAATTTCAAGATGCGTTTTTCGAGGAAGCCGCCGAGCATCTTGCGGTGATCGAGGAAGGATTGTTGCAGCTGGAGCAGCATCCGGAAGATCTGGATCTTCTGAACAAGATCTTCCGCTCGGCCCATTCGATCAAAGGCGCGAGCGGCATGTTTGGCTTCAATGCCGTCGCGCAGTTCACGCATAAGATGGAGACCTTGCTGGATCTCTTGCGCAACGGACAGGCAGCCGTTTCGTCAACAATTGCGGATCTGCTGCTCAAGTCTACGGACTGCCTCAAGACATTGATCGATGCTGCGAAGAGCGGGACCCCGGTGGACAATGAGACGGTTCAGCGGCTCACGGTGGAGCTGGCGGCGGCCAGTGCAGGGAATGTTCCGGCGGCAAGACATGCGTCAGAGTCAGCCAAAGTTGCGCCGGCGGTGCCAACCGGCAAGGCCCAGAGCTATGCCATTAACTGGACTCCGCCTGAATGGTTATTCCAGCGAGGTCTTGATCCGCTGCAGGTCATCAAGGAACTTGGGGATCTGGGCACCTTGTCCCAGGTTGCCGTCGATGTGTCCCGGCTACCGGATTTGGCTGAGATAGATCCGGAACGATGCTACTTGTCCTGGAGTATGCGGCTGAAGACCGGCAAGGACCGGCAAGTCGTCGAAGCCGTATTCGACTTCGTCCGTGAGGACAGCGTGCTCACGATCGAGGAGTGTGAAACGTTAAGCGTGAAGCGTGAAGGGCTCGAATCTGGAAACGAGATTCGTTTCACGAACGACGAACGACCTTCCGAGAGCGGCGCGGCGAAGCCGCTCGGAGAAATTCTGGTCGAAAGCGGCGTCGTCTCGCGCGCAGCGCTTGACGAGGCCTTAGCACAACAAAAACGAGTCGGCGAGATCCTGATTGAGCAACATGCCGCCAGCCCGCAGCAAGTCGAGCAGGCGCTACAGAAACAGCGGCAACAGGAGGCGACATCTCAATCGAAGAAGGCCGATACGGCGTCGATCCGTGTTGATACGGCCAAGATCGACAAACTGATCAATCTGGTCGGCGAACTGGTCATCACCCAGTCGATGCTCAGCGACCTGGGAACCCGGTTCGAGATGAGTCAGATCCATGTGTTGCTGGAGAGAATGGCGCAGCTGGAGCGCAATACGCGCGAGATTCAGGAACGGGTGATGAGCATCCGCATGTTGCCGATCGGCACCGCGTTCAGCCGGTTCCCCAGGCTGGTCCGCGATCTGTCCGCCAAAGCGGGCAAGAAAATCCAGCTCATCTTATCCGGCGAGGAGACTGAACTCGACAAGACCGTCATTGAATCCATCGGCGATCCCTTAACGCATCTCGTCAGGAATTCCGCCGATCACGGGTTGGAGACGCCGGAAGTGCGTCTAGACGACAACAAACCTGAAGTTGGGACCATCCGGCTCAACGCCTTTCATGAGGGCGGTAACATTTGTATTACGGTTGAGGATGATGGGCGCGGGTTGGACCGGGAGAAAATCCTGGCGAAGGCCGCCAAGCAAGGGCTAATTGCTGAAAATGAAAAACTGTCGGACGACCAGATCTGGTCGATGATCTTCAAACCGGGATTTTCGACAGCGGACAAGATTACCGATATTTCCGGCCGTGGTGTCGGCATGGATGTCGTGAAACGCAATATCGAGAACTTGAGTGGAACGATCAGCATCAAGACGGAGAAGGGGAAAGGGACTCGCTTCACCCTCAAGCTGCCGCTGACGCTCGCCATTATCGAAGGCATGATGGTTCGTGTCGGACGAGAGACCTATATCGTCCCGTTGCTGTCGATTTTGGAATCCCTGCAGCCGAGGCCGGAGTCGGTCAAGACCGTGATCGGGAAGGGCGAACTGATCAACGTGCGCAACACCTATTTGCCGATCGTGCGTTTATACGAGGTATTTTCTCTGCAGCCCGAGCACACCGATCCGACTAAAGGAATTCTTCTGATTCTGGAGACGGAGGGGGAGCGTGTGGTGGTCATGGTGGATGAAATCCTCGGCCAGCAGCAGGTCGTCATCAAGAGTATGGAGCAGAATTTCCGTAAGGTGGAAGGCATCGCCGGCGCGACGATCTTGGGGGACGGGACGGTCGGGTTCATTTTAGACGTGCGAGGCCTAATGGAAATTGCCTGCCGAGAGGCGCCGCTGGTGGCGTGAGACCGTCGCGACACAGGCCACTCCGTAGGAAGACAGAGTGTTTGGTGGAGAGCAGAAACCCGAATGGTGAACGACAAGCGATGCCAGATGCGGGATAAGGGAGGATCCTATGGCTGCAGCACAGCCTGAGACAGCGATGAAAGATCTCCATCAGCCGAGTGAGTCAGCGACGGGCGGCAGCCAGTTCTTGACGTTCAATCTGGGCGAAGAATTATACGGCGTGGACATCCTGCGTGTGCAGGAGATCAAGGGCTACACGGCGGTGACCAAGATCCCCAATACCCCTTCGTATGTCAAGGGGGTGCTGAATCTGCGCGGCACGATTGTCCCGATTGTCGAATTGCGGACCAAGTTCGGGATGCCGACGATCGAGTACACCATGGTTACGGTCATCATCGTGGTCGTCGTCAAAGAGAAAGTCATGGGCTTGGTGGTCGATGGGGTATCCGACGTGCTGGATATAGACAAGAAAGACGTTCAAGCACCGCCAAATTTTGGTGCCAGAATCAACGTGAGTTTTATGAACGGCATCGGGAAATCAGGGGACAAGCTGGTGGCACTGCTGGATATCGATCGCATGTTGTCCGGTGAGGATATGCAAGGAGTAGCCGCAGCCGCGGCCTAAGAGGGATAAATAACGATTGGGCTTGTGTCGAGGTCATGTCATTCGATAGAGGCGTGGTTGGATGGTGCAAACGGTCAGACCTACGGATGGGCTCTTGCATGATCAGAGAAGGCTCAGCTGGGGTTTATGGTAGGGAGGACATATGTTGAACAGGTTCAAGGATCTCCGTATTAAGTTGAAATTAGTGTGGGGCTTCGGGGTTGCCGGGCTACTGCTTCTCATTATCGGAGTGATGTCCTTTGAGGGTATGAATCGGCTGAGCGGCCATACGGAGTTCATTTATAAGACAAACTTGATCCCGGTCACGGTCATCAGTGATCTGCGCGCGGCGATGCTTCGCAGGAGCAACCTTGTCGTCTGGCATCTCCTGGCGGCTGACGCAGCCACGATGGCCGCGCGGGAGAAGGCCATTGTGGAACTCGACAAGACCGTTGAGAGCCTCACGGCCAAGTACGAGCCTGTGATTGTGACGGAATCAGAAAAGAAGTTGTTTCAGCAACTCACGGGAGGTGTGTCCGCGTACAAGAAAGTCCGCGATAAAGTGCTGGAGCTGAGCAAAAACTACAGCAAAGATGCCGCGGCAGAACTTCAGAAGACCGAGCTGTCCGAGCAACTCGGCGTGCTCTACGCGGCGCTTGATGGATTGATCGCTGAGAATGAACAACAGGCGCAGGAAAGTTATGCTGCAAGCCATAGTCTCAGTACCACGCTGAATTGGACCATGATCGCGTTGAATCTCATCGCGATCTTAATCGGCATCTTCACCGTGTGGTTTGTCTCCAAGTTGATCGTCGAGAATCTGTCCAATGTGCTGGCGGCAGCGGAGCAACTTCAAAACGGCAATCTGACCCATCGCTTACAGGTCACGTCTCAGGACGAAATCGGGAAGCTGGCGGTGGCTTTCAACCAGATGGCCGAGACGATGCAGGGTAAAGTCGAACAGGAACAAAGGAGCGCCTCAGAGATGAAGGGGATTACGGGTGCGCTGAACCGTGCACAGGCGGTAATCGAATTCAGTCCGGACGGGACGGTGCTCACGGCGAACGAGAATTTCCTCAACGCTCTCGGCTACTCATTAGCGGAGATCAAAGGGCAGCACCATCGGATGTTTTGCGAGGCATCGTATACGAACAGTGGTGAGTATATGGCGTTTTGGCAGCGCCTGAACCGGGGCGAGTACGATGCGGGGGTGTACCGGCGAGTGGGCAAGGGGGGCAAGGAGGTTTGGATTCAGGCCTCGTACAACCCGATTCTGGATGCCGCCGGCAAGGTGTGCAAAGTCGTCAAGTTCGCCACGGACGTGTCGGGTCAGAAGTTGGCGCAAAATGAGGTGGAAAAACTTATTAAGACCGCCGCGGCCGGCGATTTATCCAATCGAATCGACATCACGCAATTCGAGGGGGCGGCCAAAGCACTGACGGCCAGCGTCAATCAGTTGCTCGATGCGGTCGTGACTCCGCTCCGGGAAGCACAAATGGTTTTGACGGCGTTGGCGGACTGCGATCTGACTCGTTCGATGACGGGCATGTATCACGGTGAGTTTGAGCAGATGAAGTCCAGTCTCAATGGCGCGGTGCATAAGCTGACGGAAACCATCACGGTTGTGCGAGAGGCGGTGGAAGCGGTGACCACCGGATCCGAGGAGATCAGCAAAGGGAGTGAAGATCTGTCGCAGCGAACCAGCGAGCAGGCCGGTTCTCTGGAGGAAACCAGCGCTTCTATGGAGCAAATGACTAGTACAGTGAAACAGAGTGCGGATAATGCCAAGCAGGCGAATCAACTGGCGATCGCCGCGCGCGAAGTTGCGGAGAAGGGTGGGGCGGTCACGGTTCGCGCGGTGGAGGCGATGGGGGAGATCAACAAGAGCAGCAAGAAGATCGCGGACATTATCACGGTAATCGATGAGATCGCGTTTCAGACCAATCTGCTGGCTTTAAATGCCGCGGTCGAGGCCGCGCGGGCCGGCGAACATGGCCGGGGATTTGCGGTCGTGGCGTCGGAGGTTCGTAACTTGGCCCAACGGTCTGCGACGGCGGCGAAGGAGATCAAGGGGTTGATCAATGAGTCGATTCAGCGTGTGATGGACGGAAGCGAGCTGGTGAATCAGTCCGGCAAGACTCTGGAAGAGATTGTGAGTTCCGTCAAGCGGGTGACGGACATCATTGCCGAGATCAGCGCGGCCTCGCAGGAACAGGCGAGCGGGATCGACCAAGTGAACAAGGCGATCATGCAGATGGACGAAACCACGCAGCAGAATGCCGCCTTGGTCGAACAAACGACCAGCGCCAGCCAGACCATGAGTCAACAAGCGAACAGTCTGCTCACCCACGTCTCGCTGTTCAAGATTCAGGTGACAGAGGAGCAGAAGGCGGGGATGAAGGCGGTCGGGATCCATCGTGCGAACACCGCCCATGCGATTCACGATGCGTATCTGGGAGGGGGCGATGATGATGCGGCCGCGCGCAAACCGCAATCGCCCCGCGCGGGAGTCCGGAAACAGCCTGCTGCGGTGAGGCCGGTGCGCAGTCCGAATACGCTCTCCGCCGTCAAGACCAGCGGGACAAGGGAGGAAGAGTTCGAGGAATTTTAAGGGCAGTTACGTTGCGCGGAACCCTTCTGCTTCGGGCGGAGGGGCATCGCCTCGGCAGCTTTTTGATCGGACCGAGCGTATCCCGCTTTGCTGCCCGAGCGAAGGGGCTCGTATCACAATCGGATGAGAGGGAATGGCGTCAACGCCCTACCTGGGTGCTTCCTCCGTTCTTTCCATCGGATTTCTGCTCCGTGCAGTCAAGAATTTCACTCCATCGACCGACAAGATTCTAGCCACTAAGACAGCCGGGCAAGGCGCGCATCCCTTCTGTGTGCAAACGAATCGGAGTCTCCCTATGGGCCACACGATTACGGCAGAAGAATTTGAACGTTTTCGCGCCTTGATCTACGACGAGAGCGGCATTTCGCTCAATGAGCAAAAGCGCACCCTGGTGGAGTCTCGCCTATCGAAACGGCTGCAGCATCTCGGGATTCAGACGTTCTCCGAGTATTACAGCGTGATTACCGAGGACGCGAATAGAGAAGAGTTCATGCAAATGCTGGATCTGATCTCCACCAACAAGACGAACTTCTTTCGAGAGCCGCACCATTTTGATTTTCTTCGCACCACAATTCTTCCCGGGTTGGCGGCGGCCAGGCAGATTCGTATCTGGTCCTCCGCCTGTTCGAGCGGGGAAGAACCCTATACGATCGCCATGACATTGTTGGAGAGCGTGCAGGATGCCGCGCTGTGGGATTGCAAGATTTTGGCGTCTGATCTTTCGACCAAGGTCTTAGCCAAGGCGGCATCGGGGGTTTACGACCAAGACCGGTTTCGTGATGTGCCGCCCGACTTGCTGCAGCGTTATTTTTTACGCGGACGAGACGGCAGCGCGGGATTATACAAGGTGAAACCGCATTTGGCCGCCATGATCCAGTTTCGCCGGATCAATCTCATGGAGGAGCGGTTCCCTATCACGACCCCGCTCGACCTGATATTCTGCCGCAACGTCATGATTTACTTCGATCGCCCGACCCAGGAGACACTCGTCAACAAGTTCTATGGGTATTTGAAACCGGGTGGCTATCTGTTCATCGGGCACTCGGAAAGCTTGCAGTGGGTCAAGCATCCTTTTCAGACGGTCGTCCCGACCATGTATTACAAAGCGCCATAGGATTTATCCGGTGATCGACAGCGAAGAGTTCAGTCATGTGCGGCGTATGCGGGACGGGCGATTTTCCCATGAAATCGCGTCTATTCTTCCGGGAGAGTTCTTTGTCAGCGCGGCATCGATGGTGGTCTACACCGTGCTGGGGTCCTGTATTTCCGCCTGTATTCGCGATCCGATCGCCGGCGTGGGCGGGATGAACCACTTTATGCTGCCGGAGCCGAAGGGAAGAGACGGTCCGGCCTGGGGCGAACCGACCCGGTACGGATCCTTCGCCATGGAGTCGCTGATCAACGGCATCTTGAAGCGCGGAGGGATCAAAAGCCGGTTGGAGGTGAAGCTGTTCGGAGCCGGGAAAATCTATGAGGGGAAGATCGATGTGGGGGCCATCAACGCCACGTGGGTGACGCAGTATCTGCAGAGCGAGGGGTTGGCTGTTGTCAAGGCGGATCTCGGCGATGTGTTCCCGAGGAAAGTCTATTATTTTACCGATTCTGGGCGTGTGCTGATGAAAAAGATCGAACGGCTCAAGAATCGGACGATCGCCGAGCGGGAGGCTGAATACAGTGTGCGCCTTGTACAGCGCAAAGAGCAGCCGGCGGAGGATGTGACGTTGTTCTGACTGATAGTCTAAAAGTCAAAAAGTCAGAATGTCATTCAATTCCGGAGACGTTATGACTTTCTGACTTGATGACCTTATGACGGGAGAGATATGGGCAAGATCCGAGTTCTGATCGTCGACGATTCCGCGCTCATGCGGCAGGTGCTGACGGCCTTACTGTCGAAGGACCCGGATATTGAAGTCATCGGGGCGGCTCCGGACCCGTATATTGCCCGCGAAAAAATTAAGGCATTGAATCCGGACGTGCTGACGCTTGATGTCGAAATGCCGAAGATGGACGGGCTCACGTTTCTTGAGAAGCTGATGCGTGGGCATCCGATGCCGGTCGTCATGGTGAGTTCATTGACGGAGGCCGGCTGTCAGACCACGTTGCGGGCGTTGGAGATCGGCGCAGTGGACTTCATCACCAAACCTAAGATTGACCTGAGGGAAGGCATAGAAGAACTGGCGGAGGACATCATCGCAAAGGTGAAGGCTGCTGCCGTCTCAACGGTGAAGCGTCAGGCCTCGGGTGTCAGGGGAGAGAGGCCCCCCCTGAGTCTGCACCCCTCACCCCTCATATCCAGAGGGGCCATGATCAAGACGACCGATACGATTATCGCCATCGGTTCTTCTACCGGCGGGACTGAGGCGGTCAAGGAGGTGCTGGAGGTGCTTCCGCCGAACACGCCTCCGATTTTGATCACGCAGCATATGCCGGAGCGGTTTACCAAGACCTGGGCCGATCGCATGAACGGTCTCTGCCGGATCTCGGTCAAGGAAGCGGAGGATGGGGACAGTGTCCTGCCGGGGCATGCCTTGGTCGCTCCCGGCAGTTATCACATGGCGCTGGTCCGGAGCGGCGCCCGGTACACGGTTCAGAT
>Ga0224510_10002290_pt1 | contig 11643 bp, 9 predicted proteins | sample SF_May12_sed_USG_FD_170161 | JGI IMG/M metagenome (GOLD analysis project Ga0224510, IMG submission 170161) | Sediment microbial communities from San Francisco Bay, California, United States - SF_May12_sed_USGS_4_1 | ecosystem: Environmental > Aquatic > Marine > Sediment | place: USA: California... | reverse complement strand
GCAGGGCGAATTCGTGCGTCGGCTGGCCGGGATATTCGGATCGGTGTAGCCGCCGGGCCACGGCTCGATGCAGGTATCCAGGTACAGGGCGCCCTTCTCGTGGCACAGCTTGATCAGCGCAATGCTGGACACATCAACCGACAGATTGAGCATGAAATCGCCGCGACCGACCAGCGGGTCGAGCACGTGCCGGAAGTTTTCCCGCGTCAACGGATGGTTCACGAACCGGATGCCGAATTTCTCGGCTTCCTCGCGACCGGCATCGTCGGCGGTGACAATCGTGATGCGGTCTGCCGTCAGGCCACCGACATGGCGCAAGATCAGCGGCAGGACGCCCTGGCCTATGCTGCCAAAACCGATGAAAATGAGGCGGCCGGGGAAATGGATATGGACTGTGTGCTTGGTCATTAGGTCGCAGAATGTACCGTAAAACTATCTCGCTGTGGCGCTACCCGCTGACTCTGCTGGCGTTATTTGTGCTGCTATGGCTTGCGCTGGCGATCGCGCCGGTCTTCAGGAGCGACTGGCTGCTGGAAAACCTGCTGGTCTTCATCGCCGTGCCGATGTTCGTGCTGACCGCGCGGCGCCTGAGATTCAGTGATTTCGCCTACACCTGCCTGTTCCTGTTCTTCTCCCTGCACGCCATCGGCGCGCATTACACCTACGCGCTGGTGCCCTACGACGAATGGTTCAGGGCGCTGACCGGCACGACCCTCAATGACCTGCTGGGCTTCGAACGAAATCATTTCGATCGGCTGATTCATTTCCTCTACGGCCTGCTGGTGACACCCGCGGCGGTCCAGATCTTCGCGCACTACGGACGCTACCCGCGGGTCTGGGCCACGCTGTTTCCTTGGCTGTTCATGGCCTCCCACGCGGTCATCTACGAGCTGATTGAATATGCCGCCGCGATTCTGTTCGGCGGCGACCTGGGCATGGCCTATCTCGGGACCCAGGGCGACATCTGGGACGGCCAGAAGGACATGGCCTTTGCGCTGGCCGGTTCCGCGATCACCGTCACTGCATTGGCCGTCGCCGGCCGACTACCGGTCAGGCGACCATGAAGAAGTGCCGTCCGGTTGCGCCGCCATGCGCCGGCGCTCGAGATCGACGGCCCGGCGCCAGAATTCGCGTTCCGGCTCGCTGACCTGCGGGAGCGGGCGCCTGACCCTGGTTTCCGCGACTTCGCCGGCAGGCGGGCGGGACTCCGGATTCGGCGACATGTTCATCGCGGGTAAGATGCGGCGGACATCAAAAAGGTTGCAGGAGCCCGCTTGCCGCTGACAACACTGGTGACCGCCGGCGAACTCGCCACCCGGCTGGCCGATCCGGACTGGCTGGTGGCGGACTGCCGCTTCGATCTCGGCGACAGCGAGGCCGGCGTGCGCGCCTGGCGGGCCGGCCACATTCCGGGTGCGATTCACGCCGACCTCGAGCGCGACTTGTCCGCGCCAGTCACGCCCAGGACCGGCCGTCACCCGCTGCCGGCGATTGAAGCATTCGTGGCGACGCTTTCAGGCTGGGGCGTCACCACCAGCACCCAGGTTGTCGCTTACGACGCCGGGAACAGCGCCTATGCAGCGCGATTCTGGTGGATGCTGCGATACCTGGGTCATGACGCCGTCGCCGTGCTGGATGGCGGGTATGCCGCCTGGCTCGCGGAGAGCCATCCCGTTTCGCAAGCGAGCGTCGCGCGCCAGCCGGAACGATTCGTCGCGCGGCCGCGGCCGGAGATGCTCTGCGACGCAACCGGCGTTGCCGAGGCGCTTGCGCGCGGCGAGCTGGTCGTGGACGTGCGTGGCGCAGAGCGTTTCGCGGGCAAGGTGGAACCCCTCGACACCGTCGCCGGGCACATTCCCGGCGCCGTCAACCTGCCATTCCTGCTGAATCTCGACGACAAGAGCCGCTTCCGCCCGCCGGCAGAACTGGCGGAACTCTGGCGGACGCGCACCGGGCTGGCCGGCGGATCCGGGCCCATCTGCATGTGCGGCTCGGGCGTGACCGCATGTCAGGCGTTGCTGTCACTGGAGGTTTCGGGCCGCTCCGGCGGGCGGCTCTATGCCGGCTCCTGGAGCGAATGGATCCGCGATCCGGCGCGCCCGGTCGCGCGCGAGGCCTGACCAACCGTTTACAGGCGCCCGCGATCTGATATCGTCCGCGCGCGGTATTGGCACGGGGACGGATTCTTGGACAGCTCGACGCGCGGCGCCGTTACGCCCAGGCCCTGGAGCATCGAAGACTCCAACGAGTTGTACGCCGCTGGCACCTGGGGTGGCGGCTATTTCGGCATCAACGATGCCGGTCACGTCGTGTGCCGGCCCGCCAAGGGCGACACCCGCGAAATCGACATCTATGAAGTCGTCCAGCAGCTGAGGGCGCGCGACCTGACTGCGCCGATGGTGCTGCGCTTCTCCGACATCCTGCGTGACCGCCTGCGTTCGCTGCACGATGCATTCGCCGCGGCAATCACCGAGAACGACTACAAGAACCGCTACGCCGCCGTATTCCCGATCAAGGTCAACCAGCAGCGCCTGGTCGTCGAAGAAGTCTACCGGGGCAGCGCCGAACTCGGGTTCGGGCTCGAATGCGGGTCAAAGCCCGAGTTGCTTGCCGTCATGGCGATGACCGAGGACGCGCCGGACCGCCTGATCATCTGCAATGGCTTCAAGGACGACAGCTACATCGAAGCGGTGATCCTCGCGAGCAAACTAGGCCGCTTGATCATTCCGGTCGTCGAGAATTTTTCCGAGCTCGGCTACATCCTTCGCCAAGCCGAAAAGTACCAGGTGCGGCCGAAGATCGGCGTCCGTGTGAAGCTCGCGGCCGAGGGTGCCGGTCGCTGGCGTGAATCCGCCGGCGATCGCTCGAAGTTCGGCCTGTTCACGACCGAGATCCTCGACCTGGTCGAAGTGCTCCGATCGCACGACATGCTGGACTGCCTGAAGCTCGTGCACTGCCACCCAGGCTCGCAGCTGCACGACATCCGCCGCGTCAAGGACGCCGTCAACGAGCTGGCCCAGGTTTATGCGGAACTGGCAAAGCTCGGTGCAGGCCTCGAGTACATCGATGTCGGCGGCGGACTCGGCATCGACTACGACGGCACGCGAACCAATTTCGAGTCGTCCACCAATTATTCTTTGCGCGAATACGCGAGCGACGTCGTTTACCGGGTGGCAAGTGTCTGCAATGCCCGTGGCCTCGCGCATCCGGTCATCATCAGCGAGTCAGGGCGCGCGATCGCGGCCCATCACAGCGTACTGGTCTTCAATGTTCTGGGTGCCGCTCGGCTCGACGTCTTTAGCGCACCGGACCGCGCGGCGACCGATGACGGCCGCCTGCCGCAACCGGTCGCGGACCTGTTCGACGCCCATGCCACGGTCAGCGAGCGGCGCCTGGTCGAGTGCTGGCATGACGCGCAGCAGGCGCGCGAGCAGGCGCAGCAGATGTTCAGCCTCGGTTACCTGAACATAGAAATGCGCAGCCTGGCCGAGCGCCTGTACTGGGCGACCTGCGCCAAGGTGCGCGACGTCACACGCCGGCTCGGTCGCGTACCAGAGGAGCTGGACGGGCTCGAGGCGCTGCTGTCCGACACCTATTTCTGCAACATGTCCGTGTTCCAGTCGCTGCCCGACAGCTGGGCAATCGACCAGCTGTTCCCGATCATGCCGCTGCACCGGCTGGAAGAGCGGCCGGGCCGCAGTGCCGTGCTTGCCGACATCACCTGCGATTCGGACGGGAAGATCGACCGTTTCGTTTCGTCGCGCGACACCAAGCGCGCGCTCGAAGTGCATGAACTGCGGCCCGGCGAGGATTATTTCCTCGCCGCGTTCCTGGTCGGCGCCTACCAGGAGACACTCGGCGACCTGCACAACCTTTTCGGCGACACGCATGTGGTCCACATCCGGCTCGATGACGAGCACGGCTGGTGGATCGAGGAAATCGTCAAGGGCGATTCCGCGAGCACGGTGCTTGGCTACATGCAGTACGATCCTGACGAGCTCTATCCCCGCTTCGCGCGCGACTGCGAGCGCGCCATGCGCGACGGCCGGCTGTCGGTCGCCGAGGGCCAGGCCCTGAAGCGCTTCTACGAATCCGAACTCGCCGGCTACACGTACCTCGAGCCAGACGGCGTGGCCTGAGCCCGGATCATGGCGCGCTGGGACCAGGTGATCAGGATCAGTCGCGAAATCGAGGAGCGCTTCAATATCAGCGCGGCGGTCCGCTCGAATGGTACTTTGTACCTGTCGGGGATGACCGCAATCAATGACGCCATGGAAGTCGTCGGACCCGGCGACATGGAAGCACAGATCCAGCGCATCTATGACCGCCTGCAGGCCGCGCTCGCCGCAGCCGGGCTGACGCTGGTCGATGTAGTCTGCGAAACCGCCTACACGACCGACATCGCAGCTCTCGCCCGATCAGCGCATGTGCGCGATCGCTGCTACAGTCTGGCGAACGCAGCACCACCCGCCGTAACGGCGGTCGAGGTTTCGAGACTCTTCTTTCCCGATGCGCTGGTCGAGCTTGTTGCAACCGCCGAACTCAAGAACTGAACGGAGTCATGTCATGTCAACGTCGCGCATAATTCTCGCCGCATCCGTCGTCGCGGCGCTGTTCCTGGGCGGCTGCGCCGGCCAGGCCCACACGACGGCGGATGCAACCGCTGCGCCGGTTACCGACGCCGCGACGGCCGCCGCGATCGACAGGGCGCTCGCCGGCGATCACCGCTCCGCCGCGAATCGCGCGCGGGATGTTTATCGCCACCCGAAGGAGACGCTGACATTCTTTGGACTGCGCAATGACATGACCGTCATGGAGATCTGGCCGGGCGGTGGCGGCTGGTACACCGAGGTGCTCGCGCCGGTGCTGCGCGACAAGGGCCGCTACATCGCGGCAAGCTGGGATCCGAAATCCGATAGCAAGTATGTCCAGGACAACCTGAAGGCCTACGCAGACAAGCTGGCCTCGCGACCGGACCTGTACGGCAAGGCGACTGTTGCAGCCCTGCAGTATCCGGACGAAATGAAACCGGTTGGCGAGGACAGCGTCGACATGGTGCTGACCTTCCGGAACCTGCACAACTGGATGTCCCGAGAGGCTGCCGAAGCGATGCTGGCAGCGATGTTCAAGGCGTTGAAGCCCGGCGGCATCCTCGGCATGGTGGAGCACCGCGCATCAGACGGCGTGCCCCAGGATCTTCACGCGAAATCAGGCTATGTGCGTGAGGACTACGCGATTGCGCTTGCCCAGGGCGCAGGGTTCGAGTTGATCGGGCGCAGTAACGTCAATGCCAACCCGAAAGACACCAAGGATTATCCGCAGGGCGTCTGGACGCTGCCGCCGACCTACCGCGAGGGCGACGCGAATCGCGAGCGATACACGGCGATCGGCGAGAGCGACCGCTTCACCCTGCGCTTCCGAAAGCCGCTCTGAGGCCTACCAGAGGGCCTTGAGGCATCCGGCCACGTCGACCCGCACTGCGGAGGGAGTGGCCGCATGGGCCAGGCCCCTTTCTGAATTCCCGGGCCAGGTCGCCCGATCGAGCGTATCGAGGACTGCGGCATCGAGAAACCGGCTGCGGGCGCCGTAGACATGCCTGTCGCCCGTGCGCGGCTGCTGCGTCACGTAATAGCGCAAGGGCTCGATCAGGTGCAGTTCGTCGCGCGCACGCGTCATCGCAACGTATAGCAGGCGCCGCTCCTCATCGATGGCGTCCGCGTTGCCTGCCGCGAATTCAGACGGAAAATTTCCATCGGTGACATTCAGCACGTAGACCGCGTCCCATTCCTGGCCCTTCGCCGAATGCACGGTGGACAGCACCAGGTAGTCCTCGTCGAGCAATGGGGGACCCGCAAGCTCGCCGCTCGCGCTCGGTGGATCGAGTGTCAGCTCGGTCAGGAATCGTTGGCGACTTCCATACTGGGAAGACAGTTGTTGGAGCATGTCGAGGTCGGCGGCACGCACGCCGGCCGATTCATACAGCCGCGGGAGCTGTGGCTCGTACCACGCGCGCACGATTGCAATCTGGCCCGGCCATGCCGTGTGCGGATCCGAGAGCTGCGACATCATTCCGGAAAACGCCGGCCAGGTCTCCGCTGCGGCAGCGGGTGGGTCGCAGGCAGTCAGTTCCGAAACCCGGAATCCGGCGCCGGCGACACGCTGCCAGATGCGCGAAGCATTCGCAGGGCCCATGCCCGCGGGCAGCTGCAGCACGCGAAATGCGGCGAGACCATTCCTGGGGTTGTCCGCCCAGCGCAGCACCGCGAGCAGATCCTTGACGTGTGCGGCTTCGAGGAATCGCAGACCACCGTACTTGACGTACGGGATGTTTGCCCGCATCAGCTCGATTTCCAGCCAGTCGCTGTGGTCGGAACTCCGAAACAGCACAGCCTGGCGGCGCAGCAGGGTGCCCGCCTCCCGATGCTGCAGCACGCCCTGGACGACATAGCCGGCCTGCTGGCGGTCGTCTTGCACGGTCACCAGCCGGGGTCTTGCGCCACCGTTGCGCGCGGCAACCAGTGTCTTTCGAAACTGCCGGCCGGCGCCTGCGATCAGCGCATTGGCCGCATCCAGCAAGGGCTGGCTTGAACGGTAATTGCGCTCGAGCGCGATCACTTCAGCGCGCGGCAGGCAGCGATCCGGAAATTCCAGGATATTTCCGACCGATGCTGCGCGGAATGAATAGATCGCCTGTGCGTCGTCGCCGACCACGGTCAGGCCGGTGCCGCCCGGCTTCAGCGCCAGCACGATGTCGGCCTGCAACCGGTTGACGTCCTGGTATTCGTCCACGAGCACGTGATCAAAGCGGCCGCCAACTTCCGCTGCGAGGACGGGTTCCTGCATCAACGCGTGCCAGTACAGGAGCAGGTCGTCGTAATCGAGCGCAGCATTTGCCTGCTTGCGTTCCACGAATTCACGAAACAGCCCGCGCAGTTCTTCGGCCCATTCCTCGCACCATGGGAATCCGTCATGCAGGACCTCTTCCAGCGCGCGCGCGCCGTTCACGCGGTGCGAGTAGATCGCGAGACAGGTGTCCTTCCTGGGGAACCGGCGCTTTTGCGCGGATAGTCCCCGCTCGTGGCGCAGCAGGTCGATCAGGTCGGCGGCATCACCGCGATCGAGCACGCTGAAGTCCGGCGCGATGCCGAGCGCCTGCGAATATTCGCGCAATACACGATTCGCGACGGAATGAAATGTGCCTGACCAGGGAATGCGCACGGCTGCGGGCCCGCCCCGGCGCAGCGCTTCCCCGACGATGCGCTCGGCGCGGCGCGTCATTTCGAGCGCCGCCCGGCGCGTGAATGTGAGCAGCAGGATTCGCGCCGGATCGATGCCCTCGATCACGAGTTGCGCGACACGATGCGCCAGTGTGTTCGTCTTTCCGGTGCCCGCGCCCGCGATGACGAGCAGTGCCGGCGCGGTGAATTTCTCCCCGCCGCGGCGCCCGCCGAAGCATGCCGCCTGGCGCTGTGCTTCGTTTAGTTGCAGGAGGTGCCCGGACGGATTCACCCGCTCATGGTATCGGGATACTGTATATACATCCAGTCCCCGGCGGTCGGCGACAGGCGGCGCTGCCCCTGATTATGTGAAGCCCTTCTCGGTCTGCGGCGGTACGCTTCTATAGCGTTTTGCATGGGAAGCCCTGACCCGCGGGAATCTGTACGCAATGGCCGACGCCGACAAGTTCAAGAAGATCTCGACTGACCCGCGCGAAATGACGCATTTCGCGGAGGAGCAGCGCCTCGGTCACGGAAAGATCGAGTTCGACGAGCTCGGCAACGCCATCTGGTTGCCCAGCGACCCGACCAGCGGCGAGGATGTGATGCGGCGCCTGTTGCATGATCCCACCCTGGCAATCAGCCAGGAGCACGAACAAACCACGAATCGTCTCGTCAAGCAGAACCCGGTGGGCCTGAAGAAAGGCTATGACCCCTACGACAGCGGCCTGCTGAACAAGAAGCAATTCAAGAAAAAGAAAGACCTGCGAAAACTGTCGGCCTGGATCGAGAGCCGCAGGCCCAAAGAGGATTGACCGGCCAACGCCGGGCGCGCAGGCTCGCCCGCATGAGCGGGCTCGTGTTGATAATCGGTACGAAGAACTACAGTTCCTGGTCGTTGCGGCCGTGGTTGCTGCTGAAGCACCTCGGCCTGGAATTCACTGAAAGGCAGTACCACTTCGGCACGCCGGAATTCGCAAACGAAATCCCCAAGCTGTCGCCGACACGCAAGGTACCGGTGCTGCTGCACGACGAACTTCGCGTCTGGGAATCGCTCGCGATCGGCGAATACGCCTCGGAACTGGCCGGTGGCAGCGGCTGGCCGGCGGATGCCGGCTTGCGGGCCCAGGCCCGTTCCGTGGCACACGAAATGCACGCCGGATTCCGGGCCTTGCGCGAGAACTGCCCCGTGAACGCGCGAGCGACCGGCAGGCATGTTGCGATGACATCGCCGCTCGAGCACGACCTGCGGCGCATTGACGCAATCTGGTCTGGTTGCCGGCGCGATCACGGCGAACGCGGCCCGTGGCTGTTCGGTGACTTCAGTAACGCCGATGCGATGTATGCGCCGGTCGCGTTGCGAGTGAGGACCTACGGACTTCCGCTCAGTGCGCTGGCGGCCCGTTACCTTGAAACTGTTCTTGACGACGAACACCTGCAGCATTGGATTCGCGCCGCGGAACAGGAATCGATCGTCATCCCGGAAGAAGAAGTCGGTGCCGGCGCCTGAGCCGGATCTGCCATGAAATGGGCGAGTGCCATCGGCCTAGGCCGGGATCTGGATTCGGCCGTCGCCGAGGCTCTCGAACAACTGACGACCGAGTCCGGAATGAAACGGCCGGAACTCGCAATCGCCTTTGTTTCGGCGGCCTATGACTCGGCCCTGGATCGGCTCCCGCAGATGCTTGCCGCATGGCTCGGGGAGGGCCTCCTTATCGGCTGCAATGCCGGGGGCCTGATCGGCGGTGGCACGGAGGTGGAAGACGAGCCCGGCATTGCACTGCTGGCCGGCCGGTTGGGTGATGCATCATTAACCGCGCTGCATCTCGAGCAGGCGACACTGCCCCCGCTCACCACCTCGCGTGAGACCTGGTGGCGGCTGCTCGATCTCGGCCCGGCCTCGGCGGCAAGCTTCCTGCTGCTGACAGATCCCGCCACCATCGACACGGAGGCCTGCGCCAGGGGAATTGACCGTGCATTTCCCGGTGCGACGGTCGTCGGCGGCCTCGCCAGCGGCGCATCCGAACCTGGTGCGGTACGGCTATTCGCGAATCGTGAAATTCACAGGTCGGGAGGTCTGCTGCTTGCCCTGACCGGAAATGTCGTGATCGATCCCGTCATCGCGCAGGGTTGCCGCGCAATCGGCGAGCCGCTGTTCGTGACCGCATGCGACGGCAACCTGCTTCACGAACTGGATGGCCGCAGACCCAGGGAGTTGCTTGCCGCGTTGTTCTCGAGTCTCGACGAGGCCGATCGCGATCGCTTCGGTGACTCGCTGTGCATCGGCCTCGCATTGCCGGGCCCGCAACAACCAGTCCGCACCGGCGAATTCCTGATCCGGAACGTGCTGGGACTCGACCCGGACAGCGGCGCGCTATGGATCGGCGCGCGACTGGTGCGGAATGCCGTCGTGCAATTCCACTTGCGTGACGGCGATGCGGCTTCGCGGGAGCTGGCGATGCGCCTCGGCGACGCGCTCGACGGACGAGTCTCGCCCGTTGCCGCGCTCCTGTTCACCTGTGCCGCGCGCGGCCGCGGCATGTTCGGCAATACCGGCCATGATTCCGGGGCATTGCGTCGCAAGGTGAATATCCCGGTCGCCGGCATGTTCAGCGCCGGCGAGATCGGGCCGCTGCAGGGTGCGACGTTCCTGCACAGCTTTTCCAGCGTATTCGGCCTCATCCGGGCGCGGTTCGCGGCAAGCGCCTGATAGAATCGGCGTCCCGAATCCTGCTGGAGCCATGAATCATGCGACGCCTTCTGTTGGCCGCCGCGATGGCGATTCTCTCCCTGCCCTCCTTCGGTGCAGCCCGCGGCCTGACTGCGGCAGATCTCGTTTCGTTTGCGCGCATTTCCGAAGCGCGGCTTTCGCCTGACGGCCGAAGTGTCGTCTACACGCTTCGCGAAACGGATCTCGCGGACGATCGCGGACGCAGCGACCTCTGGCTGATCGATGCCGGCGGCCAGTCTGCGCCACACCGACTGACCAGCAGCCAGGAGAATGACAAGGCGGCCGATTGGGCGCCCGATGGCAGTGGAATTTATTTCCTGTCCGCGCGTTCAGGCGCGACGCAGGTCTGGTACCTGCCGCTCACCGGGGGTGAGGCGATCCAGGTCACGCGTCTGCCGCTGGACGTCGGCAGTTTCAGGATCTCGCCACGCGGCGACCGGCTGCTGCTCGGAATCGACGTTTTCGCTGACTGCACCGACCTCGACTGCACGCAGAAGAGGCTCGACGAGCAGAAAAACGCGAAGCGTCATGGGCAACGCTACGACCAGTTGTTCGTCCGGCACTGGGACAAATGGCAGGACGGGCGCGTGTCGCAGTTGTTTGCAATTACGCTCGACGGCGGGCACGGGGCGTCTGGATCGCCGGTTGCACTGACCGGCTCACTCGATGCCGACGTGCCCTCGAAGCCATTCGGCGACCGCCCCGACTATGGCTTCAGCCCGGACGGCAGCCAGGTCGTGTTCGCAGCGCGGATCCGTGGCCGCACCGAACCCTGGTCCACGAATTTCGACATCTATCGCGTGCCTGCGGACGGTAGCGGCGCGCCGGTCAATTTGACTGAGGACAATCCAGCATGGGACGCCCAGCCGGCTTTTTCACCGGACGGCAGCATGCTCGCGCACATTGCGATGGAGCGGCCCGGCTTTGAGGCCGATCGCTTTCATCTGGTCGTGCGTGATGCTGCGACCGGCCAGGTGCGCTTCACCACGCGCGACTGGGATCGCTCGATCAGCGCCTTCCGGTTCTCTGCCGATGGGAGACTGGTCTACGCGCTGGCCGACGATCTCGGGCAGCGCCCGATCTGGTCAATCAATCTCAAGGATGGCTCGCGCCGGATGCTGACCGGCCCCGGCAATGTCACGGAGTTTGACGTGGCGGGTGACCGGATCCTGTTCTCGATGCAGAGCCTCACCTCACCTGTCGACCTGTACCTCATTACCGGTCGCGCCGCACCGGAGCGTCTGACCGAAGTGAATGCCGCGCGCCTGGCCGATGTCCGCTTCGGCGAACCGGAGCAATTCAGCTTCGCGGGTGCCGGCGGCGAATCGGTTTACGGCTACGTGGTCAAGCCCTGGAACTGGGAGCCGGGCAAGTCGTATCCGGTCGCATTCATCGTGCACGGCGGGCCGCAATCAAGCTACGCCAATACCTGGAGCTATCGCTGGAACCCCCAGATTTACGCAGGCGCAGGGTACGCGGCAGTGTTCATCGACTTCCACGGTTCGACGGGCTATGGCCGGGCATTCACCGACTCGATCAGCGGCGACTGGGGCGGCAAGCCACTGACAGACCTGAAAAAGGGGCTGGCCGCCGCGGGCGAGCGCTACTCCTGGTTGGATCGTGATCACGCCTGCGCGCTTGGCGCGTCCTACGGCGGGTACATGATGAACTGGATCGCCGGCAACTGGCCCGACG
>Ga0224510_10002289_pt1 | contig 11645 bp, 12 predicted proteins | sample SF_May12_sed_USG_FD_170161 | JGI IMG/M metagenome (GOLD analysis project Ga0224510, IMG submission 170161) | Sediment microbial communities from San Francisco Bay, California, United States - SF_May12_sed_USGS_4_1 | ecosystem: Environmental > Aquatic > Marine > Sediment | place: USA: California... | reverse complement strand
GAAGTACTTCGAGGTCGGCGACCTCGGCTTTCGCGTCTGGCGCTTCATGGACACGATCACCGGCATGCTGATCTGCAACGACCGGCGCTGGCCCGAGGCGTTCCGCGTGCTCGCGCTGCAGGGCGCCGAGATCGTGGCGCTCGGCTTCAACACGCCGACCGAGAACCTGCACTACCCCGAGCCGCCGGCGCTCCGGGTGCACCACCACCTCATCATGGCGCAGGCGATGGCGTTCCAGAACGCGACCTGGCTTGTCGAGACCGCCAAGTGCGGCCACGAGGACGGCTTTCGCATGTTCGGCCACTCGCTGATCGTCGCGCCCTCGGGCGAGATCGCGGTGAAGAGCCAGACCGAGGAGGACGAGGTCATCTGCTACAACTGCGACATCGACCTCGCGGCGAACCTGAAGAAGACGATGTTCAACTTCGCCGCGCACCGGCGCCCCGAGCACTACAGGCTGATCGTCGAGCGCGTCGGCGCCGAGGTCACGCCCGCCAACGAGGCGCCGAAGTGACCGACCTCGTCATCGCCGAGCTGCCGCCGCTCGAGCGCTACAAGCTCCTCATCGGCCTCGTCATCCCGCGGCCGATCGCCTGGATCTCCACGGTGAACGAGAAGGGCGTCGCCAACTGCGCGCCGTTCTCGTTCTTCAACGTGTTCAGCGAGGAGCCGGCGCTGTGCATGGTGAGCTTCAACCGGCGCACCGACGGCAAGTTGAAGCACTCGCTCGACAACATCCGGCGCACGGGCGAATTCGTCGTCAACCTGGTCGACGAGGCCACCGCCGACGCGATGCACCGCTCGAGCTTCGAGTACGGCGCGGATGAAAGCGAGTTCGAGAAGACCGGCCTCACGCAGGCGAAGGCGAAGCTCGTCCGGCATCCGCGCATCGCCGAGGCCGCGGCCTGCCTGGAGTGCAAGGTGGAGCGGCGGCTCGAATGGGGTACCGGGCGCGAGATGGTGATCGGCGAGATTCTGCTGGTGCACGCGCGAGAGGGCGTGATCGACCCGGTGTCGAAGCGGGTCTCCGAGGAGCACTACAAGCCGGTCGGGCGCCTGTTCGCCAACCGCTACTGCACGACGCGGCAGCGCTTCAACCTGCCGGGGGACCTGCCGGCGTAAGGATCCGACCTTCGGCGCGACCGAGTCCCCCATGACCCACCGCTTCGCAGAGATCGCTTTCACCCCGGCCGTGCGCGAGGCCCAGACCCACGACGGCTCGCGCGCCGCCTGCGCGCGCCTCGAGGCCGACGGCAGGCCCAACGACACGCTCGGCGAACGTGAGACGGCGTTCCTCGCGCGCGCCGACAGCTTCTATCTCGCCACCGTGAGCGAAACCGGCTGGCCCTACGTGCAGCATCGCGGCGGCCCGCGCGGCTTCCTGCGCGTGCTCTCGCCCACGCGCATCGGCTTCGCCGATTTCCGCGGCAACCGCCAGTTGGTGAGCGTCGGCAACGCTTCGAAAAGCGACAAGGCGTCGCTGATCCTCGTCGATTACGCCCGGCGCCAGCGCCTCAAGCTTCTCGGCCACATCGGCTTCGTCGCCGCCGAGAGCGCGGATGCGGCGCTGCTCGAGGCCCTGGTGCCCGCGGGCTATCCGGCGCGCGTCGAGCGGCTGGCCGTGATCGACGTGGTGGCGTTCGACTGGAACTGCCCGCAGCACATTTCGCCGCGTCCGCAGCCCGAGGAAGCCTAAAGCCCGGCCCAGTTCAGGCGCACGCGCGCCAGCGCCATCGCCACCGCGGCCTGCGTCGGCTCGACCACCGGGATCCCGATCTCGTCCTGCAAGGGTTTCCGGTAGCGCGCCATCCCGGCGCAGCCCATGACGACGACGTCCGCGCCGTGGGTGTCGCGCAGCGCTTTCCCCACCTCGACCATGCGGCCGAAGGTCTTCTTCTCATCCGATAGCTCGGTCACCGGCAGCCCGACCGGCAGCTCGCCCGCCATGCGCTCGGTCACCCCTAGGGCGCCCACGTACCTCAGATGCCGGGCGATCGACTGCCTGAGGATCGCGATCACGCCGAACTTCTGCCCGAGCGTGAGCGCGGTGAGGATGCCGCACTCCGAGATGCCGAGCACGGGCTTCTTCGTCACCTCGCGGATCGAGTGCAATCCCGGATCGCTGTAGCAGGCGATGACGAAGGCGTCGTAGTCCTTTTCCTTCGCGCGCACCAGGTTGATGAGGGGCGCCACCACGCCATCGACGTGCTGCTGTGTCTCCACCCCCGGCGGGCCTTCCTTAAGCGTCACCGAGTCGATGCCGGGGCCGTCCTTCAGGCGCAGCGGCTCGCAGGCCTCGTCGATGCCGCGCGTCACCGCCTCGGTGGAGTTGGGGTTGATGACGAGGATGCGCTGGGCCATGTCAGTGGAGGGCGATCTGGCGGTGCTCGAAGCGGCTCAGCAGCCGCACCAGCGGCCACAGGCACACGAGGTAGATGATACCCGCGGCGATGATCGGCGTGGCGTTGTAGGTGAGCGACTGCGCCTGGCGCGCCGCGAACAGCAGCTCCGGGAGCGCCACCACGCTCGCCAGAGACGTCAGCTTGATCACTTCCAGCGTGTTCGAGACCAGGTCGGGCACCACGTTCTTCACCGCCTGCGGCAGCACCACGTAGGCCATGGTCTGCGGGCCCGAGAGACCGGTGGAGCGCGCCGCCTCGTGCTGGCCGCGGGTGATCGACTCGATGCCGGCGCGAAAGATCTCGCCGTAGTAGCTCGAGGTGTTGAGCAGGAACGAGAGCGCCACCGCGACGAAGGCGCCCGGGTCGAAGCCGAGGAACGGCAGGCCGAAGGCGATGAACATCAGCAGCACGAGCGGCGGAAAAGCGCGGAAGAAGTCCACGTAGATCACCGTTAGCCAGCGCACGAGGCGGCTGCGCGAGGTGGAGGCGAGCGCGACCACCAGCCCGCCGGCGAGCCCGAGCGGCACCACCACCAGCGTCAGCTTCACCGTCATCCAGAACCCGGAGAGCAGGATCGGCGAGGCCTGCGACAGGATCTCGAGGTTGAAGAAGCTCTGGATCAGCTGGTCCATGGCGTCAGCGCTTCCAGGCGAAGCGCGTCTCGACCCAGCGGCCGAAGTACACCACCGGGATGAAGAGGATCAGGTAGGCCGCCGCGCCGAGCACCAGGGGCGAGGGGTTGTACGAGAACGAGTACGCGGTCTGCGCCTGGTACAGGATCTCGCCCACCGCCACCACGGCGCCGAGCGCGGTGCCCTTGGTGATGGCGATGGTGCGGTTGGTGAGCGGCGGGATGGTGAGGCGCACCGCCTGCGGCAGCACCACGTCGGTGAGCGTCTGCACGAAGCTCAAGCCCGTGGAGCGCGCCGCCTCCCACTGGCCCTTGGGCACGGCGAGGATCCCGGCCCAGAAGATCTCCTCGGCGAAGGCCGCGAGCACCAGCGACAGCGCGAGCCAGGTCGCCACCCAGGCCGACATGCGGATGCCGATGGTGGGCAGCGCGAAGTAAAAGCCGATGATCAGCACGAGCGGCGGCAGCGCGCGCAGCACGTCGACGCCGAGGATGATGAAGAAGTTCAGCGCCCTGATGCGAAAGGCGCGCACCAGCGCGAGCGCGAGTCCCGCGGCGATGCCGGCCAGCACCACCGCGAGGGCGATCTGGACGGTGACGAAGAAGCCCTCGACGATCTTCGGCAGGTACTGCTGCATCACCTGCAGGTTGAAGAACGTGTCGGCGAGGCGCTCGAGCTGCATCCTCAGTGCTCGATGCTGGCGATGAAGTCGCGGATGCGCGGGTGCTCGGGCGCGTTGAACAGCTTCTCCGGCGTGCCCTGCTCGACGATCAGGCCGTGGTCCATGAAGATCACGCGGTCGGCGGCGCTCCTCGCGAAGCGCATCTCGTGGCTCACCACCACCATGGTCATGCCCGATTCGCGCAGCTCGCGCATCACCGCGAGCACGCTGCCGACCAGCTCCGGGTCGAGCGCCGAGGTCGGCTCGTCGAAAAGCAGGATCGCCGGCTCGAGCGCCAGCGCGCGCGCGATCGCCACGCGCTGCTGCTGGCCGCCGGAGAGCTCGTTCGGAAAGCTCTTCGCCTTCTCGGCCAGGCCGACGCGCGCGAGCGCCTGCTGCCCGGCGCGCTCGGCCTCGGCGCGCGGCTGGCCGACGACTTTGCGCAGTGCCAGCGTCACGTTGCCGAGCGCATCGAGGTGCGGGTATAGGTTGAACGACTGGAACACCATGCCGATGCGCCGGCGCACGGCGTTGATGTCGGTGCCGGGGGCCATGACGTCGACGCCCTCGACGCGGATCGAGCCCGAGCTCGGCTCCTCGAGCCGGTTGCAGCAGCGCAAGAGCGTGCTCTTGCCCGAGCCGGAAGGGCCGATGACGAACACCAGCTCGCCCTTCCTGACCGCGAGGTCGATGCCCTTCAGGACCTCGAGGGCGCCGAAGGACTTGTGCAGCCCCCGGACTTCGAGGATCGGCCGATCGCCGCCCAAGGACTTACTTGCAGCTCGGCTGGTGCTCCTTCGGGTCGTGCCCGGCCATGCCCGGCACGCCGTAGCCCGGATACACGGTCACCGTGGCCGAGCCCGCGGGCGGCTTCTGGCCGAACCACTTCTCGTAGAGCTTCGGCAGGGTGCCGTTCAGCTTCAGGCACTCGATCGCCTCGTCGACGGCGTTGCGCAGCGCCGGGTCGTCCTTGCGGAACGCGGCGCCCCAGACCAGGCCCTGGTCGACGGTGAGCGTGGCGAGCCTGGTCTGGCCGTTGGCTTTGACCACCGAGTAGGCGGCCACGGTGTTGCCCGACATCTGCACGTCGGCGCGGCCGGAGATCAGCGCCTGCACCGAGTCGGCGTTGGTGCCGAAGGACTCGACCTTGAAGCCGTACTTGGCGGCGTTTTCCTGCGCCCACTTGTCGTAGGCCGAGCCGCGGTTGAGCGAGATGGTCTTGCCCTTGAGATCCGCCAGGGTCTTGATGTCGGCGGCCTTCGCCGGCACGACGAAGGCGTAGAAGGTGTTGAGGTAGCCCTCGCTGAACAGCAGGTTCTGCGCGCGCTCCGGGGTCACGGTGGTGGGCGCGCCGACGAAGCTGATCTGGCCGGCGTTCATCGCCGGAATCAGGCCCGAGAACTGGCCGGCGTAGATGTCGATCTTCCTGCCCATCTGCTTGGCGATCTCGTTGATCAGGTCGACGTTGAAGCCCTCGACCCCGCCGCCGAGCTTGGGCATGGCGTGCGGCGCGAAGGTGCCGTCGACCCCGGCGATGAGCGGCTTGTCCTGGGCGATGGCGGCGCCGGCGAAAGCCGCGGCGACGAGCGTGATGGCGATGCGCTTCATGGTCGGATCCTCCCCTGATCGGTTGACCGGCGGATTACAGCATCTTTCCGCCGGGGCGCAAAGGCGCCGCGCGAAACGCGCTTCTAGATCTTCGCCATCACGTGCCGCACCGTGGAGTAGTCCTCGAGCGCATACATCGACATGTCCTTGCCGTAGCCCGACATCTTCATGCCGCCGTGCGGCATCTCGTTCACCAGCATGAAGTGCGTGTTGATCCAGGTGCAGCCGTACTGCAGGCGCTTCGCCACGCGCATCGCCTTGCGGATGTCGGTGGTCCACACCGACGAGGCGAGGCCGTAGTCGGAGTCGTTGGCGAACTCGATCGCCTGCTGCTCCTCGGTGAAGCGGGTCACCGACACCACCGGCCCGAACACCTCGCGGCGCACGATCTCGTCGTCCTGGCGCGCGCCCGCGATCACCGTCGGCTCGTAGAAGAAGCCCTTGCCGGCGCGGAGCTTCCCGCCGGTGAGCACCTCCATGTGGCCGGCGCTCGCGGCGCGCTCGACGAAGCTCGCCACGCGGTTGCGCTGTCGCTCCGAGATCAGCGAGCCCACCTCGACGCCGTCCTCGTCCTGCGTCCCGACCTTGATCGAGGACACCGCGTTGGACAGGTCCGCCGCGAAGCGCTCGTACACCTTGGCGCCGGCGTAGATGCGGCAGGCCGCGGTGCAGTCCTGGCCGGCATTGTAGTAGCCGAAGGTGCGGATGCCTTCGACCACCTCGGCGAGGTCCGCGTCGTCGAAGACGAGCACCGGCGCCTTGCCGCCGAGCTCGAGGTGGGTGCGCTTGAGCGTCTTCGCCGCGGCCTGCAGCACCTTCTGGCCCGTGGCGACGTCGCCGGTGAGGGACACCATGCGCACCAGCGGATGCTCGATCAGCGGCGCGCCGACCGACTCGCCGCGCCCGGCGATGATGTTGAACACGCCCTTGGGGAAGATCTCGGCCACCAGTTGCGCGAGGCGCAGCGTGGTGAGCGGGGTCTGCTCGGAAGGCTTGAGCACCACGGCGTTGCCCGCGGCGAGCGCCGGCGCGGTCTTCCACGCCGCCATCATCAGGGGATAGTTCCACGGCGCCACCGAGCCGACCACGCCGATGGGATCGCGCCGGATCATGCTGGTGTGCCCGGCGAGGTACTCGTTCGCCGCCACGCCGGGCATGCAGCGCGCGGCGCCGGCGAAGAAGCGAAAGCAATCCACGATCGCCGGCATCTCGTCGGCGAGCACGCGCGCGTAGGGCTTGCCGCAGTTGAGCGACTCGATGCGCGCGAACTCCTCGGCGCGCTCCTCGATCGCCGCGGCGAGCTTGAGGAGCAGCGCGCTGCGCTCGGCGGGCGTGGTTTCCGACCAGGACTGGAAGGCGCGAAATGCCGCCGTGACCGCGCGGCCCACCTGCTCGAAGCTGGCCTCGCGCACGCTCGCCAGCACCGCGCCGGTGGCCGGGTTGAGGACCTCCTCGGCGCGCCCTTCGCCCTCGGCGAACTGGCCGTCGATCAGCAGCTGCGTCTGGAATTTCATCATCGGGCTCCTTGGGTCGTTCATAGGCGGCCTCCGCTGGCGTGCTCGTCGCCCCGGGTCAGGGTGTAGGCGGCGAGGATGGGAAGGAAAGTGAGCGCCACGATCACCACGGCGACGACGTTGGTGACCGGGCGCTGGCGCGGGCGCACGAGCTCCTGCAGCATCCAGATCGGCAAGGTGGTCTGCTGGCCGGCAGTGAAGGTGGTGACGATGACCTCGTCGAAGGAGAGCGCGAAGGCGAGCATGCCGCCCGCGAGCAGCGCCGTGCCGAGGCTCGGCAGGAGCACGTAGCGCAGCGTCTGGAAGGCATCCGCGCCGAGGTCCATCGAGGCCTCGATGAGCGACGGGCTGGTGCGGCGCAGCCGCGCCACCGCGTTGTTGTAGACGACGACGATGCAGAAGGTGGCGTGCCCGACGACGATGGTCCAGAAGCCGAACGGGATGCCCGAGAGGCCGTAGGCCGACCGGAGTGCGATGCCCGTGACGATGCCCGGCAGCGCGATCGGCAGCACCAGGAGGAGCGAGATCGCCTCGCGGCCGAAGAAGCGCGTGCGCGCCAGCGCCAGCGCGGCGAGCGTGCCGAGGACGAGGGCCAGCGCGGTGGTGACGGTGGCCACCTCGAGCGAGAGCTGGATCGCCTGCCAGACGTCGGGGCGCTCCCAGGCGACGCCGAACCACTTGGTGGTCAGGCCCGGCGGCGGGAATACGTAGGTCTGGTCCTCGCTCGAAAAGGCGTACACGAAGATGAACAGCATCGGCACGTGCAGGAACGCCATGCCGGCGAGGGCGCCGGCAGTAAGCGCGCGCGAGGCGCCGGCGCGGCGCTCAGAGCGCATCGAAGGCTCCCATGCGCTTGGCGATCGCGAGGTACACTGCCATCACCGCGATCGGCACCACAGTGAACGCTGCGGCGAGCGGCACGTTGCCGGCCGTGCCCTGCTGCAGGAACACCACCTGGCCGAGAAAGAGCGACGAGTCGCCGATGATCCCCGGGATGATGTAGTCGCCCAGTGTGAGCGAGAAAGTGAAGATCGAGCCGGCGACGATGCCGGGGAGCGCGAGCGGGAAGATCACCTTGCGGAAGGTCGCGGCGTCGCGCGCGCCGAGGTCGGCCGAGGCCTCGATCAGGCTCTGCGGCACGCGCTCGAGCGCTGCCTGGATCGGCAGGATCATGAACGGCAGCCAGATGTAGACGAAGACGATGAAGGTGCCCAGGGTCGAGATGGAGAGCGACGGCCCGCCGATCACCGGGATCGACAACAGCGCGTTCAGGATCCAGCTCAGCCCGCTCTCGGCGAACACCCAGTTCACCACGCCCTCCTTGGCAAGGAGCAGTTTCCACGCGTATACGCGCACCAGGTAGCTCGACCAGAGCGGCAGCATGACGCCGAGGTAGAACGCCGCGCGCACCCAGCCGCGCGTGTAGCGCGCCATGTAGTAAGCGATGGGAAAGCCGATCGCCGCGCAGCCGAGCGTCACCGCCGTGGCCATCGCCACGGTGCGCAGGATCACGTCCAGGTTCGCGGGCGCGGCGAGGTCGACGAAGTTCTGCAGCGTGAACTCGCGCTTCACCATGCCCGTGAACGGATCCATGCCGAAGAAGCTGTTGGCCAGCAGCGACAGCAGCGACCCGCAGTACACGACGCCCAGCCAGAAGAGCGGCAGGCCGAGGAGCAGCGCCAGCGTCAGGCGGCGCCGGTGGTACAGCGCGCTGGAGAGCGAGCGGGCGAGGGCGGCGCTCATGCGATGCGGTGGCAGGCCGCGTCGGGCCAGCTGAGCGTGACCTCGGCGCCGCGCGCGAAGTCGCGGCGCGCCGCGTTCACCAGCAGCTCGACGCCGTCGCCGACGTCGACGATGTAGCGGATGAAGGCGCCCAGGTACTCGACCTCTTTCACCACGCCGGGCACGCCGCCGGCGCCGGCGTCGCGCTTGGCGATGCGGATGCGCTCGGCGCGCAGCATCACGGCGCCGTCGACGCCGGCGATGCGGCGCGCCTGCGCGCCTTCCAGCAGGTTTCCTGCGCCGACGAAACCCGCGACGAAGCGCGTCGCCGGCCGGTCGTAGATCTCCTCGGGCGTGCCGATCTGCTCGACGCGGCCGCGGTCGAACACGCACACGCGGTCGCTCATGGAGAGCGCCTCCTGCTGGTCGTGCGTGACGAAAATGAAGGTAATGCCGACCTGGCGTTGCAGCGCCTTCAGTTCCACCTGCATGCTTTCCCGGAGCTTCAGGTCCAGCGCGCCGAGCGGCTCGTCCAGGAGCAGCACGCGCGGCCGGTTGATGAGCGCGCGCGCCAGCGCTACGCGCTGGCGCTGGCCGCCCGAGAGCTCGGCCGGGCGGCGCGCGCCGCTGCCCGGCAGGTGCACGAGCTCGAGCATCTCGTCGGTGCGCCGGTAGCGCTCGGCCTTGTCGACGCCGCGCACCATCAGCCCGTAGGCGATGTTGTCGCGCACGTTCATGTGCGGAAAGAGGGCGTAGTCCTGGAACACGGTGTTCACGTCGCGCTCGTAGGGCGCGCGGCGCGCGGCGTCGACGCCGTGGATCAGCACGCGGCCACGGGTCGGGAACTGAAATCCCCCGACCATGCGCAGGCACGTGGTCTTGCCCGAGCCCGAGGGGCCGAGCAGGGTGAAGAACTCGCCCTCGTGCACGTCCAGGCTCACCCGGTCGACGGCGAGCAGCGGCCCGAAGGCGCAGCTCACGTCATCGAACGCGACGGCGGCGACCATGAAAAATGCGCCCGGGGCCGCGTGCGGCCGCCGGGCGCCGAGGAGGACGCTAGCGTCCGCCGAGCACCGCGATGTAGTCGGACACCCAGCGGTAGTACGGGACGCACTTGCCGTCCTGCGACTTGCAGTTGGCGACCGGCGTGCGCCAGAAGTGGATCTTGTCGAAGCTCTTCAGGCCGTGGCGGTCGCAGCCCTCGTCGCCGAGAAGCTTGTTGCCCTTGCACGCGTCCAGGCGCACCGGCACGGCGCCGAACCAGGCGGCGAGGTCGCCCTGCAGCTTCGGGTTGATCGAGTGCTCGAGCCACTTGTAGGCGCAGTTGGGGTGCTTGGCGTTGGCGTGCATCATCGTCGTGTCGGCCCAGCCGGTGACGCCTTCCTTCGGCACCGACGTGGCGACCGGCCGGTTCTTGGATTTCAGGATGTTGGCCTGGAACTGCCACGCCGAAGAGGCGACGAAGCCCTCGTTGGTGAAGTCGTCGATCTGCACGAAGGCGTCGTGCCAGTAGCGCGCCACGAGCTTGCGCTGCCCGCGCAGCAGCGTGAGCGCCGCCTTGTACTGGTCCTCGTTCAGCTCATAGGGGTCCTTGATGCCCAGGCCCGGGTTCTTGGTCATCAGGTACAGCGCCGCGTCGGCGATGTAGATCGGGCCGTCGAAGGCCTGCACGCGGCCCTTGTTCGGCTTGCCGTCGGGCAGGTTCATCTCCTCGAACACCACGGCCCAGGAGTCCGGCGCCTGCTTGAATACGTTGGTGTTGTACATGAGCACGTTGTAGCCCCACTGGTAGGGCACGCCGTAGTGCTTGCCGCCCACCGTGTGCCAGGGCGCGTTCTGCAGGCGCTCGTCGACCTTCTTGTAGCTCGGCACCAGCGCGGTGTTGATCTCCTGCACGCGAGCGCCGGCGATGAGCCTGAGGCTCGCGTCGCCCGAGGCGGTGACCAGGTCGAAGCCGCCCTCGTTCATCAACGCCACCATCTCGTCGGAGGTGTTGGCGGTCTTCACCTGCACCTTGCAGCCCGTGGCCTTCTCGAAGCCCGTCACCCAGTCGAAGTTCTTGTCCGTGCTGCCGCGCTCGATGTAGCCGGGCCAGGCGACGATGTCGACGCGGCCTTCGGGCTTGCCGATCGACTTGCGCGGGCCGGCGGCCTCGCTGGTGGTCATGGCAAGCGCAGTGGCGAGCGCGAGTGCGCCGCCCAGGGACTTGCGATAGGTGTTCATGGCCTTTCCTCCTTGGCTCTGATTGGGTGCGGGATCCGCGCGCTGAGCCTAGCAAACGGCAGGAGGCGATAGGAAATTCATTCTTTCGCTAAGGCGCCATGCGTTTTTCCGATGGCGGTTTCAACTCCTTGAACTGGAACGTGTTTGGCGGGACTTGGCGCGGCTCTGGTCGCGCGCCACCTCGATGAAGTCGTGCGCGGTCCAGTTGAGCTCGGCGCCGCGCCGCCATACGAGGCCGATGTCCACCGTGGGCAGCTCGTCTCGCACGTTGCGCGCTTCCACCCGGTCCCATTCCAGCGACCACGGCCGGTAGGCGAAATCCGGCAGCACGGCGACGCCGACGCCGGTGGCGACGAGGCTGCGCACGGCCTCGAGCGAGCCGGTGCGCAGCACCGTGGGCGCGGCGAGGCCGCTGCGGCGCCAGATGCCCGCCATCACCTCGTCGATGCCGTCGGCGACGAGCGTGATCTGCGGCATGGCGGCTACGTCGCGCAGCGACACTTCGGCCGCGGCGCACAGCGCATGGTCGGCGGCGAGCCACAGGCGGTTGGGCGAGCGCGTCAGCACCTCGGCGCCGAGCGCGCGCTGCTCGCGCAGCGTGTTCAGCATGAGGATGGCGACGTCGACCTCGCCGTTGATCAGCATGTGCTCGAGAAAGCCGTGCTCGTCCTCGGACACCGCGATCTCGACGTCGGGAAACGCGCGCCGGTAGCGATCGAGCAGCTCGGCGAGGTAATAGCCGGCGACCAGGCTCGTCACGCCGATCGTGAGCTGGCCGCGGCGCGTCGAGGGCTTGCCGTGCAGCGCGTGGTTCGCCTCGGACACCGCGGCGAGGATGCGCTTGGCGTGGTTGAGGAACAGGTGCCCGTCGCGCGTCGGGCTG
>Ga0224510_10002288_pt1 | contig 11650 bp, 12 predicted proteins | sample SF_May12_sed_USG_FD_170161 | JGI IMG/M metagenome (GOLD analysis project Ga0224510, IMG submission 170161) | Sediment microbial communities from San Francisco Bay, California, United States - SF_May12_sed_USGS_4_1 | ecosystem: Environmental > Aquatic > Marine > Sediment | place: USA: California... | reverse complement strand
CCGAATACACATGTTCCACACCGGCGATTTGCGCCAGTACCTGCTCGGCGGGCGTAGATACGGTGCGCGCCACATCCTGGCTGGATGCGCCCGGGTAGGCGATCAGCACGTTAGCCATGGTAACGTTGATTTGCGGCTCCTCCTCGCGCGGCGTAACCAGCACCGAGAAAATACCCAACAGCACCGCTACCAGCGCCAGTAACGGCGTCATCTGTGAGTGCATGAAAAATTTGGCGATACGTCCGGAGATACCCATGATCGTTATTCCTGAAAGTAGTTAAATGCCTGGTGACATACTGGTGCAGTCCTGCAGCAAAACTTGCAACAAACTACAAGGCATTGATTTTATTAAATATTATTACACAAAAGATATTCAGCGAGCGTGCCAATCGCTGTGGCAGGACAGCAAAAACGAATGCCAGGAATAGCCTCCTGACACCGAAAGTGATCCACCCTATCCTTACTTGGGCTGAGCTACGGCCATGCCTGCCTTAACAGGATCCAGCGCGACTGTTTCGCCCGGATTCACGCCACCCAACACTTCAACCTCGTTTTCTCCTGAGGCTTCGCCCAGACGTACCTGGCGCAACTTGGCCGAGCCCTGCTCGTCAATGACATATACTGCAACCACTTCGCTGCGACGCAACACTGCACTGGCTGGTATCAACAGTTTTTTGGCCTTGCCAACCACGAAATGCGCACGCACGAACATGCCGGGATAAACACCTTTCTCATGCGCAGGTATAGTCACCCGAACCTGCGTGCTGTGGGTGCGAGCATCGGCAGATGGCTGTACTGTCACCGATTCAGCGGGTATCCAGCGTTTCAGTGATGTCATCTCCACATTTACTTTGGGACGAGAGCCGATTTCAGCCAGCTTGTACTGCGGAACGTTCACAATCACGCGCATTTGAGTCGGATCAAAACCCACCATCAGCGGTTTGCCCACGGTGACCATCTCGCCCATTTCCACCAGACGCGCCGCCACCACTCCGCCAAATGGCGCAATCACTGAAGCATAACCGCGTGCCAGCGCAGACTGGCTTTCCCCTGCCTCGCTGGCCGCAGCCTGCGCCTGTGCCATATCGTAATCAGCCTTGGCTTTATCCAGTGCCGATTGGCTGATATATTTCTGCTCGAACAGCTGCAAGGAGCGTTCATAGTTGGCCTTGGCCTGAGTTAAAGCCGCTTGCGCCTGCATCACCTGCGCCTGACTGCCAGCCAACGCCTGCTCGGTTTCACGTTCGTCTATGCGCAGTAATACCTGGCCTTTTCTGACAGTGTCGCCGACATCAAAATTGACCTCTTTCACACGCCCGGAAATCTGCGCCGAAACGGTAGATTGCCTCACCGCTTCCACCACGCCTTCTACGCTATAGGTCTGCGCCACCTCGCGAAATTCCGCCTTGGCAACCGCAAGCTGCTCGGCAGCCTGCGCGCTGTATGTGAATAAACCGGAAAATATTCCCAATACCGCCATTAATAAAGCTTGATGTCTCATGTCTGACTCACCCAAGTAATGTAATAATCAAGAATATTAGCAGATTCTAATACACAATGCAACATGATGATTTATTGGCTGGTACAAAACACATCGCGCATCAACTCCACCAGTTTAAGGGTGCGCTGATCGCTGATCCTGTAATAAACCCGATTGGCATCCTTGCGCGTGCACAACACGCCCTTGTCGCGCAAAATGGCCAGATGCTGAGAAATATTGCTTTGCGAAGTGCCCACGTCATCGACGATATCCTGTACGCTGACTTCTTCACTGCCCAATACACACAATATTTTCAGCCTTAACGGGTGCGCTATCGATTTAATCGCCAGCGAAGCCTGCAAAATATCCTCATCTTTATCAATCAATTTATTTGTCGTTTCCATCTACCTACACTCCATAACCAGCATCATACGATGCCATAAACCGGGATTATCCATCAGGCGGCGAGCCTGCGTACGTTCTGGCGGCCAGTCTGCGCTCATTGTTGCTGCTTGTGCGATATCCTTAAAATAACCATGAATATCTCCCTGCCAGCAAAACCGATACGCACACTGTCATACCATCATCTCGCGTTCCAATGAATTTTCTGGGATAAAATCAGCTAAAATACCATTCAATTAGCAAGCGCTTATATTTTATACTTTTAGCCCTAAAAAGCCAGCAAGAAAGCATACCAATAATGAAAATCACCCCTGTCCTTCTGCTTATCCTCGACGGTTTTGGCTACCGCGAGGATACCGACCACAATGCAATTGCCCTAGCAAACAAGCCAAACTTTGACCGTTTCTGGCGTGATTACCCGCATACACTGATCAACGCCTCGGAACAATCGGTCGGTCTGCCACATCAGCAAATGGGCAATTCAGAAGTCGGACACCTTAACATAGGCGCAGGTCGTATCGTGCAGATGGAACTGACTCGCGTTGAAGTAGACATCCTGAACGGTGCTTTCTACTCCAATCCTGCTTTATCCGCTGCCGTGGCACAAGCCAAGCAAAACTGTTCGGCCCTGCACATCATCGGGTTGCTGTCACCCGGCGGCGTGCACAGCCACGAGGATCATCTGCTTGCGATGGTTGAAATGGCCGCACGCAATGGCCTGCAGAAAATATATGTGCACGCCCTGCTCGATGGCCGCGATACCCCTCCCAGAAGCGCGGAGCAGTCCCTGCTGCGCATGCAGGACAAATGCGCAGCCCTGGGTGCCGGACGCATCTCCAGCATCATCGGCCGATTTTTCGCCATGGATCGGGATAATCGCTGGGATCGCGTGCAACTGGCCTACGACTTGATCACTCAGGGCAAAGCGCCGTTCAGCGCAGCCACCGCCACCGAAGGCTTGCAGCAGGCCTATGCGCGGGGCGAAAACGACGAGTTTGTGCAGGCCACGGTCATCGGCGAAAAGGTTGCCATGCAGGATGGCGATGTCGCCATTTTCATGAATTTCCGTGCCGACCGTGCGCGTGAAATGACGCGCGCGCTGACCGATGAAGCATTCGACGGTTTCAAGCGCGAACATATGCCCAAACTTGCCAGCTTCGTCACGCTCAGCAGTTATGGCGAAGACTTTCATCTGCCCGCAGCCTATGCACCGGGCACGATCCAGAACGGCTTTGGCGAATACATCTCAAGCCTGGGACTCAAGCAACTGCGCATCGCCGAAACCGAAAAGTATGCCCACGTCACCTACTTCCTCAATGGCGGCAAGGAACAACCCTATCCCGGCGAGGATCGCATCCTGATTCCCTCACCCAAGGTAAAGACCTACGACCTCAAGCCGGAAATGAGTGCTTTTGAAGTAACCGACAAACTGGAAGAAGCCATACGCAGCGGTAAATATCATTCCATCATCTGCAATTACGCCAACGGCGACATGGTGGGCCACAGCGGCAACCTGGAAGCGGCAATCAAGGCAATTGAAGCGCTCGATATATGCATTGGCCGGGTGGTGAACACGATGCAGCAATGCGGCGGTGAAGTGCTGATTACTGCTGATCACGGCAACGCTGAACAAATGCTCGATCGCGCCACGCATCAGGCTCACACCGCGCACACCCTGAATCTGGTGCCGTTCATTTATGCTGGACGCAAGGCACACATCGCCGCTAGCGGCGCACTGCAGGATATCGCGCCAACCATGCTCACCCTGATGGGCCTGCCGCAACCCAGGGAAATGACCGGCAAGTCGCTTATCACCCTGCCGTGACCTTTAACGTACGCCTATTGTTTTTATGCGCTGCTTCCTTGCTCTGCACACAACAGGCCCAAGCAGGCAAACAGGAAGATCTGGAAATACTGCGCCAACGCATCTCATCCCTGCAACAGGAGATGGAAAAAACCAGCGGCTCCAAGTCCGAGGTAGCGGACGCATTACGCGAATCGGAACGTGCTATCAGCAACAGCAATCGCATATTGCAGCAACTGGCCATACAGCAGCGCGAAGCAACCGCCAATCTCAGCCAAGTTCAGCAGAAATCCAGACAGCTATCCGGTGAAATGCGCGAGCAGCAACTGCTGCTGGCCAAACTTCTGCACCAGCAATATCTGGGAGGAAAACAGGAGTACCTCATGCTGCTGCTGAACAATCACAACCCCAACCAGGCTGCGCGCGACTTGCAGTATTACGAATATATTGCGCAAAGCCGTACCACCTGGCTTAAAACCTTACGCGTAAACCTCGCCAGGATGAATGAAATAACCGCGCAGGCACGGCAAAAAAACCTTGAACTGGCTACGCTGCAAACCAGGCAACAGGAGCAGAAACAAAGCCTGCTCCGTGAAAAAAGTTCACATCAACAACTGCTCCACAAAATTGCGCTGCAGCTCACCCAGCAGCGCAAGGAAATAGGCCGTTTGCAACGTGATGAAAACCATTTGGCAAAGTTGCTGGAAAAGCTTGCGCATATCGTGGCAGAACCGACGCCCGGCCCCGCTTCAAAGAATTCTGCCGATGCACGCAACCAGATTCACAATTTGTCTTTTCTCTCGCTTAAAGGCAAATTACCACTGCCGGTAAAAGGCAAAATTACCAATATCTTCGGCAACAAACGACCAGACAGCCCCGTGCTCTGGAAAGGATTGTTTGTGCAAGCTGCTGCCAGCCAGCCGGTCAATGCGGTCGCCCCTGGACGGGTCATCTATGCCGACTGGCTGCGCGGCTTCGGCAACCTGCTGATTATTGACCATGGCCTGGGTTATATGAGCCTCTATGGCAATAATGAAACACTCTACAAACAGGTAGGTGACGCGCTGCAGGGTGGGGATATTGTTGCCGCTGTCGGCAATAGCGGCGGAAATGAGAATTACGGTTTATACTTTGAACTTCGTCACGAAGGTATTCCGCTGGATCCCGCAAAATGGATCAGGGGCAACGCTTCCAAAGCCAGGTAAATATAAGGTATATCAAAATTATGCGCAGCCGTATTGAAAAAATTGGTTTGATTGGATTGGGTCTGGTTGCAGGCGTGCTGCTTAGCATGCAATTTGCCGCAGTGGCCGAAAAAGAAGACGCTGTCACTTCGCTGCCTATCGAGGAACTGCGCAGCTTCGCGGAAGTATTCGGCCGCATCAAGAGCGACTATGTCGAACCTGTCAGCGACAAAAAATTAATCACCGAGGCGATCACCGGCATGCTGAGCGGACTGGACCCGCACTCGGCCTACCTGGATGCGGAAGGCTTCAAGGAATTGCAGGTGGGCACACAGGGAGAATTCGGCGGACTGGGCATCGAAGTGGGCATGGAAGATGGCTTGGTCAAGGTGATCTCACCGATCGAAGATACTCCCGCCTTTCTGGCCGGCATCAAGAGCGGCGACCTGATCATCAAACTCGACGATACACTGGTCAAAGGCCTGACGCTGAATGATGCCGTCAAGCGCATGCGCGGCAAACCCGGCAGCAATATCGTGCTGACGGTACTGCGCAAATCCGAACCCAAGCCTTTGCTGATTACGATTACCCGTGCCGTGATCAAAGTACAAAGCATTAAATCCAAACTGACCGATCCAGGCTACGCCTATGTACGCATCACGCAGTTCCAGGAACACAGCGGCGAAAATCTGGCGACGGCGCTGGAAAAGCTGCTCAAGGAAAGCAACAACGAGCTCAAAGGCCTGGTGCTAGACCTGCGCAACGATCCGGGCGGCCTGCTCACCGGCTCGGTGGCTGTTTCTGCCGCCTTCCTGCCCAAAGATGCGCTGGTGGTTTACACCGAAGGGCGCACCGAAGATGCGAAGATGCGCCTCAATGCCTCACCACAGGATTACCTGCGCGGCACCGGCAAATCGGACTACCTGAAAAACCTGCCTGCCGTGTTCAAGACCGTGCCGATGGTCGTGCTGATCAACGGAGGTTCTGCTTCTGCCTCCGAAATCGTGGCCGGCGCATTGCAGGACCACAAACGTGCGGTGATCATGGGTACACAGTCATTCGGCAAAGGCTCGGTGCAAACCATCCTGCCGCTGGGCAACAATACCGCGATCAAGCTCACCACGGCGCGCTATTTTACCCCCAGCGGACGCTCGATCCAGGCCAAGGGCATCGTCCCCGACATCGTGGCGGAAGATCCGGCAACATCCACCCAGGACAATGCCTTCCGCCTGCGCGAGGCCGATCTTGAACACCACCTGAGCAATGGCAACAAGAAAGATGAACAGGAAGATTCCCATGCCAAACCGGCAGCAGCACCAAAAGCCGCGCCCAAGAGCAAGGAAGGCGAAACCGGAAAACCGGAATTCACGGAGTTTGGCTCAAAGAATGATTTCCAGTTGAATCAGGCGCTCAATCTGCTGAAAGGTATGAATATACTGCAGGGAAAATAAGCCATGAGCAAAACCGCTGATCCCAAAGCCAAGGCGCAAGAAAAGTCGGAAAGTCACATCTTGTTTTTTGCTGCCGATCCGGCAGGACAAATTGAGTTGGCCTATACCCTGCTGTCCGGGCTTGAAAATCTGCGCGTAGAAAAAGGGGATGCCCCCAACAGCCTGCGCCTCGGCTACAGCTTGCACGACTATTCACTGGAAGGACTGGAAGCCGCGTTAAAAAAAGCGGGTTACTGCTTCAAGGAAAATCTGCTGAACAAACTGAGCAAACACATCATCTATTATTGCGAGGAAGTTCAATACCACAACCTGAATACCGCAGAACACCTTACCAAAGGCAAGGCACCCGTGGTTTTTGCCAAGCTCTATGACAATCATCCGCACGGCGATCACGATGACACACCCAAAGAGTTACGAGAAAGCAAGTAGTTACAAATTCGGCGCTCACCACCTCCCGGCATGAACGACCAACAACTTTTACGCTACAGCCGCCATATTCTGTTGCCAGAAATCGGCATAGAAGGACAGGAAAAACTGGTCAATGCGCATGCCCTGATCATAGGCGCTGGCGGCCTGGGTTCTCCGGCAGCGCTTTTCCTTGCTGCAAGCGGCGTGGGCATGCTGACGCTGTGCGATGACGACACGGTAGATCTCACCAATCTGCAACGCCAGATACTGCATCGCACTGCCAGCATTGGCATGAACAAGGTGGATTCGGCACGCGCAGTACTGGCTGAAATCAATCCCGAGGTGCGCGTCAACAGCCAGAAGGAACGAGCACAGGCTGCGCGCCTGCATGAACTGGTAGCACAAGCCGATGTAGTACTGGATTGCAGCGACAACTTCGCCACCCGCTATACCCTCAACCGCACCTGCGTGCAGCAAAAAAAACCCTTGGTATCCGGTGCTGCGATTCGTTTTTCAGGGCAGGTAACGGTATTCGACTTGCGCCAGCAACACAGCCCTTGCTACCACTGCCTGTACCCGGAAAACAGCGAAAACACGGATACACGCTGTGCCGAAATGGGTGTATTTGCGCCCCTCGTCGGCATCATCGGCAGCCTGCAGGCCGCCGAAGCGCTCAAACTGTTAATGGGGGTAGGCACTACGCTTTGCGGCAAACTGTTGTTGGTGGATGCCCTGCACAGTGGATTGCGCACTATCAAGCTGTCGCGAGATGCGCATTGCCCGGTATGCGGCGACACAGGACAATGACAACACACAGCACCGAGATATTATTTGTTAACCATCTAAATTAAATATATAAAATGCCAATATCCGTCCTGCTTGCCCTGATCGCCGGAATTAGCTGTGCCAGTTATTTTTTCCTCAGGCCGCTGCAATGTTTCAGCAACAAGGCATGGCTGATCAGCCACGGTGTTATTTTTGCCAGTCTTGGCTTCATACTGGGCTGGCTCTGGCTGAACCGGAGCGCCTTTGAACATATCACCATGCTGATGGGAGGAATATGGACTCTGACCAGCGGACTCTGTTTTGTAATGGTCTATGCACTCAGGAAACACGATTAAGCCGTCATGGCCACCATGACGTGTATCCAGTTGATTGATTTGTCCCGATTCCCGTTTTCGCTGGAACGACAATTCCGGACTTATTCACGCCTCCCCCAAAAAAGTGAGAGCCGCATACAGGCAATACGGATACCGTCCGGGATTTTGCGTTGCTATTTTCCGCCTTAAGGATATATACCAATGAAACAATTGATGCTGGCCGCGGCCTTGCTGGTGGTGCCAGGCATTCAGGCCGGCGAGCTGATGCTGGATTTTCATGGCAATGGCATGGCGGGTAAACAGGTACGCATCGCGGTGTATTCCGCAAGGGCACCGGAACAATTTCCCTCCGACGAGAGATGCTACCGCTGTATCACACAGGAAGCTGCAAGCGACCGCCTGACACTGACCATCGCTGATTTGCCAAGCGGAAAATATGCCGTGGCGGTTTATGTCGATGACAATCAAAACGGCAGGCATGACAAGAATCTGCTGGGCATACCGCAAGAGAAATACGGCTTTTCCAACGATGCACGCAGCATATTTGGCCCACCTGGTTTCTCGGCTGCACTATTCGATATCGGCGAAACTGCCCGCACCCAATCCATACATATACATTGACAGCTTTGCCGCCCGCCCTGCGACGCAAGGTTCGACCCGTGTTGATTTTGGCTGGCATATTGATGCAGGATCATGAAACGCAACGATGAGCTTTATCGGATTTTTTAGCTTGTGCTAAAATTACGGCAGAGCAGTTCACCTTCAGTTTTTAATATACTGGTTCCCAAAATTTGCAACCCTTAGTCATCAGTCACCTTTCAGTCGCGAACAGCCTCGGCCTCGGTTCATCCGCAATCTTGCAAGCATTGCGTGAAAAACGCACAGGGCTTATCCCGTGCGCCTTTGAAGATGTCGACCTTGAAACCTACATTTCCAAGGTTGCAGCACTGGATAGTTTCAGCGTGCGTGCCGACCTGGCCCCTTATGATTGCCGCAACAACCGCCTCGCCCAACTGGGACTTGAGCAGGACGGCTTCGCCGCCGCCATTGCTGCCGCCAAAGATAAATACGGTGCGGAACGCATCGGCGTATTCCTCGGCACCAGCACGTCCGGCATCTTGCAGACCGAGCTGGCCTACCGCCATCTCGACCCACAAAACGGTGCATTGCCCGCCGATTTCCATTATGCGGAATCACAGAACTCCTACTCGCTTGCAGGTTTTGTCACCCACTACCTGGGTTTGCACGGCCCTTCTTTTGTGGTGTCGTCTGCCTGCTCATCAAGCGCCAAGGTATTCGCCAATGCAGCGCGCATGATGGCGGCGGGCGTATGCGACGCGGCGGTGGTGGGCGGGGTAGACAGCCTGTGCCTGAGTACGCTGTATGGTTTCAATTCTCTGGGGCTGGTATCGCGCTTGCCGTGCCGTCCCTACGATGCTGAACGCGACGGCATCTCCGTTGGCGAAGGCGCAGGTTTCGTGCTGCTGGAGCGCGCCGCACCCGCCAATTCCGCCAACGCCATGTTTCTGCTGGGTGTGGGCGAAAGCTCCGACGCCTACCACATGTCCACGCCGCACCCGGAAGGCCTGGGCGCAAAAATGGCGATGCAGCGCGCATTAGCTTCTGCTGGATTGAAAGCCAGCGACATCGATTACATCAACCTGCACGGCACTGCCACCAAATCCAACGATGCCAGCGAAGGCAAGGCCGTCGCCGATGTATTTGGCGACAGGGTGGCATGCAGCTCGACCAAGGGCTGGACCGGGCATTTGCTGGGCGCAGCCGGCATCACCGAAGCCATTATTTCCATGCTGGCGGTCGAGCACGGCTTCGTGCCAGGCAGCGCGAACACGCAGGCACTGGATCCGGCGATGACTATCGATTACCGCATCGAGAACAGCGAGGCAAACATCCAGCGCGTGCTGAGCAACTCATTCGGCTTCGGCGGCAGCAATTGCAGTCTGGTGCTGGGGAGAAAAGCATGATGCGCTTTTATGTTGAGGGAATCGGACTGCTGGGGCCAGGTCTGGACAGCTGGACAGCCAGCCGTAGCGTGCTGGCTGGCGAAGCAGCCTATGTGCATGCCGCAACCAATTTGCGTGCCAGCGACATGCTGCCCGCGGCGGAACGCCGCCGCGCCGGTGTACCGATCAAGCTGGCGCTGGCCGTGGGACAAGAGGCATTTTTGCATGCCGGGCGCGCCACCAGCATCGCGGCGACCGTATTCACCTCCTCCGGCGGCGACAACGACAACGTGCATGCTATCAACAGCATCCTGGCGACCGCACCGCGCGAGGTATCGCCTACCCGCTTCCACAATTCCGTGCATAACGCGGCCGCCGGCTACTGGTGTATCGCGGCAAAAACGCATGAAGCCTCCACCAGCCTGTGCGCTTTTGACGCCAGCTTTGCCGCTGGCCTGCTTGAATCCGCAACGCAAGTAACGGTAGACAATGCCATCGTGGCCTTGATCGCCTACGACCACGGCTACCCCGAGCCGCTACGTGCGGTACGCCCCATCACTGATGCCATGGGCATGGCACTGATACTTGCGCCGCAACAAAACGCCGGCTCGCTGGCCCTGATCGAAGTTGATTTTTCCGCCGGCAAAAAAGAAGAAACCCGCATGCAGGAGCCCGCCCTGGAGGCGCTGCGTCTGGGCGTGCCTGCCGCGCGCGGCCTGCCGCTGCTGGCCGCGCTGGCCGGCGGCAAGGAAAGCCAAATCACCCTTGACTATTTAGCAGACAGCCATCTGCATATCCGCGTGACCCCATGCTAGCGGACAAGGCTGCCATCGCAAAAGTCATTCCGCACGCTGGCACGATGTGCCTGCTCGATGGCGTGCTGGCATGCGATGCGCAGCGCATACGCTGCATCAGCACCAGCCACCGCGATGCCGACAATCCGTTGCGCGCCGGAGATGAGTTGCCGGCACTGTGCGGCATCGAATATGCGGCACAGGCGATGGCGGTACATGGCGTACTGGGCGGCCAGATCGACAAGAAACCTCGCGCAGGTTTTCTTGCCAGCCTGCGCGATGTGAACTGCAACAGCATGCGCCTCGACAATATCGCCGACGAACTCATCATCGATGCCGAGAAAATCATGGGTGATGACGCGCGTGTCATCTACCAGTTCAGCCTCCATGCCGGGCAAAATGAAGTTCTCAGCGGACGCGCAACCGTGGTGCTGGACGCAGACAAGGCTGCGGCATGAAGCGCGCACTGGTCACCGGCGGCAGCGGCGGCATCGGCGCGGCGATCTGCCGCAAGCTCGCGGCAGACGGCTATCATGTTTATGTGCATGCCAATAGCTCGCTGCAAAAAGCCGAAAATATTGTGGCCGAAATTGCAGCTGCGGGCGGCAGCGCGCAAGCCATCGCATTCAACGTGGCCAATGCCGCGCAGACGCTCAGCGCCCTGCAAGCCATGCTGGCCGAAGGCACAATACAGGTGCTGGTGAACAATGCGGGCATCCATGACGATGCGGTGATGCCCGGCATGAAACCGCAGCAGTGGAGCAGCGTGATCGATGTCTCGCTCAACGGTTTCTTCAACGTGACGCAGCCCCTGCTGATGCCGATGATCAGCAAGCGCTGGGGTCGCATCATCAACATCTCATCAGTCGCCGCCATCAGTGGCAACCGCGGCCAGACCAACTACGCCGCAGCCAAGGCAGGCTTGCATGGTGCCACCAAATCACTTGCGCTGGAACTGGCCAGCCGCGGCATCACCGTCAACGCCGTGGCCCCCGGCGTGATCGAATCCGCGATGACCGAAAATGTATTCGACAAGGACGCCATTAAACGCCTGGTGCCGGTT
>Ga0224510_10002286_pt1 | contig 11653 bp, 9 predicted proteins | sample SF_May12_sed_USG_FD_170161 | JGI IMG/M metagenome (GOLD analysis project Ga0224510, IMG submission 170161) | Sediment microbial communities from San Francisco Bay, California, United States - SF_May12_sed_USGS_4_1 | ecosystem: Environmental > Aquatic > Marine > Sediment | place: USA: California... | reverse complement strand
TCGAAGTTGAAGGTGGAGAATTCCACCTCGGCCTGCTGAAAGATCTGTCCGTAGTTCACATCCTTGTTCCAGGCGATGTCGTAGACGCTGTCCACCCCTTGCAGATACATGGCGATCCGTTCGAGGCCGTAGGTGATCTCGGAGGTGATCGGGCTCAGGTCGATGGAGCCTGCCTGTTGAAAGTAGGTGAACTGGGTGATCTCCATGCCGTCCAGCCAGACCTCCCAGCCCAGGCCCCAAGCGCCGAGGGTGGGGGATTCCCAGTCGTCCTCGACGAAGCGGATGTCGTGATCCAGGGGGTCAAGGCCGAACCGTTTGAGGCTTTCCAGGTAGAGTTCCTGGACGTCGATGGGGGAGGGCTTCAGCACCACCTGGTATTGATAGTAGTGTTGCAGGCGGTTGGGGTTTTCGCCGTAACGGCCGTCGGTGGGGCGGCGGGAAGGCTGCACGTAGGCGGCCCGCCAAGGCTCCGGGCCCAGGGCGCGAAGCAGGGTGGCGGGGTGAAAGGTGCCGGCGCCCACTTCCATGTCGTAAGGCTGTTGGATGACACAGCCCCGGTCGGCCCAGTAGCGGCTCAACTCAAGAATGATATCCTGAAAATACATAGGGGCTAGGTGTCCTGCTGTTGATGCTGTTGCGGGGTAAGGTTGCAAATGCTTGGACAAATTACCACAGCATTTCAGGGTGGCAATAGTTTTTTCGCAAAAGGCGTACTGGCCGTGCTTATTCCGCCACCCTGGCTAGGGTGAGAACATGAACCGCCCGGGCGCCATCCTTCTTGAGGGTGCGGGCGCACTCGTTGGCGGTGCTGCCGGTGGTGAAGACGTCGTCGACGAGGAGGATGGTCTTGCCGGCAAGCCTGGCGGGATCGGTCACCAGAAAGCTGCCCTTGAGGTTGCGGCGGCGGGTTTTGCCGCTCAGCCCGGTCTGTGGCGGCGTTGCCCGGTGGCGGATCAAGATTTCCGGGTCGATGCGCTCCCGTTGGGCAGGGTAAAAGGCGCGAGCCAGGAGCAGGGCCTGGTTGAAGCCCCGTTCCCGCAACCGTTGCCGGTGCAGCGGTACCGGCAGGATCAGGTCCGGGGCAAGGTAGGGGGCGGGCAGGCCCTCGGGGAGGAGGGCGGCGAAGGTGGCAAGGCCAAAGGTGTGGCGCCGGTACTTGAAGGTGTGGATGGCGTGGGCTAGCGGATCACGGTAATGGGCGACGGCGCGGGCGGAGTCGAAGTGGGGTGGATGCCGGAGGCAGTTGCCGCAGAGGTGGTTGTCGCCCGCGCAATCGGGAAAGGCGCGGCCGCAGACCGGGCAGAGCGGCGCGGCGATGAAATCGATTTTGTCCAGGCATTCCCCGCAGAAGAGCGGTGGGGTCGGCGAGGCAAGGCGGGCGTCGCAGCAGAGGCAGCGCGGCGGGAAGCAGAGGGCGGCGAGGCTTTGCCGGAGGGCGCCGAGATCGATCATCCCGAGGTTGGCGGAACGGGTCGCCGGTGTTGTTTGTCGTAGCGTTCCTGCTCGCTATAGATACAGCCGCAGTATGGCTGCCGGTAGATATCCATCTCGATGGCGGTGTCGATGCCGGTCTGCCAGCCGTCGCGGAAATCCTCGTAATAGAAGGGGATGCCGTGCTCGGCGGCCAGTTCCTCGGCGGTGCGGCGGATCAGGTTGTGTTGCTGGTAGCGGCTGTAGAGCAGGGTGGTGCTGAAGGCGTCGGCGCCCACCTTCTTGGCGTGTTCCACCGTCGCTTCCAGGCGCATCCGGTAGCAGTGCAGGCAGCGTTTCTCTTCGTTGAAGACCACCTGCCGCATGTACTTGGTAAGGCCGTATTCCTTGTCGATGTGGATGGGCAACTCCATCTTGGCGGCGACGGTGGTCAGCGCCCCGAGCCGTTTCTTGAATTCCCGGAAGGGGTGGATGTTGGGGTTGTGGAAGAAGCCCTGCGGCTTGATGCCCTGACTGCGGAGGGTGGTGACCGGGTAGGTGGTGCAGGGGCCGCAGCAGAGGTGGAGGAGGAGTTTCATCGGTGCATCCTGGTTAAGAGGTGGTTTTGTATTGGCTCGGGGCAATGCTGTATTTGTGGATTTTGTAGTTGATTATCCGCAGGCTGGTGTCCAGTTGCTGGGCTGCCTTGGTCTGGTTGCCGTGCGCCTTTTTGAGGGCGTCGATGATCAGTTCGCGCTCGAAGTTTTCCACCGCCGCCGCAAACGAGAGGGGATTGTGGTCGTCGTCGACGCTGTCGGCGGTCTGCAGGGTGGGCGGGAGGTGGTAGCTCTTGATGGAGTCCTCGTCGCAGATCAGTACCGCCCGTTCCATGCAGTTTTGCAGTTCGCGGACGTTGCCGGGCCAGTGGTACTGGGTGAGCAGGTCGATGGCAGGGGTGGAGATGCGGCGGATCTCCTTGTCGTTTTCGCTGTTGTATTTATCGAGGAAATGTTCGGCCAGGAGCAGGATGTCGGTGCGGCGCTGGCGCAACTGCGGCAGATAGATGGGGAAGACGTTGAGGCGGTAGTAAAGGTCCTCGCGGAAGGTGCCCTCGCTGACCGCTTTTTCGAGATCCTTGTTGGTGGCGGTTATCAGGCGGACGTTGCACTTGGTGGGCTTCATCGCCCCGAGGCGGGTGAATTCGCGGTCCTGCACCACATTGAGCAGCTTGATCTGCACGCTCTGGGACAACTCGCCGATCTCGTCGAGAAAGAGGGTGCCGCCTTCGGCCAGTTCGAAGCGGCCCTTCTTGGCGGTGCTGGCGCCGGTGAATGCGCCCTGTTCGTGGCCGAAGAGCTCGCTTTCGAGCAGGGTTTCCGGCAGGGCCGAGCAGTTGACGGTGATAAAGGGCTCCTTGGCCCGTTTGCTGTTGTGGTGGATCGCCTTGGCGACCATGGTCTTGCCGGTGCCTGACTCGCCGCGCAGCAGCACGGTGGCGTTGGAGTCCGCCACCCGGTGCATCATCTCGAACACCTCCTGCATCCGGCTGGAATTACTGATGAAATTTGCGAACTGGTATTTTTCCGAGAGTTCGCGGCGGAGCTTGGTGTTCTCGCACAACAGGCGCTCCCGTTCTTGGGTGACGGCCTGGATGCGGATCACCGCCTGGGCGATGAGGCCGCTGACCACGGTGAGGAAGCGGAGCTGCTGGTCGAAGTTGACCTCCGGCTGGTAGTCGAGATCGATGCTCAGGGCGCCGATGGTTTGCGGCCCGTGCTTGATGGGGACGCAGAGGAAGGAGAGGGTCTTGCGGCTCAGGTCGCCCCGGGCGCGGGTGCGGTTCAGGAAGCGCGGTTCCTCGCTGATCTGCGGCACCACGATGGGGGTGCCGGTGGCCACCACCTGGCCGGTGATGCCCTCGCCGATCTTGTATTTGCCCCGTTTTTTTGCCTCGGCGGTAAGTCCCTGCGCCACCTCGATTTCCAGTTGGCTGGTGAGCGGGTTGATGATGGTGACGGTGCCGTTGTTCATGTCGGTGCTCTCCGACAGCACTTCCACCGTTTTCTGGAGGCAGTCGCGGAGGTCACTTGAGGAGGCGAGGACCTTGGTGATCTCGTAGAGGCAGGTAAGGTCGGCAAGCTCGTTGACGTTTTTTTTGCTCATCTGGATCTTTTGACTCCGAAGCGGGTTTGCGGCATGGTGTTACATTTTTGAACAATAGCAATGGCAGTTACTATAAACCAAGTTACAAAAATGTACAAACAATATTGGGAGTGATTGCCGAGATCTCAGAGCGGCAAGGAGCTCAGGTGGTGCTGGAGCGCGTTCCCCCAGAGCTGGTAGCCGTGGTCGCTGAGGTGAACGCCGTCGGCGGCGAGGACGCCGGGCCGGATTTTCCCGGTCCGGTCGGAGAGGGCGGCGTATCCGTCGAGGAAATGGGTTTTGGGCGCCGAGGTCAGCGCACGGAGGAGACCATTGAGGCGGGGCACGGTGTCGGCGGCCAGGTAGGGCAGGGCGATGGGCAGGAGGCTGTTGACGGTGATTTCGGCCTGCGGGCGCAGGGTTTTGCAGGTGGCGAGGATTCTGGCATAGGTTGCGGGAAAGGCGAAATGCTCCATGCAGACGTCGTTGGTGCCGGTCATCAAGAGGAGCCAGTCCGGGGCCGGTTGCAAGGCAAGGATGGCGGGCAGTCTGGCGAGAAGCTCGGCCGTGGTTTCCCCGCTCCGGCCCAGGTTTACTACACGGTGGTCTGGAAAGCACGGTCGCCAGTCGAAAAACTCGATCATCGAGTCGCCGATCAGGAAAAGATTCGCCATGCGGTTCTCCTTCGGGTCAGGAAAGGGGGGTGGCGATGAGGACCACCACCGCCATTGCCGCGACCAATACCTTCTGGCCGGCAAGGGGCGGCGTCTCCGCCGCGGCCATGATGTCGTGGGGGGCATCGGCGCCGGTGTCGATGATCTTGCGCCAACAGCGGCCGGGCGGCGGGTCCGGCACGGTAAAGGTGCGGCCGCGGTGGTGGCGGTTCATCATCATGAAGAAGTCGTCGTCGCGGTTCTTGCCGGGGATGCTGTCGCCGGCAAGAAAAAAGGCGAGGGTTTGCGCCTCCGGCGACCAGTCTTCGGTGCCGGGATGGGTCGATTGCCAGCGGATCGGCGCCCGGCCGGAGCAGGTGGTCGCCGGGAAGAAGTCCTCCCGCCGGAAAGCCGGGTGTGCCTTGCGGAGGGCGATCAGTAGCTTGAAGAAGCGCAGCAGGTCCTGGTTTGTCTCGGCCAGTCGCCAGTCGAGCCAGCTGATTTCGTTGTCCTGGCAGTAGGCGTTGTTGTTGCCTTGCTGGCTGCGGCCGAGTTCGTCGCCGGCCAGCAGCATCGGCGTTCCCTGCGAGAGCATGAGGATCACCGCCAGGCTGCGCATCCGCCGGTTGCGGAGGCGGATGATCTGCCGGTTGGCGGTTTCCCCCTCCGCCCCCGAATTCCAGCTGATTTCGTGGTTGCAGCCGTCCCGGTCGTTTTCGCCGTTCTTCAGGTTGTGTTTGTGGTTGTAGCTGACCAGGTCGTGGAGGGTGAAGCCGTCGTGGCTGGTGATGAAGTTGATGCTGTTGTAAGGCCGCCGGTCGTTGTGCTGGTAGAGGTCGGAGCTGCCGGCAAGCCGGGTCGCCAGGGCGGCGACGGTGTTGTCACGGCCGCACATGAAGGCGCGCACATCGTCGCGGAACTTGCCGTTCCATTCCGCCCAGCGCGGGTGCGGCGAGAAGCTGCCAACCTGGTAGAGACCGGCCGCGTCCCACGCCTCGGCGATGATCTTGGTGCGGGCGAGGATCGGGTCCTCGGCGATCTTTTCAACCATCGGCGGGTTGGCGAGCACCTCGCCGGTGGGCGAGCGGCCGAGGATGGAGGCGAGGTCGAAGCGGAAGCCGTCCACGTGCATCTCGATCACCCAGTAGCGCAGGCTGTCGAGGATCAGGTGGCGGACCAGGGGGTGGTTGCAGTTGAAGGTGTTGCCGCAGCCCGAGTAGTTCAGGTAGTCGCGGGTTTTCTTGTCCAACAGGTAGTAGATGGTGTTGTCCAGCCCCCGGAAGCTGTAGGTGGGGCCGTTGGCGCCGCCCTCGGCGGTGTGGTTGTACACCACGTCGAGAATCACCTCGATGCCGGCCCGGTGCAGGGCCTTGACCATCTCCTTGAACTCGCGAACCTGATTGCCGTTGGTGCCGTTCACCGCGAAGGAGGCCTTGGGGGCGAAAAAGGCAAGCGGGCTGTATCCCCAGAAGTTTTTCAGCGGCCGGCCGGTTTCAGGATCGTTGAAGATGCTTTCCATCTCGTTGAATTCAAAGACTGGCAGCAGTTCCACCGCCGTGATCCCCAGTTCCTTGAGGTACGGAATCTTCTCGACGATCCCCTGATAGGTGCCGGGATGGCTGACCCCTGAGCTCGCGTGGCTGGTGAAGCCACGGACATGCATCTCGTAGATCACCGAATCCTTGAGCGGGATATTGAGGGGGCGGTCGCCCTCCCAGTCGAATTCGTTGTCGACAATGGCGCAGCGCCGCTTGAAATCGCTTTCCTGGGTTTGCGGGTTGCGGCGTTTGTAGGGCACCCCCCACTGGTGGCCGCCGGTGAGCGCCTTGGCGTAGGGATCGATGAGGATCTGGTGCGGGGAGAAGCAGTGGCCGCTCCCCCGCGGATCGTTGGGGCCCATGGCCCGGTAGCCGTAACGGCGGTCGCGGGGCAGGCCGTGCACCTTGATATGCCAGATGTCGCCGGTGCGGTTCAGCTTCGGGTCCAGGGGGATCTCGGCCTCCTTGCCTGCCTCGCCCGGTTTGAAGAGCAGCAGGCTGACCTGCTCGGCGTGGCGGCTGAAAACGGCGAAATTTACCCCGTCGGCGGTGATGGTCGCGCCGAGGGGGAGGGGCGCGCCGTGGCTGGTCTGATAGGAATGCATGGCAAAAGAATCCAAAATAACCGTTGTTAAAGCGTTTCTTAAATGCAGTTTGTCTAACTGTCACAGATAGATATATAATACTCGGCACGGAAAGTCGATCAGTGAATATTGCGTCCTTACCGGCGCGGCGAACCATGATCTTAAACAGGAGTATACGCATGGGACTTTTGGCAAAACTGGGGATGAAAGAATCGGACGGCATTGCCATCGACTGGGAGCTGACCCCCAGTGATACCTTCGGCACCTTCGAGAGCTGGGGGGGGCGGGAGCGGGTGCGGAATCCGGACGAGCGATTTTACTATTTCTATATCGACAACTGGGAGCCGCCGGCCAGGCTCTGCCTGATGGAGCGCGGGATCAAGTTCGCCCGGGTGTTGGCCCATATCAACGCCCCGCAGGGGATGCTCGACAAATGCGTGGCCGCGCAGGGCAAGTCCATGCTCGATCAGAGCTACGCCATCGACGATGATCTGCGGCAGTGGATTCAGAAAAACGTCATCGATTCCAGCGATGACTCTTGCGTGATCCCGGTGCTGGCGGGGCATGACGAGGAGCCCCTGGCCTGCAACCTGCCCGGCAAGGACGAGGCGGCCCCCGCCGGCCTCAAGCGGCACGCGCTCCGGCATGCCCCCGCCTTTATTCAGGAGGAGGAGGTCGCAGGGATTGCCAAGGCGCACAACTTCTTCGACAACCAGCATAACCCGGCAGGGCGGTTCGCCAACTATCTGGTCAACAACAACGACGGCAAGACCATCACCGATCTCGTCACCGGCGTCATGTGGCAACGGACCGGCTGCGACATCACCGCCATCCGTCACATCCACGCCTGGGTCAAGAAGCTCAACGAGCAGAAATACGCAGGCTATTCCGACTGGCGGCTGCCGACCATGGAGGAGGCCTTGGCCCTGCTCGAGCCCGAGCGCAACGACAAGGGGCTCCATCTGCACCCCTGTTTCTGCATGGGGCAGCCCTTTATCTTTCTCGCCGACGAGCGCAAGCCCGGCGGCTACTGGTTCATGGATTTCAAGCAGGGGTCGGTGTTCTGGGCCTCCGGGACCATTCCCGGCGGCTTCGGGCGGGTCTGCCGGACGGTATAGCCAAAAAAAGGAGGGGCGGTATGGGTTCGAAGGGCACGGGCGGTCTGCGGTTGTTCAACACCCTGGCGCGGCGCAAGCAGCGGTTCCGCGCCCAAGAGCCCAAGCGGGTGAAGATGTTCACCTGCGGCGCGTCGATTTACGGACGGCCGCATCTCGGCAACTACCGCACCTTCCTGCACGAGGATATCCTGCAGCGGTATCTGGAGTATCGCGGCTACACGGTGGAGCGGTGCCTCAACTTCACCGATGTCGAGGACAAGTCGCTCCTGGAGGCGAGCCGCCGCGATCTTTCCCTGGCCGACCTCACCGACCCGGTGGCGCGGCGATTCTGCGACGAGTGCGCCTCGCTCAGGATCAAGCTTCCGGACACCATCCCCCGCTCCTCCACCACCGTCGACGAGGCGGTGCGGCTGATCATGCGGCTCCTGGAGAAAGGGCATGCCTACCGCCACGACGGCGATATCTTTTTCGCGCCGCTCACCTTCAAGCATTTCGGCAGGCTCTACCGGCTGGACATGCGCCGCTGGCCCCGGCGGACCACCCGCTACCGCAAGGATACCTACCCCGGGCAGCGCTGGAATCTGGGCGATTTCGTCCTCTGGCACGGCAGCTGCGTGGAGGGGGCGGAGAGTTTCTGCTGGCAGACCGAGCTTGGCCCGGGCCGCCCCTCCTGGAACATCCAGGACCCGGCCATCATCAGCAAGCATCTCGGCGAGCAGGTGGATATCTGCTGCGGCGGCATCGACAACCTTTTCCGCCACCACGATTACAACCTGGCGGTGATGGAGGCGGCCAGCGGCAAGCATCCCTTTTCCCGCTACTGGGTGCATATCGCCCATGTCCTCATCGACAACGCCAAGATGTCCAAGAGCCGCGGCAATATCGTCTATGTGGGCGAGTTGTACGGGCAGGGGTATACCCCGGCGCAGGTGCGGTTTTTCCTGATCAACGGCTATTACCGCAAGAAGATCCATTTCAGTTTCGAGAGTCTGGATGGTGCCGCGCATCGTCTGGCAGGCTTACGGCAACTGGCGGCCGAGGTGACGGCGCAGCCCACGGCCGGGGTAGCCTCCCCGGTTGCCAGGGTGGCTGCCCGCATCAACCGCTTGCGGCTGGATTTCGAGGCGGCGCTGGATGATGACTGCCATGTGGCGCGGGCCATGCTGTCACTGGAGCGAAATCTGCGCTCCCTGGCGGAATGCCGGCGGCGGGGCGAGTTGACCGGCCTTGATGTCCGGCGGCTGCAGCACTGGTTGCAGAGGATCGATTCGGTGTTGCAGGTGCTTTTTGATTGAGCGGGGCAAGAAATATCCGGCGGCGGATGGCAAAACATGGCATCCTGGCAAGCGGGGATGATGGACGCGGCGGGGAGCCGGGGGTGGTCTTTTGCAGGAACGACGGAAACAGGCCAGGAAAGGGGTGGCGGCCGGGCAGGGGCTGACCTTTTTCGTGCAGGGCAAAGAGGAACGGCACATCGGCATCATTGATGATGTTTGCGACGAGGGGCTTGGGATTGCGGTGGAGGGTTGTCTCGCCCCCGGCACCATGCTGGAGATCATCATCGAGGAGGATGAGCAGGAGACCTATCTCGTCGGCGAGGTGAAGTGGTGCGAGCCGGATGAGTGGCTGGAAGGCTCTTTTCACATGGGGGTAGCCACCAGGGCCAAGATGGTGACCTGAGCGGAGCGGATGGCCGATGTGAAAAAGCCCGCTGTCCTTAGCGGAGAGCGGGCTTTTTCATGTTGTGGATGACAGGGGTGTTCTGCCGGTTGTTTACCTGGACATCATGTTGTGGCGCCCTCTCCCCTGGCCCGGTCCAGCGCAGAGACCGTTACCGGCCATGGCCTCCGGGGCGATCTGGTTGACCTGCAAGTCGATATCAAGCCTTTTTTCCGCCAGCGTGTTCCGCAGGGAGTTCAGTTCCTTCTGTATCTTTCGGGCCGTGGCTTGGTCCGGGGTCGGGCTTGCCAGCACCGCCTGCAACTCCGCCGCTTTTTGACGGAGCTTGAGGCGCAGTTCCTTGGTCTCGGCGGCAAAATCGTTTCGCAGCTTATCGATCGCTTGCTGTTGTTCTTCGGTCAAGGCGTCATTGTCAAACCACGCCCCGTGGTGCCCGCCTGCCCCCATGTGTTCGCCGGCGGCCATGTGCTGGCCCATGAATCCGCCGGGGTTGTGGGAAAGGACCGGGTGGGCGAGAAAGGCGCTTAACAGTCCGATTCCTGCGATTGCGAGCAATGTTTTCTTCATGGTTCGGTGTCCTCCGTTGGGTTTGTTTGTTCTTCGGATCCGGTTGCGCTGATCCACCGGCCGCGGCATGGTTTTGTTCCTCTGGCTTGCTGATAGAGCAATGGGCGTGCCAGTATGGACACCAAGGTGGCAAGGCGTTGATTTCAAGCTAAAACGGGCGATTTTCATTGTTTGACTCCCCCCGTTGGCAAGGGGTAAGCTGTGTAGAAAGTATCCAAGGTGGGGTATCCATTCGGATACTTTGTAACCACCTATGCCCTCCCTCTCTTGCCTGCGGGGCCTGGCAGGCCACGGGGGGCTCCGACCCGGTCCCTCTGGTATTGAATTTGCTAAAGAACTCGCCATGTTCATAGAACCCAGATCCAGAAAACCCTGGTTACGATTTCCGCCCCTGCTGGTCATCGGTGCCTTCATCGTTCTGACCCCGATCTTTGTCCTTCTCACCGTCCAGGCCCTCAACCGGCAACGGGACAATGTCACCCATCTCCTGGTGGAGAAGGGCGCTGCCTTGATCCGCTCTTTCGAGGCCGGAGCCCGGACCGGGATGATGGGGATGGGGGCGAGCGGTTTTCGGGTGCAGCGGTTGTTGACCGAAACCGCCCAGCAGCCGGATATCGTCTTTCTCCTGGTCACTGACCGGCAGGGAACGGTGCTGGCCCATAACGATCTCGGCCAGATCGGGTCCGGGCACGGCCAGGACCTTGATCTGGCCGAGGTTGCCAATGCCGAGGAGGTGCGGTGGCGGACGGTTACCGCACCCGATGGAAGCCATGTTTTTGAGGTGTATCGGGCGTTTAATCCCCTACGAGGGGCCCGGCGCGAGTTTTTAGGGCATCACATGGGGCGCGGCCTTTCCGGGACCGGAACCCGGCCGGATGGTGAGCAGATCATCTTTGTCGGCCTGGAGATGACTTCGGTGGAAAAAGCCCGCCGCGAGGATGCGCGGCATACGGTGGTGATGGGCGTCATCCTGTTGCTGGTCTGTTTTGCCGGGTTGCTGATTGTTTTTTTGGTACAAGCCCATGGCAGCACCAAGAACTCCCTGGCCAGGCTCACCCTTTTTTCCCGGCGCATCACCGAGAACATGCCCATGGGGCTGCTGGCGTTGGCGGATAGCGGCACGGTTCTCGCCCTCAATCGCCATGGCGCGAACCTCCTGGGCCTTGCCGAGGAAGAGGTTGTCGGCAGTTTGGCCGCGGATTGCCTGCCGCCCGCCCTTGTCGAGTTGGGAGAGCGGTTGCGGGAGCGGGACGTGGGATATGCCTCCGAACTGGACTGTCTGCTCGGAGACGGGCGGCGGTTGCCGTTGGAGGTGATCGCCGCGCCCCTGGCCGATGCCGCCGGCAATGTTTCGGAAAAGGTGGTGCTGTTTCGGGATTTGAGCGAGGTCAAGGCGTTGGAGCAAGAGGTGCTGCGCAGTCAGCGATTGGCGGCGATCGGCCGTCTGGCCGCCGGCGTGGCCCATGAAATCCGCAATCCGTTGAGTTCCATCAAGGGCCTTGCCACCTATTTCCGCGAGCGTTATCAGGAGGTTGCGGAGGACCAGGAGGTGGCCACGATCATGATTCAAGAGGTGGAGCGGTTGAACCGGGTTGTCGGCCAGCTGCTCGAGTTTGCCCGGCCCCTGGAGATGAAGCGGTCCCAGGTGTCGCTGCCGGAGTTGCTGGCGCATTCGCTGCGGATGATCGGGGAGGACGCGCAGCAGAAAGGGGTGCAAATCCGGCAGCGGGTCGGGATGGTGCCGGCGTGGGTCTGGCTTGACGGCGACCGGTTGAAACAGGTTCTGCTCAATCTCTACCTGAATGGAATCGAGGCCATGGACAACGGCGGCACGCTGGCGGTTTCCATGGAGATGGCGGATACGGTTCTGGAGATCAGGATCAGTGATGACGGGCGGGGGATCAACCCGGAGTCGTTGGGGGCCATCTTCGACCCCTATTTCACCACCAAGCCTGCCGGTA
>Ga0224510_10002285_pt1 | contig 11655 bp, 11 predicted proteins | sample SF_May12_sed_USG_FD_170161 | JGI IMG/M metagenome (GOLD analysis project Ga0224510, IMG submission 170161) | Sediment microbial communities from San Francisco Bay, California, United States - SF_May12_sed_USGS_4_1 | ecosystem: Environmental > Aquatic > Marine > Sediment | place: USA: California... | reverse complement strand
CGGTCGCGCCAATTATAGTACGAGGTGCGAGTCCCCGCTCCGATCCCCGTCACAGGTCGCGCCGTTGATGCGCCGCCGCCCGCAGGCCCGCGCCCTCGGGCGCTCGCCCGCGCGCTTGCCCGCGCGCTTGCCCGCGCGTTCGAACCGCTGGCCGCCGGCGTCCTCTCCATGACGCTCGCCATCGCCCCGCTCCGCGCGCAGGACCCGCCGGGGACGCCGCCTGATTCCATGGCCGCGGCGGACACCTCCCGCGTGCAGCGACTGCACGGCGTGAAGGTGGAAGTCACACGCGCCGAGAGCGACGCCGCGCGCGCCCCGTGGGCCGTGGGCGCGCAGGACGCGCGCGACCTGCGGCGCGGGCAGGCCACCCTGAGCCTCGACGAGGCACTCGCCAACATCCCGGGTGTCGTGATCGCCAACCGGTACAACTACGCCACTGACTCGCGCCTGAGCATCCGCGGGGCCGGCAGCCGCGCGAACTTCGGCCTGCGCGGCGTGAAGGTCCTCCTCGACGGCGTGCCGCAGTCGCTCCCCGATGGGCAGAGCCAGCTCACGAACGTCGATCTCGCGGCCCTCGCGCGCGTGGAGGTGTTGCGCGGGTCGGCCTCCTCGCTGTACGGGAACGGCTCGGGAGGCGTGATCGCCTTCACCACCGACCTCTCGGCGCCCGATCGCCTCGGACTCAGTGCCCGCGTCACCTCGGGCTCGTTCGGCCTCCGCAAGACCCAGTTGCGTGCAAGCGGCCGCACGGGTCGCACCGTCGGCGCGGTCTCGGCGTCGCGCACCACCTGGGACGGCTTCCGCCAGAACAGTTCCGCCGACACGCGCCAGCTGCTGGCCGCGGTGGACCACGCCTTCTCCGATCGCACCACGCTCTCGCTGCGCGGGGGCACCGCGGAGACGCCACACGCCCTCAATCCCGGCGCGCTCACGCTGGCCGAGTACGCGCTCAACCCCGACTCCGCGGCGGCCAACAACATCCGCCGCGCGGCCAGCCGCGCGATCTCGCAGCGCTACGCCTCCGTGCGCGTGCGTCACGCGACCACGCTCGTCGACTGGAGCGCCACCGTGTACGGCCAGCGCCGGTTCGTGGACAACCCGCTCGCCGTTTCGCCCCCGGCGCCCGCGGGACCGACGAACGGCACGCTCAACCTGATCGACCGGCGCGTGCTCGGCCTCCGCCTCGATGCCACTCGGCGGCTCGCCATGGCCTGGCAGCCGCGAATCACCGCGGGGCTCGACGTACAGCGCTCACACGACGGACGCCGCAACATCCGCATCACCGCCGGACGCGTGCAGGCGCCGAGCGACACGCTCCTTTCCGACCAGGCGGAGACCGTGACGAGCGCGGGCCCGTTCGCGCAGGTCGCGGTCGACCCGATCGCCGGGGTGACGCTCGATGCCGGCGCACGCGTGGACCGCCTCACGTTCCGCGTGGTCGACCGTTTCCTGCAGGACGGAGCCGACAACAGCGGCGAGCGGGTGATGACCGCCTCGAGCGGGCATCTCGGTGTCGTCTGGCGCGCCGCGCCGGAGGTCGCGCCCTATGCGAATCTCTCCACCGCGTTCGAGACGCCGACCACCACGGAGCTCGCCAACTCGCCGAGCGGGGCGGGCGGGTTCAATCCGGACCTCGGGCCACAGCGGATCCGCACCCTGGAGGTCGGCGCGCGGGGTCGCTGGCGCTCCTGGCTCGGCTACGAGGTCGCGTTCTTCCGCGCCGACGCCAGCGACGCGCTCGTACAGTTCCTCGAGACCAGCGGGCGCGCGTACTTCCGCAACGCGGGCGAGACGCGGAGCGAGGGAGTGGAGCTGGGTGCGACCATGGTGCCGGCGCAGTGGCTGGAGCTCCGCGCGGCGTACACCTTCGCGAACTACCGATTCACCCGGTACCGCGTCACGAGTGGTGCGACGGTGGATACACTCGACGGCAACCGGCTGGCCGGCGTGCCGCGGATCGTCGGGCGGTACGGCGCGCGCCTCTCGTTGCGCGGCTTCGCGATCGATGCCGACCAGACGCTGCAGGCCGCGGTCTGGGGCGATGACCGCAACACCGTCGCCGTGCCGGGGTGGGGCCGCGGCCAGCTGAACGTGCGCGCCTCCTGGAGCGGGACCATCGCCGGATGGGGGGTCGAGCCCTTCGCGTCGGTGCAGAACGCGCTCGACCAGCGCTACGTCGGCGCGGTGACGCTCAACGGGTTCGGCGGACGCGTCGCCGAGCCGGCGCCGCGACGGAACTGGTACGCGGGACTCGAGCTGCGGGTGCCGGTGCTCCGCTGAATCCGGCGCCTTGCCCCATTACATTGCGTGGCATGAGCACTGATCTGGCTTTCGAAATCCGGGACTCGGGGATCGCGGGGAAGGGCGCGTTCGCGATCCGCCCCATCGCCAAGGGCGAGCGCGTGATCGAGTACGTCGGCGAGCGCATCACGCACCAGGAGGCGGACCGGCGCTACGACGACGATTCGATGGATGAACACCACACCTTCCTCTTCACCGTCTCGAGCCGCACGGTGATCGACGCGACGAGCCAAGGCAACGAGTCGCGGTACATCAATCATTCGTGCGAGCCGAACTGCGAGTCCGAGATCGCCCGCGGGCGCATCTTCATCTTTGCGCTGCGCGATATCGCGGTGGGGGAGGAGCTCCACTATGACTACGCGTACCAGCGCAGCGGTGACGAGACGGCCAAGGACGAGGCGCAGTACCGGTGCCGCTGCGGCACCCGCACCTGCCGGGGCTCGATCATGGAGGCGATGGAGGAGTTCCATCGCCGGCGGAAGGAGGCGCAGCGCAAGAAGGCGGCGGCGCGGCGGTCCGCTGCGCCCGGCGGCGTGACACAGCGCGCGGAGCGCCGGACGGTCAGCGGCTAGCGTCGGAGGCCGGCGCCGGCCAGGCGCGCACGACGCGCGCGCGCACGATCCGGTCGAGCAGCGGGAACTCCCGGGCCAGGTACGCCTCGCCCTGCTGCCCGATGTCGCGCTGGTTCGGGCCGCTGCCGGACGGAGGCCCCTCGCCGTATGCCGTGTAAAGCGCGTCCACGGCGTCCATCCCGGCCACCACCTCGCCCACCGGGGCGAACCCGAGCGCGTCGAGCCGCGCGTTGTCGCGCAGGTTGATGAAGAGCTGCACCGTGCGCGTGTTCGGCCCGCCGGCGGCGAACACGAGCGACCCCCGCCGGTTCGACTGCGTCACCGGGTCGTCGGGGATCGCGCGCGCGCGCCACGCGGCGCTCATGGCGGTGTCGGCGGCGATCCCGAATTGCACCACGAAGCCGCGAAGCGCGCGGAAGAACCGCGCGCCGTCGTAGTAGCCCGCGGCGACGGCCTCGCCCACGCGCGCCGCGCCCGCCGGCGCCCAGTGACGGCGCACCACCAGATCCACGTCGCCGCGTGTGGTGGTGAGGCGCACGAGCACGGAATCCGCCCCGACGATGGACTCGGCGCTGAGCGCGATGTCCGCCCGGGGGGCCGCCGAAGCCACGGCCGCTCCCGTGCCGCCTCCCGCGCGCGCACAGGCGACGGCGGCGAGGGGCACGAGCAACAGGCGCAGGGGACGCGGGCGCATGCGTGCGCTACGCATGCGTGCGCTACGCATGCGTGCGCTAGAAGATGTCATCGCGGCGCACCAGTTCCAGCACGCGGCGGCGCTGCACGGCGCCATTGCGATACGCGAAGGGCACGCTGATGCGGTCCGTGCGCTCCACGCGGCCGGCGAGCATCCGGAGCCCCTTCGCGTCGCCGGCGGTGTCGGGGGTGAAGATGATCTCGCCGGCGACCACGGCGTAGGTGCCGGAGACGGTCATGGTCTGGATCGGCACCTCGCGCGCCTGCGCGCGCCGGTCGGAGGAGATCAGCGTGCGCCGGAACCGGACCGAGGCGCGAAAGCGGTTTCCCGAGCGAAGCGAGACCACCAGACGCTCGAACTGCACCAGGTAGGTCGTGCCGTCCTCGTCGGTCACGCGGTCGGCGAGGGGCGGGGGCGCCGAGTCGATGCGAGTGGCGAGATACGAGCCGATCGCCTGCGCGGCGGCACCCGGCGCGCTCGCCGCGAGCAGGGCGGGGCAGAGGGCCGCGTGGAACAGCGCCGTGCGGAACGCGCGCGTGCGGGCGGGCGGCCGGAACGGGCAGGATGGGGTCACGCGCGGGAAGGTACGGCGTCGCGCGGCGTGCGCAACGGCGGCGAGCGGGGCGCTGTGGAGCCAGGGTGATCCGCGGGGGCTGCCCTGTCGTCGGCGCGGCCGTCGCGGGCAATGGTCGGTGCACGCGCGCGGCATCGCGATGGTGCGAGCACCGCGTGCAGGTCCGATCCTCGCCGCGTGCTCGCCGCCATCCCCTCCGCCGCCGTGCTCGGCATCGAGGCCTTCGCCGTCACGGTCGAGGTCGATGCGGCGCCCGGCCTGCCCGGCTGGACCATGGTGGGACTCCCCTCGGGCAGCGTGCGGGAGGCGCGCGAGCGCGTGGGCGCCGCGCTGGTGAACGCGGGCTTCACGCTCCCGCCGCGGCGCTGGACCATCAACCTCTCGCCCGCCGACGTACGAAAGGAAGGGACGGCGTTCGACCTCCCCGTCGCCATCGGCGTGCTGGTCGCGAGCGGACAGCTCGACGCGGAGTGCGTGCGGGATCTCGTCTTCGTGGGCGAACTCGGCCTAGACGGCACGCTGCGTCCGGTGCGTGGCGCGCTCCCGGTGGCGCAGGCCGCCCGCAAGGGCGCGGCGCGCGCCCTCGTGCTCCCGATGGCGAACGCGGCCGAGGCGGCGCTGCTCCGCGACGTGCGTCTCGCGCCGGCGGCGACGCTGCGCGCGCTGGTCGACGCGCTCAGGGAACGGCGGTTGCCGCCCGCGCCGCCTGCCGCGGCCCCGGCGCGCGACCCGTCCGGGGCCGACTTCGCCGAGGTGGTGGGGCAGGTGGTGGCCAAGCGTGCGCTCGAGATCGCGGCGGCGGGGCGGCACAATGTCTTCCTCGTCGGCCCGCCCGGCGCGGGGAAGACCATGTTGGCCCGGCGGCTGCCCTCGATCCTCCCGCCGCTCGACGACGACGAACTCCTCGACGTGGTCGCGATCCACTCGGTGGGGGGCGTGCTCATCGCGGGCGTCGCGCCCTCGCGCGTGCCGCCCTTCCGCGCGCCGCACCACACGGTCTCGCTCGCGGGCCTCATCGGCGGTGGCCCAGGCCCGCGGCCGGGCGAAGTGAGTCTCGCGCACCGTGGCGTGCTCTTCCTCGACGAACTCCTCGAGCTGCCGCGCTATGTGCTCGACGCGATGCGTCAGCCCCTCGAGGACGGCCGCGTGGTGCTCGCCCGCGCGGCGCACGCGGTCGCGTTCCCCGCGGGGTTCCTCCTCGTGGGCGCGGCCAACCCCTGTCCTTGCGGCTTCGACGGCGACGCGTCGGGTCGGTGCCGCTGTTCCGCTGCCGACATCCTCCGCTACCGCGGCCGCATGTCGGGGCCACTCGCCGACCGCATCGACCTGCACGTGCCGGTGGGCGCGGTGGCGCTCGCCGACCTCGGGGCGATGTCGCGCGAGGAACCGAGCACCGCGATCCGCGCGCGCGTGCTCGCCGCGCGCGAGGCGCAGCGCGTGCGGTACCGCGTCCTCCCCGGCGTGCGCTGCAACGGTGACGCGCCCGGGCGCTGGCTCCAGCTGCACGCCGGGCTCACCACCGAGGCGCGCACCCTGCTCGGTACCGCCGCCGAACGGCTCAAGCTGTCCGCGCGCGCGTACCATCGGACCCTTCGTGTCGCCCGGACCGTCGCCGACCTGGAGGGAGAGGACCGGGTGAACCCGGGTGCGATTGCCGACGCGCTGATGTTCCGGCCGGTGGAGTCGCCGGCGCCGTAGCGCAGCGCCGCCGTCCGGCCGGGCGCGACTCACACCCCCGCCGTCCGCTCCCTAACTTTGGGGTGATGTCCACCCCACTCCTTCCCGACGTGGCCGCACGCGAGCGCGAGGAACGCCTCGTCGCCTGGTGCCGCGCGCAGGACTCGCTCCTCATCGGATTCTCCGGCGGCGTGGACTCCGCGTATCTCGCCTGCGTCGCGCTCGACGCACTGGGGGCAGACCGGGTGCTCGCCGTGATCGGCCGGAGTGCGTCGTATCCCGAGGCGCAGTGGACCCGTGCGCGCAGCATCGCCCGCGACTTCGGTATCCCGGTGCTCGAAGTGGACACCGACGAGCTGGCGGATCCGCGCTACGCGGCGAACCCGCACGACCGCTGCTACTTCTGCAAGACCGAGCTCTGGTCGCGGTTGGCGCCCGTCGCCGTGTCTCACGGGCTCGCCGTGATCGCCGACGGCACCAACGCGGACGACCTGGGCGGCCACCGTCCCGGTGCGCAGGCCGCGCGCGAGCGCGGCGTGGCCTCGCCTCTCGCGGAACTCGGCTTCACCAAGGCGGAGATCCGCGCCCTTTCGGCCGCCCGTGGCATCCCAACGTGGGACCAGCCGTCGTCCCCCTGCCTCGCCTCGCGCCTCCCGCACGGCACGGCGGTGACGCCGCTGCGCTTGCGCGCCGTGGAGGAGGCGGAGGAGGCGATCCGCGAGCTCGGCGTGCGTGGCAACCTGCGCGTGCGCCACTTCGGCGACTTGGCGCGCGTGGAACTCGACCCCGGGGAACTCGCGTACTGGAGCGCGTCGCCGGCGTCCGATGCGCTCGCCGCCGCGGTGTGCGCCGCCGGCTTCACGCGCGTGGAACTCGATCCACGCGGCTATCGCTCGGGAGCGCTCAGCGTGCTCGCCGGGATCTCCAGCACGGGAGACTGATGTTCGGCTGCCTGGGTCGGATCGGATGCGGAGTGCTCCTCCTCGTGCTCGGCGCCGCGGGCTGGGCCTACCGCGGTGTCTGGGTGCCCAAGGCAAGGGAGATGATCTCGGCGCGCGCACCGGGCGCGAGCCCGGACTGGGCGCCGGTCACCAAGGCGGGCGCCGGGCGCGCCGAGGCGCGCATCTCCACGCTCGGCGAGAAGGGCGGGCCCGCGAGCGTGACCGTGGATGCCGCCGACTTCGCGGCCTGGGTGCTTGCGCCCGCGCTCGACGTGATCGGCCAGTCCGACGACGCGCCCAAGGCGCTCATCCAGGGTGACACGCTCTTCCTCACCACCCGCATCCGCCTCGCCGACGTGGGCGGCAAGGGATCGCTGGGTCCAGTCGCCCAGATGTTCAACGAGACGGAGCCACTCCTGATCGGCGGGCGCGTGGAGCAGGTGCGCAGCGGGCTCGGCCAGTATCGGATGTCGACCGTGGCGCTGCGCGAACTGAAGGTGCCGGCGGCTGGGATCTCCCGCTTGATCACGCGGTGGGGCACGGCCGGGCGACCGGCGGGACTGGCATCCGATGCGCTCCCGATCGTGTTGCCGGCCTACGTCGGTGACCTGCGGATCGCCAAAGGCCGCGTGACCCTCACCAGGGCCAAGTGATGAGCCGCCGGGTGCTGATCGTGGACGACGAGGAGGGCATCCGGGCCGCGCTCAAGCAGCTCCTCGAGTACGAGGAGTACGAGGTGAGGGCCGTCGCCAGCGGCCGCGAGGGGCTGGCGACGTACGAGAGCTGGAAGCCGCAACTGGTCTTCCTCGACGTGAAGATGGCGGGGATCGACGGCATCGAGACCCTCAAGCGACTCCGCGCGGCGGATCCCTCGGCGGTCGTGGTCATGATCTCCGGGCACGCGAGCATCCAGGACGCCGTCGAGGCCACGCATCTGGGCGCCTACGACATCCTCGAGAAGCCGCTCGACACCGACCGCATCCTGGTGACACTTCGGAATGCGATCGGCCACCTCGACTTGCGCGAGGAGAACCTCCGCCTGCGCGAGACGGTGCACCGCACGGGCGAGATCGTGGGGGGCTCGGGCCCCGTGCGCGCGCTGGTGGACCAGATCGCGCGCGTCGCGGGGACGCCGGCGCGCGTGCTGATCACGGGCGAGAACGGCACGGGGAAGGAACTCGTCGCGCGCGCGCTGCATGCGGGCTCCACGCGCGCCAAGGGCCCGTTCATCGAGGTGAACTGCGCGGCGATCCCCTCGGAGCTGATCGAGAGCGAGCTCTTCGGCCACATGAAGGGCTCCTTCACCGGGGCGGTGCAGGACCGCGCGGGCAAGTTCGAGCAGGCGGACGGCGGCACGCTCTTCCTCGACGAGATCGGGGACATGTCGCTCGCGGCGCAGGCGAAGGTGTTGCGGGTGCTGCAGGAGGGCGAGGTGACGCGCATCGGCGGGCAGAAACCGCGCAGGGCCGACGTGCGCGTGATCGCGGCGACGAACAAGCGGATCGAGGAGGAGATCGCCGCCGGCCGATTCCGCGAGGACCTCTACTACCGGCTGAACGTGGTGCCGATCGTCGTCCCGCCACTGCGCGACCGACGCGAGGACATCCCCCTCCTCGTCCAGCACTTCCTGGCGCGGCTCACCGAAGAGAGCGGGTTGCCGGCCCGGATCATCGAGCCGGAGGCGGTGGAGCGCCTCGCCACGCTCGACTGGCCGGGGAACGTGCGCGAGCTGCGCAACACGGTCGAACGCCTGCTCATCCTCGCGACGGGGCCGCGCATCAAGGTGGGTGACGTGGAGCGACTCGTGGGTGCGCGCTCCGCCGAGCCGGCGGGCACGCTGGGATCGCTCGAGCGATTCGCCACGTACGAGGAGTTCAAGCTCGCCTCGGAACGCGCCTTCCTCTCCGCCAAGCTCCGGCAGTTCGATTGGAACGTCGCCGAGACCGCTCGCGCGCTGGGGATGCCGCGCTCCAACCTCTACAAGAAGATCGAGCGCCACGGCCTGGCGCGGGAGCAGGGATGACCGATCGCGACTGGGAAGCCGAACTCAAGAAGATCGACAAGCAGATGGAGCGCGTCTCCGACGAGGCGCTGTTCCCGTCGAGGCAGGCGACCTCGCCGGCGAAGAAGGCGGCCGTCGCCGAGGTGCAACGCACCACGTCCACCTTCGGCGTCTTCGCGCGGCTCTCGCTCGCGGTGGCGCTCGGCGTCGGCATCCTCTTCTGGCCCTACAGCGCCCGCTGCGGCCTCGGACTCGCCGCCTTCCTGGGTGCGGTCGGCGCGCTCATCGTGGGGGGCGTCTGGTCATCCGTCTGGACCTGGCGACACCGCGCGGCACGGGCGCACACGCTCTCCCTCCTGCTCGTGCTCTGGGGCCTGCTGCTGGCCGCCGTCGACGTGCTCCCGCGCACCGGATATGCCATCCCCACGGCCGCCCACCCGGCGGGCTGGGCCTGCACCGAGTGATCACCCGAAACTGTTAGGTTCACCGCATGACAACCTTCAAGAACTTCATCGGTGGTGAGTGGGTCCCCCCTTCCACTGGCCAATACTTCGACAATGTGAACCCTGCGGACACCTCGGACCTCATCGGGAAGTTCCCGAAGTCCGGTGCCGCCGACGTGGCGAAGGCGGTCGAGTCCGCCAAGAAGGGCTTCGAGCGCTGGAAGCGGACCCCCGCTCCCGCGCGCGGCGACGTGCTGCGCCGCGTCGGCGACCTGATGGTCGCGCGCAAGGAGGAGCTGGCCGACCTCATGACGCGCGAGATGGGCAAGCCCCTCGCCGAGACCCGCGGTGACGTGCAGGAGGGGATCGACACGGCGTACTACGCCGCCACCGAGGGGCGTCGCCTCTTCGGGCACACCGTGCCAAGCGAGCTCCGCGACAAGTGGGCGATGAGCTTCCGCCGCCCGATCGGCGTGGCGGGCATCATCACGCCGTTCAACTTCCCGCTCGCGATCCCGACGTGGAAGATGTTCCCCGCGATCCTCTGCGGGAACGCGCTCGTGTTCAAGCCCGCCGAGGACGTGCCGCACACCGGCCACGTGTTCGTCGAGCTCCTGCTCGAGGCGGGGCTGCCGCCGGAGGTCATCCAACTCGTGCATGGGGACGGCGAGGTGGGCGCGGCGATCGTGCACCATCCCGAGGTGCCGGTGATCTCGTTCACCGGCTCCACGGAGACGGGGGCCAAGGTGGGCGAGACCTGCGGCCGCCTGCACAAGCGCCTCTCGCTCGAGATGGGCGGGAAGAACGCGCAGATCGTGCTCGACGACGCGCGGCTCGACCTGGCGCTCGACGGCGTGCTCTGGGGCGCCTTCGGCACCACCGGCCAGCGCTGCACGGCCACCAGCCGGCTCATCCTGCAGGACGGCATCCACGACGCCTTCGTCGCGAAGCTCAAGGCGCGCACCGCCGCGCTCAAGCTCGGCGATGGGCGCAAGTCCGGCACCGACGTCGGGCCGGTGATCCACGCCGACAGCATCGCCAAGATCGAGCGCTACGTCGAGATCGGGCTCTCCGAGAAGGCCGAGCTCACCCTGGGCGGCCAGCGCGCCACCGGCGGCGGTCTGGAGAAGGGCTTCTTCTTCCAGCCCACGATCTTCACGAACGTGAAGGCCGGGTCGCGGCTCGAGCAGGAGGAGATCTTCGGTCCGGTGCTCTCGGTGATCCGGGTGAAGGACGCCGACGAGGCGTTCCGCGTGAACAACGACGTGAAGTACGGACTCTCGTCCTCCCTGTACACGCAGGACGTGAACCTCGCGTTCCGCGCGATGCAGGAGCTCGACAACGGCATCACCTACGTGAACGCGCCCACCATCGGCGCCGAGGCGCACCTGCCGTTCGGCGGCGTGAAGCAGACCGGGAACGGCCACCGCGAGGGGGGCTGGGAGGTCTACGAGTTCTACTCGGAGACCAAGGTCGGCTACGTCGACTACAGTGGCACTCTGCAGCGCGCCCAGATCGACAACTACTGAAGGACCTTCAAGGGGCGCGTCGGGGGGTCGGGACGGGGCACTACCCCGGGCCCGACCCTTCGGTGTATATCCATCCCATGGAGCCCACGAACGACCCCGTCGCGGCAGCGGAGTCCGCCCTGCTCGACGGTGCGGTGGACGATCGCGCGCCGGTGGCGTCCCCGGCCGCGGTGCCCGAATCCGCCGCGGTCGCCGAGCAGCACGCGCGGCGCCGCACCCCGGCCACGCTGCGGATGCTCCGTGGCGGCTGGGAGTGGGCCAAGTCCATCCAGCTCGCGATCGTCCTCTTCCTGCTGGTGCGCGCCTTCTTCGTCGAGGCGTTCAAGATCCCGAGCGGCTCCATGGAGAGCACGCTGCTCGTCGGCGACTTCCTCCTCGTGAACAAGCTGCTCTACGGGGCTGAGGTCCCGTTCACCGGGAAGCACCTGCCGCGGGTCCGCGATCCGCGCCGCGGCGACGTGGTGGTGTTCCAGTGGCCCGAGGATCCGACCAAGAACTTCGTGAAGCGCCTCGTCGGGCTGCCGGGCGACCAGGTGGAGATGCGCCACGGCGACCTCTTCCTCAACGGCACGCTCCAGCGCGAGTGGTACGCCGTGCGCAGCGATCCCGAGTTCGACACGGGGGGGGAGGAGTTCCGCTGGCAGCGCGACTTCGTCGCGCCGGGCGTGGACGCGCGGGGATACAATCCCTCGCGCAACAATTGGGGACCGCTCGTCGTGCCCCCGGCGCATTTCTTCACCTTGGGCGACAACCGCGACAATTCGCTCGACAGCCGGTACTGGGGGTTCGTCCCCGACTCCCTGCTCCGGGGCAGCCCGATCTTCGTTTACTACAGTTACGCTCCCGACAGCGATGCGTCGTTGAGTTGGCTGACGCGCGTCCGGTGGCAGCGACTCGGCGAACTCATCCGCTGACCGCCGGG
>Ga0224510_10002281_pt1 | contig 11673 bp, 6 predicted proteins | sample SF_May12_sed_USG_FD_170161 | JGI IMG/M metagenome (GOLD analysis project Ga0224510, IMG submission 170161) | Sediment microbial communities from San Francisco Bay, California, United States - SF_May12_sed_USGS_4_1 | ecosystem: Environmental > Aquatic > Marine > Sediment | place: USA: California... | reverse complement strand
CGCTACGGCTTTCTTCAGGACCTGGATCATGTTTAGCCACACTCCGGCATTATCGTGAGCGCAATTAATCCGTGCCACCGACATACCCTCATTCAACATTTCCTCCACCAGCATACTGTCCTGCATCAACGCAGTAGAAAAGGTCACCATGATATGGGGCTTGTCCTGAATGGAAAAATGTCCAAGCAACTGCACGGCATGCGCCAACCGTAGTTTCGAGGCGATCTCAAAGTTGCATCCGGATTCAACAGCCGATGCCTGCGCAGGGTTCAGCCAGGATAATACATGCTGCAATTGCGACAACGTATGACTTTCAGAACTCGTCAATGAGGATAGTCCGATATGGTGAAGATATTCCTGGGCCTCACGGATTTCCTTGCTGCGCAGAACCAGGTAGTGAATCAGGTTGCGACCGCTTTGCTTAAAATTCGGGTGCAGTTCGTCCAGCAGGCCTGAAAATTTCTTTTCACCATCCTCCATTTCACGAACGATTTCGAGCAACTGGCTGGCCACTTTTACGTGACTATACGCCTCAACTGCATATCCCCTGGTCATATCTGCACCTACTGTTCTGACTTTAAAATTACCCCGGAGGTAAAGTCTCAGCAATGATTAAAATCATGCTTTTCCATCAGCGTTCATCATAAACCAAAAGACGGTCATGGATGGAAAAGCACCCTGTGAAAGAGGACTATCCTCAGCCTCATAGCTGGAATTGAGGATAGAAGTTTAATAAAACGGCTTTTCCACCCGGGTTAATGCTACGTTTGGATTCAACTTCAGACTTGTAAGACTTTGTGCCATGTTGGGCAACTGACCACCACGCAATTCGGCAGTCATTGGCGTATATACCTCCAGACTGGATTGAATAAAGAGTTTATTGTTTAGGTCTTCAATCTCATCCCGGTTGAGCGACGACCGATGGAGCCCCAGGTCTTTTAAATCAATTTTTCGTACAGTACCACCGTAAACAAATCTTGTCGGAATCAACCTTTCTTTAAATTCACCTATTACTTTGCCATTCACGGCGAATAGCGTTCGCTGGTTAGCATAATTATGCGTTATCACAATATGATTCCAGGAATCGCTGTCTTGCTGATAAACTGCCGTTGCACTCAGATAAGAAACGCGATCGTTGCCAATAACCACTTCTCTCATTCCCCTGTTGGTTTCGAAACTGGCTATCACCCCATCCGTTGCATTTTTGAACCGGAAACTCATAGTAAAGGAGTGGATGGTGTCATCAACATCCACGTAAATAGCATCCTCCTTTTTTGGGTTTTCAATAGTGGTATAGCTTTTACGCCAGTCGTATGCAGGCGTTCTTTTTCCCTGCATCATGGCGTCAAACAAAGTAGGAACGATACTCAGGTACATTTCACGATGTCCTTCTGTATTGGGATGCAGCGGATCGTGTACAAACCCTTCTACCCATTTGCCTTCACCATCATCGATGGTACCCAGGACGTTTATGCTCGGGTATTTCCAGGTATTGATGATGCTGTTCATTCTTTTGGTGCACGTATATTGCGGTTCAGAAAAATTGGCGTTGGCATAACAGTTTACGATGACGGGTTTCATCCCCTGTTTGTCGAGCGAGTCCGAAAGCGCCAACAGTCTGCTACGAAATTGTTCCAGTACGGTTTCCCTGCCTGCATCTGACTGAGGAGTCCCAATCCCTTCATTCCCCAGTGAAAGTCCGATGACCACAATATTCGGATGCGTTGGATAAAGTTTTTTGGTGAGGCGTTGTTCCTGGTCAACTTTGAGCGTATTGTCTCCACCGGTAGAGGCATTGAAATACGCATAACGCGTCGTGTCTATGGCTCCGCTGTGAAAGAATTGCCACGCATAGCCTTGAAGTTGTTCCGCTCCGGCGCCACGACATACAGACGATCCGAAAAAGGTAACATGGATCGGAGCTTTTTGCGCTGATAGTCTGGCTGAGATCAACACGCATAGACCGAAAAGCAGGAAGCATGATTTTTTCATAGTTTCAGTATATATTTCTTACCGTTAAAGATAAAGAAACAACCATAGAAGTGAATGTCATTTTAGCACGGCCATGGCATTGAATGGAATCCCGGACATCGCCTAATCACCAAAATTAATCGCAATACGTTTGCGCTATTATCACCTGTCCCGTTAGGGCCCCGATGTTTTTAGAAAATATCGAATACAGGATTCCCGTCCCGTCAGGGGCGGAATGTTGGCAAATCGATCATCAAATGTCAATACCCTAAACCAAATCCGCATTTTCAATTCGCGGTTTAAAACCCTTTCAAATTCGATTCCGCCAACGGACCCGCGTGAAAGACCTCGGTGGCTGGTTCAATCAAAAATATTCCGTCCCTATTGGGACGGGGGTTAATTGCCAAAATATGCTACAGACATTTGGTCCCTATGGGACCAGCCTATTCATGGTCCCGTCAGGGACCACATGTTTTTAAAAAATAATTATACATTGGACCCCGTCCCGTTAGGGACGGAATGTAACGCACACCATAATCACATGCCATTTCTTTTAATCATTTCCAATTCATTGCAAATCGAATTGAATTTGGTTTTTCACACCACCGGCTCTTTGGAGATGACCATGACGGGTTTGTTCGACATTACTACATTGTAATGATCTGCACAATCGCAAACATTCCGTCCCTCACGGGACGGGTTCATTTACACAGAATAGGCTACAGACATTTGGTCCCTACGGGACCAGCCTATTCATGGTCCCGTCAGGGACCACATGTTTTTAAAAAATAATTATACATTGGACCCCGTCCCGTTAGGGACGGAATGTTACGCACACCATAATCACATGCCATTTCTTTCAATCATTTTCAATTCATTGCAAATCGAATTGAATTTCGTTTTTCACACCACCGAACGTTCCGTCCCTAAAGGGACGGGGGTTAATTACCAAAATATGCTACAGACATTTGGTCCCTATGGGACCAGCTTATTCATGGTCCCGTCAGGGACCGCATGTTTTTAAAAAATAATTATACATTGGACCCCGTCCCGTATGGGACGGAATGTTGGCAAATCGATCATCAAATGTCAATACCCTAAACCAAATCCGCATTTTCAATTCGCGGTCTAAAACCCTTTCAAATTCGATTCCGCCAACGGACCCGCGAGAAAGACCTCGGTGGCTGATTCAATCAAAAATATTCCGTCCCTATTGGGACGGGGGTTAATTGCCAAAATATGCTACAGACATTTGGTCCCTATGGGACCAGCCTATTCATGGTCCCACCAGGGACCACATGTTTTTAAAAAATAATTATACATTGGACCCGGTCCTGTTAGGGACGGAATGTAACGCACACCATAATCACATGCCATTTCTTTTAATCATTTCCAATTCGTTGCAAATCGAATTGAATTTGGTTTTTCACACCACCGGCTCTTTGGAGATGATCCTGACGGGTTTGTTCGACAATACCACATTGTAATGATCTGCACAATCGTAAACATTCCGTCCCTCACGGGACCGGTTCATTTACACAGAATATGCTACAGACATTTGGTCCCTACGGGACCAGCCTATTCATGGTCCCGTTAGGGACCCGATGTTTTTAGAAAATATCGAATACAGGATTCCCGTCCCGTCACGGACGGAATGTTGGACAAATCGATCATCAAATGCCAAACCAAATCCGCATCCAATATTGCCCACGGTTCAAATTTATTCTTGCAAATTATGCCTTGACAAGGATGCATATTTTTAGAAAAAATAAGAAATTGAATTTCGTCCCCTATAGGACAGAATGTTGTGCAAAATCAATAATCACATGGCCAATACCTTCACCCAACTCCACATCCAATTCGTATTCGCGGTTCAAAATCGAATTAGCCTGATTGATCCTGCATGGGAAACCGAATTGTTCAAATACATCACCGGAATTGTCCAAAACCATAAACACAAAATGATTGCTATCGGTGGTATGCCAGATCATTTGCACGTTTTTGTTGGGTTACATCCGACGCAATCGATATCAAACTTAATGCAAATCGTGAAAGGGGAATCGTCTGAATGGGTAAATAAGAAAGGCTTTGCAAAGGGAAAATTCCAATGGCAGGAGGGCTACGGTGCTTTTTCGTATGGCCATAGCCAGGTGAATCAGGTTTACAACTATGTCATGAACCAAAAGGAGCACCACAAGAAAAGGTCGTTTCTAGATGAATACAAAGAATTCCTCAAAAGATTTGAAGTGCCGTTTGACGAGCGATACATTTTTAAAGCTTTAGCGTAATAAAACATTCCGTCCCTCACGGGACGGACCTGATACCACAAAGTGCTACATATTTTGTGTCCCCAACGGGACGAATGCAATTGGGTCTTTTTTGTTTGGTATATTAGAATCACATCTAACTACATGCCCAAAATAGAATTTCTTATCCTCTACGAGTTTTACGAGGAAGCAGCTCAGCTTAATTTTCCTATATTTAAACCATGTCATCGCTTTTGCCAGGTTTTGAGTACGACATCTTCGTCTCCAATCGTCACATAAACAAGAAATAAAGCCGGCAGTCATCAGACACTCAAAGATGTCTGACGTGCTACTCTATTACTTTAAAAAAACGAATAAACAATGAATCCCACTTCACTACCAGCATCCACTACGGTTTCAGAAAGAGTAACATCGATAGATTTCTTCCGCGGGTTTACCATGTTTCTATTGGTCGGCGAGGCAGCTCACCTCTATGGCCTTTTTCTTAAGATGGATAACCCCGTGATGCAATTTCTTGGCCGCCAGCTTGACCACCACGCGTGGCATGGATTGAACTTCTGGGATCTGATACAGCCCTTCTTTATGTTTATTGTAGGTGTGGCCATCCCGTTTGCCGTGGCCAACAGGTTAAAAAAAGGAGATAGCCTTCAGCAAATAACCCGACATGCGCTTAAACGTTCTTTCCTGTTGCTTTTTTTCGGATGGGCACTCTATTTTACGGCGGCTGGTAAACTGGTCTTCCAGTTTCAAAATGTATTGGCACAGTTATCCGTTACCTACCTGGTTGCATTCCTGATCAGAGATAAAGGGTACACATTTCAAATTGTATTGACGCTGGTTGTTCTCCTGTTGATCGATCTTGCCTATCGCCTTTTCCCTGTGGAAGGTTTTAATCATCCCTGGGTAAACTTCGAAAATCTCGGAGCGTGGTTCAACAATAAGATTGAAGGTGTTGATAAAGCCAGTGAATGGGCATCGTTAAATTTTGTTTCCACTACAGCGCATACTGTCTGGGGCGTGCTCTGCGGAAAGCTGTTGATGAGCGACAGAACACCAGCACGAAAAATCCAGCTGCTGTTGATCGCCGCAGCGTCAGCATTGCTGGCAGGGTATACGCTCGATATCTTGAACGTGACACCCATTATCAAGAAGATCGCCACGTCCTCTTTCGTTCTGGCCAGCGGTGGGTGGTCCATACTTGCCCTTTGTTTTAGTTACTGGCTTATTGATGTGAAAAAATCCTTTTCGGCAGGATCCCGATTTTTTATCATTGTAGGTATGAACAGCATATTCATCTACCTGTTTGATCATGTTGGCGGTGCACGGGTGATCCGAAGTCTTGTTGAACCGTTTAGCAACTTGTTGTTTGGATGGGGAGGCGAATTGACGGTGGGAATCATCACGGGTCTGACTGTATGGGGAGCGCTTTGGTATCTTTGTTACTGGCTTGCAAAGCACAAAATATTCTTTAAGATTTGATCCGTGTGAATTGGATACATTGTGTCTTATTTAACCGCAGCGGTCACTGAGGAATACACGCAGAGATCCGCAGAGGAATGGCCACTGCTACTGTGCCTTTATTGGTGTTCTTCACCAACAAGCCATACTACATGCCATTCAATAATTTTTCGGTGTTTAACCTGGAAGCGGCTCGGCTCAATTTCCCTATATTTCAGCCATGCCGTCTATTTTCATCACACCACAGCAAATACTGCCTGCCCGGCAGCGGGCCGTTCCGTAAAGGGGGACAGGATTTTTAAATGCACTGCAATTCCTGGCCCCGTCAGGGACCTGATGTCTTTAGAAAAATTGGAATCTTAAGCCTCCGTCCCGTACGGGACGGAATATTTTGCTAACAATAATCGAATTTACAATATCTGCACCAACGTCCAATCCAATTCGTATTCGTCAATCAAATCGTCTTACCCACCTCGATTCCGCCACGGGTTTTTGAAGAAAGATCCTGCGGTTTGCCGACGAACCTGATTCTAAATGGCTTACACAATCGAAAACATTCCGTCCCTGACGTGACGGCTTGCATTTACGTTGGGAACTACAAACATTAATGTCCCTCCGGGACCGTTCCGTATAACATAAGTCATTCATTTAGTATATTTGACGATGTCACCTATTATTCTTGTCTTCGAATACCTGCCTGCCGGCAAACGACATCAAACCTCAACCCCATTTGATGTATGTCATCATTAATTCAAGGTTTTGCATACGACATTTTTATCAGCTATCGCCACAACGATAATCGATCCGGCTGGGTAACGGATTTTGTTAATGCGTTACAGGAGGAACTTGCCGCTACGATCAAAGAACCACTTTCCATTTACTTTGATAAAAACCCCCACGATGGCCTCCTCGAAACCGACAATGTTGACAAAAGCCTGGAAGGGAAATTAAAGTGCCTTATCTTCATCCCTATCATTTCTCAAACGTATTGTGATCCAAAATCCTTCGCGTGGCGCCATGAGTTTTGTGCGTTCAATACATTATCGCAGGAAGATCAGTTTGGCAGAGACATTAGACTAAGTAACGGCAATGTATCGAGCCGTATCCTTCCCATAAAAATCCATTATCTCGATACTGAAGATAAATCCATCATCGAAAATGAAATTGGCGGCGTATTGCGGGCGATTGAATTTATTTATAAAGAGCCCGGTGTCAACCGACCACTAGCGTCAGATGACAGCGATGATAAAAATCTAAATAAAACGAAATACAAGAATCAGGTTAACAAAGTGGCCAATGCCATCAAAGAAATAATAACGGTACTTAGACGTCCGGCTTCCCAAATTGAAGCTAACGCCGTCAAAACCCCAGGTACTGTTTCAGAAAAAACTTTAACAAAGAAATATATTTATGCCGGTCTTTTCTTGATCCTGATAAGCCTAGCTGGATACTTTACCTACACGAAAATTTTCCGCTCGCAGCGTCCGGCAGGCGAGATTGATCGTTCTATAGCCGTGCTTCCGTTTGCCGACATGAGTCCTGATAAAAACCAGGCCTATCTGGGCGATGGCATCGCTGAAGAAATAATAAACGTACTCTCAAAAGTGAGTGGTGTAAACGTAATAGGCCGCACTTCGTCATTTTCTCTCAAAGATCAGGGGATGGATTTAGTAACCATTGGAGAGAAACTCGGCGTCGGCACCATACTGGAGGGCAGTGTTCGCAAATCGAACAATAAAATCAGGATCACAGCCCAGCTCATTAACGCTAAAGATGGCAACCATATCTGGTCTCAAACCTATGACCGTGAACTGAACGATATTTTTGAAATACAAGACGATATCTCAAAACAGATTGTCGAAAAATTCAAACTCACCTTGACGTTACACAATGGTCAAACGGCACCCACCCGAGATTTAGAAGCCTATGAATTTTATCTGAAGGGAAGAAAGGCCAGCTTTAGCGGAATTACTAAAGTACTGGAGGCGAAAGAATTTATACAGCAAGCCATTAAACTCGATACCACTTTCGTTGCGGCCTATGCCGCATTATCCGAGGTGTATTTTTCTATTGGTTTTTATGGTATAGAAAATACAGTAACTTCCTATCATCGGTCCAAAGCGGCAGCACTCAAAGCCATACAACTAGACCCCAATTCCTACCTGGGTTACCGGCAAGCAAGTTGGAGCGATGCTTTTGTTGATTGGAATTGGCAAGCAGCGCTGGATAATTATCACAAAGCTGAAGAGACAGGCCTTCCGCTACCCGATAATTATTATGCTGTTTTCAGCGTGATCTTGCTTAATAATGAAGAAGAAGGAATTTCGATAATGAAAGCGTTGGTAAAACGTGATCCATTCTCAGTGGAGTATTTACAGGATTTAACAAGGGTGTACCTATATGCTGGCCAGCATGAGAATGCAATTGAAGTGGCCAATAAAGTATTGGAATTAGACCCGGATAACTCAAGCGCATTCCGGCACCTGGGTGAAGCCTATTTGTTTTCCGGAAATCCGCAAAAGGCCCTTTCATATTATAGCCGACTTATGGATAAGGATTCCACGTATGCGCCTCAGGGATACATTGGTTCATTGGTAAAGCTGGGACGAACAGCGGAGGCCCAATTGAAGCTGACCAGTCTTGGCAATTCAATCACGTCTGCAAAAAAGGCGATGTGTTTCATTCATCTGAATGAACGCGACAGTGCGTTCTTATATTTGGACAAGGCCTATCGGGAGAAAGATGTGTATCTTCCTTTTATTAGAGTTGAATCTCATTTTAAGTTACTAACCGGTGATCCGAGATACGATGATCTGATAAAAAGAATGAACTTTCCAACTGAGTAAAGATAGGCTCACAAAGAATCTAGCCGTGTCTTTGATAAATCTGGCCTGACGAAACGAGCTGCCCTTGTTGGCGTTCTTCACCAACAAGCTATATTACGTGCCCCCGATATTTCCTATCTTTTAATCATGCCATGCATTTTCCCCACCTGTGAATGCCTGCCTGGAGGAGCGCCTGAAAAGATAAAGCAGTTGATCGTTGTAGATTGGATGCGTCGTCACATCCAACTTAACCGCAGCGGTCGCTGAGGAATACACGCAGAGATCCGCGGAGCAAAGGTTATCATGCTCTGTTGCGCTCAGCTGCGCCATGACCTTGTTTGTGTTCTTCGCCAACAAACTATTTGATCCGATGCGCTCACAATATTATTTTATTATATTTAAGTATGCCTACCTCCTTCGGATAGGGTCCTTAGATAATTTTACGTCAAAATCTGCTTCGCTATGAAAGGCCTCATGATGAATTATCAACTCACGCTTCCCACCATCATGAGGCGTGCTGAAATGCTACACAGCAAGAAAGAAGTCATCACGCGATTGCCAGACAAATCACTGCATCGCTATACGTACGGTGAATGTATTACCCGTACAAAAAAACTGAGTGTAGCCCTGCAACAACTGGGCGTAAAAGCGGGCGACCGCGTGGCAACGTTTTGCTGGAATCATTACCAACACCTGGAAATCTATTTTGGCGTACCCGCCTTCGGCGCAGTGCTGCACACCCTGAACTTGCGCCTGTCGGCAGAAGACCTGGAGTATATAGTGAATCATGCCGCTGATAAAGTCATTATTGTTGATCAGGTATTGTTGCCGCTGTTCGATAAATTCAAAGATAAAATCAAGGTGGAGCATGTCATCGTAATTCCCAATGCAGGCCAACCTGTTCCGGAAGGAATGTTGAACTATGAAGAACTTTTAGCCGCCGGCGATGAAAAAAAATATGTTCCCTTTGAGGGGGATGAAAACACGGCCGCAGCCATGTGCTATACGTCCGGCACGACAGGCAAACCCAAAGGTGTATTGTATTCACACCGGTCAATTGTTTTGCATTCCATGGTGAGCGCGTATGCGGAAGGGTTGTCATTGTTGGAGTCGGATGTGGTGTTGCCTGTGGTGCCAATGTTTCATGTCAACGCGTGGGGCCTGCCCTTTACCAGTACGATGCTTGGCTGTACCATCATATTCCCTGGTCCCTATCTGGACCCACCGAGTTTACTGGAGCTCTTTGAAAATGAAAAAGTAACGGTCACAGCAGGCGTGCCAACCATCTGGCTTGGTATTTTGAATGTGCTTGATGCCGCGCCCGGTAAATACAACCTGAGCGCACTGCGATGCATGGTAGTGGGTGGATCAGCGGCTCCGGCTGCCGTGATAAAAAGTTTTCAGGAGCGCCACGGTTTAAGTATCCTGCACGCCTGGGGCATGACAGAAACATCACCTATCGGGAGCCTCGGCATTCTTACCGGTGAAATACAAAAAGAAGATAAGGAAGTGCAGTATGCCTATCGGGCCAAACAAGGCAGGCCCGCATCTTTTGTTGAAATAAGAGCAAGAAGTGAAAGCGGACTGATCCCCTGGGATGGCAAGACCATGGGCGAACTGGAGGTAAGAGGCCCGTGGATTGCCAGCGCATATTACAATTCAGAGGAAGAAGCGGATAAGTTTACCGCTGACGGGTGGTTCCGCACCGGAGACATTGTTACCATTGACAGCAGGGCGTATATCGAAATTAAAGACCGTAGCAAAGACGTAATCAAATCAGGTGGTGAGTGGATCAGTTCTGTGGCACTGGAAAGCGCGTTGATAGGACATCCTGCTGTAGCGGAGGCAGCTGTGTTTGCTATTCCCCACGAGAAATGGGTTGAACGACCTATGGCCTGCGTTGTGTTGAAAGAAGGGAAGACAACTACCCAGGATGAACTGAATTCATTTCTGGCACCGCACTTCGCAAAATTTTCATTGCCCGATGCCTATGCGTTTGTGAAAGAAATTCCAAAAACATCGGTCGGAAAGTTTAAGAAATCTGTGTTGCGGGAGCAATATGGTGGTTCGGCTTGATCAAGTAAACTGACAACATAGTCTGTCGGTATGGCTGACGTAAGTTTTTCCACTGCATGAAAAAAACCAACCGGACACCCCGGTTGGTTTTTCTTATGCCATAAGAACGCAATGCCAATCAGCTCCCCAACTCAGGGACAGGCTCAGTTAACTGATCATACGTCCTGGAGCGATCTACACAAAGACCAATCTCTTCTAAGAATCGCACGTAAGCGCCGTCGCCATGCACTTCGTCGAAGTCCTTCGAAAATTTCACATCCTCATCCCAGAAGGCCCACTTTCCAAAAGACGTAAAGGTTACTGCATTAATTTCCTGGGATAAACCCCAGCGCCTGGCCATTGAAAATGACCCGGTATATTTCTTTTGCTTGTACACTTCTGCGATCTTTTTCATTTGCTCGATGTACCTGTCCATCTGCATTGGTAAGACCCTAACGGCCCGCATAAGGCTATGTGTGAATGAGGCAGATCCTTCGGCCTGATAGTTCACGTCCTTTACACTCCGCCAGTACATGGTTTCGCCGACCGACTCGCAATAAGGGTTTACATTTTTTTCCCAGTCCAGCTGATGTTCACCGGTGCCGGGCGCCTTGTCAAGCTCTGTCATTGTAGCAGGTCCCATCACCCAGATGTACTCTCCGGCATGGGGACCGGAATCCGCCACACTCATACTTACCTTGTAGGGTGCCGTGGTGTGATACTTCTTGTTGTGGGCGGCGATGCCTTTGCGGAATAGATCAAGCTTGTCCAACTTGGGCTTGAGGTAGATTACCTCTCGTTGCACGTAATCAGTCTGCGCAAAGGTGGCCGTACAGAGCATAGCTATCAGGGCCACTATCAAGAATGGTTTTTTCATTGGTTTAGGGGTTTGGTTAATAATTCAGTATTGCGCTTTGAGGAAATATAAAGGCGTCCATCCCATTTCAAAAACCCAGCTATCTGCAGCGCAATTGCATAAACAAGCACCTGAAATGATACTTGCCCTCTTTGATGAAATAGAAATGGCTCCTTCGATTGTCATTGGTAATGTAAAAAAGTTAACCCAATTTGACAAACTAAATATTTCTCCTTACTGC